>JAAIGE0100374464.1_pt1 | contig 10823 bp, 10 predicted proteins | sample 6487951 | NCBI WGS metagenome assembly JAAIGE01 (sample SAMN13974128, study PRJNA590717) | phyllosphere metagenome | biome: tomato field; feature: multiple bacterial spot infested tomato fields; material: tomato leaves; isolation source: leaves from tomato fields | host: Solanum lycopersicum ... | reverse complement strand
GACGAAACCGGTCACGCTCAAGCCATGGCGGATGCTCACGCCGATCCGCTCGCACACGCCGCGCAGCGCGCCGACCATGGCGACGTTGGGGATCATATGCGCAAAGGGCTGACCTTCCGCGACATCGCCGTCGAAGGTCAGGAAGACCGGACGCACCGGATCGGACGTCTTCGAATCGGTGACGATCATCTTGTGAATGGGCTGCGCTTCCGGTTCAAGCTCGGACCAGATGCCGAAAACCTCAAGCATTTTTGTCGCCGCAGCGATAATCGCCGAGGCCCGGACATCCTTCTTCCAGACGTCCTCGGGTGCAACTTCGATCACCTGCACTTCAAGATGCGGCGCGGCCTGCTTGACGGCGACAGCGACGCTCAGGCCTACATATCCACCACCGGCGATCACGACATCAAGCATAGCGTCCTCTTTTGCATTCTTGTGAATATACACGTGGCACTATAGACCAACCTTTTAGGTCTTCATACCGCCGGAGCATGCCGAAATGTCGCGCCCATCTGATTTGTCAGACCCCATGGAAAATCTCGTTTCCACGCTCGATCTTGAAAAGCTTGAGGAAAACCTGTTTCGCGGCACGAGCCCACAGGTCGGTGGGCAGCGCGTTTTCGGCGGACAGGTTATCGCTCAGGCACTGGTCGCAGCGCAGCGAACGGTTAAAGACGATCGCTACGTTCATTCTCTCCATGCCTATTTCATGCGGCCCGGCGATCCACGCGTGCCAATCATCTATCAGGTAGATCGAATCCGTGATGGTTCAAGCTTCGCCACACGCCGTATCGTCGCGATCCAGCACGGACACGCGATTTTTTCCATGTCAGCATCTTTCCAGATCGGCGAAGACGGATTCGATCATCAGGTCTCAATCCCAAGCGTTCCCCAGCCCGAGCAGTTGATGAGCGAAGACCAGATGCGGGAAGCGCTTCTTGCCAAAGCTCCAACGGCAATCCGCAAATATTGGGAGAACAAGCGACCCATCGAGATCCGTCCGGTTTCGCTTACCCACTATTTCTCCAAGGAAAAGCTGGAGCCCCATCAGGATATCTGGGTGCGGGCTGTTGGCTCAGTACCGGAAGACAGGCATTATCAGACGGCAATCCTTGCCTATCTTTCCGACATGACCCTCCTCGACGCATCGCTGTATGCCCACGGAACGACCATATTCGATCCGACGATACAGGTTGCAAGCCTTGATCATGCGATGTGGTTTCACCGTCCCTGCCGCTTGGACGATTGGCTGCTCTATTCGCAGGATAGCCCTAGTGCTTCCGGTGCCCGCGGATTGACCAGAGGTAGCCTCTATACCCGCGATGGCATCCTGATTGCGTCAGTGGCGCAGGAAGGCCTGATCCGCAAAAGAGCAAATGATTAAATAATCATCATTTTTTAAAAAACGCTCAATCTTTGAGCGCCTACCGCGCAGCCAACTGCACGATTTTCCGTCGAATCATTTATTGTCTTTATTTTTCAATAACTTGTATTTTGTGGCGAAAAACTGGCACGCCCTTTGAATGTATGCTCTCAGTCGCTGGTGTTGATCTATCGGCGTCGAGGAGAGCTGGCTTGCGCCGGACAAACAAAGGATGGGAAACCAGATGAAAATTGTGATGGCCATTATCAAGCCGTTCAAGCTGGATGAGGTGCGCGAAGCCCTGACCGCCGTCGGCATTCAAGGCCTGACCGTGACTGAAGTTAAAGGTTACGGACGCCAGAAGGGGCATACCGAAATTTATCGCGGCACGGAATATGCCGTCAGTTTCCTTCCAAAGCTCAAAATCGAAATCGCGGTGGCTTCCGATCTCGTCGAAAAGGCTGTCGAGGCAATTGCTTCTTCCGCCAAGACCGGCCAGATCGGTGACGGCAAGATTTTCGTCTACTCGATTGAACAGGCCGTGCGCATCCGTACCGGCGAAACGAACACAGAAGCGCTTTAAGCACGCCTGACAGGGGAGTTTTCAAACAATGCTATCCAAGACAATTTCCAAATTCAGCGCGCTTGGCGCCGGTACAGCCGCCCTTCTGGCTCCGGTCATCGCTTTTGCGCAGGAAGCGGCAGCACCGACGGCTGAAGCTGCGGCTGCGGCACCTGTTCCAGATAAAGCCGACACCGCTTTCATGTACCTCGCAACGATCCTCGTTCTATTGATGATCGTTCCGGGCCTCGCCCTGTTTTACGGTGGCCTCGTGCGCGCCAAGAACATGCTGTCCGTGCTGATGCAGTGCACCGTCGTCGGCGCAGTCATGATGCTCGTCTGGGTAATCTATGGTTATTCCTTCGCGTTCGGCGGCAGCACCAGCGCCTATTTCGGCGGCTTCGGCAAGCTTTTCCTTTCCGGCGTTACGCTTGACAGCACATCGGCAACCTTCTCCGAAGGTGTGGTGATCTACGAATACACCTTCATCGTCTTCCAGATGACCTTCGCGGCCATCACCCCGGCGCTGATCATCGGTGCATTCGCAGAGCGCATCAAGTTCTCCGCCGTTATTCTCTTCACCATCCTGTGGGCGACGTTCGTCTACTTCCCGATCGCACACATGGTCTGGGACGCGAACGGCCTGATCTTCGGCATGGGCGCTCTCGACTTCGCTGGCGGCACCGTCGTTCACATCAATGCCGGTGTGGCAGGTCTTATCGGCGCGATCATGGTCGGCAAGCGTACCGGCTATGGCAAGGACATGATGGCCCCGCACTCCATGACACTGACGCTCGTTGGCGCAGCCATGCTGTGGGTCGGCTGGTTCGGCTTTAACGCAGGCTCCAACCTCGAAGCTTCCGGCGGCGCGGTTCTCGCCACAATCAACACCTTCCTCGCAACGGCAGCCGCCATTGTGGCATGGTCGCTGGTTGAAAGCTTCACGCGTGGCAAGGCTTCGATGCTCGGCGCTGCATCCGGCATGATCGCCGGTCTGGTTGCTGTCACGCCTGCCGCTGGTTCCGTTGGCCCAATGGGCGCAATCGTCCTCGGCCTGATCGTTTCTCCGATCTGCTACTTCTTCGTCTCAGTGGTGAAGAACAAATTCGGTTACGACGACACCGCTGACGTCTTTGGCGTTCACGGCGTGGGTGGCATCATCGGCGCGCTCGGCACCGGTATCTTCACATCGCCGCTCCTCGGCGGCACTGGCAAGGCCGACTTCTCCATTGCTTCGCAGGTCTGGACACAGTTCGTTGCCGTTGCGATCACCATCGTATGGTGTGCAGTTGTATCGATCATCCTCTACAAGATCGTTGACGTGATCGTCGGCCTGCGTGTGCCAGTGGAAGCAGAGCGCGAAGGTCTCGACCTCGCATCCCACGGCGAAGCGGCTTACCACTCGTAAGCTCGACAAGCTGCCCGTCTTCGGCAGACAGGATAACAAACGAAAGCCCGGCGTCATCGTCGGGCTTTTTCTTTTCCCTTTCGAAAAATGAAAGTTCTTAACGAGTTCCGATGTGGTTAATGCCGCATTAACCACCGTGCGGCTATTTTGCCCTGTCATCCTTGCTTCAGCATCGAAGCTCCGGAAAAACAAAGAACGACGGGTTCAACATATGGCCAGAGTGAATTCCCCGGCATTCGAAGACCGAGATAACCGCTTCGTACTGACGGCATTTGTCATGCGACAAGTTATGGCACTGTGCGGCTTTGCTGTTTTAGCAGCGTTAGCCTTAGGTGTGACTGCGCTGGCTACATGGAACGTCGCAGATCCCAGTTTATCCTATGCTACGGCCAACCAGCCCACCAACTTGCTTGGGCATGGCGGCGCGGTGTTTGCCGATATCATGATGCAGTTTTTGGGGCTGTCTGCCCTGATCGCCATGCTGCCTGTCCTTTCCTGGGCATTCGTTCTTATTTCCGGTCGCAAGTTTCATCGCATTCCAGCCCGTCTTGTGGCTTGGCTGAGCGGAGCCTTCATCGCTTCCGCCTCGCTCGGTTGCTTTCCGGCACCAGCGACATGGCCCCTGCCCAACGGCATCGGCGGGGTTATCGGCGACATGATCCTGCGCTTCCCGGCCCTCTTCATCGGCGCTTACCCAACCGGCACCGCAGCGACTATCCTTGGCGGCATCCTTGCCCTCCCCGCTGCCTGGCTGATGCTCTTTGCATCAGGCCTGCTCGGCGCGGCAGATGACGATGATGACGAAGTTGCACTTCAAGCAGCGACCAACAGCCGAGCACGCAAGGTCGAGGAACTTGATGGCGACGAAGACGAGGGAGATGGCTTCTTTGGCAGCCTGCTCGCTTTCGGCGCGGTCACACATTACTGGTATATCACGCAGGCGCGTCTGCGCCGCATCTTCGGTTTCAAGCCGAAATCGCTGAACAATGAGTTCGAACAGCCTTACGACTTCAACGATTACGAATTCGGTACGCTGAACGAACCTTCGCGTCTCAAGACAGCGATCAATCGGCTGGATCAACGTTCCGAGCCTTCGTTTGAAGAGCGCACGGAAGCCCGCGCGCGCCGACAGATGTCTCCACCACCGATATCGATGGGCGATGAACCGGATTTCGACGACGAAGACGCCCTGCCGGATGGCGTCCTGTCGGGCGACGCGAAGTTCACGCCTCGCCCGCCAGCAGGCAGCCCCACCCGCATTACGGCACCTCCAGCCAGGCCGAAGCCGAGCGAACGCGGAGTGCGCGAAGCACAGACTTCCTTTATCGCGCCCAGTGGCTTCCAGTTGCCGTCGATCCACCTTCTTGCTGAGCCGAAGAATGTGGTGCGCGATAATACGCTGAACGAAGATGTTCTGGAGCAGAACGCCCGCAGACTGGAAGGCGTGCTTGAAGATTTCGGCGTCAAGGGTGAGATCATCCACGTACGTCCCGGCCCTGTCGTCACGCTTTACGAACTGGAGCCTGCGCCCGGCATCAAATCCTCCCGAGTCATCGGTCTTGCGGATGACATCGCCCGCTCGATGAGCGCCGTTGCCGCCCGCGTGGCCGTGGTGCCGGGCCGTAACGCCATCGGCATCGAATTGCCCAACCGCTCGCGCGAAACCGTCTACCTGCGCGAATTGATTGGCTCACGGGATTTCGAGAACACGAAGGCTAAACTGCCGATGTCTCTGGGCAAGACCATCGGCGGCGAGGCCGTCATCGCCGATCTGGCCAAGATGCCGCATCTGCTGGTTGCCGGCACCACCGGCTCCGGTAAGTCGGTGGCGATCAACACCATGATCCTCTCGCTGTTGTACCACATGACGCCAGAGCAGTGCCGCCTGATCATGATCGATCCCAAGATGCTGGAACTGTCGATCTATGACGGCATTCCGCATCTGCTCTCCCCCGTCGTTACCGATCCGAAGAAGGCCGTCGTTGCGCTGAAATGGACGGTGCGCGAAATGGAAGAGCGCTACAAGAAGATGTCGAAGATCGGTGTGCGCAACATCGATGGCTTTAACACTCGGGTTCAACAGGCGCTCGACAAGGGCGAAGTACTGACCCGAACCGTGCAGACGGGCTTTGATCGCCAGACCGGCGAGGCGATGTACGAGACGGAAGAATTCGATCTGAAGCCCCTGCCCTACATCGTCGTGATCATCGACGAAATGGCCGACCTGATGATGGTTGCGGGCAAGGATATCGAAGGCGCGGTCCAACGGCTGGCTCAGATGGCACGTGCCGCAGGTATCCACGTCATCATGGCGACGCAGCGCCCTTCGGTCGACGTTATCACGGGTACGATCAAGGCCAACTTCCCGACCCGTATCTCGTTCCAGGTCACGTCCAAGATCGACAGCCGCACGATCCTTGGCGAGCAGGGTGCGGAACAGCTACTCGGTATGGGCGACATGCTCTATATGGCCGGTGGCGGGCGTATTCAGCGTGTCCACGGCCCCTTCGTATCCGATAACGAGGTCGAAGAGATTGTCTCTTACCTCAAAAGTCAGGGCTCTCCGGATTATCTCGAAGCCATCACCGAAGAGGATGAGGACGAGGATGGCGGCGGCCCGGCAGGCACCGGCAACATGGCCGAATCCGACGATCCTTACGATCAGGCTGTCGCAGTCGTCCTGCGTGACGGCAAGGCCTCGACCTCCTACGTTCAGCGCCGCCTCGGTATAGGTTATAACCGTGCCGCGTCCCTGATCGAACGTATGGAACAGGAAGGCATCATCGGCCCCGCAAATCATGCTGGGAAGCGTGAAATCCTCGTTCCAACCGAGAGCGATTGACGTTGACGATCGGCAAGCACAAGGGCCGTTATCTTTTTGAAAATGCGCTTCAACTTCAACCGAACATCAGCAACCAAGCCAAGAATTCGGCGTTATAGCATACGCTCATGTCATGAAGCCGCCGCGTTTTTTCGGCACATGAAATGCGATGAAGGAGAAAAGAATGAAGAATACCCCATCGGTCGTTTCAGCGCAGATTCCGGGCCTTGAAGGCAATGTAACCCGTCGCGGTGTGATGACCCTGTTTTCTGCTGCGGCTGCGTTCACCGCGCTTCAGCCGTTTTCCGCGCTGGCCCAGGGCGCAAGCGAAGGCGCTACCGCGCAGAAGATCGCGAACCATTTCTCGTCGGTAAAGACAATGATGGGCGAGTTCGTTCAGTTCGGACCGAGAGGCGAGCAGACGGGTGGAAAGTTTTATATCGCCCGCCCTGGCAAGTTGCGTTTCAACTATGAAGACCCGTCCCCCATGCGCGTTATTTCCGACGGAAAAAATGTGGTCATCGGCAATATGAAGCTCAAGACGTGGGATCTCTATCCTCTCTCCAAGACCCCGCTTAGCCTGCTGCTTTCCGACAAGATCGACCTGGGCAACCAGAAGGTCCGCGATGTGAAGGAAGAGTCCGATCTGATCACCATCGTATTGGGTGATAAGAGCATTCTTGGCGACTCGACGATCACCCTGATGTTCGACCCGAAAACCTTCGATCTTCGCCAGTGGACGACGAGGGATGCGCAGAACAAGGACACGACGGTCATGATCTTCAACGTGCAGACGGGCGTTAGCCTCGACGACCGCGTCTTTGCGATCAACTATGAAGAAGTCCGTAATCGCGGTTAATCTGACGGTGATAAAAAGATTCCCGTTTTCTGCATGATGCTATAAGCCTGCCTCCACCGTCCAAACGGTCAACGGAGCGCAGGCATGACATTCTCTATAACCACCTGGAACATCAACTCCGTGCGGCTCCGTATGCCGCTCGTCGAGCAGTTTCTCGTGCGTTACAAGCCCGACGTCCTTTGCCTTCAGGAGACCAAATGCCCCAATGGCGAGTTTCCGATGAAGCCGCTGAAGGCCTTGGGTTACGAGCACGTCATCATCCATGGACAAAAGGGCTATCACGGCGTTGCCATAGCCTCGAAACTGCCGCTCACGGAAGATCATCGACAGGACTATTGCGGCATTGGCGACGCGCGCCACATCTCCGCCATCGTACAAGTCGGCACCCGCAAAGTCCGCCTGCATAACTTTTATGTCCCTGCTGGCGGTGACGAACCGGATCGCTCCATCAATCCGAAGTTCGGCCATAAGCTCGACTTTGTGGAGGAGATGAAGGCACTGAGCGCCGATAGCGTGCCCGGTACATCTTCCATTCTCGTTGGTGATCTCAACATCGCACCGCTGGAAAACGATGTCTGGTCCCACAAACAGCTCCTGAAAATCGTCAGTCACACACCCGTCGAAACTGAAGGGCTGCTTGACGTGATGAAACGGGGCAACTGGCTCGACCTGATGCGGCTGAACGTTCCCGAGAGCGAAAAGATTTACACCTGGTGGAGCTACCGCGCCAAGGACTGGGAAGCCGCCGACCGTGGTCGCCGTCTGGACCACATCTGGTCCTCAAACGACCTCGGTCCATCGCTGGACCGCATCGATATCCTGAAAGAAGCACGCGGCTGGAACCGGCCTTCAGACCACGTACCCGTGACAGCCCATTTCAAATTTTGAGGGCCAACCGGCCTTATGCAAATCGCCCTTGAAGGGCTGCAGCGCCTGAAGCAAGGGCGGCGATGTTACCGCGTATCCGCTCGAAAACCACCTCGGCAACCTCAGGAAACTCTTCCACCATTCGGTGAAAGAGGATGCGGGTGATGCGAATGACTTCGGAATCTTCGGTCGCGATCGCCGTATATTTCCGCTCACACAACGTAAAGAGCGCGAGTTCTGAGAGAAGCGTCCCATTCCCGACCGTTGCCTGAACGACAGCCTTGCCGTTCCTGTCACCACTCCACAGATCGAAGTTGCCGCGTGCGACGACGAAGGCACATTCTGCTGGAGAGTGTTCGCGAAACAGCGCCTGCCCTTCGGTAATCTTTCTCTTCTCGGCCCCGAAAGCGATAAGACGCAACTGGTCGTCGCTAAACCCCTGGAACAGAGGAACCTTCGCAAGAAGCTGGATATCGTCTGTTAAAGCCATGCTTGCAGCCCCTGAAATTCACATTTCAAGGTTTTCGACCAAGCATGGACCGAAGACAATACCCGCCGCCTGAAAACATTCATCAAGGTACGATCTTATAGCCGCCATTTTCGGTTACGAGAATCTCTGCGTTTGACGGATCGCGTTCGATCTTCTGCCGCAGCCGGTAAACGTGGGTCTCCAGCGTGTGGGTCGTGACACCGGAGTTGTAACCCCAGACTTCTTCAAGAAGTACATCTCGCGTTACCACCGCACTTCCAGCGCGATAAAGATAGCGAATGATCGCCGCTTCTTTTTCAGTCAGACGGATTTTCTTGCCGTCTTCCGTGGTCAGCAGCTTTTGACTCGGCTTGAACTGGTAAGGACCTACCGTGAAGACTGCATCCTCGCTCTGCTCATACTGACGAAGCTGCGCGCGCACGCGTGCGAGAAGCACGGCGAAGCGGAAAGGTTTGGTGACATAGTCGTTTGCACCGGCTTCCAGTCCGAGGATGGTATCTGAATCCGTATCGTGGCCAGTGAGCATTATGATCGGCGCCTTGAAGCCGTTCTTGCGCATCAGCTTAACGGCCTCCCGTCCGTCCATGTCGGGCAGGCCAACATCGATGATAAGGAGGTCGACTTGGGAAGACTTTGTCGTCTGGATGGCTGCATTCGCGTTTGCGCCGGTCAGCAGCGAGAACTCCTCATAAGGGGAAAGCTGCTCGGCAAGCGTTTCGCGCAGGTCGTCGTCGTCTACCAAAAGCAGTGTGCGGGCCGTCATGAGGTATCTCAACCTTTCTTTTTAACTTAATAAATCAATTCAGCGATTTGACACGCATACGTCAACCCTTTTTGCGGCAATTGCGAGGTGCTATGAATTCACGTCGAGCGATCTACAAAGCACAATCCCGTGAGAACAGAGTGATGGTCAAGAACAGTAAATCGCCAAAACCGACAATTTCATTGATCGTACGACCCGCTCCGCGCCTGAAAAGCCGCGCTATCGTGCAACTTGGCCAATTAACGTTTCAGGCCGCTATTGGTCGCAATGGCCGCACGGTACTGAAGCGAGAAGGTGACGGAAAAACCCCGATTGCCAACATGAAGCTGCTATACGGCTTCCACAGGGGCGACCGCATCGCCTCACTCAGAACATCGCTTACGATGCATCGCACTCAAGACAAGATGCTGTGGTGCGACGCGCCAGCCGACCCAAACTATAATCGGCTGGTCAAGGCACCCTTCAAACCAAGTCATGAGGAATTGCTGAGACAAGATGGGCTATACGATGCCTGTCTTGTCCTTGACTGGAATGTCAGGTCAAGGCGCCGAAATCTCGGTTCTGCGATCTTTCTGCACATGATCCGACCCGGTTATGAACCGACTGCGGGTTGCGTCGCGCTTCATCCCCGAGACATGAAGCGGATATTACCTTATCTCTCCTATGGGCGAAAAGTCCGTGTGCTTTGAATAGTTTAGGACATTGCCTGCAGGAATGCGAAGCGGTTCTGCGTCTTGAGGCCACGCAAGACAGTGATCAAGGCATTATGCGTTTCAACGAAAAGCGGACATGCAGGTTAAACACATAACCGCCATTTTTACCGCCGAAACAAAAAACCCGCCTCGAAGCGGGCGGGTTTTTTGACATTGATGGACAGGAAAACTTATGCAGCTTCTTCTTCCGGTGCATCGTCTTCTTCGAGCGCCTTGCCGCGCTTTGGGCCCTTGTTGAGATTAACTTCAACAAGGCGAACGGCTTCCGTTTCGGACATCTTGTTGACGGCAGCGATTTCACGAGCCATGCGATCAAGCGCCGCTTCGTAGAGCTGACGTTCGGAATAGGACTGTTCAGGCTGATTTTCAGCGCGATAGAGATCGCGAACCACTTCAGCGATAGCGATCAGATCGCCGGAATTGATCTTGGCATCATATTCCTGCGCACGGCGCGACCACATGGTGCGCTTCACGCGAGCCTTGCCCTGAACAACCTTCAACGCGCGCTCGACGAAATCCCCTTCGGACAGCTTACGCATACCGATGCTGACTGCTTTGGCGACTGGCACCTTGAGGCGCATCTTGTCTTTTTCGAAATCGATCACGAAGAGTTCGAGCTTCATGCCCGCGACTTCCTGTTCCTCGATGGCCGAAATAGTGCCGACGCCGTGAGCGGGATAAACGATCGCTTCACCGGTCTTGAAACCGTGACGCGCTGGAGATTTCTTCTGCTGGGTCGTCATTCGTTCTAAAAACTCCCTGTTACATACACCCGGAGGTCGCCGGGGTCGGGTCGGTCAGGCCCGGATGAGACGGGGGAAAGCCGTCAGGTGACTCCACACTGGTCCAGCCGTGCACGCAAAAACAAACCATCTCGCAATATGGGCTTCAACAACACAAATGTTGGATATGTCACGGAAACCGCGTGCAATTTGATGAGTTGCTTTCGTGGTGTTTTTGGGCACACAAGTGCCGCG
>JAAIGE0100983018.1_pt1 | contig 10824 bp, 7 predicted proteins | sample 6487951 | NCBI WGS metagenome assembly JAAIGE01 (sample SAMN13974128, study PRJNA590717) | phyllosphere metagenome | biome: tomato field; feature: multiple bacterial spot infested tomato fields; material: tomato leaves; isolation source: leaves from tomato fields | host: Solanum lycopersicum ... | reverse complement strand
TCGATGCCGACGGCGCCGTGATCCGTGACGCTCTGCTGTGGAACGACACCCGCTCGGCGCAGGCCGCGGCCGACCTCATCGCCGAGGTGGGCGCGGAGGCGTACGCCGAACGCACGGGCGTCGTACCCGTGGCATCCTTCACCGCCACGAAACTCCGGTGGCTGCGGGATGCCGAACCCGAGAACGCGGCGCGCGTCGCCGCGGTGGCGCTGCCGCACGACTGGCTGACGTGGCGGCTGCGCGGCTTCGGCCCGGGCAACGCCGACCTCACCGAGCTGACCACCGACCGCTCGGACGCCTCGGGCACCGCCTACTGGGGCGCCGACGGCTACGACCGTGAGCTGCTCGAGCGCGCGCTCGGGCACGACGCGGTGCTGCCGCGCGTGCTGGAGCCGTGGGAGAGCGCCGGGACGCTGCCGGGCGGCGCGCTCGTCGGGCCCGGCGCCGGGGACAACGCCGGTGCCGCGCTCGGTCTGGGGGCGGGCGTCGGAGATGTCGTCGTGTCGCTCGGCACCTCCGGCACCGTGTTCGCCGTGACCGACCATGTCGTCCGGGACACCTCCGGCGCCGTCGCCGGATTCGCCGACGCCACCGGGCGTTTCCTGCCGCTGGTGGCGACGCTCAACGCCGCTCGGGTCCTCGACGCGTTCGCCGGTCTCCTGGGCGTCTCGCACGACGAGCTGGGCGCGCTCGCGCTGCAGGCCGAGCCGGGTGCCGACGGCGTCGTGCTCGTGCCGTGGTTCGAGGGCGAGCGCACCCCGAACCTGCCGCACGCGCAGGCGTCGCTGACGGGTCTCACCCTGGCATCCACGAATCGCGCGAACTTCGCCCGCGCGGCGATCGAGGGAATGCTCAGCGGCCTGGCCGTGGGGCTCGAGGCGATCCAGGCGCAGGGCGTCGAGGTGCGGCGCGTGCTGCTGATCGGCGGTGCCGCGGCGAACGAGGCCGTCGCGCGGATCGCCGCGCAGGTGTTCGACGCCGAGATCGTCGTGCCGGCCGCGGGCGAGTACGTCGCGCTCGGTGCGGCGCGACAGGCCGCGGGGGTGCTCGCCGGGGGTCTTGTGGACTGGACCGTGGCGACGGCCCGTACCGTCGACCCGGACTTCCGGCCCGGGATCCGCGCGCGCTACGACGAGGTCGCCGCGCTCCGCGCCCGCGAGTAAGCCGCCGCCCGACCCGGGTTCCCTGACGCCGAGACTTCATCCGCCCGACGAGACCGCTGCACGCTGCGGCGCTTTCGTCGGGTGGATGCGGTCTCGGCGTTTCTCGTATGCGCGGGCGGCGGGGCGCGCGGGCGGCCGGGCGCCGGCGCGGGCGAGGAAGCGCCCACCGCGGAACACGCGTCGATCAAACTGTACGTACAGACTGGACGATATGGACGTTACGTATTACGCTGACACCGAAGCGGGCACGGTCCGCTCACGGAGGGGCGCGGGGAGCCGTACGCGCTGAGCGCCTTCCGTCGCCGTCAACGGAAGGAAGCCGATGGCACTGGTCAGCGGTCACGAAGTCGTCCGAGAGTGCACCGCCCGCGGCCTGGTCGCGGGAGCGTTCAACACCACGAACATCGAGACGACGATGGGCATCGTCGACGCCATCGAGCGGGTGGGCGTGCCGACCTTCATCCAGGTCGCGCCCACGAACGTGAAGCTGTCCGGCTACGAGTACATCCACGACACCGTCGCCCGTCGCCTCGCCGACTGCCCCGTGCCGGTGGCGCTGCACCTCGACCACGGCAAGTCGCTGGATGCCGTCGAGGCGGCGCTCGCGGCCGACTTCACGTCGATCATGATTGACGCCTCCGAGGAGCCGTTCGCCGAGAACGTCGCGGTTTCGGCGCAGGCGCGCGAGATGTGCGGGACGGAGGTCGCCCTCGAGGCCGAGCTCGGCAGTATCGGCGGCAAGGAGGACGACGTCGCCCCCGAGTTCGCCAGCACGACCAACCCGGCCCAGGTGGCCGAGTTCGTCGCGGCGGTCGGGTGCGACATGCTCGCCGTCTCGGTCGGCAACGTCCACGGCTACGCGCCCAACGCCCGCATCGACTTCGACCTCCTCGCCCGCGTGCGCGAGCAGAGCCCCGTGCCCCTCGTGGTCCACGGCGGCTCCGGCCTCCCCGCGGAACAGCTCGGACGGCTCGCCGAGTTCGGCGTCGTGAAGGTCAACGTCGCCAGCGACCTGCGCAACGCCATGATCCGCTCGTTCGGAGAGGCCTACGCGGCCAACCCGAACGAGAACTCGCTCATCCGTGTCTCGCTCGACGCCGTCGCCGCGATCACCGACGTCGTCGAGCGCCGCATCCGCATGCTCAACCCCTCGGTCTGACGCTCATGACCCCCACTGTCACGGTCGACATCGGCACGACGAGCATCAAGCTCTGCCTGTTCGACGCCGAGGGCGCGCTCCAGGCCGCCGACCGCTGCGCCACGCCCACCCGGCGCGACGCGTGGGGGGAGATCTACGACACCGACGCGGTGATGGATGCCGTGCGCTCCTTCGTCGACGCGCTCGATCCGGCCGCACGGCGGGCGGTGCAGTGCATCGTGATCGCCGGCGTGGGGGAGTCCGGCGGCCTCGTCGACCCCGACCTGTCGCTCGTGTCGCCGATGATCCTGTGGCACGATCACCGCGGTGCGGATCTGCTCACGGGCCTGACCGAAGCCGATCGCGCGCGCGTCTACGCGGTGACCGGGCTGCCGGTCAATGCCAACTACGCCCTGTCGAAGGTGGCCTGGGCGCTCGCGCACGCCGAGCGCTCGACGGCGGCCGCGCAGTGGCTGAACGTCTCGGAGTACGTCGCGGCGCTGCTCACGGGACGACGCTGGGCGGAGCCGTCGCTCGCGAGCCGCACGATGGCGCTCGACCTGGTCGGGCGTCGCTGGTCGCGCGAGGTCTGCGGACTGTTCGGCGTCGACCCGGGCGTGTTCCCGCCGTTGCGGGCGGCGTCGGAGGGCTTCGCGATGGATCCGGCGACGGCGCGGGCCTGGGGCCTCGACGAGGTGACCGTGCACGTCGCCGGTCACGACCACATGGTCGGAGGTGTCGGCGCCGACCTGCGCCCCGGCGAGATGCTCGACTCCACCGGCACCACCGAAGGCGTCCTCGCCCTGCTCCGCACGCCGCGCCTGGATGCCGTTACCGCGGCGACGAAGCTCGCCGGCGGGCTGGCCTGCGACGGCGACGGGTTCACGCTCTTCGCGTCGATCCCGACCGGAGGCTCCGCCTTCGCGACCCTCCGCACCCTCCTGGACCGTGAGGCAGACGAGCTCGCCGACCTCGTGGCGCGCGCCCACCGCGACTGGGTCCTGGGGTCCGTCGACCTCGATCGACTCCCCCTGGTCCTGCCGCAGTTCCGCGGCAGCCCGCCGCCGCGCAAGGACGCCACCGCCCGCGGCGCGATCGCGGGGCTGCAGACCGACACGACCGCCGTCGAGCTCGTGCTCGCGTGCTTCCTCGGCATGGTGCGCCAGTTCGCCGAGGTGTGGGAGCTGTTCGACCTGGAGCTGGACCGGGTGAAGGTCATCGGCCCCGCCAGCGCGAATCCGCTCTGGCTCCAGCTCAAGGCCGACTACCTGGGCGTGCCGCTGAGCGTCTCGGGGTTCCCGGAGGTCGTCTCCCGCGGGGCGCAGGCACTGGCCCATGGCATCCGGCTGCCCTGGAGTGCGTCGGAGCCGCGCGACGTCCCGCCCAACACCGCCCGCACGGCGGAGCTGGCGCAGTGGCGCGCCCGGACGGCGGACCGCTGGGCTCACCTCGCGGAGATGCCCGCATGAGCGGCGACGCCGGGCGCCCCCTCTTCTTCGAACGAAAGGCGTGGCAATGAGGCTCGTCGCCGGAATCGACTCGTCCACCCAGAGCTGCAAGGTCACGGTCCGTGACCTCGACACCGGAGACCCGGTCCGCGAGGGGTCGGCTCCCCACCCTCCGCTGACGATCGTCGACCCCGAGGTCTGGTGGGACGCGCTGCTGGCGGCGGTCCGCGCGGCCGGGGGTCTCGACGACGTGCTCGCGGTGTCGGTGAGCGGTCAGCAGCACACGCCGATCTTCCTCGATGCGCGGGGCGTGCCCACTGCGCCGTCGCCGCTGTGGAACGACCTCGGTTCGCACCCGCACATGGTCGCGCTCAACGCCGAGCTCGGGCGCGACACGTGGATCCGCCGCACGGGTCTCCCGCTCTCGCTGTCGGACACGGTCGTCAAGGCCCGCTGGCTGCGCGACGAGTTGCCGGATGCCGCCGCCCGCACGGCGGCGATCGCGGTGGTGCACGACTGGCTGACGTGGCGGCTGGCCGGCCACGGTCCCGGCGCGGGCGACATCGAGGCGCTGGTCACCGACCGCTCCGAGGCCTCCGGGACCGGTTACTGGTCGCCCGAGACGGGGGAGTACGAGCGCGATCTCGTGGTCCACGCCCTCGGGCACGACGTCGTGCTGCCGACGGTGCTCGGTCCGCGCGCGTCCGCGGGGCGGACTGGACGGGGGCTCCCCGGCATCCCCGAGGGGATCCCGATCGGCGTCGGCAGCGGAGACAACGCGGCCGCGGCCCTCGCCCTCGGGCTCGAGGAGGGGGATGCCGTGCTCAGCCTCGGCACCTCGGGCGTGGTCTACGCGCGCACCGCGCACGCGGTCCACGACTACGCGGGGTACGTCTGCAACTACGCGGATGCCACCGGCGTCCACCTCCCGATCGTGGCGACGCTCAACGCCGCGCGGAACCTGCAGGTCGGAGCGGAGATCCTCGGCTGCACGCACGACGAGCTCGCCGACCTGGCGCTGTCGGCCGAACCGGGGGCGGGCGGTCTGACCCTGCTGCCCTACTTCGAGGGGGAGCGCACGCCCGACCTCCCGCACGCTCGCGGAGCCGTGCTCGGCGCGACGCTGACGAACTTCACGCGCGCGAACCTCGCCCGCGCGATCGTCGAGGGGACGGTGGCGAGCCAGGTGGCGATGCTGGACGCGCTCGACGCCTGCGGCGTGCACGCGCGCCGGCTCCTCGTCATCGGGGGTGCGGCGAAGAACCCCGCCGTGCAGCGGGTGCTCTCCGAGCTCGTCGTCCTCCCGATCCACGTGCCCACCGCCGACGAGTACGTGGCCAAGGGGGCGGCCATGCAGGCCGCTGTCGCGCTGACCGGCGACTTCCCCGCGTGGCCGGTGGAGGTCGAGCGCATCCCCGCGGCAGAGCCCGCTCCCCGTATCCGTCGTCAGCACCACGATGCCCAGGTCGCCCTGGGGTACGTCGTGCCCGCGCCGACCGACGTCACCGCTCCCGCGCCGGTCTGAACGGGCGTTCGCTAGGGTCGGAAGGGGACCCGCGCACGGTCCGCGTTCCACTCGGGAGGATTCGACGGTGACCTCTCGATCACGCATCCCCGTGGCCGTCGGCATCGACGTCGGCAGCACGAACACGAAGGTCGTCGCGATCGCCGAAGAGGGCGCCGTCGTCGCCCGGGCGAGCAGGCCCACCCGTCGCGCGGGCGGCGACCTCGCCATCGATGCCCGCGCCCTCGTCGCGGCGATCGAGGACATGGTCGTCGAGGTCTGCGGCGGCGGTCGAGAGCTGCACGCGCTGTGCGTCGCCGGGATCGGGGAGGACGGCGTCCTCGTCGATGCCGACCTGACCCCGCTCGTCCCGGCGCTGGCGTGGTTCGACCCGCGGCGGCACGAGGTGTTCCGTCGGCTGCGCCCCGGCCTCGTCGGCGACGAGACCCTCGATGTCGACACCGACGCGGTCCGCACGCTCGTGGGGTGGAGCTGGGCGAGGGCGCAGCCGGGTGCCGATCGCGCGACGGCGTGGATCGCCCTCACCGACCTGCCGGCCGTGCTGTGGACCGGGCGTCCGTTCCTGAGTGACACCCTCGCTCCGCGCACCGCCGCGTGGCGCAGTCGCGACCGCGCGTGGGACGCCGGCCGGGTGTCCCTCACCCTCGGCGACGAACGGCTGCTGCCTCCGGTGCTGCGGACGGGCGAGATCGTCGGCGCGATCCGGTCGCGGCGCCTCCGCGAGGCGGGGGTCGTGGCTTTGGATGCCGTCGCCGTCGTCGGCGGCCACGATCACCCGATCGGCGGGTGGGGCGTGCAGCTCATGGTGCCCGGCGCCGTCCTGGACTCGATGGGCACCGCCGAGGTCGTGGTCGCCCAGACCCGCGTCGCGTGCGCCCGCGGCGACGATCACGTCGACCTGGCTCCCGGCATCCGGTCCGCGGGGAGCACGCTGCTGCGCGTCGAGGAGCTCGCGCGCAACGTGCAGTGGGCCTCGCGCGATCCGGATGTCGCGCGGGCGATCCGGCACCTGCTCATCGGTCGCGCTCAACCGTTCGAGCTGTGGGACTCGGGCTTCTTCGTGCCGGGCGAGCGCGGCGGCGGGGAGCCGACGTACGCCCCGGACGCGCCGACGGATCCGCTCGCACGGGCGTCCGCGGTGCTGGGGGCGCTCGCCGTGGCGGGGCGCGACGCGATCGACGCGGTGCGCGGCGACGTGGGCGGGGACGGTGAGGTGCGGGTCGCGGGAGGCTGGGTGCGGTCGCCCGGGTGGATCGCGATCAAGTCGGCCGTCAACGGAGTCCCCGCCGTCCCGGTGCTCGAACCCGAGGTCACCGCGGTCGGGGCCGCTCTCCTCGCGGCGACCGCGTGCGGGTGGCATCCGGATCCGATCGACGCCCTCGGCGGGTTCGCGACCGGAATGCTCGGCTGAGCGCGATCAGCTCGCGGCGACGCTCACCTCGAGCGGGATCACGTCGGTGAGCACCCACGTCTCGTAGTAGTCGAACCGGGTGCCGTCAGCGGCCCACGACAGCGACCGGACGCGCAGCACCGGGTGGTCGACGCCGACCTCGAGGTGCGCCGCGACCTCCGGCGGGGCGGGAAGGGCGTGGATGACGCGCTGCGCGCCGCTGCTGACGAACCCTGCGGCCCGGAGGTGGCCGTTGAGCGAGGCGGAGCCGTCGAGGACACCCGGGTCGGACTCGATCGAGCGGCCGACGTCGCGGGGGAACCAGTTCGTGCTGAACATGGCCTTCGCGCCGTCCAGGGAGCGCACGCGTTCGAGGGCGAACACCTCGGCTCCGTCCGGGGTGCGCAGGGCCTCGGCGACATGGGCGTCCGGGGTCACGTACCCGGCGCGCACCACCTCGGTCGTGATCCCCGTGCGCCCGTGCCGCAGCTGCGACTCGAGGAACCCCTCCTGCACGGTCCATCCCGCCGTCTGTCCCGGCACGCTCGCGAAGACGCCGCGGCGCGGGATGCGGTGGGCGTACCCCTCGTTTTCGAGCTTCGTGAGGGTCTGGCGTACGGTCGCCCGGGAGAGACCGAACTCGCGGCACAGCTCGAGCTCGCTCGGCAGGCGCTCCTCCTCGGCGATGTCGCCGTGGGTGATGCGCTCGCGCAGGATTTCGAAGAGCTGCTCGTAGTACGGCACGGGGGAGACCCGTTCGATGGTGTGCGCCACGTGATCCTCCTGGTCGTGCGCGTCGTTGCGCGTTCCGTCGTACGTTTGATTCCGACTGTACAGACGGTGCGGATACCCGACCCGCATCGTCGTCGTCCGGGGCCCCGGCGAGCGACTTTCGATTAACACTGTACATTCTGTACGTACAACACGTACGATACGTGCAGGACATCGATCCTGCATCCCGAAACGCCACCGGCCCCAGAGGCTTCTGCACTTCAGAGAGGAAGTACGCATGCGAACTTCACCCATCACCGGACTCGCGCTCCTCGGCGCGGGTGCCCTGCTCCTCGCCGGCTGCTCCGGCGCGGCATCCACCGACTCCGGTGCCGCCGGCGGCGGCGACGCGAGCCCCGCCGACACCCCGCTGAGCTACTCGCAGCCTCACACCGACCCGTTCCAGAACGCCGAGAACGTCGGCTCGATGGAGCGCTTCGCGGAGCTCGGCTACGCCACGATCCCCGCGACCAACGCCGACCGTGACGCCGCCCAGCAGATCACCGACATCCAGACGCTCATCAACAAGGGCGCCAAGGGCCTGGTCATCTCCGTCGGCGACGCCGACGCCATCGTCCCGGCCATCGAGTACGCCAACGACTCCAGCGTGCCGATCGTCGCGATCGACGAGGCGCCCGCCTCGGGCAAGATCGCCATGATCGTCCGTGCCGACAACGTCAAGATGGGCGAGCTGGCCTGCGAGGAGATGGGCAAGCGCGTCGCCGCGGATGCCGTCGTCATCACCCTCGACGGCGACCCGGTCACCTCCAACGGCCGCGACCGCACCAACGGCTTCAACGACTGCATGAAGCAGAAGTACCCGAACGTCAAGCTCGTCAACGTCGCCACCGAGTGGGACCCGGCGAAGGCGGCGGCCGGCATCGAGACCGCGCTCAACCAGTACGGCAACGTCGCGGGCATCTACAACCAGAGCGACGCGACGTTCTTCCCGACGATCCTCGACACCCTCAAGTCCGCGGGCAAGCTCGTCGCCGCCGGACAGTCGGGCCACATCGTCCAGGTCTCCGTCGACGCCAGCCCCATGGCCATGACCGCGATCCGCGACGGATGGCTGGATGCCGCTGTCGCGCAGCCGATGACCGACTACATCGACTACGGCGTGGACTACCTCACGCGCGCGATCAAGGGCGAGACGTTCAAGACCGGCGACACCGACCACGGCAGCGTCATCGAGGAGCGCAACGGCAACCTCGTCGACCTGCTGCCCACCCCGGTCGTGACCAAGGACAACGTGGAGGACCCGAACCTGTGGGGCAACAAGCAGTTCGCCCTCGACGCGTTCGGCGCCACCAAGTAATCCGGCCGCATCACGACACCCCCGAGACGGAGACGTCATGACCACCCCATCGACCACCGTGCCCGCCATCCAGATCGACGGCGTCAGCAAGACCTACGGTGCGACGAAGGCGCTTCAGGACGTCTCCGTCTCGATCCTCCCCGGGCAGGTGCACGGACTGATCGGGCGCAACGGCGCCGGAAAGTCCACGCTCCTGCGCATGATCACGGGCTTGGAGACGCCGGACACCGGAACCGTGAGCTTCTTCGGTGAGGCCGCGCCCCCGGCATCCGACCCCAAGGCCTGGCAGCAGCGCGTCGCCTGCGTCTACCAGCGCCCCTCGGTGTTCGCCAACCTCACCATCGCCGAGAACCTCTTCGCGGGACGCCTGCCCACCGCGGGGGCGCGCGTGTCGTGGAAGAAGATGCAGTCCGAGGCCGAGCGGATCCTCGACGAGTGGAACATCCGCCTCGACCCCCGGATGCTGCTCTCGGACGCCCCGATCGAGGAGCGCCAGATGCTCACGATCGCCAAGGCGCTCGAGGCCGGCACCCGCATCGTGCTGCTCGACGAGCCGACCGTGCAGCTCGAGGGCGCGGCCATCCGACGACTGTTCGACAAGGTCCAGGAGCTGCAGCAGCAGGGCGTGACGTTCGTCTTCGTCTCGCACTTCCTGCGCGAGGTCACCGCGATCTGCGACTCCGCGATGGTGCTCCGCGACGGCAAGCTGCTGTGGTCGCGCCTGGGCGACGAGATCCGCTCCGACGACCTCGTCGAGGCCCTCCTCGCGGGGCAGGAGCAGCGTCGGCACCGTGCCGAGAGCATCGCCCCCGACGAGGATGCCGCGCCCGCAATGCAGCTCCGATCGGCGAGCGAGAAGGAGGGGGCGTTCACCGACGTCACCCTCTCGGTCGCGCCCGGCGAGCTCGTCGCCATCGGCGGCGTGGGCGGCTCGGGCAAGTACTCGGTGGGCGAGGCGATTGCCGGCCTGCGCGGGCTCGCGTCCGGCGAGGTGATCGTCGCCGGCGCCCCCATCCGCACCGGTGACGTCAAGGCCAGCCAGCGCGCCGGCATCGGTTTCGTCCCCGCCGACCGCCACCGCGACGGCTACGTCCCGCAGCTCAGCGTCGCCGAGAACATGACCATGGGGATCATGGACCAGCTCGCCCCGGCGGGCGTGTTCTCTCCGCGGAAGCAGACGGCCCTGTCGCGCGACCTCATCTCCGACGTCGCGCTCGTGCCGCCGGACCCGTCGCTCGCGGTGTCCGGACTCAGCGGCGGCAACCAGCAGAAGGTCGTGCTGGCCCGTGCCCTGGCCCGCAAGCCCCGCGTGCTCGTGCTCATCTCGCCCACCGCCGGCGTCGACATCGCCGCCAAGGACGCGATCTACGGACTGATGCTGCGCGCCCTCGCCGACGGCGTCGCGGTCATCCTCATCTCCGACGACGTCGAGGAGCTGCTCGTCAGCCCGCGCGTCCTCATCATGCGCGAGGGGCGGATCTCGTCCGAACTCGCCGATCCCACCGAAGAAGACATCGTTCGAGCCATCGAAGGCCTGGAGTGAACACCGTGCGAACCACCGTCGTCAGAACCCCCGTCAGCGCCCCGAACCCCGTGGTGCGCTCCGTCGTGAAGAACGTGCGCGAGCTGAGCGTCCTGCCGGGCCTCATCATCGTCGCGATCGTCGGAGCCGTCGTCAGCCCGGCGTTCCTCTCGGCCGCCAACCTGACGCTGATCCTGCGTCAGTCCGCCGAGCTCGGGATCGTCGTCATCGGCCTGACGTTCATCCTCATCACCGGCAAGCTCGACATCTCGCTCGAGTCGACCGTGGGCCTCGCCCCGATGGTCGCCGCATGGCTGATGGTGCCCGCGGTGACGGGCGGACTCGGTTCCGAGATCGGCCCCGGCTTCGCGATCCTCGTCACCCTGGCGATCGGTGTCGTGATCGGGTTGATCAACGGCTTCCTGGTGGTGAAGGTCAAACTCGATCCCTTCATCGTGACGCTGGCGATGCTGATCCTCCTGCGCGGCATCACGCTCGGCGTCAGCCAGGGGAAGACCCTCGCCGGCCTGCCCGAGGCCTTCCGCTACG
>JAAIGE0100321862.1_pt1 | contig 10830 bp, 12 predicted proteins | sample 6487951 | NCBI WGS metagenome assembly JAAIGE01 (sample SAMN13974128, study PRJNA590717) | phyllosphere metagenome | biome: tomato field; feature: multiple bacterial spot infested tomato fields; material: tomato leaves; isolation source: leaves from tomato fields | host: Solanum lycopersicum ... | reverse complement strand
TCTACGAGCACCGCCTGATCGACGACATGGTCGCCTCGGCGCTCAAGTGGTCGGGCAAGTTCGTCTGGGCCTGCAAGAACTACGACGGCGACGTCCAGTCTGACCAGGTGGCGCAGGGCTTCGGCTCTCTCGGCCTCATGACCTCGGTCCTGCTCTCGCCCGACGGCAAGACGGTCGAGGCGGAAGCCGCGCACGGCACCGTTACGCGTCACTATCGTCAGCATCAGCAGGGCAAGTCGACTTCGACCAATCCGATCGCGTCGATCTTCGCCTGGACGCAGGGCTTGTCCTATCGCGGCAAGTTCGACGAGACGCCGGAAGTCGTGCGCTTTGCCGAAACGCTGGAGAAGGTCTGCATCCAGACCGTCGAAAGCGGCAAGATGACCAAGGATCTCGCGCTGCTTATCGGCCCGGATCAGGCGTGGATGACCACCGAGCAATTCTTCGAGGCGATCCGCGTCAACCTCGAAACCGAAATGGGCAAGTGGAACTGATCCCACCGCTCGCGGTTTCAATACGATAACGGAACGAGGCGGCGCCGGATCATCCGACGCCGCCTTTTCTTTGTCCAAAGTCTTTTCCGCACGGAGCCGATTGAATGACCAGCAGCAGCCGCAAACGCCTGGAAGTCCGTGCCGCCGTGCCCGGCGACGTGCGCGGCATTCAGCGGCTGATTGCACGCGCCTATCCAGGAATGCCCAATTACTCACTCGCCACCATCCGGGGGCAGATCAATAACTTTCCCAACGGCTGCTTTGTCGCGCTCTACGATAATCGCGTCGTCGGCTATTGCGCGACGATGCGTGTCAGCAAGGGCATGGCCTTCGCCAAGCATGATTGGGACGAAATAACGGCCAACGGCTTTGGCACGCGGCACAGCGCGGCGGGCGAGTGGCTCTACGGCTATGAAATGGCGGTCGATCCCAAGCTGCGCGGTTTGCGCATCGGCCAGCGGCTTTATGACGAGCGCAAGGAATTGGCGGAGGAACTGGATCTTCACGGCATCGTCATAGCAGGACGGATGCCGGGCTATGCGCGCGCCAAGCGCCGCGTATCGGGGCCGCAGGATTATCTCGAAAAATGCGTGACCGGCAAATTACGCGATCAGGTCATCAGTTTTCAGCTCAAGAACCAGTTCGAGCCGATTGGCGTGCTGGAAAACTATCTGCCCGAAGACAAGCAGTCGGACGGTCATGCCGCGCATCTGTTTTGGCGCAATCCCTATGTCGATCCCGATGAAGCGCCGGAAATGCGCGTGCCCCGTGGCGTGGAAAGCGTCCGTCTCGCCACCTGTCAGCTACAGGCGCGTCCGGTCGCCGATTTCGACGAATTCATCCGCAACGTCGAATATTTCGTCGATGTCGCGGCGGACTATCGCTCGGACTTCATCATCTTCCCCGAACTGTTCACCCTGCCACTGCTGTCGTTTGAAACGAAGAAGCTGACCCCGGCCGAGGCGATCGACCGGCTGACCAGCTACACGCCCAAGCTGACGAAAGAATTGGGGCGAATGGCGCTGGAATATAACATCAACATCATTGGCGGGTCGCACCCGACGCGCGCCGATGATGGCGACATCCAGAATATCGCTTATGTCGCCCTGCGCGATGGATCGATCCACACCCAGGAGAAGATCCACCCGACGCCAAACGAAGCCTTCTGGTGGAATATCAAGGGCGGCGACTCGCTTGACGTCATCCAGACGGACTGCGGCCCGATCGGCGTTCTCATCTGTTATGACAGCGAGTTTCCCGAATTGGCGCGGCGCCTGGTCGATCAGGGCGCGCGCATCATCTTCGTCCCCTTCTGCACAGATTCCCGCCTCGGCTATCTGCGCGTCCGCTATTGCGCGCAGGCCCGTGCGATCGAGAATCAATGCTATGTCGTCATGTCGGGCAATGTCGGCAACCTGCCCAACGTCGACAATATGGACATTCAATATGCTCAAAGCGCGATCCTGACGCCCTGCGACCTGCCCTTCGCGCGCGACGGCATCGCGGCGGAATCGAGCGAGAATGTCGAGACACTGACGATGGCGGACGTGAACCTCGCCGACCTCAGCTGGGCGCGCGCCGAAGGAACGGTGCGCAACCTGCGTGATCGCCGGTTCGATCTCTATCACATCGAATGGGATAACGCGCCCGACCATAGCCACGCGCCGAGCGGCGGGCCGGTCCCCGCAGGCGGACATAACTCGCCCGGCGGCGGTTGACCTGTACCGGTCAGACTAACTCGTCCAGTCGGTCAAGCGGCAACCTCAGCCGCTTCGATCACTTTGGGTCGCAACCCTAGCAGGTGACAGATGGCATAGCTCAATTCCGCACGGTTGAGCGTGTAGAAATGAAAGTCGCGAACCCCGCCCGCATAGAGTTTGCGGCACAGTTCAGCGGCGATCGTCGCGGATATCAGCTGGCGCGCTGCGGGACGATCATCCAGCCCTTCGAACAGCCGGGCCATCCAGCTCGGCACCTGCGTATTGCACATGGCGGCCATGCGCTGGGTCGCCGCGAAATTGCTGACGGGCATGATGCCCGGCACGATATCCGCATGAATGCCCGCCGCCGCAGTCTTGTCGAGGAAGCCGAAATAGGCTTCCGGCGTGAAGAAAAACTGCGTGATCGCTCGCTTCGCGCCTGCATCCAGCTTGCGCTTGAGATTGTCGAGGTCGCTCTGCGCGCTGGCGGCGTCGGGGTGGACCTCTGGATAGGCGGATACCGAAATCTCGAACGGGTGCAGCTTCATCAGCCCCTCGACCAGTTCGGCGGCGCCCGCATAGCCGTCCGGATGCGGTTCAAACTTGCCGCCCGGCTCGACTGGATCGCCGCGCAGCGCAACGATATGCCGCACGCCGGCGTCCCAATAAGCGTCGGCGATGTCGGCAATCTCGCCCTTGCTCGCCGCTACGCAGGTCAGATGGGCGGCGGCGGCAAGCGGCGTCTGCTGCGCAATTTGCGCCACGGTTTTGTGCGTCCGCTCACGCGTCGATCCGCCCGCGCCATAGGTCACGGACACGAATTCCGGCGAGAGCGGCGTCAATGTCTCGATCGCCGACCACAGCTGCGCTTCCATCTTTTCCGTCTTGGGTGGGAAGAATTCGAAGCTGACGCGCGCGTCGCCCGAAAGATCCGCGTAAAGCGGCTCCGTCGTTTCTGTCAGGGTCATGCCGTCATCCGTCCTTCGATAGGCAGGACATTCGCACTGTCGCGACGCCCGAGCCAGAGTTGCACCGTGAGTTGCTGACCGGGCAGCGTTTCGACCCGGTCCAGCGCCAGGCCCGCCTGCGCGAACCAGCCTTCTATCTGCTCGTTGGAAAAGCCCAGCCGCGCATGTTGGTCGCGGGTGCGCAATTCTTCCCGCTCGTGCGGCGCGAAGTCGGCGATCAAGACCCGCCCGTCCGGCCCGGTAACACGCGCTGCTTCGGCGATCACCGCGTCGGGCGCCTGCGCATAATGCAGCACCTGATGCAGCAGGACGGTATCGACCGCACCGACGCCGAGCGGCAATTCGAGAAAATCACCCAGCAACAGCGCATATTTGTCGCCAGCATCCTGCGGCAATTTCGCGCGGGCGAGCCGGAGCATGTCCGGGCTGCGATCCAGCGCCGTGACAGCGCGCGCCTCACCGCCGAACAGTTCGATCATGCGTCCGGTGCCGGTGCCGATATCGAGCAGATGCCCGATGGGTTCGCCCGCCAGCAGCGACCGCATCGCTGCTTCGACCTCGCCTTCTGGAACGTGGAGCGAGCGGATCGCATCCCACTCGTCGGCATGTTCGGCAAAATAGCTTTCCGCAGCCCGCGCCCGATCCGCGCGCACTGCGGCTAGCCTCGCCAGGTCCGCTGCTTGCCAGAGACGTTCGGTATCTGATGGCGTAAGACGGTCGAACAATTGCATGAAGGGTGCTACCGCTCCCCCACGCGAAAGCCGGAGAAAAACCCAGTTGCCTTCCTTGCGGCGTTCGACAAGTCCGGCTTCCGCAAGAATACGAACATGGCGGGAAACGCGAGGCTGGCTTTGTCCGACGACCTGCGCAATTTCTCCTACGGCCAGTTCCATAGCACGCAAAAGATGGATTATGCGAAGCCGGGTTGGGTCGCCGAGCGCCCGGAAAATTTCCAATGCGGGAAGCATGGATAGACTATATAAAGATATCTTTATATGCGTCAATTATCGATTTTCGACATGCTCAATCCGCAAAAACTGCCTGTTTCCTTGATGCTGACTGCATGAATGGGATTGCCTTGCCTGATCCAAAGCATTACGAATCACCCCCGCAGGCGCAATGGGGGGTGACCTTTTCTCCGAGAGTGGTCTGCATTTTGTTTTTCTCAGAGAGGGGTTTAGCCCATGACCAAGTCGATTGCTATTTCGTTCGTTCTCGCCGCTTCGCTCGGCCTGGCTGCTTGCTCGGGCGGTTCGGAAAGCAACGCTGCGAACAATGCCGCGAACTCGGCCGAAAACGCTTCGAATGCTGCTGACAACGCTCTGAACGCTGCGCTGAACGCTGCCGACAACGCCGCCAACTCGGCGACGAACGCGACCAACAACGCCGCGAACGCGATGTAAGTCCTTCGGGCAATTGAGTTTCGAAAGGGTCGCTCCGGCAACGGTGCGGCCCTTTTCATTGGGGATGACCAGAACGATGAACCGACTTTTTCTTTTACCTGCGGTTCTGGTCCTTGCTGCCTGCGGACAATCGGAGAGCGACGTCGGCGGCATCAGCGCGGGCGACGCGAAGGCTTTGAACGAAGCAGCCGCCAAGCTCGATGCGCAGATGCCAAAGACCGAGGCTGCGAACGATACGAACATGCAGGACGTCAACGCTGCCGAATAAAAAAGGGCCGCCGGACAGGCGACCCTTCTTCTTTAGCATCGGATCAATCAGCAGTTGCGATCGATTGCTCGACCGGCAAGCGCACCAACGCCTGCACCGATGATTGCTCCGGTAGTCCCATCACCACGGCCATAGCGACCATAGCGCCCCGAACTGCGACCAACTTCATTGCCGAGCAGGCCGCCCGCGATCGCACCGATGATGGTGCCGCCGGTACCATTGTCGCGGCAACGATAGCCACCACGATAGCCGCGATAGCCACCGCGATAATAGCGATCGCCGCCCCGGTAGTAGCTGTCACGATAGCCATCGCCACGGTAGCCGCCGCGATAATAGTCACCGCGATAACCACGGTCGCCGCGGTAATAATCGCCACGATAGTAATCGCCCCGCTCATAACCGCCGCGATAATATTGCGCGGATGCAGGCGTGGCCGTGACAGCGAACGAAGCAGCGCCCATTGCGAGAGCCGCTCCCAGATTTACAAGAAACTTCGTCTTCATGGCGTTGCTCCTTCCATGTATCGTATCAAGGGCGAACTCATGAGAATGTGAGGTCAGCCATCGATTGATCCCCTTTTACGATCGCGCTCTTGAGCCGAGCCTGAATATGCTCGTCAGCCGCCGTTCAGCGAAAAACCTTTTGTCGGACGATGGCTGCACCTTGGCGCATTATCGCCTAAGGCAGGCGCGATGCAGCGAATCCTTATCATTCTTGTGCTTGCGATCCTGCTACTTCCGGCACCCATTGCGAATAAGCCCGCTGCCGTCGAAGCCGGATCGCTGCTGGTGTCGGCGCGGCCCATCCGCCTGAATGATGCCGACCCACGGAGATCATCCGTTGGCGATCTGGATTATCTCGCGGGGTGGGAGCTCTATAGCCCCAATCCCGGCTTTGGCGGCATATCGTCCCTGCTGGTCACCGGATCGGGACAGATATTGGGCCTGAGCGATTCGGGCATCTTGACGGGATTCCATGTCGGCATCGGCCTGGCCGATCGTCGCCCCTTCATCGCACCCCTGCCCGTTCGTCCCAAAGACAAGGGCAAAGGATGGTGGGAATGGGATTCGGAATCGATGGCCCATGACCCGGTCAGCCACCGCTATTGGGTCGGCTTCGAACTCCAGCAGATGATATGCCGGTACGGTCCTGGCTTTTCCCGCGTGGAGGCATGCCGCGTCTGGCCCGACATCATGGCATGGCCGGACACGGGCTCGATCGAATCACTTGCTCGCCTGCCGGACGGACGCTTCCTGGCCATCGCGGAAATGGGGATGACGTCAGATGGGCGGCACGACGCGCTCTTGTTTGACGGCGATCCGGCCGATCCCGATACCCCCGCGCCGACGCACCTGCGCTACACGCCGCCGCAGGGCTATCGCCCCACGGATGCGGTGTTCCTGGACCCGCACCGACTGCTGGTGCTCAATCGCCGGCTGACGTTGCAGCAGCTGTTCACTGCCACGATCGCCATCGTCGAGTTTCCCGAGAGCCCGGCCGCCGGGACCGAACTCAAATCGAGGACGCTGGCCCGGCTGGCACCACCGCTTCTCGCCGACAATTTTGAAGGGATCGCGGTCACGCGAGAAAAGGGGCGTGACATCATCTGGATCATATCTGACGACAATCACGAGTTTTTTCAGCGCACCCTGCTGCTCAAATTTGCACTGAAATAGACAGGCTGCGCGAGACCAGGACACAAAAAAGCGGCCCCGCGAAGGGCCGCTCCTTTAACCGAAACGAGTCGGAAGATCAGGCTGCGACGGCAGCCTTCTTCTTGACGATGTCGCGCTTCAGGCGGCGAGCCTTCAGCGACAGCTTGTCGTCGCTGGTCTTGACCAGCCAGTTGTCGAGGCCGCCATTATGTTCGACCGAACGCAGACCGTGGGTCGACACGCGCAGCTTGACGGTGGTCTCTAGCGCTTCGGAGATCAGCGAGACGTTCTGCAAGTTGGGCAGGAACACGCGCTTGGTCTTGTTATTGGCGTGGGAAACATTGTGTCCCACCTGGCGGCCCTTGCCGGTCAGCTCGCAAATGCGCGACATAGTCAATCAACCTTGTAGTTCGGGTTCGTTCGGAAAGCCGCGCCGATAGCGGGATTCCCCCACCCCGTCAACCCGGCGCGCTCATGCATCGCAACCGTTTCGGGAGCGAAGCGTTGAGCAGCGCATAGCTTAGAGGAGGCGGGAATGAAAGTCATAGGTGGTGTGCTGATCGTCCTTTTGCTGCTGTTGGCGGGCGGGATCGCGACAGGCTTTATCGATTTGCAGAAGACACGGGGCGGCAGCCTGCCCGAAGTATCGGTCAAGGGCGGCCAGCTTCCAAAATACGAGGCGAACGTCGCCAAGGTGGAAGTCGGCACGCGGAACGAGACGGTCGAAGTTCCCACTGTCGACGTCAAGAAACCCTGACCTTTCCCCCAAGCGGATAACTGCTGTAAGGGCGGGGACGATGTCCTCGCCCTTTCCCATGCCTGCGCCCATGCGCCGCGCGCTCGGCCTTGCGAGACAGGCTGAAGCTGCGGGCGAAGTACCGATCGGCGCCGTCGTGACGCGCGGCGGCGTCATCCTCGGAGAAGGCGAGAATCGCAATCGCCGCGATCTTGATCCCACCGCCCATGCCGAGATGGTCGCGATACGCGCCGCCTCCGCAGCGATCGGCGACTTTCGCCTGATCGACTGCGATCTATGGGTGACATTGGAGCCATGCCCCATGTGCGCGGGTGCTATTTCGCACGCCCGGATCGCCCGCGTCTATTACGCAGTGTCCGATCCAAAAGGCGGCGCGATCGAACAGGGACCGCGCCTCTTCACCCAGCCGCAATGCCTCCACCGGCCCGAAGTCTATGGCGGCCTTGCCGAAGCGGAAGCCTCAACGTTGCTGCGGGACTTTTTTGCTGCCCGGCGCTGAATAGTCGATGCGGTAAAGCTGATAGGGCATGTCGCTCATCGTCGTTTTGAGCGTCACCGGGATCAGCCATTCGGGCTTTATGCCACGCATGAGATCGGCATAGAAACCGCCGGGATTGCGGGACTGGTAGATGGTGCCTTCCGGAAAGTTCGGGCAGACCAGCAGATAGGTCGCATGATGCCGCGCGGCGATCGGGCGGAAGCCATCCGCCTTGCCGTCAAAGGCATGATGGATGTCGAGAATGGTCTTGCCGTTCCGATGATAGGGGCCAGCCAGCGCGCTGTGATGTGTCGTCGCGATGAGGCGTGGCCCCAGGTCCACCATGGTGAAGATGGTCGCGGGCGGCAACTGATCGAGTATCTCGAGCGCGGGCAAAGTACGGCATCGCCCGTTCGCCTTCTTGATCGCATCGTTCCGCGCAATGGCGGACGGGCGCCAGGGGCGCGGCATCGTTCCCGTGGCTTCCTGATACAGCGTCACGATCGTTGGATAGAGCGGATAGACAAAGGCAATGGCGGCAAGCAGAGCTACCCCGGCCCCGCCCCATATACGGGTCTTGCGCGATCCGGAGATGATGGCTGCGCAAAGCCTGTGAGCGAGCCATGCTGCGGGCGGGATCGCGAGCAGTTGGGCGGCGGGCCCGGCGCGCAATTGCCAGAACAGCAAGGCCGTCGAGAACAGCATCATCAATCCGATCGTCGCCCATGCCCAAAGCCGTTCGGTATCGCGGCGCGATTCCCAGAGGGCCACGATCAAGCCCAACAACCCGGCAGCAGGCAGCGCGAGCAACGGGACCACCATGCTTTGCGCCTGCGCCGTGATCGGCTTGGCTTCCCGAATGTTGGCGAGCCAGAGCCGCTGAAGCTCGGGCGAAATCTGATAGGGGCTGAGGCATTGCGGCCAGTTCAGCCAAAAGAAGATGGCGACCGCGGCGCCGACGGCAGCCCCCGCTATCAAGCGTGCCTGCCACCGCCGCAATGGCGCGATCGAGAGCAAGACCATGCCCGCACCCGCCGCACCGAACACGGCTACCCAGATCGGCGAAATCGCATCGCAGACCATCGCGCGGTTGGCGTAGCTCGCAAAGATCAGATAGCAGATCGACGTGCCACCCGCGAGGCTGAGCGCGTAGGGCAGCATCCGCCGCTCCGCCCCTTCACGAAATACCCAGCGCAGCGCGATCAGTCCGCCGCCCGCTGCCAGATAGACGATCATCTCCATCCCGATCGTCACCGACAATGCGCTGCTGATTCCGGCCATCAGGCCGCCGCGCAGGCGATTATGATCGATGACCCCCGCGAGCATCGTCACGGCCAGCGCCAGTTGCCAGCCATGATGGTCGATCCGCATCGGCGCATACATGCCAAGCCCCATCTGCGCGGCGAGGGGAGCCAGTGCAGCAAGGAACCAGCCATTGTGGCCAGCCAGCTTGCGCCCGATGAAGCCAAGGCTCAGCATCAAGAGGAGCAGCGGCAGAAGCGGCGCGATGCCACAGGCCAGCCGATCCGCGAGTCCCTGATCCACGAAAGCGCGGAAGAAAAGGATCAACCCTGCGATCGGTATATCGACCAGCCGCGACCAATGAATGTCCGCGCCGCCGGGTGGATCAAGCCGATATTGCCGCAGGTCGTACCAGCCCTGCCCGGCCAGCCAGTCCTTCACCTGAACATAGCGGATATTGTCATCGGTATCGCCCAGGACCAGCCAGTGGATCGCGGGCCAGCGCGTGACAATGAATGCGACAGTGATAACGATCCACAACAGGAAAGTCAGCCACATCCAGTGGCGCGACGAATAATCGGCCAGCCGCGCCGTCCAATGGCGCGCACGGCTTTGCAGGGACTGGCTGCTTTGCAAGTTCATGCGCGTGGATTAGAGGCTGCGCATCAAAGCGCAACGGGACAATCATGAAATTCGCGACACGCCTGCCCCCCGAACATCGCGCGCTCTTTTGGCAGATTGTCCGCTATGGCGTAACCGGGCTGTTCGTCACCGCCTGTCAGGCCGTGATCTACTGGGTGCTGGCGGCACGCGTCGGATTGCATCCGCAACTTGCCAACGGCATCGGCTATCTGGCGGCGGTCGTGATCGGCTATGTTTCGCATAATGCCTTCACTTTCCGCGGCCAGGGCGGATCGACGGGTCACGGAGCGCGCGGCGTCAAGTTCGTCACCGTCTCGCTGATCAGCTATGCATTGAATGCTCTGTGGGTGTTTCTGTGCGTCACCCATATGCAATGGCCGGAATGGTCGCCCATCCCGGCCATGATCTTCGTGACCCCGGCGCTGATGTTCGTTCTCAACCGCCAGTGGGTATTCCGCTGATCGCTAGTGGACGAAGCGCGCGACGACGTCGCGGTAAGAGCGGCTGACCTTCACCTGCGCGCCGGATTCCAGCACGAGGAAACATTCCCCGTTGGTATGTGGCTTCACCTGACGCACCTGGCTCAGATTCACGATCGTCGAGCGATGGACGCGCTGGAAATTGCGCGGATCGAGCCGCTTTTCCGAATCCTTCATCGTTTCGCGCAGGATCAGCGAATTGTCGGCGGTGTAGATGCACATATAGTCGCCGGCCGCATCGATCCGCTCGATCGAATCGACATCGACGCGAAAAATCTGGCCGCGATCCTTGATGTTGATGAGCTTTTCAAAACGGTTGGACGCAGGTGCATCATCGTCAGCGGCGAAATCGCTCATCGCTTGCGGCGCAACCTCGGCCAGAACCTCACGCAGCTTTTCGGCTTCCTGCACCTGCCGCTTTTCCGACAGGCGCTGGCGAACGCGGTCGAGCGCGTCGGCAAGACGCCCTTCCTCCACCGGCTTCATCAGATAATCGACCGCCTGCGCCTCGAACGCGCGGATAGCGTGGTCACTATAGGCGGTAACAAAGATGAAAAGCGGCGGTTCTACCTCCATGATGCCCTGCACCACGGAAAAACCGTCGAATCCGGGCATCTGTATGTCAAGGAACACAAGGTCGGGCTTATGCGTCTTGATCGCGCGGATCGCCTCGCGCCCGTTCATGCATTTCTCGATGATCTCGACGTCGTCGTGCGCCTGGAGGCGAAGCTCCAGTCCCTGGAT
>JAAIGE0100076987.1_pt1 | contig 10834 bp, 15 predicted proteins | sample 6487951 | NCBI WGS metagenome assembly JAAIGE01 (sample SAMN13974128, study PRJNA590717) | phyllosphere metagenome | biome: tomato field; feature: multiple bacterial spot infested tomato fields; material: tomato leaves; isolation source: leaves from tomato fields | host: Solanum lycopersicum ... | reverse complement strand
CCGCGTGCGCATGGGCTGCGCCCCGCGCGACTGGCTGGCGCAGCAGCGCGGTGACGCGTCGCTCAGCGGTTCGTGAGTTTGAGGTCGATTCGCCGGTTCTTGGCGTAGGCGGCGTCGGTGTTGCGCTCGTCGAGCGGGTGAAATTCACAGGCGCGGCACGGGAATCAAGGCATTGCGATTCTCGAAAATAGTTCTTGAAATTCTATTCTTGATTGCATATCATCTCAACGAGTTTCGATAAGAAAGGATGCGCATGCGACCGTCTGTTGTGCTTGACATGAAGCGAAGCGCAGTGCGTGAAGCGGTAGGCCGCTTTCGCGCCGCGAACCCGCGCGTCTTCGGCTCGGTGCTGCATGGCACCGACCGGGATGGCAGCGACCTCGACCTGTTGGTCGATGCGCTGCCCGGTGCCACGTTGTTGGACTTGGGCGATTTGGAAGAAGAACTGAAATCGCTGCTCGGCGTTGACGTCGATCTGCTGACTCCCGGCGACCTGCCGCCGAAGTTCCGGGCCAAGGTGCTCGCGGAGGCGCAACCGATATGAGCGAGAACCGCCTGCCCGATTACCTCGACCACATTCAGCAGGCCGCAACCGATGCGCGCAGCTTCGTGGAAGGGATGGCCAAGGACGACTTCTTGGCCGACAAGCGCACCCAGCAGGCCGTCATCATGAGCCTGATCGTCATCGGCGAGGCGGCCACAAAGGTGATGGATGGCTACGTCGAGTTCACCCAGGCGCATGCCGACGTGCCGTGGCGCAGCATGCGCAATATGCGTAATCGCATGGCTCACGGCTATTTCGACATCAACCTCGATGTGGTGTGGGAGACGGTACAGGAATGGCTGCCGGCGTTGCTCCAGCAATTGCCCGCCGTGCGTCAGGATGCCGACGATGAAGACCGTAACGACAAAGGCATGGAGCCATGACCAATCAAGCCGCCGATGTTCGGCCCCTCTGGCGTGTTCGATCCCGCGACCTATGAGCCGCGCTCGGGCAAGACCTTCTGGATGGCCGCAACGGACGTGAGTTCGCTGGTGGGCAAGGAGGCAGCAGCCGACACGCTCATCGGCAACTGCACGACCGCACGACCAGCCTCCCGTTCAAATTCGAGTTAGAACTCATATCCAGCCTGTCTGGGGGCACTGTGAAAGAGGGATCTCCGATGACTGTTGAATCGAGAATATTTTCTGTAGCCGAGTATGTTCAGCCGTCCGAAGGCGAGCCTATTCGTTCCGTTGTGCTTGAAACCCGAGACTCAATTATCGTGGTTTGGCATGTCCATCCCGGGCAGGAAATTGCGGCTCACATTCATCCTCACGGCCAAGACACGTGGACTGTTTTGTCGGGAATGGCTGATTACTTTCAGGGCAATGGGATTGTTCGTGCCCTCAGGGAAGGTGAGATAGCCGTGGCAAGACCGGGCCAAGTGCACGGGGCGCGAAATACAGGTACCGAGCCATTTGTGTTCGTCTCGGTTGTGGCATCAGCCAATGCCGGTTTCGTATTGGCTGAGCGATAGAGCCCAATCTCTGGAGTTGGTCCAATGAGCGGTCGGGGAGATAGGTAACAGACATGCAGCGGACACGGCTGCTAAACCAGGTCGCAAACCTCCTTGCGTCGCAGCGTGCCGCAAGCGACGCGATCAATCGAATGGGGTCGGCATGAGACTGAACACCATCCAGTTCCCGACCGCGTAGCCGCCTGTCCTGCCGATCAGGTCTTGACCATCGACGCCTGGGATCAGTCCTGAATGTTCTTGGAGACCACTACGTTATGAGCCGCAGCCGCCGCAAAACACCCATCGTCGGGCACACGACCTGCGGCAGCGAGCGCGAGGACAAGAAGCTCTGGCATCAGCGCTGGCGCACCCGTGAGCGCACGGCGCTGACCAGCGCGTCGCCCGAAGCCCTGAGCGCCCATCTGCCCCTGCTGGAAAACCAGGCCAGCAGCGTCTGGTCGATGGGCAAGGATGGCCGCTCCTACTGGCCCGTCAAGCGCCAGGCCGCCACGGCGGATCGCATCGCCAATCACAAGGGACGCAACCCGCAAGAACGCGCCTCCCTGAAAAAGCGCCTGCTGCGCAAGTGGATGAGCAAATGAAGCTCTCCTTCCATATCAGCACATTGCGCTGTTCTGGATGATCGGTGCTCCGGGCGTCTTCGCGCCCGTGATCGAGAACGCCAAGCGGCCCGATGCCGGCGCCGTCATGGCGTGGGGTGTCGCGATCGTGGCGGTGATGATCCTCTTCACCCCTTTGCTGCTGCGCTGTCCACCATTCCGGCGCTGGTATGGCCGGACGGATGCGCTGTCGGAGCGGCAGCGCCAGGCGCTTGCCGAGCGCGGCCTGCGCCGCTACTACCAGACCGCTTTCGATGACGGCTACGTGCCCCGCGTGATGCCCTACGTGTGGCGCATCATCTGGACGGTCGGCGGGTTGATGGCTGTGACCGCCGTACTGCCTACCAACACCGGACGGCCAGCCTTCGATGCCTTGGTGGTCTTCTCGACCTGGTATCCGATAGGCGTGATGCTGCTGGTTTTCGCGTCGAGGCCCCTTGGCCGGTTGATTCGCCAAAGAGCACAGGAGCGGCGGAAATGAGCACGTCAACCATCGAGGCGCTGGCCAGCGCCTGGGCAAGGATTGCCGAGGAAGCGGAATTCCCCGCTGACTACGAGGGGACTGCCACACCACAAGCGCATCGGGCTAGCGAAGCTATTCAGGAGCAGATTCGGGAGCGCATCGTCGCCACCAACGACATGCGGCTGTTCAGCCTGCTGCACCTGCTGGGTCAGGCGTCGCTGCGCATGGAGCAAGCGCTGTGGCCGGAGGATTACGAGCGGATGACGCGCGAGGTTGAGGAAGCCCTGCGGCAAGCCACCGACGCCAACGCCAGATCGTACACCCACGAAGAAGTGATGCAGGCGATGCAGGAACGCATCGACCGGGCGCGAGACAAGCCATGTTGATTGGCTATGCGCGCGTCTCGACGCAGGATCAGAACCTGGAGCTGCAACGCGAAGCCTTGAGCAAGGCCGGATGTAAAAAGGTCTTCGAGGACAAGGTGAGTGGCACGCGGGCAGACCGGCCTGGCTTGGCCAAGACGCTCGAAATGCTGCGCGAAGGCGATACTTTGGTCGTCTGGAAGCTCGACCGGCTGGGCCGGTCGGTCAAGCAACTGGTCGATCTGGTCGGCGATCTGCACAAGCACGGTGTCCAGTTCAGGAGCCTCACCGACTCCATCGACACCGGCACACCATCCGGGCGGTTCTTCTTCCACGTCATGGCGAGCCTTGCCGAAATGGAGCGCGAGCTGACCGTCGAGCGCACCCGCGCCGGGCTGGAAGTCGCCAAGCAGCTCGGCCGCAAAGGCGGCCGCAAGCCGAAGATGACCGACAGCAAGATCGAGTCGGCCAAGAAGCTGCTGGCCAGCGGGGTGCCGCCCAAGGACGTGGCCAAGAACCTCGGCGTGTCCATTCCGACGCTGTACCGCTGGGTGCCAGCCTCCACGCACGCTTAGCGTGCTTTATTTTCCGTTTTCTGAGACGACCCCTTACTGAAAACGGCCGGCATATCACCATGAATGCCGTGCAAAGCTGTCAGCCATAAGATGCCATGCATGTGCGGACGTGCGGCCTTGTGCTGATCGTCGTCGGCTCGCTCGTCCTCTACGAACACTCCACCAAGGCAGTGGGACGGTCTGGCAAGTGGCCATGCTGCCGCCCCAATACGCGCTCTTCTCGTGGTGTTGGCATTTGCCGGACTGGCGTCAAGATGACCAGAGTGATAGGATACCCCCCCTACCTATATTTCAAGGATATGCTGTGCACACTGCACGAGAGAAAGCCAAGCTGCTGGCCCGCGTGCGCCGCATACGCGGCCAGGTGGAAGCCATAGAACGCGCGCTAGAGGCGGAAACAGGTTGTGCCGAGGTCCTGCAACTTGTTGCCGCGGCGCGTGGTGCAACGAATGGGCTGATGGCCGAACTGATCGAGGACCATATCCGCGAGCACGTCATCAGCCCCGAGCGCAGCAAGGATGAGCGGGACGCCGCGGCCGACGAGCTGGTCGACGTCGTGCGCGCCTACCTGAAATAAGGCGCAGCATGGCAGTCCAATCACCCTGCATCGAACTCTGCCGCTTCGACGGCAAGACTGGCTTGTGCATAGGGTGTTTGCGCACCCTGCCCGAAGTCCGGGAATGGAAGAAGATGACCGACCACAAGCGTCATCAGATCATCAACGAGCGGTCCCGCCGCGAGAAGAAACTGGGCCAGCAGGCAACGGCCGACAAAGGAAAGCGATGAACGATATTCATGACAATACCCGCCTCGCGGCGTACAGCCACGAGCATGTGTTTGACGAGGGCAAGCATTCCGCGGAGCGCGGCACCCGTCTCGTCATGTGGATCACCGCGGCGATGATGGTCGTCGAGATCACGGCGGGCTGGTGGTTCAATTCGATGGCGCTGCTGGCGGACGGCTGGCACATGAGTTCGCATGCGCTCGCAATTGGCCTGAGCGCCTTCGCATACGCGGCCGCGCGCAAGTACGCCCGCGATCCGCGTTTCGCCTTCGGCACCTGGAAGATCGAGATCCTGGCCGGCTACACCAGCGCGGTGTCGCTGCTGGGGATCGCCGCCCTGATGGCCTTCAGTTCTTTCGAGAGGCTTTTCTCGCCGCAGCCGATTCATTACCGCGATGCGATCGTCATCGCCGTGATCGGCCTGGTCGTCAATGTCGCCTGCGCCCTTATCCTCGGGCATGCGCACGATCATGGTCATGGACATGGACATGGCCACGATCATGGGCAGGCTCATGGGCATGACCACGGCCACCACCATCATGGCGATGGCCATCACCATGACCTGAACCTGAAAGCCGCCTACGTGCACGTGATCGCGGATGCCGCGACGTCCGTGCTGGCGATTGCGGCCCTCGCCGGCGGATGGCTGTACGGCTGGTCATGGCTCGACCCGGTGATGGGGATCGTCGGCGCCGTGCTGGTGGCGGTCTGGGCCAAGAACCTGATCACGGAAACCGGCAAGGTCTTGCTCGACCGGGAGATGGATGTCCCGGTGGTCGAGGAAATACGCGAAGTCATCGAAGCCGGCGAAAACCAGACCAGGCTGGTCGATCTCCACGTCTGGCGCGTCGGCCAGCAGGCCTATTCATGCGCGCTCAGCGTGGTCACGAGGAACAGGGATCTGACTGCCAAGCATTTACGGGACCAACTCAGCATCCACGAGGAGATCGTCCATTCGACCATTGAAGTGCACTACCTGGCTTAATCGAACCGTCCCCTCAGGCCGCCGATGCTTTAACGCCCTGCGCCAAGCAAGGCCACCGCCACCGCACCACCCAGGTACATCACTTGCAGTTCGAGCGCCCAGGCCCTGGTTGGTTCAGCGTAAAGAATGGCTCATATGCACCAGCAGGAGGACCACGATCAAGTTGAAGACCACAACCAGACTGCGGCGCCAGTACCTGAAGATGTTAAGACGCTCACGCATCGACAGGGCGCTTGACCTTCCCATCATTGGATGGTTTAGAGTGAAAACTCACTTTATTAGGAGGTAGTTATGTACGAGCTTAAAGTCGAAGGGATGAGCTGCAGCGGTTGCGTTCGAAGCGTGACGAAATCCGTGCAAACGGTGGATGGCAACGCCAAGGTCGAAGTCAACCTTGCAAGTAAAACTGTACGTGTCGACAGCCAGGCAAGTCTCGACACCGTGAGGTCGGCAATTGCCGACGCTGGTTACCCCGTCAGCGCAAGCGTAGCCATCTAACAGTCAGGCGTGGCGGGCCATTGAGCTCCGCCTCGCTTGAAGCAGCCGGGACAAGCAGTCACGCAGACACGTGCTTGCAAGCCAGATCATCGAGAATCGGACAATCTGGTCGCTCGTCGCCATGGCAGTTGTTGGCGACATGCCGTAACTGGTCCCGGATCGACTGCAGCTTCCGGATATCCTCCTCCAACTCGGCGATATATACCTGCGCCAGCTGCTTCACGTCCGCACTATGCCTGCCGCGGTCCTGCCACAGGCTCAGCAACGTTTTAATTCGCTCTATTGAAAACCCGAGGTCCCGCGAGCGTTTGATGAACCGGAGCGTCTGCACGTCCTTGTCCGTGTATTGCCGATAACCGGAGCCGGTCCTGCTCGCGGCGGAGATCAGGTCGATACTCTCGTAGTACCGAATCATCTTCGCGGTCACCCCCGACGCCTCCGCAGCCTGCCCGATATTCATTGCTTTGCTCCCTTTGCAAACGCCGGCTGCCACCGGCGTAGCAATAGCGCGTTCGACACGACAGAGACGCTGGAAAACGCCATCGCGGCGCCGGCAATCACCGGGTTGAGGTATCCCATCGCCGCCAGCGGGATCCCGATCAGGTTGTAGATGAAGGCCCAGCCGAGGTTCTGCTGAATCTTGCGATAGGTCTTCTTCGAGATGTCGATAGCGTCGGCCACGAGCGCGGGATCCCCGCGCATCAACGTGATACCGGCGCTGTGCATCGCCACGTCGGTTCCCGTCGACATTGCGATGCCGACGTCCGCCGAGGCGAGCGCGGGTGCGTCGTTAATACCGTCCCCCACCATCGCCACTCTCTTCCCGCCCGCCTTCAGCGAAGCGACGATATCCGCCTTGTCCGCCGGGAGCACCTCCGCGTGAAAATCATCGATCCGGACAGCCGCGGCAACCGCTCGGGCACTGCCGGCATTGTCACCCGTCAGCATGACCGCTGAGACACCCATGTCGCGCAGCCGCTGGACGGCTGTCGCGGCAGATGACTTTACGGTGTCGCCGAAGGCCAGCAAACCCATCAATTCGAATGCGGTTCCCTTTTCTACTGCGAGCCAGGAAACCGTGCGGCCCGAATCTTCATGGCGCTTCGCAACGTCCTCCATACCTGTAGTCTGCAGTCCAATTTCTTGTAGCAGTCGTCGGTTACCGAGAAACACGGTTGCCCCATCGACGTCCGCAAATACGCCGCGTCCTGGCAGCGCCTGTGCGCCCGATGCGGCAAGCGGCCGGATGTCCTGACGCTTGGCTTCGGCCTGGACCGCGCGTGCCAGCGGGTGGTCGCTGTACTGCTGGACCGCGCTCGCGAGCGCGAGCACTTCACGCTGGTGCCGGACGCCAGTCTCAATCGCCACGATGGCTGGCTTTCCTTCGGTGAGCGTACCAGTCTTGTCGAACGCCACGACATCGAGCGCATGGGCGGTCTCGAGTGCTTCAGCGTCCTTGATGAGGATGCCGTAGCGCGCTGCGACACCCGTCCCTGCCATGATCGATGTCGGGGTAGCCAGGCCGAGCGCGCAGGGGCAGGCGATCACCTGGACAGCCACCGCGTTGAGCAAGGCCTGCTGCCAGTCACCGGTGAGCAGCCCCCATGCAAGGAAAGTCACCGCGGAGATCAACAGCACGACAGGCACGAACACGGCGCTCACCCTGTCGACAAGGCGCTGGATGGGTGCTTTCACAGCTTGTGCGTCCTCGACCAGCTTGATGATATGTGACAGCATCGTGTCGCTGCCCACGGCGCTGGCAAGAAGGAGGAGCATTCCCTCTGCGTTGACGGCGCCGCCGGTAACCGCGTCACCGACGGTTTTGGTTACGGGCAGGCTTTCGCCCGTCAACAGGGATTCGTCGAGGTGGCTGCTACCTTCGACGACGGTGCCGTCGACCGGCACGCGATCGCCCGGCCGCACGATTACGTGGTCGCCGACGCGCACTTGGGCGAGCGGCACGACAAGGTCGCGCCCATCCCTTCTGACGATCGCTTCCGTCGCGCGCAGAGACTCCAGGGCCCGGAGCGCAGCGACTGTCTGGTGTTTGGCGCGGGCTTCCAACCATTTGCCGAGCAGAACCAAGGTGATGACGACCGCGGAGGATTCGAAATACAGGTGTTCCATGCCGCCGTGGTTGCCATGCGCGACGAGCAGGTAGACCGACAGCGCAAAAGCGGCGCTTGTTCCCAAGGCGACCAGCAGGTCCATATTGCCTGACCGGGCGAGCAATGCCCTCCAGCCTGCCTTATAGAAGCGGGCACCGAGCCAGAACTGCACGGGCGTCGCCAGTAGCAGTTGGAGCCAGCCCGGCAGGCTCCAGTCGTAGCCGAATGGCATGCCGAACATCGGCACGATCAAAGGGAAACTCAGCAGCGCAGACGCAGCGACGGGCCACCAACCAGGCAACCGGCTGTAGGGCTCTGGCTTGGTTACGGCGATATCATTGGGTAGTGCCGCCTCGTAGCCGGCTTTCGCCACTGCGGCGATCAGGCGATCGGTCGGAACGCCGACGGCCGTCACCTGTGCCCTTTCGGTAGCCAGGTTGACCGAAACCCCTGTTACGCCGGGCACCTTGTTCAGCGCCCGTTCGACCCGGCCCACGCACGAGGCACAGGTCATGCCGGAAATCGAGAGCGATACGGTATCGCTGGGCACCTCGTATCCTGCCTTCTCGACGGCGGCGTACAGCGCAGCGGCGCCGACCTCGGGGGCGGCGCGCACACTCGCCTTTTCGGTCGCTAGGTTGATGGAGGCACTGTCCACACCCGGGACGGACTTCAGCGCCTTCTCGACACGGCCCGCGCACGAGGCGCATGTCATGCCCTCGACCTTGAACGTCATGTCGATAAGGCTGGACTTTTCTTCGATGCTTGTATTCATCAGGTTTCTCCAGTAGTGAATACAGGATAAACCTTCCAACGATGTCAAGGTCAAGTACGATTTTTGACGTTCATGAGCAAGCAAATATTGAGGTGTAGCGTGAGACTGGCCACCTGGTACGCCATGATTAAATCGACAGCTTAATTCTTGCCAATCAGCTTATAAGAACCTCTACCGCGTATGCCTCAAATAGCCTTATCACACCAAAAGTGTGGCAAAAAAGCGAACAACTTTTGTACCAATTGGATATTGGCAATGTTTAAGATATTCTGGCCGAGCAGTATCTCGATGTATGTATTTTCAATTCGTCTAAATAATGAGAGGGAATTGTTATGCGGAAAAAGATATTCAAGCGCCTGGCACTCGCGGCTGCCATCGGCCTAGCAGGTACCTCAATCGCTAATGTCGCATTGGCGAACCATGCGTGGGGCACCTACCACTGGGCGCGCACAACGCCCCAGTTCACGCTGAAGCTCGGCAACAATCTGACGACTACTGCCTGGTCGGCGCGCTTGACGCAAACAGCCAGTGACTGGAACGCGGGCAATACTCCAGTCCTCACAGCGATCGTTGCCGGCAGCACTAGTGCCCGGACTTGCAAAATGGTTGCGGGCACGACCCAAGTCTGCAATGCATCGTACGGTAATAACGGCTGGCTTGGCCTTGCATCGATTAACCTTAGCGGCGACCATATCACGCAAGGTACGGCCAAGATGAACGACACATACTTCAACACGGCTACCTACAACAACGTCAACGAACGCGAGCACGTGATGTGCCAGGAAGTGGCGCATACCTTCGGCTTGGGACACCAGTCTGAGGATGGCAGCTCGCAGAACTCGTGTATGGACTATTTCTCCAACACGGGCGCGAATGCCGGCAGCACCGTGAGCACCAAGCCGAACGCTCACGATTTCTCCGTTCTGAACACGATCTACGCCCACCTCGATTCCACTACCACCGTGGCAGCGACACCGGGACCGGTCGTCGCCGCGGCAAAAGGTGGTGTCGACGTAGACATCAACGACGACCCTGCCAGCTGGGGAGCGCTCATGAAGCAGTCCGCCAACGGCCGCAGTTCTATCTATCAACGCTTCAATCAGGACGGGTCGGTTACCCTCACCCACGTGTTCTGGACTAACGAAGCGGCAGCAAACTGTCCAAGTTGCGACCATCGTCGCAATTTCCGGTAATGCGCGTCGATTCTCCGAAGGCCTGAAGCCAAGGTTAGGGTGAGGCTCGCCTCACCCTTTTTTTCGTTCGAAAATACGGCGCACTTATCCACCGCGGAAAGCTAGGACCGTTCGCTGCCGTGAGGTCCTACTTCACCTTCCGTGACGACCAATGGAAGTGTGTGACGACCCACCCATCACCTTTCTTCTCGAGAACGGCAGTCTCTGTTCCAAGCATGTGAATCGCAGCGCCGTTATATGTGCCTTGCGTTTCAGTCTCCTGAATAACGACCGCGAGATCGCCGGCAATATGCTCGTTGCCTTTCAAAACTTTTCTGCTCGCGCCCTTCGCGAAGGCAATATCGGCTGGAAGATGATGCCCCGCGTATTCGTCCTTGGACTGCTCGACATGGCCGCTCTCGAAAATCAGCACCGTCGGGCTGAGCAGCGATAGCGCTTTGGCCGTTTCACCATGGGCGACAGCTGCGTGATACGCGCTGACGACCTCGGTCGGACTGGCAGCGAAGACAGGAAGTGAGACCGCAGCGAAAAAGGCGAGGCAGAACAGCTGGCGCATTAAAGCTCCTTGAAGGGTAGATTGCAGTTGTGACATTACACCAGAGGAGAGGCCGCATCTCAAGCGCTGCGGCTGCCCGTCCCTGCGAATGTAGCACCGTCACACCGCCAGCCTCCCGCAGACCATCAAGGCCGTACTATGCCAACGCGCGCAAAAAGCTGCGCCTTCAGCCACTGCCGCACGCGAGGCGTGTTCGATTCAAAAGGCAGATAGAACAGGTAAGCGCCCACTACAAGCATCAGATACATACCGGCGTAGATGAGGTAGTGAAGCATGCTATGAGGCGACAGTTGGCCGATGCCGAACACCGACCGGAGGGCATATCCCATTACAAGGATCATCAGCACATGCAGCACGTACAGGGTGAAGGAGAAGTTTGCGAAGAACCGGCCGGTGCGGTCGATCCGGTCCAGCTT
>JAAIGE0100023492.1_pt1 | contig 10844 bp, 7 predicted proteins | sample 6487951 | NCBI WGS metagenome assembly JAAIGE01 (sample SAMN13974128, study PRJNA590717) | phyllosphere metagenome | biome: tomato field; feature: multiple bacterial spot infested tomato fields; material: tomato leaves; isolation source: leaves from tomato fields | host: Solanum lycopersicum ... | reverse complement strand
TTCTTCCAGGAGTCGGTGCGGGATCTCATCGCCAGCCGCCTGCCCATCACCCTGACCCTGGGCGCCATCGCGTTGCTGGTGGCACTGCTCATCGCCATCCCGCTCGGGGTGCTGGCCGCGGTCAAGCGCGACACCTGGATCGACCGCCTGGCGCTGACTCTGGCGACCTTTGGCCAGGCGATGCCCAGCTTCTGGTTCGCCCTGGTGCTGATCGTCGTCTTCGCCGTGACCCTCAAGTGGCTGCCGGTGTCCGGCAATACCAGCTGGCAGCACTTCATCCTGCCGGCGATCGCCCTGGGCTACTACGCCACCCCCTCGCTGATGCGCCTGACCCGCGCCGGGATGCTCGACGTGCTGGGCGCCGACTACATCCGCACGGCGCGCGCCAAGGGACTGGCCGAGCATGTGGTGCTCTACCGCCATGCGCTGCGCAACGCGCTGCTGCCCGTGGTGACCATGCTGGGCCTGCAGTTCGGCAACGTCATGGCCGGCGCCATCATCGTGGAGACGGTCTTCAACTGGCCGGGCCTGGGCCGGCTCGCCTTCGACTCGGTGCTGCGGCGCGACTACCCGACCATCCTGGGCGTGCTGCTGTTCTCCTCCATCGTCGTGGTCGTGATGAACCTCGTCACCGACCTGTGCTACCGGCTGATCGATCCCCGCATCAAGGCGGCCTGAGACCATGAATGCCATCACACCACCTTCCGTGTCCGTGCCGAGCGTCGCCGCGCCGCAGGCCGCAGCCCATGCCGAGCACCCGGCGCGCGAAGCGCTGCGCATGTTCCTGCGCAACCCCTCGGCCATTGCCGGCATGGCCATGCTGCTCATCGTGCTGCTGGTGGCCATCGCCGGCCCCTGGATCTGGCCTGCGGACCCGTTCGAGATCCGCACCATGCCGCTGAGCCCGCCGTTCAGCGAGGAGGCCTGGCTGGGCAGCGACCAGCTGGGGCGCGACGTGCTCACGGGCATCATCCACGGCGGCCGCGCCACGCTGATGGTGGGCGCCTTCGCGGCTTTGCTGTCGGTGTGCATCGGCGTGACGCTGGGGGCGATGGCCGGCTACTACGGCGGCCGCGTCGATGCGCTGCTGATGCGCGTGACCGAGTTCTTCCAGGTGCTGCCTGCGCTGCTGTTCGCCATGGTGGTGGTCACGCTGTTCTCGCCCTCGCTGGTGACGGTCACGCTGGCCATCGGCAGCGTCAGCTGGCCGGCCACGGCGCGGTTGACGCGGGCCGAGTTCATGCGCATCCGCCAGCTTGAATTCGTGCGCGCGGAGAGCGCCATCGGCGCGCGCCACGGCCGCATCATCTGGAAGGTGATCCTGCCCAATGCGCTGCCGCCGCTGGTGGTGTCGGCCACGCTGGCCGTGGGCGCCGCCATCCTGTTCGAGGCCGGCCTGTCCTTCCTGGGCCTGGGCGACCCCAACCAGATGAGCTGGGGCCTGATGATCGGGTCGGCCCGCCAGTACCTGCTGTCGTGCTGGTGGGCCGTGGCCTTTCCCGGTGCCGCCATCTTCGTCACCGTGCTGGCCGTCAGCCTGATCGGCGACGGCCTCAACGATGCACTCAACCCCAAGCTGAGGGAGCGCTGATGGACACCGACACCCCCCTGCTGCAAGTCAGCGGCCTGCGCGTGGCCTTCCAGGGCCGGCGCGGCCAGGCCACGGTGCTCAACGGCGTGGATTTCGATCTGCGCGCGGGCGAGACCCTGTGCGTGGTCGGCGAATCCGGCTGCGGCAAGAGCATGACGGCGCTGGCGCTGCTGCGCCTCATTCCCTCGCCTCCGGGCCGCATCACGGGCGGGCAGGTGCGCTTCCAGGGCGAGGACCTTGTGGCCGCCGGCGAGGCCCATATGCGTCAGGTGCGCGGCAACCGCATCTCCATGATCTTCCAGGAGCCGATGACCTCGCTGAACCCGGTGCTCACCGTGGGCGAGCAGATCGCCGAGCCGCTGCGCCTGCACGCCGGCCTGGATGCGGCCGCCGCGCGCCAGCGCGCCGTGGAAATGCTCCGGCAGGTCGGCATCCCCGCGCCCGAGCGGCGCGTGCACGAGTACCCGCACCAGCTGTCGGGCGGCATGCGCCAGCGCGTGATGATCGCCATGGCCCTGGCGTGCCGGCCCGACATCCTGATCGCCGACGAGCCCACCACGGCGCTGGACGTGACCGTGCAGGCGCAGATCTTCGACCTGCTGCGCGAGCTGCAGCGCGACAAGGGCACGGCCATCGTGCTGATCACGCACGACATGGGGGCCGTGGCCGAGATGGCGGACCGCGTCATGGTCATGTATGCGGGCCGCGTGATCGAGCAGGGCCGCTGCGAGCAGGTGCTGTCGGCGCCCGCCCATCCGTACACGCGCGGCCTGATCGCCTGCCTGCCCGAGCTGGGCAGCAGCCAGGCAGGCGGGCGCACCGAGCTGCCCGAGATCCCCGGCGTCGTGCCCTCGATCTGGGAGTTGGGCAGCGGCTGCGCCTTTCGTGCGCGCTGCCGCGAGGCCCAGCCGCGCTGCGCCAGCGAGGCGCCGCCGCTGACCGCGCTGGATGATCCATCCCACGGCGTGGCCTGCTGGCTGCACGCTCCCGCTTCCCGCATCCGCGCCCATACGGAGGCCCTGGCATGAACGCACGCATGGACGATACCCTCTTGCAGGTGGACGATCTCCAGGTCCACTTTCCGCGCCCGGGCAAGGGCCTGTTCGGCAGGCCCGAAGTGGTCAAGGCCGTGGACGGCGTGTCCTTCAGCCTGCGGCGCGGCAGCACGCTGGCCGTGGTGGGCGAGTCGGGATCGGGCAAGACGACCACGGCGCTGGCCGTGATGCGCCTGGCGCCCGTGACGGCGGGCCGCATGCAGCTGGGCGATACCGACCTGGGCGGCCTGTCGGGTGAGGCCCTGCGCCAGGCGAGGCGGCGCATGCAGATCGTGTTCCAGGACCCGTTTTCCTCGCTGAATCCTCGCCAGCGCGCGGGCGATGCGGTGCGCGCTCCGCTGGACCTGATGGACGTGGGCACGCCGGCCGAGCGCGAGGCGCGCGTGGCCGAGCTGTTCACCCAGGTCGGCCTGCGGCCCGAACAGCGCCAGCTGTTCCCGCACCAGTTCTCGGGCGGCCAGCGCCAGCGCATCAACATCGCGCGCGCCCTGGCCACGCGGCCCGAACTTGTGGTCTGCGACGAACCCGTGTCGGCGCTGGACATCGCCATCCGCGCCCAGATCCTCAACCTCCTGGCACGGCTGCAGCGCGAGCTGGGCCTGAGCTACCTGTTCATCTCGCACGACATGGCCGTGGTCGAGCACATCTGCGACGACATCGCCGTCATGTACCTGGGCCAGATCGTGGAGCGCGCACCGCGCCAGGCTTTCTTCGCGCGGCCGCTGCATCCCTACAGCGTGGCCCTGATGTCGGCCGTGCCCACGGTGCGCGGCGGGCGCGAGCGCGCGGCGCGGCGCATCCGGCTGGCCGGCGACCCGCCCAGTCCCATCGACCCGCCTGCGGGCTGCCGCTTCGCCGGGCGCTGCCCCGTGGCCGTGCCTGCGTGCTCGGCCGAGGCGCCACCGCTGCGCGAAGCCGCCCCCGGCCACTGGGTGCGCTGCATCCGCGTGGACCACATCGATGGCGTGCCGCGCGCGCCGCTGGCCCTTTGAACCCGGAGCACCCGCCACCATGAGCATCACCGTCTACGCCGCCCGCAAGATCATCACCATGAACCCCATGCAGCCCGAGGCCACGCACGTGGCCGTGCGCGACGGGCGCATCCTCGCGGTCGGGGACCTGGCGCGCTGCACGGCCTGGGGCGAGTGCCGCATCGACGAGCGCTTTGCCGACCAGGTGCTGCTGCCCGGCCTGGTCGAGGGCCACTGCCACCTCAAGGAAGGCAGCATGTGGGACTGGACATACACGGGCTGGTTCGACCGGCGCGACCCCGATGGAAAGACCTGGCCCGGCCTGCGCTCCATGGATGCCGTGGTGGACCGCCTGGCCGAGGTGGCGGCGCGCATGGATGCGCAGGGCCTGCCGCCCGGACAGCCGCTGATCGCCTGGGGGTTCGATCCCATCTACTTTGGCGGCGAGCGCATGACGGTGGAGCACCTGGACCGGGCCGCCGCAGGCCGTCCCGTCGTGATCTCGCACGCCAACGGCCATCTGATGAACGTCAACAGCGCCATGCTGCGCCTGGCCGAGATCACGCGCGACAACGAGGTCGAGGGCGTGGTGCGCTTTGCGCCCGGCCACGCCCTGGCCGGCGAGCCCACGGGCGAGCTGCAGGAGCCGGCCGCCATGTTCCTGGTGCTGCGCAAGATCGGCAACGCCGGGCTGCTGGCGCCCATGACCGAGGCCGGTGTGCGCTCCTTCGCCCGCCTGGCCTGCCGCCAGGGCGTGACCACGGCCACCGACCTGGTCAACAGGCTGGGCGAGCAGGACTGCCGCGTGCTGGAGGCCGCGCTGGCCGATGACCAGGTGCCCATCCGCATCCTGCCCGCCTTCCAGGCGTTTCACGGCACCCATGGCGCCGAGGCCGGTGCCGAGCATGTGCGCGCGCTCATGGCGCGCAACACCGACCGGCTGCGCTACGGCCTGGTCAAGATGATGCTGGACGGCTCCATCCAGGGCTTTTCGGCGCGCCTGCGCTGGCCCGGTCACTACAACGGCGCGCCCAACGGCATCTGGGTCACCGCGCCCGCGCAGTACGAGGCCGATTTCGAGACCTACCACCGCGCAGGCCTGCTCATCCATACGCACACCAATGGCGACGAGGCCAGTGAAGCCGCCATCGACGCCATAGGCCGCGTGCTGGCCCGCGCGCCCCGGCCCGATCACCGCCACACGCTGCAGCATGGCCAGATGATCGATGCGCCGCTGTTTCGCCGCATGGCGGCGCTGGGCCTGTGCGCCAACCTGTTCGCCAACCACCTCTGGTACTGGGGCGACCAGCACTACGAGATGACCATGGGGCCGGACCGGGCCATGCGGCTCGATGCCTGCGCCAGCGCGCTAGCCGCCGGCGTGCCGCTGGCCATCCATTCGGATGCGCCCGTCACGCCGCTGGGGCCGCTGTTCACCGCCTGGTGCGCGGTCCACCGGATCACGCCCAAGGGCCGCGTGCTGGGCGCGGCCGAGCGCCTGACCGTGGCCCAGGCCCTGCATGCCGTCACGCTGGGCGCGGCCTGGACACTGAAGATGGACCACGAGATCGGCAGCATCGAATGCGGCAAGCGCGCCGACTTCTGCGTGCTGGAAGACGATCCGCTGTCCCTGGACCCCATGGTGCTCAAGGACCTCAAGGTCTGGGGCACGGTGCTGTCGGGGCGCGTCTTCAAGGCGGCATGACATGGGACAGCGGCTGCCGTTCACGGTCATCGGCGGTTTCCTGGGCGCCGGCAAGACCACGCTGCTCAACCACTGGCTGCGCCATGCGGATGGCCAGCGGCTGGCCGTGCTGGTCAACGACTTCGGTGCGCTCAACATCGATGCAGGCCTGATCAAGGCCCACAGCGGCGACACCATCGCGCTGACCAATGGCTGCGTGTGCTGCCAGATCGGCGATGACCTGTCCATGGCCCTGATCGGCGTGCTGCAGCAGCGCGATCGCTTCGACGCCGTGGTGGTCGAGGCCAGCGGCGTCTCCGACCCCTGGCGCATTGCCCAATTGGGCTTGGCCGATCCCGCACTGGCGCTGGACGGCGTCATCGTGGTCGTCGATGCCGCTGCCCTGCCCGGGCAGGCGGCCGACCCGCTGCTGGCCGACACGCTGCAGCGCCAGGTGGCCCGGGCCGATCTGGTCATCGTCAACAAGACCGATCTGGCCGATGCCCGGACCCTGGAGCGCGTGCACGGCTGGATAGCCAGCCACGCGCCAGCCGCGCAACGCTGCGATGTACGCGAAGCCCGGGTGCCCGTGGAGCTGCTCAGCGGCGCAGCCCTGCTGCGTGGCGTGCGGGAGGTCTCATGGGGTGCCAGCACTGCGCGCCCCATGCATGGCCGGCAGTTCGAGACCTGGTCCTGCCAGCCGCCCGGGACGCTGTGCGAGACGGCACTGCAGGCGTGGCTGCAGGCCATGCCGGCTGGCGTGCTGCGGCTCAAGGGCGTGGTGCAGACCGGGGCGGGCCAGTGGAGCGAGCTTCAGTTTGCCGGGCGCAGCGGCCGGCTGCGCGCCGCATCAGCGCCCGTGCAGCAGCAGGTGCCCGCCATCGTGGCCATCGGCCTGGCCGGGCAGTTGCCGGTGGCCGCGCTGCAGGCGCTGGTGGCAGGCGCTGCGGGCGTCAGGGCTGCGGGCCGTCCTGCATGAAATCCTGGGCTGCCTGCTGCAGCCACTCGCGCAGGCTTTGCAGCGGCGGGTAGTTGCCGCGGCTCGTGGGCCAGGCCAGGTAGTAGCGCTCGGCGCTTTCCATCTCGGGCAGATGGGGCAGGGCACGCACCAGATCGCCCTGGGCCAGTTCCCGCTCGATCAGAAAGCGTGGCAGCAAGGCCACGCCCACGCCGGCGATGGCGGCCTGGGCGGCGGTGGCGAACTGGTCGAACAGCATGCCCTGGCCCTCGGCCATGGGTGCATGGTGCACGGACAGCCAGCGCTGCCAGGCATCGGGGCGCGATGCCAGGTGCAGCAGCGGCGCCTGCAGCAGGTCCTGGGGCTGGGCAAAGCCATGCTGGGCCAGCAGGGCGGGGCTGCAGGCAGGCACCACGGTCTCGCTCATCAGAAAGGCCAGCTCGGCGCCCGGCCAGTGCGGCAGGCCGAAATGGATGGCGGCGTCCACGGCTTCGAGCTGGAAGTCGAATTGGGACAGCCGCGTCGTCAGGTTGATGGTGATGCCCGGGTGGGCGCTGAAGAACTGCGGCAGGCGCGGCGCCAGCCAGCGCGTGCCGAAGGTGGGCAGGATGGCCAGGTTCAGGCTGCCGCCGCGCGGGTTGGCCCGAAAGCCCAGCGTGGCGGTGGAGATGCGCATCAGCGCGCCGCGTATCTCCTGGGCATAGGCCTGGCCGGCCGGACTGAGCCGCACGGTCTGGCGCTCGCGCACAAAGAGCTCCGCCTCCAGCCGCTCCTCCAGCGCGCGGATCTGGCGGCTGACGGCGCTTTGCGTCAGGTGCAGCTCGGCCGCAGCTGCCGTGAAGCTCTGGTGCCGGGCCGCCGCCTCGAAGGCGCACAGCAGGGACATGGGGGGCAGGAAACGGCGGGACAGCAGCATGGCAGAGGGCGGTGGGGCAATCGTGGGAGGGGCATTCTGTTTGGGAATGACCTATGGGCCTGATTATCGTTTGACCAGGCTCAAGGCGCAGACCTAGCATGCGTGCCAGGAATCCACTCTGCCGCAGGGCTGCCCTGTGGCTCCAACTTCAGTCCCCACGAGCACCATGTCCTCTACGCCTGCCCACACCTTCGTGCCCTCCGACGAGATCCGCGCACGGTTTTCCAGCGCCATGTCCGAGATGTACCGCGATGAAGTGCCCCAGTACGGCACGCTGATCGAACTCGTGGCCGACATCAACCAGCGCACGCTGCAGGCCGAGCCCGCGCTGCTGGCCCGGATGCAGCGCAGTGGCGAGCTGGCCCGCCTGGGCGTGGAGCGCCACGGCGCCATCCGCGTGGGCACGGCCGCCGAGCTGTCCATGCTGCGCCGCCTGTTCGCCATCATGGGCATGGAGCCCGTGGGCTACTACGACCTGTCGGTGGCCGGCGTGCCCGTGCACTCCACGGCCTTCCGCCCCGTTGGCGATGCGGCGCTGCTGGCCAACCCTTTCCGCGTCTTCACCTCGCTGCTGCGCCTGGACCTGATTGCCGACGAGGCGCTGCGGGCCCAGGCGGGCGCCATCCTGGCGCAACGCAGCATCTTCACCGAACGCGCGCTGGCGCTGATCGCCCAGGCCGAAGCCCATGGCGGCCTGGCCGACGCCGATGCCGACGCATTCGTGCGCGAAGCACTGGAGACCTTCCGCTGGCACAGCGAATCCACCGTGGACGGCACCACCTACGACGCGCTGCACAAGGCCCACCGCCTGATCGCCGACGTGGTCTGCTTCAAGGGCCCGCACATCAACCACCTGACGCCGCGCACCCTGGACATCGATGCCGCCCAGGCCGCCATGCCCGAGCGCGGCATGGACGCCAAGGACGTAGTCGAAGGCCCGCCGCGCCGCGCCTGCCCCATCCTGCTGCGCCAGACCAGCTTCAAGGCGCTCAAGGAGACCGTGCGTTTTGCGGGCGATGCCACGGGCGCGGGCTCGCACACGGCGCGCTTCGGCGAGATCGAGCAGCGCGGCCTTGCCCTTACGCCAAAGGGTCGCGCGCTGTACGACGCGCTGCTGGCGCAGGCGCGCGATGCCGATGGCGCCGGCAGCACCGGCACCGATTACGCCACCCGGCTGCAGACTGCCTTCGTGGCCTTCCCCGACGACGAGGCGTTGCTGCGGCAGGAAGGGCTGGGCTATTTCCGCTATGCGCTCACCGATGCCGGCCGCGCCGACCCAGCGCAGGTGGCCGCCATGCCGGCAGAAACCGCGATCGCGCTCGGCCTGGTCAGTGCCGACCCGATCATTTACGAAGATTTTTTGCCGGTCAGCGCGGCCGGCATCTTCCAATCCAACCTCGGTGGTGCCGAGCAACGCGCCTATGCCGCCCATTCGAGCAAGCGCAGTTTCGAGCAGGCGCTCGGTGCGCAGGTGCACGACGAATTCGCGCTGTATGCGCAGCTGGAGCGGGAGTCCTTGCAGGGGTTGCTTGCGTAGCATCGCGGCATGCCGCATGCCGCATGCGTCGGCGGTATCAAGCCGGGCTTAGCGCATGCGTCTGTGCTTGCTTTGCGCAGGTGTCCTCGCCCCACGGCATGGGTCCACACGCAGACGAGCGCCTGCGTGTTTCCGGTTGCTCGCACCGAGGCTGCGCTGCCGGGCCGGGCGGGTCAGTCGACGCGAAACCTCAATGCGCCGGGGTGGCCGGGCGACGCGCTGCCGCGCGTTCTGAACGGCGTGCGCGCGCACGGGCGCGACGCGCCTTCCAGCGCTCGCTCAGGCACGAGAAGATCACGTACAGCGCCGGGGTGCTGAGCAGGGTCAGGCTCTGTGAGAACACCAGCCCGCCGATCATCGCGATGCCCAGCGGACGACGCAGCTCCGAGCCTTCACCCAGGCCCACCGCCAGCGGCACGGCGGCCAGGATCGCCACCATCGTGGTCATCATGATCGGGCGGAAGCGCACGATCGAGGCCTCGCGTGCGGCTGCGCGCGCATCCATGCCGTGCACGCGCTGCGCCACTAGCGCGAAGTCGATCATCATGATGGCGTTCTTCTTGACGATGCCGATCAGCAGCACCAGCGCAATCATCGAGATGACCGACAATTCGGTGTTAGTGATGAACAACGCCAGCAGCGCGCCCACGCCGGCGGCCGGCAAGGTGGACAGGATGGTCACCGGATGGATCAGGCTCTCGTAGAGCATGCCCAGCACGATGTAGACCGTGAGGACCGCGGCCAGCAGCAGGATGCCCATCGAATTGGGACTGAGCTGCACGTTGAAGCTGTCGTCGCCACTGAGGCGGATGCCGTCGGGCATGCGCAGGCCCTCCACGGTGGATTTGATGATCAGATCCGCCTCGCCCGTGCTGACGCCCGGCGCCAGGTTGTAGCTCAGATCCATCGTGGTGTACTGGTTTTCGTGGATGATCTGCGGCGGCGCCAGGCCCGGTACCTGGGTGCCGACCGCGGTGATCGGCACCATCTGGCCGGCACGGTTGGGCACGAAGATCTGATCCAGCGCCTTGGGGGTGGCCGTCTGCGACGGCAATGCATTGACCACCACGCTGTACTGATTGAGGTCGGAATAGATGGTGGAAATGGAGCGCTGGCCGAACGCGCCATACAGCGCACCGTCGATGGCGCCCACCGAGATGCCCAGGCGCGCCGCCTTGGCACGGTCGATCACGATGTTCTGGCGCAGGCCGGCGGTATCCACGTCGGTACCGACATCGCGCAGGTGCGGGTTCTTTTTCAGCGCCGCCTGCAGTTTGGGGAGCCATTCCTGCAGTTGCGCCAGGTCGTTGCCCTGCAGCGACACGCGGTATTGCGCGCCCTGGCTGGTGCCACCGCCGCCGTCGCTGGGCAGGTCCTGGATCGCACGCAGGCGCAGGTCCAGGTCCGGGTAACGGTCGGCCTTGGCGCTCAGGCGCGCGACCACTTCGGCGGTGGTGTCGCGACGGCCTTCATCGCGCTTTTTGAGCTCGATATTGAACGATGCGCTGGAGCCCTGACGGCCGGAGCCCAGGCGTGCGCCGACGGTTTTCACCGCCGGGTCTGCCATCAGCATGTCGGTGATGCGGCGCTGGCGGCTGACCATATCGGCGAAGGACACCGTGGCGCTGGAATTGGCGCGGCCCCAGATCAGGCCGGTGTCCTGCGCGGGAAACGAGCCCTTCTTGACCGCACTGCCCAGGAAGAGGGTGGCGGCAATCAGCAACAACGGCGTCAACGACAGCAGGAGTGCATGGCGCAGCGAGAAATCCAGCGCCACCGTGTACACGCGCAGCATGCGTTCGTGCATGCGGTCCAGCCAGGCGCCGAAACGGCCGGGTTTTTCAGGCTCGGCGTGCGGCGACAGGAAACGGCTGCACAGCGCCGGCGTCAAGGTCAGCGACACCAGCATCGACACCACGATCGCCGCCACCAACGTCACGGTGAACTCGCGGAAGAACGCACCGATCATGCCGCTGGCGAACAGCATCGGGATGAACACCGCCACCAGCGAGGCGGTGATCGACACGATGGTGAACCCGATCTCGCGCGCACCGGCCAACGCCGCGTCCAGGCGCGACATGCCTTCGTCCAGATGCCGCATGACGTTTTCGATCACCACGATCGCATCGTCG
>JAAIGE0100853865.1_pt1 | contig 10845 bp, 6 predicted proteins | sample 6487951 | NCBI WGS metagenome assembly JAAIGE01 (sample SAMN13974128, study PRJNA590717) | phyllosphere metagenome | biome: tomato field; feature: multiple bacterial spot infested tomato fields; material: tomato leaves; isolation source: leaves from tomato fields | host: Solanum lycopersicum ... | reverse complement strand
GCGAACTGATGTTCCGCGGCACCTATTCGCGCGGCTTCCGCGTACCGAGCTTCGCCGAAACGGGCGCTCTGCCCACGACCGGTTATGTGACGCAGCAGGTGGGCAATCTGCCGGCCGAATTCGCCAACCAGCATCTCAATCCGGATGGCTCGTTCAATAACTATATCACGGCCTATTCGATCGGTCAGACGACGGTCGGTAACCCCGATCTGAAGGCGGAAAAGTCCCGCAACTTCACGGTCGGTGGTACCTTCCAGCCGACCAACAGCCTGTCGTTCAGCGTCGATTACTATAACATCAAGAAGACGGGCGCGATCACCTCGGTCCAGTTCGCGCCAGCCATCGCCAACTATTATGCGACGGGCGAAACCGAGTTTGACGGCGTGACGGTGATCCCGGATGAAGTCGATCAGGCCAACCCTTCGGGTCAGCGTCGTATCGCCTTCGTGCAGGGCAGCTTCATCAACGCCAACACGATCAAGACGTCGGGCATCGATTTCAACGCGACCGGCCGTTTCCGCCTGAGCGACAACATCACCTTCTCGACCTCGCTCGATGCGACCTATGTCATCAATCTCGACACCGAGTTCCCCGATGGCCGCGTCGAACATTATGTCGACACGCTGGGCAACTTCAACCTGACCGCAGGATCGGGTACGCAGCAATGGCGCGGCAGTTGGCAGAATACGCTGGACTTCGGCACGGCATCCATCAGCGCCACCGCCTATTACACCGATGGCTATGACTATTCGGCGGAGGATCAGGGCGGCGTCGCAGGCGATTGCAGCCTGGTGCCGGTCAACAACAATGGCGACGCCTATCAGGCTTGCCGTGTGAAGTCCTTCATCAGCGTGGATCTGACGGGTACGGTCAAGGTCAACGACCAGTTCTCGCTCTATGCCAACGTCATGAACGTCTTCAACAACAAGCCGCCGATCGATGCGGCGACCTATGGCGCCTATCTCTACAACCCGGTGGTCGGCGAATCGGCGATCGTCGGCCGTGCTTTCCGCGTCGGCGCGAAGGCATCTTTCTAAGGAAAAGGAAGAACGGGGCGGTCCTCCCTTGCGGGGCCGCTCCACTTCATCCTGACGGCGGTGCGCCCCTGATCCAGCCGACACTGGGTCCGCGGCTCGCCGCCGTTACTTTTTACTGATCTGATATTGATAATATCTCGCATTATGCGTAAGCGCCCCTCAACTGATAAGGGGACTTACGATGAGACGACATAATTGGATCTGGGCAAGTGCCGCCCCTGCCGCGCTGGCGCTGGTCAGCCCGGCCTTTGCGCAAGACGTCGCCCCCGCCGACGTTCCCGGCAGTGAAGATGAGATCGTCGTAACCGCCGCCAATGCGGGCACGAAGACGGAAACGCCGCTCATTCAGTTGCCGCAGCCGATCAAGGTCATCACCGCCGACCAGTATCTGGCGCAGGGCGCGATCAGCATCAGCGATACGGTCAAATATGCCGCGGGCGTCCTCGCCAATCCCTATGGTCGCGACACGCGCGTCGACGGCTTTAACGTCCGCGGCATCGATGCGCTCCAGTTCCGCGACGGGATGCGCGATATCTTCAGCTATTATGCCAGCATCACGTCTGACCCCTATAATTTCTCGCGCGTGGAAATCGTGCGTGGTCCGGCGTCGGTGCTGTTCGGTCAGGGGTCGATCGGCGGCCTCGTCAACCTTGTTTCCAAAACGCCGGAGTTCAGGACCGGGGGCGAAGTGAACCTCGTCTATGGCAGCTTCGATCGCAAGGAAGCGATGGGCGACGTCAATGTCGCGTTGGCCGACAATCTGGCGGTGCGTTTCGTCGCGCGTGCCCGCGACGCCGACACCTATGTCGATCATGTCCCCGACGATCGCGTGATGTTCGCGCCGTCGATCCGTTGGCAGCCGACGCCCGACACCGACATCGTACTGACCGGACTTTATCAGGAAGACGATACGGGTTCGACCTCGCAATTTCTGCCGATCGTCGGCACGTTCCTTCCCAATCCTGCCAATCCGGCCGGAAAGCTCAGTCAATATGCGTTCGTGGGCAAGCCCGGCTGGGACCGCTACAATGGTCGCTCGATCCAGGGCGGCGGTTCGATCACGCATAAGTTCTCGGATGCCGTGCGACTGAGCGTAAAGGCACGCTATATCGACAGCGACCTCGAATATTTCACCCATTATGCCGACAGCTATTCCAATCCCCGCAATCCCTATGCCGCAGACGGTCGCACGATCGGCCTCTATGCCGACGCGAGCGACGCGCGGATGAACGTCTTTTCGACCGACAATAATCTTCAGTTCAATTTCAATACCGGCGCGAACGTCGAGCACAAGCTGCTGGTCGGCATCGACTATAGCTGGAACAAGGTGGGCAAGCGCTACGCCAACGGTTTCGAGACCGTCGACCTCTACGACATCGATACCGACGCGCTGCTGACCTACGATCCGACTGGTCCCTTCACCTATGAATCGCAGAAGCAGCTGGGCGTCTATGTTCAGGATCAGATCCGCTTTTACGATCGCGTCTCCGTGGTCCTCGGCGCCCGCCGCGACCGCGTGACCGGCTCGTCGGGCCAGAAGGACAATGCCACCACTTTCCGCGCCGGAATCATCGGAGAAATCGGAGCGGGCTTCTCGCCCTTCTTCAGCTACACCGAAAGCTTTCTGCCCGTGGCGGGCAATCTTCAGGGGCCGGGCGGCGTGATCGGCGATCCTTATCGGCCACAGACCGGCACCCAGTATGAAGCGGGCGTCAAATGGCAACCTGAACCGAGCACGCTCGTCACCGTCACCGCCTTCAAGATCAAGGAACGCAACCGCGTCCTCTATCTGGCGAACAGCGCGACCACCCAGTCCGGCGTCCTCAACACCAAGGGCTTCGAGATCGAGGCGAGCCACACGCTACCCGGCAATCTCGAACTGCTGGCGAACTATGGCTACAGCAAGCTCAAGTCGGAAACCAACACCAGCCTGGACTATATGCCGCGCCATACCGCGTCGGTCTGGACGACCAAGACCTTCGGCCTCACCGGCGAAGCGCAATTGCGGCTGGGCGGCGGCGTGGTCTATAGCGGCAAGAGCATTTCGACCAGTTCGCTCTGGTCGATCGTCACGCCGTCGCGCACCACGGTCGATGGGCTGGCGGAAATCACCTGGGACAGCTGGCGGTTCGCGATCAACGCGACGAACCTGCTCAATAACAAATATTACGCCTCCTGCCTGGCGCGGGGCGACTGCTTCATGGGCGCGCCGCGCAACGTTATGGGGACGGTGGGCTTCCGATTCTGACAGGGCACCGGGGCGGGCCTGCGGGAATGCTTGCCCGTCCCGGACAATGATTTACAGCGGTGCAAGCCGCACCGGCCATCGGTTCGGCGTCCGGAGGCAGGTGCCATGCGGCTCTACCATTATGCTAAACTCCTGCCGATGCTTGTCGCATTGCTCGGCACGTCGGCCATGGCCGCAGAGCCGCCAACGGCAGGGACGATCTCGATAGACGCCCCGGACCTTTATCGCGACGCCGCGTCGGAAGCTCTCGCGAACAAGGGGTTCACGCCGCTCGACGGGGCGGGACACGCCGCCTGGACGATGGTGCTGACGACGCACGTCAGCGATGTCGGCACCGGCTCCGCCAGGGTCGCTCCGACGCAGGCCGAAGCCATCAAGGGCGGCCTTGGCCGAGGGGTGGGATCTGGCATCCGCATCCCCGTGCCATCCGCCAAGTCCCGTTTCGTCGCGCTGCAACGCACCGAACTCACCATGACGCTACGCAGGCGCGGGAACGATAAGCCGATCTGGCGCGGCACGGCGGTCACGGTTCGTCCCGACGATCCACAAGGACGGACGGCGGCGGATCTCTGCAACGCGTTGCTGCGCGCCTATCCTGCCCAGCCGGACGCGATCATCGGCGTGCCGTAGACGATCCGGCCAGCCGCATAGTCGCATCGACTAAAGACGGTGGCGGGCAGGCGCGATAGACCGGTGTCCTATCCTGCGAGGAGGCACCGCATGACCCTGACCGCGATCACCGATATCAGCGCTTCCTCGCTCGCCCCCTGGCACCCATCGGTCGATCCCGCGCCGCTGCCGCCCTCGCTCTTCACGCAGGGTGCGACCGTCGCCGAGCCTGTCCGCCCGGTCGCCGCCCCCGCGCCCGAACCGGCGTCGGCGAATAATCAGGAACTGCGCGCCCATGCGCTGCTCGCGCAGGACGTCTATGCCGACACGCCCAGCCCGCCCGACGGCTATCGCGTTGCCAGCGAGAGCGATCTGCAAGCGCTCAACCTCGATTCCTCGCTGCTCTCCGATGGCGACTTCCGCGCCCGCGTCTATGTGACGGGCAGCGGGTCGGAAGCCGAATATAGCATCGCCTTTCGCGGATCGCAGAGCGGCGGCGATTGGATCGCCAATGTGCAGCAGGGGGCGGGCTTCGATTCCACCCATTATCGCGCGGCGCTCGCCATCGGCGAACGCATCGCCCGCTCGCCGCTCGCGGATCAGGTCGATTTTACCGGCCATTCGCTGGGCGGCGGGCTTGCCTCGGCCGCAGCGGTCGCGTCGGGACGGCCTGCCGACACCTTCAATGCGGCTGGTCTCCATGGCGACACGATTGAGGACGCCTCTGCCCTGCGCGGCGGCGGCGAACCGGGCCGCGTCGATGCCTGGTATGTGCGCGGTGAAATCCTTTCCCTCGTGCAGGATGGCGGCGACCGCGTGATCGGTGGGATCATCGCCGGGTTTCCGGGCGGCCTCCTTGCCGATGCGCCCGAAGCTTATGGTGTGCGCCACGGCCTTGATTCCATGGCGCCTGACGGTAAGAACTGGTTCGACCGGCACAACCCCGTCGACAAACATGGGATGGATTGGGTGCTCAACAGTCTGCCGCATTGATGGGATGGAGACGCGCGAAAGGCTTGAGCCCGATCGCTGTCGCGCTGGCCCTCGGCCTGACCGCCGCCTGTTCGGCAACGTCAACCTGCCCCGGAGGATCGCGCGTGACACGGCCTGACGAAGCGCTGGTGCTCAAAGCCGTCAACCATGGCCAGTCGGGCCGCGATCTGGCGGCGGCGGTCTTCTCGGGTGATCGCAATACGGCCGCGCGCCTGCTCGCCGATGATCCGGCGCTCCGCACCACGCACGTCCCGTCCGTCACATACCCCAATTTCGCGCCGGACGGGCAATATGGCGATCTGCTGACCTTCGCCGTCGCCCGCTGTGACTCGGCGATGCTCGGCACGCTGCTGGACAGTGGCGTGCCCGCCGATGGCGCGATCCCGCGCAGCGCGCTCGACCTTGCGATCCGTTCCGGTGCGCTGGACCTTGCCGAGCGGCTATTGACGGCAGGCGCGAAGCCCGATGCGAGGCCGGGGGAAGCGATCGTGCCCATGCTCTCGGCGGGACGCACCGCCAATGTGGAAGCCGCGCGGCTGCTGCTGCGCCATCATGCCGATCCCAACTGGCGCGACGCCACGCACACCACGATCCTGCAATCGGTGGTCGATATGGATGCGATGCAGGTCGCCGAAGCGTTGATCGAGGGCGGGGCCGATCCCTGGGCGGTGAGCGCGGGCGGCGCACTTCCCGCACGCGGCATCTACGAACCGTTGCGCCTCACCTCCGCGCCCGAGGAGGCGGCGCAAAAACGCCTGATCGCACGGCTCGGCAAATCGGGTGCGCCATGGCCCCCGCCTGACGCAAGGACCGTGCGCGCTGCGATCGCGGCGGGGCAATGGCCGCCCAAAGGCTCCGACCTGCCGCCCACGCCGCCCGAAGTCGCCAAGGCGCTGCGTTAACCCCGCATCGCCTCTTCGATCGCCTGCTTGCCCAGCGCCGGATCGTCGGTGAAGAAGCCGTCCAGCCCGGTCGCGATATAGCGCTTCATTTCTGCGACGCTGCCTGCCGGGTTGCGCGCGGCGTCGCTTTTGCCGTCGCGAAAGTCGGCGGCGATGAAGTGATTTTCCGGGCGGAATGTCCAGGTGCCAACCAGCAGCCCGGCCTTCTGCGCCGCCTGCACGATACCGGTCGGCGGCAGCAGCGTCTGGCTGTCATCGACCGGAATGATCATGCGCGTGGGCGGCGCAAGCCAATCGGCATAGGACTTCATCTCGGCAAGGCCCGCAGCGTCGAGCAGATCGGCATAGCGACGCTGCACGCCCTTGGCTGCGAAGTCGGGGATCACCTGCGTCGGCGCGCCCACCAACTGCATCAACTGCATGTTCGCGCGCAGCTTCGGGCGCAGCGCCTTCAGGTTCGCCACCTCGAACGACTGTACGATGATCGGCGTGCGCGACAGGTAAGCGCTCCTGCCGATCCGCTCCAGCAGGCGATCTTCTTGGCGGAGGCCGATCCCGGCGAAATAGGTCGAATGCTTGATCTCGGGGATCAGGCCGATCGTCCGGCCCCGCGCTGCCGCTTCCGCCGCCAGGAAGTCGGCGATCTCCTCCAGCGTCACGATCTGGAACTGGCCATCATAGCTACGGCTTTCCGGCCGCATCGCGCCCAGCCGTTCCTTCGCACGCAGCGTCTTCAACTCGGCAAGCGTGAAATCTTCGGTGAACCAGCCGGTCTGCTGCTCCCCGTCGATCGTCTTGCTCGTCTTGCGTCCGGCAAATTCGGGGTGCGCCGCGATGTCCGTCGTCTCGGCGATGTTATTTTCATGCCGCGCGATCAGCACACCGTCCTTGGTCGATACCAGATCCGGCTCGATGAAGTCCGCTCCGTCCTGTATCGCCTTGGCATAGGAGCCCAGCGTATGTTCGGGCCGCAGCGCCGACGCGCCGCGATGCGCGAGCAGCACCGGGCGCTTTCGCGGCACCGACGGGGCAGGAGCGGCCTTCGCCACCCCCGCCATCATCGCCGCACCCGCGCCTGCCGCGATCAGCCCGCGCCGCGACAGCATCAGAAGGTCACCGACAGCGTGCCGAACCACTGGCGCGGCGCGATCGGATAGACATTATAGTTGTTGGTGTTCGCGCTCGCCTGCACCGTCGATGCGCCTCGTTCCTTGAACAGGTTGGTGACGTTCAGGCTGATCGACGCCTTCTGCAAGCCGAAGACGCTCTCGGGCAGGGTATAGCCGATCCGTGCGCTGCCCAGGAAATAGGACTTCACGAACGCGTCGTTGGTAAAGGTCGTGTAGCGCCGCCCGACATAGTCGCCGATGAACTGCGCGTCGAACGCCCCGATGGTGAGCGTCGCCACCGTCTTGTTCATCCATTTGGGGCTGACCGGGATCAGCTTGCCGCCGGTCGGAACAACGCCATTGACCGTCGCGATCCCGCCGATGCGCGTGCCGGTGGCCGCGCCCGTCACCGTGCTATAGTCGCTGTCGTAGATCGACCGGTTATAGGACACGGCATTGTAGAGCGAGAACAGGGTGCCGAAGCGGAAAGTCACCGCTGCATCGATGCCGTCGGTCTTGACGTCGCCGACGTTGAACACGGCGGGCGTACCGCCCGAAATGCCGCCGCCGCCGATGCCGCCTATCGCCGCTGCGGGCGTGATGCCGATCAGGCGGTCGCGGAAATCGACATGATAATAGTTCACCTGCGCGTCGATGCCGGTCAGGAACGCGGTTTCGATCGCGCGGCTGGTGCGGAAGCCGACTTCATAGGTCCACGCCGATTCCGGGCGGCCATTATTCTTGAGATTATCGAACGCCGCCTGGCTGCCGCTGCTCCACGGCGTCACGCCACCCGCGCCATAGGGCTGGAACTGGCGCAGATTCTTTTGCACGTTGACGTAGAGTTGTTCCTTGTCCGTGACGTTCCACTTCGCGCCGATCGCCGGCAGGAACCAGCGGCGCGTGTTGATCTCGCCCTCGGGCAGCGCGCTCGACGATCCGGGCAGCGATCCGATGATCGGCTGCACGGGGAATGTGCCGCTCGCAAATTGCAGGCTCGACTTGAAGCCGCCCTGCACCAGCAGGCGCGGTGTCACCTGCCACGCATCCTGCACATGGAATTGCAGAACGTCGGTGCGCATCTCACTGCCATATTGGGTGAAGAGCGGATTTTCCGGCTTCTTGTAGGGGCCATAATCGTCGGGCCGCGTCACATCGAGCGCGTACCAGCGGCGATAGGCGGCCGAGCTGTTATGCTCGAACCACATACCCGCCTGAAGCGTATGGTTGCCGATCGTGGCGTCCAGCGTCGAGATGACGCCGCCGCGATCGATGCGATATTCGGTCGTGCGGATCGCATAGCCCGAATTGCCGGTCGCCCGCTTCAAATTCTGGCCGGGGAAGTAGAGCGCGAACAGGGTCGGCAGCGACGCCACCGTGATCGGTCCGGCGACTATGCCCGCGCCGTCATTGTGATGATAGTAACCTTGCGTCGACCAATCGACCGCATCGCTCAGATGCGCCTGATATTTGAGGTAGCCGAGATAATCGGTGCGCAGCGCCGCGCTATAATAGTTGCGATAATTCTGCGCCTCGGCCGCCGGCACCTGACCCGCCGCGTTGAGATAGGCAACCGCCGCGTCGAAATCGGGATAGAGGAACGGGCGGGTATAGGGCTGATAGGCCTGCGCCGCATTGGTGGGGTTCTTGAAGACGGTGGTCGCGTCCTCGTTTGGTTCCTGCTTGTCCGAATAGGCGAAATAGCCGGTCAGCTTGCCATTATCGTCGTCATGCACGAACTTGGCGTTGACCTGCCAGCCTTTCTGGATGCCACGAAAATCCCATGCGCGCGCCCGTTGGCGCAGCACGGAGACATAGCCACTGTTGCCCTGACCGAACTCGCCCGTATCCAGCCGCAGGAAGGTGCGCGACGTGTCGTAGCTGCCGACCGTCTGATTGATCTGTGCGCTCATCTTTTCGCGCGGATCGCTGGAGAAATTCTCGATCGCTCCGCCGAGGTTGCTGGTGGACGCGATGCCCAGTTCCGCCGCGCCGGTCGCCACCACGACGCTGCCGACATTTTCCGAAATGATCGCACGCTGCGGCGACAGGCCGTTGAAATTACCGTAGCTCTGGTCGCCAAGCGGCACGCCGTCCAACGTATGGCCCAGCTGCTGCCCGCTGAAACCGTGGATGAAGAGCGATGCGTTCTGTTCGTTATTGCCCCACGGATCGGCGGTTACATACATGACGCCCGGCAGCGTCTGGATCGCTTTGAACGGCGCGACGCCGGGCAGGATCTTCTGGATTTCGGTGGTGGTGATCGCGGTCGCCGAACGGGTCGCTTTGACGCCCGTCACGATGATCTCCGAATTGCCTTCGGGCGCTGCGGCTTCGTCAGCCGGGGCCGCATCGGCGGGTGCCTGTGCCAGTGCGGGCATTGCGGCCGACATCAGAGAGAAAAGGGCGGCGCCCACAAGCAGGCGGCTCCGCAAAAGCGGCTGTGCGATCATGATAGTCCCCCAAGGATAGCGCGTGCTGGATGCACGTCATGGGAGCAGCCCCTATGCTCGCGGAGTGACACATTGTTGGCGTGGCGGAGACGAAGATGTTACAGTCGCATAAAAGATTTGTTGCACCGCGACCGCTGCCCTGCGGCTGAACAATCGGGCCTTCGCAGCGTTGACTCAGCCTGTTGATAATTCAAAAACATCTCCTGCCTTCCGACAAGGACGACCATGGCCAAGCAGCGCGACGACAAGCCCGAAATCGAACCGTTCACCGGGCCTGCGGGCGGCTGGGGGTCGGTCCGATCGCTGGCCGAAATCCTGCCGCGCGAGCGGGTGGGGCCGGAAGCGCTGCGGGAACTTGCCCGCCAGAACAAACCAGATGGCTTTGCCTGCACCAGTTGCGCATGGCCCAAGCCCGCCGATCACCACCCGGCGGAATTTTGCGAGGAAGGGGCGAAGGCGACCGCATGGGAGCTAACCAGCTATCGCACCACACCGGAGTTTTTTGGCAAACATACGCTGACGCAGCTGCGCGGCTGGAGCGACTATGAACTGGAACAGCATGGCCGCCTGACCCATCCGCTTCGCTATGACACCGCGACCGACAAATATGTCGCGTGCAGTTGGGGAGAAGCATTCGATGGTATCGCCGAGAGCCTGCGCGCGCTCGATCCCAAGTCCGTTGTCTTTTACGCATCGGGGCGGGCGAGCCTTGAAACATCCTATATGTACGCCCTGATGGCCCGCATGTACGGCAACCAGAACCTGCCCGACAGCTCCAACATGTGTCATGAGTCCACATCGGTCGGGCTTAAGGCGTCGATCGGCGTCCCGGTCGGCACGACACGGCTGGAAGATTTCGAACATTGCGATGCGATCTTCTTCTTCGGCCAGAATGTCGGCTCCAACGCGCCGCGTATGTTGCATGATCTGCGCGCGGCGCGTCGGCGCGGCGTGGAGATCATCACCTTCAACCCCTTGCGCGAGCGGGGTCTCGAGCGCTTCACCAGCCCGCAAAGCCCGGTAGAAATGCTGACCGGCGGCGAAACCCGCATCTCGACCCAATATCATCAGGTTCGCGCGGGTGGCGACATTGCCGTGATGACCGGCATCGCCAAGCTGCTGCTCGAATGGGACGATGCGGCCAAGGCATCGGGCGATCCGCTCGTCCTCGACCATGATTTCATCGCGCAGCATTGCCATGGCTTCGACGCCTTCGCCTCTGCCGTGCGCTCCGCGGACTGGCCTGCAATCGAAGCCGAAAGCGGTCTGCCGCGGGCCGATATCGAAGCTGCTGCTCGCGTCTATGCCTCGGCGAAAGCGACGATGATCATCTACGGCATGGGCCTCACCCAGCATGTGAAAGGGGTCGAGAATGTCCGGATGGTGGTCAACCTGCTCCTGCTGCGCGGGAATATCGGAAAGCCGGGCGCGGGGCCGATGCCCGTTCGCGGCCATAGCAACGTCCAGGGGCAGCGGACCGTCGGGATCACGGAG
>JAAIGE0101293015.1_pt1 | contig 10846 bp, 8 predicted proteins | sample 6487951 | NCBI WGS metagenome assembly JAAIGE01 (sample SAMN13974128, study PRJNA590717) | phyllosphere metagenome | biome: tomato field; feature: multiple bacterial spot infested tomato fields; material: tomato leaves; isolation source: leaves from tomato fields | host: Solanum lycopersicum ... | reverse complement strand
CGGGCGCGTCTCGGCCAGGCGACGGACGGCGGGGATTTTTCGCAGTCCTATTCGCTGACCGGCGGCAAGACGTGGGCCGGCGGCTCGCTCGTGGGGGCTTATGGCTTTCGCCACAACACCGACATGCAGGCCCGGGAGCGTGACTTCGCCCGTAATCTGGGCGATGCCCCGTACATGCTCTTCCCGCGTCAGGGCACGCATTCGGCGCTCGTGCGGATGACCCAGGACCTGGGCGGAGCGGTACGGTTCGGGATCGATGGCCTCTACAACGACAGGGAGATTACCCGCGCCACCACCAGCTACGGCCGCCTGGGCAGCAATCACGTCAAGGATAGGATGCTGTCGCTGGCGTCGGGACTCGATGTGACCCTGGGTAGCGGCTGGACGGCATCGATCCGCGGGGTCTATTCACGCGACCGAGCCATCTTTCACAACGAACAGAGCGTCGCTGGCGTGACGACGTACCAGGCGACAGTGTGCTACTGCAACGCGCTCTACAGCGGCGAGGCGTACGTCGCCGGCCCGCTTTTCGAGCTTTCCGGCGGGGAGGTCAAGCTCGTGGCCGGTGGTGGCCATCGGGCGAACCGCTTCAGGAACACCAATGTCGTGACGGGTACCGGCTTCGGGGGTACGCAGCATGATACTTACGGATACGCAGAACTCTTCGTCCCCCTCGTTTCGAGCGCGAACGGCCGATCGCTGCTGCAGGGGTTGTCCCTGTCGCTTGCGGGCCGTTACGACCGCTACAACGCTTTTGGCGGGATCTGGAACCCGAAGGTGGGTGTCATCTACAGCCCCTTCGACGCGCTGGACCTCAAGTTCTCGTGGGGCCGCTCCTTCAAGGCGCCGACACTTCTCCAGCAGCTGCAGTCCCGTTCGGCCACGCTGATAGAAGCTGCCAGCCTGATCGGTTCGAATGCTGCGCCGGGAGTGAGCGCCCTTTACACCGGCGGCGGCGCACCGGGCCTCGGAGCCGAGCGTGCCACGAGCCTCAGCTGGACTGCCTCCATACGGCCGCCGCAGAACCCCGGGCTGGCGATCGACCTTACGTACTTTCGCGTGCACTACAATCAGCGCGTCCTCCAGCCAATCGGCAACTACCTCGACGCGCTCAATCCGGCATATGCCGATTTCGTAGTGAGAAACCCGACGCTGCAACAGGTCCAGGATGCTGTCGCCTCATCCGACACCGGAGTGGATCTCTATGGCAACGTGACGAGCGACCTCAGCCGCGTCGCCTATATTATCGACAACCATTACACGAATGTCGCCGGGCAGCAGATCCAGGGCATAGATGCAAACGTGGCTTATCGCACCACGCTCGGTTCGGGTACGGCCTCGACGTCGCTCAATGCCAGCTGGCTGGATTCGCGCCAGCGGAACAATGCGGCCTCGCCGTATTTCGACCTTGCGGGAACGATCTGGAATCCCGCCCGCTATCGCGCCCGTGCGAGCCTGGGATGGGAGGGTACGACCCTCAAGATCTTCGGCTATCTCAACTACACGGGAAAGCTGGTGGATCGCCGCACCGCGCCCACGGCCATTGTGCCGTCGACCGTCACGGCCGACCTGTTCGTCGGCCTTAGCTTAGGGCAGGCGCGAGGATTGCTCAGTCAGGTCGAAGTCAGTCTCTCCATCGAGAACCTGTTCAACACCAATCCGCCGTACTTGAGGGCAGCGCCTTTCGTGGAAGCCTACGACTCCACAAACTACTCCCCCGTCGGGCGCTTCGTCGCGCTCTCTGTTTCAAAGTCGCTGTAAGCGGGAGCGAGTTCGACGCCATGCCTATCGGCCGTTCGCTTGCCCATTTGACGGCACTGGCTGCCACCCTTTGGGTCGCATTGGCACCGGCCGCTTTCACCCGCGAGGCTGTAACCGCACAGGAAGGCGCGGCAACGGTGCCTTTAGCTCAAAGCGCGGTGCCCGGGACGGAAAAATCCGACCGGTGCGCTATGCTTGCACTATCTGTGAGACGGGCTACCCTTCAGCATCCGGCTACTATCGACGACCTGCTGCAGCTGCGCGATTTTGGGGCTGGCGGGCTGGACATGGCAGCACCACCGGGTTTCACCGTCTCGCCCGATGGCACACGACTGGCGGTACAGGTCCGCCAGGCCGAACCGGACACGAATACATTCTGCCAGGCAATCTTCGTCTTCGATCTTGAGGGTGCTTTCAAAACGCGAGGCACAGCCGAGCTCAAGACGACCATCATGCTGGGCGCGGAGCTCGCGAGGAACACGATGACCATGTACGGTCTGGCAGGCTTCCCGACCGGTACGGCGCGGCCCCTGACCCCACAATGGTCGCCCGATGGCCGCTGGCTGGCCTTCGTGCAGAGAGAGGAAGGCCGCGATGGCCTGTTCGTGGTCGAGGCAGCGGGTGGGGTGCCGATACCGGTTGCACCCTCTGCGGACGATGTCGAGACGTTCGCGTGGTCGATGGACGGCACGACTCTGGAATTCGACACCAATTCCGAACTGCGTGCCGCAGAAAGGCGTCTCGCCGAGGAAGGCCGCGAAGGCCACCGCTACGACGACCGGTTCTGGATGCTCGCCGAAACCCGTCCCTATCCCAGAGGCGATTTCATTGCTGCCCGCTTCCGGGTGCCAATCGGCGCGCGTGGCCCGGAGGGCAGGGTTGACCGTCTGCGCACGCCTGTAACCCAAAAGGCGCAAGATCGGGCCTGGGTGGAACTAGATGAGCAACCTGCCTATGCGTTCCGGTCACGGGTCCATGTCGTCGTGGAAGGCGCGGCGGTCCCTTGCGATTTCGCAGAATGCGTGGACGCTGGCGCGGCCTGGTGGTCCAGCGCATCGCATTCCGTTCTGTTTGTGCGGCGGGAAGGCTTTGCCGGGTCGCTTACCGGCGTCTACCGCTGGCGACCGGGCGACGGCCGACCCCGTCGCCTGGCGGTGACGGCTGACGCGATAACGGGCTGTACCCTCGCGGCCGAAAGCCTGTTGTGCGGACGAGAGCGCTCCGCTACGCCCCGCGACATCGTTGCGATCAACGGCTCGACCGGCCGGATCCGACGCGTCGTCGATCTCAACCCGCAGTGGCATACGGTGGCCCCCTTGCGGATAACACGCCTGCAATGGACGAACCGCTTCGGAATCCCCGCCATCGGGGATCTCGTGCTTCCCGAGCATGTGGACCCAGAAAAGCCGCTGCCGCTGGTGATCGTGCAATACTCCACGCGAGGCTTCCTGCGCGGTGGGACCGGGGACGAGTACCCGATACGGGTCATTGCCGCTGCCGGTTTCGCCGTGCTCAGCATCTCTCGTCCGCTTGACTACAACACCTGGCTTGCACGTAACGGCAAAGTCGTCGACCGGAAGGACCTGATGGAGAACTGGACGGATCGGGCCAGCGCGCATGACTCCATACTGCAAGCCCTCGCGAGGGTCGCCGGGCAGGTGCCGCTCGATCGTGAACACCTGGCGATCACCGGTCTTAGTGACGGGGCATCGAGCGCGACCTACGCGCTGATCCACTCGCGTCTGTTCAGCCTCGCGCTCCTCAGCACCTGTTGCGAAGACCCGGACTTCACCACGACCGGTATCGGGCCGGCCTATGAGGTAATGCTTCGGACCTACGAATATCCGGTACCCTGGCAGGACCATCTCGAAAGCTGGCAACGCATGAGCCCGGCCCTTAATGCGAGCCGGATTTGCGCGCAGATCCAGGTTCAGGCTGCAGACCGCGAGGCGCGCATGGCGCTCACCTCGTTGGCTGCCTGGCGGCAGGCCGGCATTCCGGCCGAGATGTACACGTTCCCGGACGAGTATCATGTAAAATGGCAGCCAACGCATCGGGCGGCAGTGTATCGGCGGAACATCGAGACCTTAAGGCGATGGCGGTCGGGTCCGCGCCTTTCTTGCCGCGCCCCCTGAGCAGCCGGCGACCTCATGTCCAGTGGCGTGCCCAGGCTTCGAAGTCGCAAAGGCGCAGCAGGCGGGGAAATTGATCGGACGTCAATTCGCTTGCAGGGGCGAACTGCGCCTCGATCGCACGCCGGTCTAGCAGACCCTGCTTTTGCAGCACGCCCTCGAGCAGCATCTCGGATATCGCGCCCTTATGGAGCCGATAGATGTCGCGCTGCAGTTGGCCAAGACCACCCTTGGAACGGCGCCAGGCAACCTGAGGAGGAAGCCAGTTTGCAGCCACCGTGCGCGCCAGTATACGGTCGTGCCCTTGTCCAAGCCACATCCAGGTGGGGATTTGCAGACAGGTTTCGACGAGTGGCTGCGACAGCATTGGGAACACCGGCTTCATGCTGCCAGATCGGGCAAAGCCCTGCATGTTGAAGCAACTGGAGTAGATTGCGCGAACGTGCTGGAGCTTCCCGGGAAGAATGTGCCGGGGTGGCGGCGGCCACGGCAAATCGGCAGGCAGGGGGCGAACAATCGCCTCTTTCGCCAGGAAGTTCGCGGACTCGACGAGCTTGACGGTGTGACCGGGCCGGGCCGCTTTTGCCAGGGCAAGGCGCAAGGCCACCCAGAAGCTCACCTGCGCCGCGGTGGCAATCGCATGGACGGTTCGCAGGAAGGCGAGCGGCGAGCCCTGCGCGCGCAGTACATCGGCGGCGGGGCCGGAACTCTGGAGGTGGCAGAAAACGGCATCGCCCCCCCCACCGTTGATGAAGGCATTGGCTTGGGGAGCCGCGATCCGCGTCTGGCGATCGATTTCCTGGACGAACGATCGGGCGTGAGGACGCGGCAAATGCGGCGAGGGGCAATGGCGCACATCGATTCTGTCCGCCTCGGGGGCAGATTCTGCAAGAGCGATGCCGAGGTGTTTTGCAACCGACCGCGCAAAGCCGCGCTCATCGCCCTCGGTCGCAGGGCTGAACATGTTGACTGCGCGTACATCGACGCCGTTTCTCGATGTCAGTGCCGCCAAGAGCGAGGAATCGAGGCCTCCTGAGAGATCCAGCAGCGGCATCGACAGGCCGCGTACGCGCAAGGAGATGCATCGGAGCAGCTCACGTTCGAGCCGTGCGAGCGCTTCCCCCCGGTCGTCGAGCAAGTTATCTGGCGCCGCGTGTCGCCAGGGATTCCAGGTTCGGCGGACCTCAGGCTGATGGTCGCGCTGGAGTTGCAGTACTTCGCCGCACCGCAATTCGCCGATGCCCATGACGCCTGTTCGCCGAAAGGCGATGTCGTCGCTCCCCAGTTGCATGGCGATGCCGAGCCAGTCGATTCCGGGCGGCTCGTCGACGAGGGTTCGCAGCAGATCGGCGTCCGAAGCGATCAGAACGGCGCCTTGCGCCTCTGCATGATAGACCGGCAGCGAGGAAAGCGCCGAATGGTAGGCCTCAAGAACAGCGCCAGCGTTGTCCTGCCGCAGCATGAGGAACGAGCCCCAGCATTCGTCGTCCAGCCTGCCTTCGCGACAGATACGCAACAGTCGCTCTACCTCTAGCGGCGAGCCGTCGAAGGCGCCGGACGGTCTGTGGCGGTAATAGATGTCGCCCAGTACCACGCCTGAGCTGTCACTCGTAGAGTGCAGGGCGGTCACGTCAATGTCCTGCACCAGAACCAGCATGCCCGCGGTTCGCAACACCTCTGTCATGCCGATGGCGCATGCCAGATGCAACGCTGCCGGGACCACGCCGGGCTCGTGTTCGTCTGTGACGCCGGCTTCATACCCTTGATATTTTGTTCTCTTCTTTGGCGCGAAACGCATCGATGTATCGGAAGGGTGCCAGAGGATGGCGAGGAACCGGCGCGTCACTGAACGACCCTGATTGGGACGAAGAGACCTGTCCGTTCAACAGTATCGTTGAGGAGCGTGCGGCCATGCTGCACCCAGCAATGGGCTTCGAACGGCTGGAGCTTGACGCCGAAGATCAGGCTGGCGGCCACCCCCCGCCGCGCCAGCGCTTCGTGCAGAGCGAGCGAGCGCAACAGGCAGGTATTCTTGGCCAGTACATAGCGCTCGGCACTGCGAAAGGCGGCGAGTGTCGGCGCGATGGCTGACCAGCAAGGCAGCGTTGCGCTGCCGACTTTGCGGTTTGCGTTGCTGGCTGACTTGAGGATCCGCTCAAGCGGCTGCGTCGCCAGGCGAAAGCGGATGGCGCCAAGGAGCCACCATGCCTCTGCCACCCCCAGTCCCGACGACCGACATGCGACAATAGCAGGATCGACTTCTTCGGCCGGACCAAGATCCGGCGGCTGCCGGGCCACACCGGCGCTTCCCTCGACGAGCCAACCGAGATGCCGCGCCCTATCGGCGATACGTGGCGGTATTGGGGTGTTTGCGGCGCAGACCAGGGGCTGCGCACATTCCCACGACATCGCCCGATAGCGATCCTGCCTGACATCGAGGAATATGGCCATGTCGCCGATCCGGCAATACGATACCCAGGGGGCTAGCATGCGAGAGACCCTTCGCTTCGACGATAGGCCGGACGGTTTGGCCGCCCGGCCTATCTGAGGTCAGTCGGCCAGGATGCCGGTCTGCAGGCGCGGCTGCGGTGCATCCGGCACTATGCTGCCGCCGTCGCCCTGGGTTTCGACAGTAGCCGCGCCGAGATCAATGAATTCGGCGTCGATTTCGCGTTCTTCAGTCATGATGTGCCTCCTTGGGCTTGCCGCAGGATTGCGACAGCACTATTGTTGGATGCAACTACGCGTATATCCAAGTATATTTGTCTGCGTATTTAAAAATGGGCGGCACATATCGCAGTCTATGAACTGCTATCCACCTAATCCCAGGATCTTACTTATGCTTCTTTGCCGCCTGCGGTGATAGGATCTCAGCGTCGATCGGATCTTTTTGATGTTGTATTGTTCAACCCCTTCGATGACGTTTTCGATTTCCGGTGCAAGACCTTTCAGCCGGCGTTCTTCCATACGGCGGAGTCGATGCATTCTGTCATTTAGGGATAAGACAGACTGCACAAGAGCCACGTTGCCGACGAACACGGCCAATGACATCAGCACGGCGTCAATCGGGTAGGCGAGGGCGCTAGGCCCGATCATTATACCCCTGCCTCCCGGATGGGCCGGCAGGTGCTGCAGGACCAGTTGCCCCAGCGCAAGGCTGAACCCATAGTGGTCGGCAGCCTTAACCGGATCTATTTGCGGCATGGCGAAACCGCCGGAGACAGGCATTTCGACAAGGCCTTCGCCAACAAGGCGCAACAGCGCCTCCCGAACCGGCGTGGCGCTCGCATAGTACGCGTCAGCCAGGATATTGATGTTGAGGCGACTGTTGTCCCAGGCCCCATCCAGCAAGTCCGTCTTCAAGCGGGCGTAGACCCGCTCACTCGTGTTGTGATCGGCGACCATGGTGTAGCTCCCTTCGCCTGTAACCGGGTTGCTGCGCGGCTTAACTCTGCGCGCCCCGATCCTGCGTTCGAATCCGGATCGCGAGGGCGCCGCTTTGTCCGTTCCCGTTCGCAGGCTCGTGATCCGGCCACGCAGTGCGGCTCCACGCAGCCTCGGGATACCCTCGCCGCTTGCGCCATTGATGCCGTTCGATGGCGATGCAAAGAATGGCGATCATTGGATAGGATAGCTTGCCCAGCACCAGCCAGTACGAATAAGGCAGGAGCTGTGGCTCGATGCCCCTTGCCCCATGGGCGGCAACGGCGAAGCCCTGCAGGGCTGCAACCCACATTGGCCAGAACCGGTCGGCGAACAGTGCAATGAGGACGAGCCCTGATAGCAGGCTGACATCGATCCACAGCACCTCCCATTCGACGCTGCGGAAAGCGTGGGCCATGGCCGTGTTGCTCAGCACTGTCGCAATGGTTGCCATCAGCATGGCCGCACTGGCAAGCCTTTCAGGCGCACCGCCGCGACACGCCGCCTGTAGCGTAAGCAGCGTGACGAGAACGATGAACAAGCCGATCCCGGTCACCCCTGTTTCCCGAATTTTTCCCGTTGCGCTATCATGCACCGAGGTCAGTCACGCCACTCTGCTGCGATGCAGGCGGCTTGAGAACATCGCCAAAGGCCTTGGGATCGATGCCCAGTTTGCGGGCCAGCATCTCCAATTCCCGGTGCGCCCGCGCGATGTGGCCAAGCGCCGTTGATGCCAGCAATTGCGCATTGCTGATCGAAGTCAGGACTTGGTGGCCGGCCACCGGCGACAGATTTCGCCCGGCCTGCGCGAGGATCGCTGCGGTCGCCAGTTCTCCGCCTTTTGCAAAGAGCGCCTGCAGCAGCCGCTCGTAGGCATGCAGGTCGCTTGCCAGTGCCAGCATGCTCGATCGATTGTCCTCAGGTCCCGACGACAAATCGAGAGAGGATGTCGAGGCCGATGAGAAGCATGCCAAAGCCGATGGCGCAGGCGATGACGAGCAGGAAGATCCAGAGGAAACGTCGAGAAGGCTTGATTGCATTGCGTGAGGCTCCCGAAGAACGATAGGGCAGCACGACCAGCAAGTCGCTGGTCTGCGAACCTGTCGTCATGGGTGGAGGAAACTCTGCCACCGCGGGCACCCCTAAATATTGGGGATTTAAATTCTCGGGGGCCTGCTCCGCCTCGGCGAGGAACAGCAGCTCGGCGGCATGTCTCCGATTGCGGGCGCCCAACAGGGTGACGGCGTCGGAGATGTAGGAGTTGACGGTCCCGACCCCGATACCGAGTTCGGCAGCGATCTCCTTTGAGGAATAGAGCTTTTGAACAAGCCCAAGACAATCCTTTTGACGAGGCGAAAGCCGCTTGGCCGCAACAGCTGCGTCATCAACCATGTCGCGCATCCGCGGTGTACTGCGGCGGCGGAGAATGTTGCCGGGCATTCCAGGGCGCGCCCTCTCCGATGGGGACCACGAAGCCGAATATCATTGCGTGGAACAGTGTCTTTCTCCTCAAGCACGTTGCCACTGCATCGAATTTCAGGGAAAGAGCCCGGCATCCGATGCAGTCGCGCTTTATGCAGCTCTTTGGGCGCGCGATGTGCTTGGCATTCCGCAGGCCGCGGTATCACCTGCCCTTACCAGCGGACGCCTTTGTGGCTCCGGCGTGCGGCGGTATCAAGTGCTCACGACATCAATACGCGGAGTCCGGGCGGAGTTTGGCGCGGCCAACCTCCAAGCTTCTTACCACAGTTTGCGCCGGTTGCTGGCAGAAGCTGCGAAGAAATTACAGGCAGTGTGGATGACCTGTAATTATTTTACAGGGACCCTTCTTTCCCGCAACCTGAGCGTACTCTTCAGGTCAGCAGGCCGAGAAGACTACGATGTGCCAGACCGTAAGGGATAGTTGCCAATCGATCAGACAGGCAGGGCGAAGCGGGGCACCGCTCATATCAACCGGACCCCGCGGCGCTTCGGCCCCGGGGGGCCTCTAAACGGCGGAACGAATTCGCGAAGCGTCGCCTTTGATGGGAGCGCATACCCTACCTTGTACCAGGCCCATTGCTTTCGATTCCAGGTTCGGAGCCACCCCCGAGGGACCGTCGCTCAAATCTGCGCCAGTATCTGCTCCGTAAAGGCGGGCTCCAGCGCTGCCGCGTGCGGCCTGAGTGTAGGGTCGGGACTCGGGGCACCGCATCTTATCTGGCTTTCCTGCAAATGATCTGCAGGTCCACTTGGCTACCGTGATGGCTGAATGGCAGACCATGGCGTCGTTCGAATTTCATGGAGTTCGCCAGTACGGAACGAAGTCGGTCCCCGGTCCGTCACGCTGGTCGACGAGAACCCCAGCGCCTGATTTGACAGCGCGAACGCAAGAGCAGGTTCGTCGATGCAGGAAGGGATCGTTACGAGCAGACCCTAGCTGTAGAAATTTTTGCCGCAGAGGCCAGGATCATGATCGGGCTGTCCAAAGTGTCCAGTCCTGGGCCGGCAGGTTTGCAGACACGCAGACGGCTATCGAGCTCTCCGCGACCAAGATGTCGCACGTTTCCGGCTACGGGTAAGCCGTACTTTGCGGCATCCAGCGGCGGCCTCGCGTGCGAGGCGCGTCCGCCTGGATTCACCTCTACGACCATCGTTGCATGACATCCGCAAGGTTGCTCGCGTGGTCTTTCGTGCGGGACAGAACCTGGCTGGTACGATCGGCGCTGAGCGCCCGGCCGAACAGATATCCCTGCGCTATGTCGCAGCCCAGTTCGCGCAGCTTGTCGACCTGGAAACTGGTCTCCACCCCTTCGGCGACAGTGCGTATGCCCATGCGGCGCGCGATGTCGATCACGCCATGCACGATCGCTGTACCAGAGGCGTCGCGCTCATCCAGCCGCTCGACGAATGAACGATCGATCTTGACCACGTCGACCGGAAATTGCTGCAAGTGGGCAAGCGAGGCATGTCCAGTCCCAAAATCGTCCAGCGCGATGGTGACCCCTTCCTCGCGAAGCAGGCGGAACGCACGCTCGACCGTGTCGGCGACCTGGCTCAGCAACACCGTCTCGGTGACTTCCACTTCGAGAAGGCTGGGCGCTACGCCGTGCTTGTTTAGGCGCGTGAGAATGCGGTCGGGAAAATCGCCCCTGCGAAAATCCGCAGGTGATCCGTTGATCGCGATCCGGCCGGGAGACAGTCCCTGGTCACGCCACCTGCAAATGTCCGCCAGAACGAGATCCAGCATGCGATCGGTGATCTGCGTGGAGAGCGAGAAGTCCTCGAACGCCGCAGCGATCGAAGCCGGCGGTTGGAGCCCCCGCTCTCGATGCTGCCACCGCAGCAGGGCTTCGAACCCGACGATACCTTGGGTCTTAAGGGAAATCTTGGGTTGATAGAAGGCGATGACCCGCTGGTCTCTTAAGGACGCGCGCGCGTCACGCAGCATGGTATTCCTGGCTTCAACCGCATGACGCATGCTGGGCACGAAGCGCTCGACGGCTCCCTGCTCGTTCGCCTTGGCGGAATAGAGTGCAAGATCTGCGCTT
>JAAIGE0100054680.1_pt1 | contig 10853 bp, 10 predicted proteins | sample 6487951 | NCBI WGS metagenome assembly JAAIGE01 (sample SAMN13974128, study PRJNA590717) | phyllosphere metagenome | biome: tomato field; feature: multiple bacterial spot infested tomato fields; material: tomato leaves; isolation source: leaves from tomato fields | host: Solanum lycopersicum ... | reverse complement strand
GGTACCAGTTGCCGGCTCGTGCACGCGGTGGGATCAGCTCGTTCAACACGAGCGAACATCTCTCACCGGAGTCGATCATCATGAAGACGCTTCTTGCGGTCAGCGCCGTTGCTTCCGCGCTTCTTGCCGCCGCGCCGGCCTCGGCGGTTTCCTTCGTCACCCTCAATGGGTCGGCCGACGTGTTCGCGGCATCGGCCGTTGGCGCTCAGGCCACGTTCGACAAGGCGGCCGATACAGGCTTCAGCGTGAGCGGCGGCAGCACGCAGGCGGAGTGGAACGTGGAGATCCACATGCCCTGGGCGCTCTCGCCGACGAGCTGCCGGACGCGCTCGCGCATCTCGCCCGCGGCCTTGTTCGTGAAGGTGATGGCGAGGATCTGGCTGGGGTACGCCTCGCGCGTGCGCAGCAGCGACGCGATGCGCCGCGTCAGGACGCTCGTCTTACCCGAGCCGGCGCCGGCGATGATCAGCAGCGCGGGGCCCCGGTGGATGACGGCCTCGCGCTGCGGCGGGTTGAGCCCTGCCAGCAGGTCCTCGTCGGGGCGGGAATCGCCGGCGGGGCGGGACGCTCCGGCGCCGACGATCACGGGCTTGATGGAGTCGCTCATGTCCCCACGAGTCTACGTTCGCCCACCGACATCGATCCGCGGCTCACGCCGACGGGCGTCGCTCCCTGCGCAGGATCCAGACGTTGCCGTCGTCGGTCTCGTGACGCAGTTCGTCGAGGGCGGCGAGCGCGAGCGCCAGGCCCCGTCCCGACTCGGCGTCCGCGCCGGGCATGGTCACCTGATCGAGCCGGATCAGGGCGGGATCGGCGTCGTCGGACATAACGGCGACCAGCTCGGTGTCGTCGGCCGACAGCCGGATCGACACGGTCGGACGTCCGTCACCCGCGGCATGTTCGACGACGTTCGTCGCGACCTCGCTCACGGCGAGGGCGAACAGCATCCGATCCTCGTCCGTGACACCGGGGACGTCCCGCCAGATCTGGTCCAGGGCGTCGTGGACCGCATCGACCAGCGCCAGCTCAGCCGGGCCGGTGACCTCTCGGAGGGCCGGATCACTGCCCATCGAACGCGGCTTCCACGTTCGGGTATGCCCGGAGGACCCGGTCGAGGTTCGTCAGTGTCAGGACGCGGGCCACGGCCTCGGGGACGTCCGCGATCCGGAGGTCGCCGTCGGCGAGCCGAGCTGCCTTCAGGCCACCGATCAGGGCCCCGATGCCGGAGGAGTCGATGAACTCCGTGCGGGAGAGGTCGACGACGACCCGCGCCGAGAGAGCCGCGATCGCGTCGTCGACGACGGCTCGGAAGCGGGCCACACCGGGCGCGGTGAGTCGTCCCTCGACCGCGACGACGGCGTACCCGTCGGCGGGTGTCACGGTGATGTCCACGGAGGCTCCTTCTGTTCGATGGATGCGGTGGGTTCCGTCGCGGCGACGGGAGGCTGAAAGCCCTGATACCGAGCGGCTTGGATGAGCACGCTGAGGACGACGAGGTCGTACCCGACCCAGACGGTGTTGACGAGGGTGCCGGTACCGTCGGCGGTGCCCGCGATGACGCGGCCGATCCCCACGATGGTCGCGATGGCGAGCAGGACCATCGCCGTCAGCTGCGGCCAGATCTCGCGCCAGGGCGGTCCACCGGCCGCACGACCGTCCTTGCGCGTCACGACGAAATCGAGGGACTTCCCGAGCACCACATTCGCGAACGCCGTGACGCACGCGGCGATCCACACCGGGAACAACGCGAGCGAGTACTGCTGACCGCGCCACGTCTTGATCCCCTTGGCAACGACCACGAAGAGGATCTGGTTGACGATGAAGTACGGCAGGAACCGGGCGAAGAAGTCGACGGACCACGCGGTCACCGGCAGGACGCCGAGGAGCAGGTAGATGATCGGGGCGGCGAGGTAGATGACCGCGGCGAACCCGCTGAGGTAGCTCCACATCGTGCCGAAATACATGAGCCGCTGCCCGACCGAGAGACCCTTCTTGCGCAGCGGGTTGTCGCGCAGCAGGACCTGCATGGTGCCCTGCGCCCACCGCAGCCGCTGCTTCAGCATCGTGCGCAGGTCTTCAGGGGCGAGACCGTGGGCGAGGATCTCGTGGTGGTAGACGCTCTTCCAGCCGAGCGCGTGCAGCTGCATCGCCGTGGCCATGTCCTCGGTCACCGAGATGGTCGCGAGGGGTTGGATGGGCTGCGCCTCGCCGGGGCGGTCGACGCGCACGGCTTCGACGAGGGCGTCGACGGCCGCGATCGTGGCAAGGGGCGACATCTCCCGCACCGACAGCGACTCGAGGGCGCTCTCGTCCACGACGAACGCGTCGAGCTCGGCATCGCGCTGAACCGCGAGCGCCGCGAGTTCGGCGACGTCCGCGCGGATGGCCGCCATGTCGGCGTCGACGAGGCGCCGCGATGCTGCCTGCACCTCCGCGTGGACGGCTGCGGTCACCTCCGCGATCGGACCGCCGAGGGCCAGCTCCGCCCGGGCCCGCTGCACCGCCTCGCCGAGCCGCCGGACCTCAGCGGTGACTTCCGGCGTCAGGGAGCGATCGGATGCCGCGCGTCGCAGCATCCGCTGGGACGCCTTCAGCGCAGTGACGACCGAGTTCTCGAGGTCGCGCACGTACCCGACGATGCCGAGCTGCATGAGCGCGTCGCGACGGAGGATCGCGTTGGACCCGCAGAAGAAGGCTGCGTTCCAGCCGTCCTTGCCCTGCTGGATCGGACCGTAGAACAGCGGCGCCTGACTCCCGAGGGGGTCCGCCTCGGCGACGTTGACGAACCACTGCGGCGTCTGCACGAGCGCGACCTGCGGGTCGTCGGCGAAGTAGCCGAGCGTGTTCTCGAGGATGAGTGGGTCGGGCACCTGGTCGGCATCCAGGATCAATAGGAACTCGCCGTCGGTCTGCAGGAGGGCGTTGTTCAGATTGCCGGCTTTGGCGTGGCGCGGTTTGTCCGCCCAGTCGGCCGACCGGGTGAGATAGCCGATGCCGGCCTCGCGGGCTGCCTGCGCCAGATCGTCTCGCGCGCCGTCGTCGAGGATCCAGGTGTGGTGCGGGTAGGTGATGCGCTTCGCTGCGAGGGCCGTCGCCATCACCATCTCGATCGGCTCGTTATAGGTCGTGATGAAGACGTCGACCGTCCCCTGCGGGGGCGACGTGGGACGCGGACGCTCCTTCGCCCGCCACATCGTCGCCGCGAACAGGATCGTGTCGACGAGGCTGTACGTTTCCGCTACAACCAGCGGCACGGCGATCCACCAGGCGTCCCAATTGACCGACGCGAGCCATCGCCAGAGCACGTAGTTGAGCCCCAGGAGCACCGACAGCAGGGCCAGCACGCGGATGGCGAGGAAACGCCCGCTCATGCGTCCCGCCGGACGACCATGAGGGTGACGTCGTCGGGGGCCTTCCGCTCGCGTGCGAGCGCGATGCCCTCGGCGACCGCACCCGCCGGACCCCACTGGCGGAGTGCGCGCAGCACCTGACCGAAGGGGTCGTCGACGTCGAGGATGTCGAGAACGCCGTCGCTGCAGCACAGCAGGGCGTCGCCCGGCTCCAACCGCAGGCGCGCGGACGTGCGGGCATCCTCGATCCCCATCCCGAGCGGCAGACCGGTCGAACGCACGGGATGCCACGTGTCATCGGCCCGGACCACGAACGAGAGGGAGTGCCCGGCGTCGACGAGCTCGACGTCGCCCGTCGCGCCATCGACGTCGGCGACGACGGCGGTGACGAACATGTGCAGATCGGCGAGGTCGTCCGAGACCTGGCGATCGAGGTCTTCGACGGCGGCGATCAACGGACGATCACGGGCGGTGCGCAGCGAGGCGCGCACACCTGCGGCGATGAGTCCGGCGCCGATCCCCTTGCCCATCACATCGGCGAGGGTCAGCCGCAGCCGTCCCTCGTGCAGGTACCAGTCGTAGAGATCGCCCATGACGGAGCCGGAGGCGATCGCGTCGGCGGCGAGAGTGAAGCCGGCCACCTCGGGCGCGCGCTTCGGCAGGAGCGCGCGCTGCACTTCGCCGGCACGGTCGAACTCGTGCTCCCGCGCGATCTCCGACTGCACCCAGAGCGCCATCTCGCGCAGGAGCTCGCGCTGGGGTTCCGTGAGCGTCCGGGGTTTCGTGTCCAGGATGCAGAGGGTGCCGATGTGTTCGCCACCCGGCGCCTCGAGGGGCTGGCCCGCATAGAAGCGCAGGTGCGGATCGCCGACAACGAAGGGATTGCTCCGGAACTGCCCGTCGGATGCCGCGTCCTCGACGACGAGCATCGATCCGCGCTCGACCGTCGCGCCGCAGAAGGAGCCCTCGCGCGGGGCCTCGCGTTCCCCGTCGAACCCCTGCTCGGAGAGTCGCCACTGCCGGTCGTCGTCCAGCAGCGTGACGCTCACCATCGGCACGTCGAAGATCTCGCGGGCGAGCCGTGTGACGCGGTCGACACGCTCGTCCGTCGGGTGATCGAGGATGTCGAGCTGCTCGAGCGCGCGCTGCCTCGCCGCTTCGCGCGCCGCCGCATCCACGTCCACCGTCGTCATCCCCCCACTCTCATATGAGTCTCCTGTGCGTCGCAACCTAGGTCAGGGCAGGGCGTCCGAGACCCGTCTCGAGATGTCGGTCATCCGTCCCAGCGTCGCCGCCAGCCAGAGCCCCGGTTGGTCGTGCGTGTCGGTGGCCTCGTCGGGGGCGGGCAGCGACGCGCCGTAGGCGTCGATGTCGCGCCACGCGGCATCCGTCCGCGCCCCCGTCTCGGCGTCTCCCGGCGGCGTCGCGAGCAGGTCCGCGACGGACCTCATCGCCGTGGCGAGCGCCTGCGGATCGCCGTGCCGCTCGTCGAGCCGTTCGTGCTGCGCCAGGACGTCGAGCAGGTCGCGGGCGAGATACGTCGCGCGCTCGAGACCCCACCACCGCTGCGCGTTCTCGTCGTGCACACCGCCGACACCGCGGGCGCGGATGTTGGCGCGCTCGGACCGGGACGCCTCGTCGACGTCGGCGGACACCGCGATCGACAGTTCGGCGAGCGCCTCGCCGTCCTCGCGCAGCACCCCGGCGTCGGGCCGGCCCTGGGCCACGGAGTCCGCCGCACGGTCGAGCGCGGTGGCGACGGCGGCGCGCAGCTCGGACAACCGGTCGCGCGCCGACTGCAGGTACAGCGGCGGCACGAGCACGTAGTTCGCGACGACCCCCACGAGCACCCCGAAGGCCATCGTGGCGAGGTACGAGGACGAGAAGCCGTCGGGATCGTTCTTGCTGAGCAGGAGGACGAAGAGCCCGGCCAGAGCCACCCAGTCCCGGCCGACACCGAGGGCACGGATGCCGCCGACCGCCACGCCGACCAGCACCACCGCACCGACGGCGACGATCCCCGGAGCGCCCGAGGCGACGATCGCGAGGCCTCCGAACCCGACCGCGATGCCGCAGGCCAGGCCGACGAGCGACTGGACGCCCGCGCGGGCGGAGTCCGCCACGGTCGGGTACATGCTGACGAGCACACCGAGGGGGGCGTAGTAGGAGTAGTCCGCGTCGGCGAACGGGACGAGGGGCGCGAAGAACCACGCCACCGCAGCCGCGACCGCGGTCTTGAGCGCGAGGATCAGTCGTCGCGGCGTGAACACGTCGCCTCCGGCCCGACGCACGCCGAGCGCGACCTGCGCCGCGGTGCGTCGAGGAAGCGAGGGGGCCATGCCGGAACGGTAGCCGCGCACACGCCACCCTCGCGGCCCCCTTGCGCCCACGGCGGCGGCGTCGTAGCCGTCCGCGATCAGCGCGTGAGTGCGCGCGGCAGTCCGGGCGAGACAGCGGCGACGCCCGTCGACCCCCGTCGCGCGCCCAAGGTCCGCCGACGCCGAGTCGGCGGGGCGTGGACGTCCGAAGGGGTGGGGTGGCGAAGCATCCCCCAGGCGAACAGCGCGGCGAGGGTGGCCGGCACGATGGGGCCCGCCGCCGCGGCAACCGATCCCGACACGAGGACGGCGGTCACGACCAGGAGCGGTACGAGCACGATCTCGTCGCGGAGGAGCGCGACCGCCGTGATCGCCCCCGGTCGGGAACGTCGCTTCGGGGTCACCCAGAAGGTCGCGCGTCGACCGAGGGCCGTCCGGATCACGGCGGCGAGGACCACGAACGTCGTGGACGCGTACAGCAGGCCGGCGGTCAGCGCGAAGGCGACACCGGCGGCCGGGCGCTGGGACCGCGCCCGGCGGACGGCTTCGGGGAGGAGCGGAGCCGCTGCCGCGACGGCGGAGACGATCATGCTCCAGACCGGCGGCGGCGCGCCGAGGCCCGCCAGCGCCGCCCCGGTGATGAGCGTCGCAGCCCCCGCGAGCGCCGTCACGGGGACGAGCGCAGTCTCGAGCGCCAGATCGAGGCCCTCGCGTAGCCGCATTCCACGCATCCGCCCGGGATGCCGCAGGAACTCCACCGCTCCCTCGGCGGTCTTGCGCAACTGCACCCGGAACGCCGCGTAGTCGATCGGGTAGTCCTCGGAGAAGCCGACGTCGGCGTCGACGATCCGCCAGCCCCGGCGACGCAGCCGGACGGTCATGGCGAGGTCCTCCGCGACGGCCTCGGGGAAGCCGCCGACGTCCTCGACGGCCGCAGCCCGGACGAGCGCGCCGCGCCCGAGGAACGCCGTCACTCCGTGCGCACCCCGGCCACGTCGGGTGACGCCGAGGTGGGTCGCGAGGAGGGGACCGAAGTAGCGCGCGAAGCGACTGCGGCCGGGGGATGCCGCCGGTGCAGCCTGGGCCACCGCGACCCCCGGGTCGGCCAGGACCGCGCTGCACACCCGCGCCACGCCGCTGCCCAGGACGACGTCGCTGTCGCAGATCAGATACGCGTCATACCGTCCACGCAGCCGGGCGATCCCGGCGTTGAGGTTGCCGGCCTTGAAACCGGTCCGCTCCGGGCGCCGGATGGCGGTCCATCCGTGCGCGGCCGCGAGGGCATCGACCCGCGCCATGACTTCCGGCTCGCGCGAGTCATCGAGGAGCACGACGTCGACCGGCAGGTCCTGTCGCGAGCTGCGGACCACCGCCGCCGCATCCAGATCGTCGCAGACGCAGACGAGCAGGGCGATGCGGTCGGGCCGCGCGCCGGGGGCGGGATGCGGGACACGCTGCGGAGACGACGCCCGCAGCCACAGCGCGACGGCCCGCCCGCCGGAGATCCACGTGAGCGCGCTCGCCGCGGCGAACGCGATCGCGAGAGGCGAGTTCTGCGCGGCCGCCCACATCACCAGCGGCACGGCGAGGGCGACCCACACGGCACCGACGACCAGGGTCGAAGCGCGCGCCGTCCAGCCGCTCACAGAAGGCGCCGTTCGGATGCCCACACGGTCAACTCGTGTCGCGACGACAGTTGCAGCTTCCGCAGCACCGACGAGACGTGGGTCTCCACGGTCTTGACCGAGATGTAGAGCTCCTGCGCGACCTCCTTGTAGGAGTAGCCGCGCGCGATCAGCCGCATCACCTCCTGCTCGCGCCCCGAGAGCCGATCCAGTTCGTCGTCGACGGCGGCCGTTTCGCCCGCCGCCGCACCGAAGGCGTCGAGCACGAAACCCGCGAGGCGCGGGGAGAACACCGCATCCCCGTCGGCGACCGCGCGCACCGCCCGGCTGACGTCGGCACCGGACGACCCCTTGGTGATGTACCCGCGGGCGCCGGCTCGGATCACGCGCACGACATCGGCCGCGGCATCCGACACGCTCAGCGCGAGGAAGCGCGCCGGAGTGCCGGCCGACCCGAGGATGACGGCCTCGCCGCCCAAGGAGGCCGCGGCGCCGTCCCCTCCCGGCAGGTGCACGTCCAGCAGGACGACGTCGGGGCGCTCCGCGGCGATGACCGCCACAGCGCTCTCGACGTCGGCGGCCTCGCCGACGACGTGCACCGACGCGTCGAGATCGGCCCGGAGACCGGAGCGGAAGATGGAGTGGTCATCGACGATGACCACTCGCAGCGGTGCGACGCCCGACTCAGTCACGCCGTGCCCCTGACGTCGGCATGCTGAGTCTGACCTCGGTGCCGGTCACCTCGGGGACCGATCGGATGACGGCGGAGCCGCCGACCCGCCGCATCCGTCCGATGATCGACTCGCGGACCCCCCAGCGGTCCGCCGGCACCGCTGCCGGGTCGAACCCGTCACCGCGGTCCCGGATGAACACGTCGACGGCGGATGCCGCGCCCTCGATGTACACCGAGACGTCACCGCCCGCATGACGCGCCGCGTTGAGCATGGCCTCGCGCGCCGCGGCCGCGAGTTCGCCACTGGCTCGCTCGGCGGAGCTGCCCGTCGAGACGACGTCGATGCGCACGGGGAAGTCGAGCTCGAGCGCCCCGGCGTAGTCGCGCAGGTCGGTGGGCAGATCGCTGTCGGCCGGCGAGTCGCCGTCGTACAGCCAGGCGCGCAACTCCCGCTCCTGTGCACGGGCGATGCGGGACACCTCGCTCGAGGCCTCGGATCGATTCTGGATGAGCGCCAGAGTCTGCAGGACCGAGTCGTGCAGGTGGGCCGCCATCGCCGCACGCTGCTCGTCGCGCACCCGCCCGATCCTGTCGTCGACGAGGCGCCGCCAGGCCTGGAGCAGAGCGGATGCAGCGATAGCCACCGCACCCGCGACGGGAACGACGAGGTCACCGAGCACCGCACGCCCGCCCCGCTGCTCCGCCGTCGGGACGACGATCATCACGACGACGGCGAGCGCGAGGGCAGAGAGAGTGCGGACGATCGCCGCGTGACGGGGGCCGCGGGCGGGGTCGTCCCGATCAACGGCGCCCGCCCAGACACCGGCGGAGGTCGCGAGGACGGTGACCGTCCAGACCCAGGGCAGCGTCGACCAGAACCTGAAGCTGTACCCCGTCAGCTCCCCCGTCCGAAACCAGACCCAGAGCGACCGCCCGTCCGCCGCGGAGAGCAGGAGGCCCGCGAGCGCAGCGCCCGCCCCCGTCAGCAACACCCAGGCGACGGGAACGCGGCGTGTGGGCGTCGTGTCGCCGGCGCGCATCGGCATCAGCGCCCAGCACCAGGCGTAGAAGAGCAACCCGACGCCGCACAGGCCGGCCAGGACGAACAGGACCCGCACCCGCAGGGCGGAGACCCCGAGATGGTCCGCCAGTCCCGCCGCGACCCCGGACACCGCCATCACCCGCGGGCGGGCGAGCGGGATGCGGTGGGGCCGCCGCGCGGGGCGGGCCGGGCGCACCGGGCGCACCGCGGCATCCGACACGGTCGAGGGGGAGGACATGTCCACATCACACCATCTCCCACCCGGGACGACCATCGCCCGGAAGGATGATCAGGGACGGATCAGGGTGACCCCCGATTCCGACGGATGCCGCACCCCGGCACGATCGGAGCATGGAATCCCAGCCCACGCTCGCTCCGCCTGCCGACCCGCCGCCCCCTCGACCGAGCCGCGGCGATCGCTTCTTCGGCTGGACCTCGTCTCTGGGGGTCGTGCGCGCCGACGGCTGGTTCGGCGGCGTCACTGCCGGAGTGGCCGCACGCTGGGGCGTCGACCCGCTCATCGTGCGGGGCATCCTCGTCGTCCTGGGTGTGATCGGGATTCCCATCGCCCTCCTCTACGGTGCAGCGTGGGCCGTCCTGCCCGACGCGGACGGCCGGATCCCTGCGCAGGAGGCCCGTGACGGCCGGTTCCACGCTGGGCAGGTCGGTGCCGCGATCTTCGTCGCCGCATCCTTCGTGCCGTCGCCGTTCGGGCTCCTCCTGGGGCTCCCGGCATCCTCCGTCTTCGCCGGGGTGGCTTCGGATGGCTTAGCCGCCGTCACGGTCATCGTCGCATCCGCCGCGATCCTGTTCGCCGTGATCGTGGCGCTCCTCCCCCGCCGACGCGTTGCGACGCCGCCCCCGCCGCAGCCTGACGCGAGCGACCCCGTCGACGAGCCCGTCCGTCCGGAGGAGCCTGCGGCACCCGGCCGGGAGGCGGACGACGACGAACTCGCCCGGTGGCGCGAGCAACACGCCGAATGGAAGGCGCAGGACCAGGCATGGCGACGAGAGCAGCAGGATGCCGCTCGCGCCGCCCGTGACCAGTTGCGGCGCGAACGTCAGGAGCGCACCGCGGCCTTCGCCGCGGAAGCCGCCGCACGCCGGCGGGAGCGTCAGACGGTCGCGCCTCGTGCGCCGCACGCTTTCGTGGCACTCGCGATCGGTGCGGCCCTGATCACCGGCACGATCGTCGCCCTGACCGCGCAGGCGGCGGATCCGATCGCGTCGGGCCTGTTCGTCGCGGCCCTCGTCCTCGCGGGGGCGATGACGGTCGCCGGGATCCTGCGCCGTCGGAGCGGGTTCCTCGCCTTCGTCACGACCCTGACCCTCGTGGGCGGCCTGGCGGCGACGGGCTTCACCGTCGCGCGCGTACTCCACCTGGGGAGTTGGGGGATCTCGAACGTCGAAGGACCCTTCTCGTCCGAGGCCGACCCCTTCGTGCAGCCCTGGGGTGACCTCTCGATCTCGCTCCAGGACACCGGTGAGGAAGGGATCATGCGGGTGGAGAAGCGATCCGGAGCAACCAGCGTCTACATCAACACCCGCGTGAGGGTCGACGTGACGATCGTCACGGAGACCGCCGCCGTGGGGGTGTCGAGGCCCTCCGAGGGATGGGTCGATGTCGGCGAATTCGAGGACGTGGCCCGGACGACGACATCGGACGGCCGGACACGGTACTCGTTCGCCCTGGGCGGCGAGTCAGCGCGCACCACCGAAACACTCGTGATCGAGCAGGACTCCGGGTACATCGACCTCAACCCGGAAGCAGACATCGCCCCGGAAGGACCGTCCTCATGACCGACGCGCACAGCGACATCGACGCCGGCCCCGACACCGCGGCAT
>JAAIGE0100255780.1_pt1 | contig 10854 bp, 9 predicted proteins | sample 6487951 | NCBI WGS metagenome assembly JAAIGE01 (sample SAMN13974128, study PRJNA590717) | phyllosphere metagenome | biome: tomato field; feature: multiple bacterial spot infested tomato fields; material: tomato leaves; isolation source: leaves from tomato fields | host: Solanum lycopersicum ... | reverse complement strand
GCTCAGCGCCGACCTCGACGGCGAGGTGCGCAGCCTGCTCGAACCCCAGCGCCTGGCCGAGCTGGAAGCCAACGAGACCAACCTCAAGCTGCTCGGCGAGCACCTGCGCAAGTTGCACAAGGAAAGCGGCGGGCTGCAGCTCTAGCAGATGAGCACACCTGGGAACCACTGTCGCCACACCAAAAATGTGCCGCGGTTTGAGATTTTCAGCTCAAGTTGTACAGGACAATCATCTTTGTAGAACTTTACGCGGGCTACCCCAGTCGGATTTCCGCTCCCTGACTGGAATAGACGATGTCCGAACTCACCCTTCGCATCGCTGAAGTAGCCACAGGCCACGACGCACGGTTTCCTGCCGCCAGTCGTTTCAGCGAACTCACCTCCCTGCTGCAGCAACCGGCCTTCGATGTCGTGGTGCTGAGCGCCAGCGAAGCCGAGAACCTGGCGATGCTGCAAACCCTGCGGCGCCAGCCGGCTTATCGCCTGAGCCTGATCTACTGCGCCAACCAGGCGCCACTGGCCATAGCGCTGAGCGATGGCCCGGCGCCCACGCAGCCGAGCATGCTGCAGCAAGCCTGGGTGCAATGGCGCGAGCGCTTGAGCCTGTTCAACAACGGCCGCACACCCGAGGGCCTCGAAGCACAGTTGCTCGCCTACCTGTGGCTACGCGCACCAGGCACACTCAAAGCAGTGCGTGCGCCGTCTTCGGCCAGGCACTACGTCTACCCGCTGCTCGAAGCGCTGGGCGATGATCAGGTCAATGGTCTGGCGCAGGTGCAGAACCTGGCCCAGCGCAACCTGCTCGACAGCACCGCACTGGTCGATCGCATCCGCCTGTGCCGCAGTTGCGGCAGTGGTCACCTGAACTACGTCGACGTGTGCGTGGAGTGCAATTCCCTGGACATCGCTCGACAGCCGTCGCTGCACTGCTTCACCTGCGGCCACATCGGGGCCCAGACCGAGTACCTCAAGGATGGTGCCCTGGTCTGCCCCAACTGCCTGACGCGCCTGCGCCATATCGGCACCGACTACGACCGACCGCTGGAAAACTACAACTGCAACAGTTGCGATGCCTTCTTCGTCGATGCCGACGTACAGGCGCGCTGCCTGGATTGCGGCGAGCACCACGCGCCGGACGAGCTGCAGGTGCGCGAGATCCGCGACTACCAGCTGTCCGAAGGCGGCCTGCTCACCGCCCGCCAGGGGCTGGAGCGCAATACCGACAACTACTTCCGTGGCCTGCCAGTGGTCGGCGCCGGGACCTTCAAGACCCTGCTCGACTGGCAGCTGGAGCTGATCGAACGCCACAAGGCGCCGACCTTCGCGCTGCTCGGCATGCGCTTTCGCAACCTGGGCCGGGTACTCGAACGCCTGGGCCCGCAACGCGGCCACGCTCTGCTCGACACCCTGATCGAGCGCATCCAGGTGGCCATCCGCGACACCGACCGCTGCACCCGCAGCAGTGAGGAACAGCTCTGGCTGCTCTTGATGTACACCGACTCGGCCGGCTTGCGCCGGGTGGTCGAGCGCATCAATGAAATCAGCGAGCTGTTCGTCGGAGAGGATCTCCAGGACATTCGCCTGACCACCAGCGGCTGCGTCGCCCCCAGCGGCCTGATCGACAAGGAAGACGCCGAGCTGCTGATGGCCCGCCTCGCCGGAGAGCTCTGATGAACGCGCTGGTCGAGCACTTGCACGCGTGGCTGGGCGAGATCTACGGCGCCAATGGTCATTGGCGGCTGTTTCTCATGGTCTTCCCGTACTTCCTGCTGCTGGAGGTGCCGCTCAACCTGATGGTGCTGCTCGGCACCCTGCGCTGGTTCGTGCGCAAGCGCAGTGCGCTGCCACTGCACAACACCTGGCATCCGCGGGTGTCGTGCATCATCACCTGCTACAGCGAGGGCCGCGATGTCGAGTTGACCCTGCGCAGCCTGGCTGAGCAGACCTACCCCGGCATGATCGAGATCATCCCGATCGTCGATGGCGCCACCGCGAACAAGGCCACCACCGAGGTGGTGCGACGCTTCAAGGCTGAGCAGCGCCTGGCGCGCAACCGGGTGATCCGTCCCATCGCCAAATGGCAGCGCGGCGGACGGGTGTCGTCGCTCAACACCGGCCTGGCGTACAGCACGGGCGAGATCCTCATCAACGTCGATGGCGACACCTCGTTCGACAACGACATGGTGGTGCGCATGGTCAGCCACTTCCGTGACCCCAAGGTGCCCGCGGTCGCCGGCAGCCTGCGCGTGCGCAACGCCAGGCAATCGTGGGTGGCGCGCATCCAGGCGCTGGAGTACCTGCTGTCGATCCACATGTGCAAGATCGGCCTCGCCGAGTGGAATCTGGTCAACAACGTGTCCGGGGCCTTCGGGGCCTTTCGCCGCAGCTTCCTGCAGCAGATCGGCGGTTGGGACACCCACACCGCCGAAGACCTCGACCTGACCCTGCGCATCAAGGCGTACTTCCGGCGCTACGGCCTGCGCATTCCGTTCGAGCCCCAGGCCATCGGCCATACCGATGCACCGGCGACCCTGCGCGGCTTTCTCGACCAGCGCCTGCGCTGGGACGGCGACCTGTTCTTCGTCTACGTGCGCAAGCACCGCCACGTGTTCACGCCGCGCCTGCTCGGCTGGCCGAACTTCCTGATGCTGATGGTCAGTGGCCTGTTCTTCCAGCTGGTGCTGCCTTTCATCATCCTCGGCTACAGCCTGGTGGCGGTGATCATCCTGCCGTTCACCGCGCTGGTGTTCTATTCGCTGCTGATCTACGCGCTGTACCTGGTGATGAGCACGCTCCTGTACCTGGGCCTGATGCTGATGGTCAGCGAGCGGCCCAGGCAGGATCTGCGGCTGATCTGGGTGCTGCCCTTATACCCCTTGGCGATGTACGCCCTACGCTGCTGGAGCGTGGTCGCCATTCTCAATGAAACCCTGCGGCGCGGGCACGAGGAGTCGAGCATGGCGCCCTGGTGGGTGCTCAAGCGGGCCAATCGATTCTAAGGCGCTATTACTAGATGACTGCACCACGACCTTCACGTCTGCTGCTGCCGCTGCTGTGCTGCGCGCCGCTGCTGGCAGGCGCCGCCCCCCTGACTCTGGAGCAGGCCCTGCAACAGGCCGGCGACGCCAGCCCGGCGGCCAACGCTGAACTGCAGGCGCGCTACGCGGCCCGCGACCAGCGTGAGAGCGAATCCGGCTGGGAGATGTTCGGCAATGCCAACGTCGGCCGTTACCGCGAACTGGTGACCGACGACGTTCGCGACGATTACTACGGGCGCAGCTTCGCGGTCGGCGTGCGCTACCCGCTGCTCGGCAGCCTGCGCCGACGCATGGATGCGGTGCGCGACAGCGAACGCGACATTCGCCTCGCTGAGATCGAGCAGGGTTATCGCCGCGCCCAGCAGCGTCTGGCCATCCGCAGTACCTATGCGGATTGGTGGCGGGCCACCGAGGAACAGCGCTTGTGCAGGGATGTCGAGCGCGCCGCGCGCGATGCCGACCAGCAGGTGCAGACGCGCCTGGACGGCAAGTGGATCCTGCCGTCCGACGCCCAGCTGATGCGCAGCGAATGGACCGCGGTAACCCAGCGCTGCGCCATGCAGGACGGCCTGCTCCAGGACATCCGCGCCAGCCTGCAAAGTCTCGGCGTGCAAGTCGACGGCAACGACACGCCGGTCGCCTCGGCCCTGGCCAGCGACCCGCAACCCTTGCAGGCCTGGCAGACGCAGCTCGAAGACAACCCGCGCGTCGCCGGGCGCAGCGCCGAACTGGCCAACGCCGAACTGGGCCGCAAGCAGCCCTGGTACAGCGCCATCGAATCCTACGTCAACGTCGCCCAGACCCTGGAGCAGCGCAGCGGCGCCAGCGATGACGGCAGTGGCCTGAGCGCCGGCATCACCTTCTCGGCGCCATTCGACCTGCTCGACTACGGCTCCGCCCGCGGCCGCGAGGGCGAAGCGCGCTACCAGGCGGCGATGCAGGCGCTGGAGCGCGAGCGCGGCGATGTGTTGCGTGAACTGGGCAAGGTGCTGGAGCAGCAGCGCCGCCAGCTCAACGAGTACCGGTGGCGCAGCGAACGGCGAGACGCCCTCGACACCATAATCGCCGAGCGCCGCCAACGCGGCAGCCTGGATGCCGGCGAAGCCAGCCTGCGGCTGCTGCAGGCCGAGGTCGATCACTACAACGCCGGCTTCGCGCAGATTTCCGCCTGGCACGGCGCCTGGCTGCAGGACTCGGCGCTGCGCCTGTTCGGTGATGACAGCCCAGGCTTCGAACGCCTGCTCGGCAACCGCGTGCTGCACTGGCAGGGCGAGAACACCGTGATGCCGGCACGGGTGGCCACGCAAACCGACTGGAGCCAGGGCGCGTACATCTGGGACAGCGTCGCCCTGCTCGATGCGAATCAGCGCAGCGGCCAACTGGACGCCCTGCAGCAGGCCGGCATCAGCCAGCTGCACGTCGGCCTGACTGCGCTGCAGGTCGCCGACATGCAGCGCAGTCACTCGGCCCTGGGCGACTTGCTGCAGGCCGCCCACGCCCGAGGCATGCGGGTCACCCTGCTGCTCGGCGACCCGGACTGGCTGAAACCGCGCAAACGCCAGGGGCTGATCGACCTGATCGGCCAGCTCAGGGACCTGCCCTTCGACGCCCTGCACCTGGACCTGGAAGTCGAGCAGCTCGGCTGGCCCGTTCCCGATCAGCGTCTGCACGACTGGCTCGACACCGTGCGCGAGGCCAAGGCCGCCGCGCCCTGGCCGCTCAACCTGTCCAGCCACCCGCGCTGGTTCGACGAGCACGCCGATCGCCAGCCCTGCGTGCCCTGCGAACTGCAGCGCCTCGGGGTGGGCGAGATCAGCCTGATGATCTACACCCGCAACCCGCAGAGCAGCGCCAATCGGGCCCTGGCCATCGCCAAACAATGGCCGGCCCTGAAGTTGAGGCTGGCGCAGAGCGTGGAGGTGGATCAGCCCGCCGACCTGAGCTGGGCGGACGCCTCCCACACGCAATTGCAACAACAGGTCGTGAACTGGCAGAACGCTCTGCGCCCGGCTGGAGTGGGCGGTATCGACTGGCAATCCTGGACCGATTACCCGAGAAGCCGATGAAGATACGTTTCAATAGCCCGAAAGAACGACACCCGACTCAGGACAACGGCATGCAGGTGCTCTACGCACCCGGCAAGCGCCTGGCCTTCCGGCTGCGCTGGTACCTGATCCTGTTCCTGATCCTGCTGCCCGCCCTGTGGCTGGCCGGGCGCTATGGCCTGGAACTGATACGCGTCGAGGCGCCGGCGCTGGTGCGCCTGCCCACCATGGAAGTGCGCGCCATGCAGCCGGGCCAGGTGAAAAGCATCCGCGTGCAGGCCGGTGATCACGTGGACATCGGCACGCCACTGGTGGAGCTCGACAACCCCGAGTGGCGCCTGCGCCTGAACCTGCTGCAAGGCGGCTCGGCGCCAGCTGCAGCGCCGGTCGGCGACCTGGGCGCGCGCAACCGTGCGGTGCTGCAGAGCCTGGTCAACCGGGCGTCACAGCGGGTCAACGACACGCGTCGGCTGGTGCAGCAAGGCGCCGCCACCCGCGGCGAGCTGGTCGAAGCGCAGAATGCCCTGGACAGCCGTGAGGCCGAGTTACTGGCTTTCGAGCGCAGCCTGAGCGGCGTTGGCAGCAGCGAAGGCGAGCGTTATGAGCGCCAGCAGCAGCTGGAACGCCAGTGGCTGACCGGGCAGCTGAACCAGATGAAGGTCAGCGCCGGCGAACCTGGCCGGGTCGCTGAAGTGGTCACCGCCCCCGGCGAGAACGTCGGCCCCGGCACCCTGCTGATGCGCCTGGAACGCAGCGGCCCGGCGCAATTGTGGGTGTACCTAGACCCCAAGGACGTCGAGCACGCCACCCCCGGTTCGCCGCTAGACGTGCGCCTGCCCGACGGCAATTGGATCAAGGCCGAAGTGATCAATCCGGCAGAAAGCGCCAACCCGCTGCCCAGCGATCTGCGCCAACCGTTTCGCAGCCCCACCCGTGGGCTGATGGTGCCGGCGCGCTTCACCGAGCCGCTGGCCAACGAGTGGCGCGTCGACTCGCTGCCGGTGCGCGTGCGCTTCCCGAACGAGCACTTCACTCTGTTCGGCATGCGCTTCTGAGCAGGGTGCCGCGATCTGCAGACCGGCGGGCGGCCAGCTTGCCTATCGCGCCGTATCGGGAAACCTGACCACCGCGCTGAAACCTCGCGGGCTGGCGTTGCTGAAACCGATGGAGCCGCCCAGGTGACGGGCGATCATGCCGACGATGGCCAGCCCCAGCCCTGCGCCCTGGGGGTTTCCGGCGCTGTGGAAGCGTTCGCCAAGGCGCGGCAAGCGGGCCTCCTCGACGCCCGGCCCTTGATCGATGACCTGCAGGTGCACGCCCTCGCCTTCCCGGCACACGCGCACGCTCACCTCGCTGCCGGGTGAGGAGAAGGTCAGCGCGTTGCTGACCAGGTTCTGCAGCAGGATCACGATCAACCCGCGATCGCCCTGGATCAGCGCCGTTTCCTCGGCCTCCAGGGCCAGGTCGATGCGACGGTTCAGGGCCAGCGGCGCCAGGTCGGCCAGCTCCTCGCGCACCACCGCGGTCAAATCCAGCGGCTGCAGGTTCTGCGATGGTGCTTCCAGCCGCGCCATGGTCAGCAGTTGGCTGGCGATGCGGGTGGCGCGGTGCACACCGTGCTTGAGGAATGCCAGCGCCTCCTCGCGCTCCTGCACGCTTTCGGCCTGCGCCGCGTTACGCACGTGAATCTCGAGAATCGCCAGGGGCGTGCGCAGCTCATGGGCGGCATCGGCGATGAAGCGGCGCTCGCGTTCGAGCAACGCGCGTAGTTGGCTCAATACGTCGTCCAAGGCCAGGCGCATGGGTTCCAGCTCCGGCGGCAGCGGCCCTGTCGGCAGCGGCTCCAGGCTGTGCTCGGGGCGCTCGCGCAGTTGCTGGGCCAGGCGCTGCAATGGGCGCAGCCCCCAGCCAAGCAGCAGCCAGATGAACGCGGCCAGCAACGGCAGGCAGACCAGCGTCGGCATCAGGGTGTGCTGGAGAATCTGGTGGATCAGGTCCTGGCGCAGGTCTTCGCGTTCACCGACCCAGATGCGCAGGCCGCCTGCACTGTCGTCCAGCAGCACGCCGCACCACTCCTGATCGTTGAAGAAGAAATCGTGAATGCCCGGCGACGGCAGTTTCGTCAGGTGCGGCGCCTGCTCGGAGCGCACCAGCAGGTTGCCGTCGCGGTCCCATACCTGGAACGCCAGGTTGATTTCGTAGGGGTGCGAGAACACCCCATCGGCGGAGCGATCCAGGGCGCCATCCAGCGCCTGACGGACGAACTGCCAGTCCACCGGGCGGCCGTCGGGCTGCTGCAGCATGCCTTGCAGCACCCGCGCGGCCTGCACCAGCTGGGCATCGTAGACCGCTTCGGTCTGCCGGTGGCTGTCGCGCAGGGCGAGCAGCACCAGGGCCAGGCTGCCGGCCAGCACCAGGGCGATGGTCGGCGCCAAGATGCGCGTGCGGATGGAAATCACGACGTCTGCTCCACCAGATAACCGACTCCGCGCACGGTACGGATCAACTCGCTGCACAGTTTGCGGCGAAGGTTGTGGATCAGCACCTCCAGCGTGTTGCCCGGGCCGCTCTCCTGCCAGCCGTACAGGGCACTGGCCAGGCGCTCGCGGGTGACCACTACGCCGGGGCGAATCAGCAACTGGTGCAGCAGCTGATATTCCATGGGCGTCATCGGCACGCTGCGGCCCTGGTAACGCACCTCCTGGGTGGACGGGTCGAGGGTCACGCCAGCGAACTCCAGTACCGGCTGGGCGCGGCCCTGGCTGCGCCGCAGCAAGGCGCGGATGCGCGCTTTCAGTTCCTCGGGGTCGAAGGGTTTGACCAGATAGTCGTCGGCGCCGGCATCCAGGCCCTGAATCCGATCATCCATGGCGTCGCGGGCGGTGAGCACCAGCACCGGCACGGCGTTCTCGCTGCGCGCGCGCAGCTGACGCAGCAGGGTCATGCCATCCAGGCGTGGCAGGCCGAGATCGAGCAGCACCAGGTCGAATCGTTCGCTGCGCAGCGCATGGGCGGCTTCGACGCCATCCTCCAGCCAGTCCAGCGTATAGCCTTCGCCGCGCAGGGCCACGCGGATCCCGCGCGCCAGGGCACGATCATCTTCAACCAGCAGGACACGCACGGCACGCACCTCGTCATCGATAAAACGGCGCCATCATGCGCTTCGCGCGGCGCATTGGGCAGGGGTAGATGTTACCGACCTTTGCCCATTAAGACTTTCCTAAGCTTCGCGTCGCAAGGTGCTCCTGACCACCCCCATCAGGAGACTCACCATGCGTTACATCGCGCTTTTCGCCCTGCTGCTCGGCAGCCCGCTGGCCATGGCCAGCACCGAATGCACCACCGCCGACCGCTCGACCTGGCAGGACCCGGAGCAGTTCCAGGCCAAGCTCAAGGAGCAGGGTTACCAGATCAGCAAGTTCAAGGTCACCAAAGGCAACTGCTACGAGATCTACGGTTTCGACAAGGACAAGCGCAAGGTCGAGATCTACCACGACCCGGTCAGCGGCAAGGCCATCAAGACCGAGATCGAAGACTGATGCACGCGGCGGCGATACGACTCTGGGATCCCCTGATCCGCCTGTTCCACCTGTCGGTGGCCGCGGTCTTCGTCGCCAACTATTTCTTTACCGAGGAAGGTGACGATTGGCACACCTGGCTCGGTTACTACGCCTGCGCCTGGCTCGCCGTGCGCCTGGTATGGGGCTTCGTCGGCCCGCGCAGCGCGCGCTGGACGGACTTCTGGCCGACCCGCTCACGCATGGCCGATCACCTCGGTCGATTGCTCAAGGGCGAACCGCACCGCCGGCTCGGCCACTCGCCGATCGGCGCCCTGGTGATGCTGCTGATGATGACGGCCATCGCCACCCTGGGCATCAGCGGCTTTCTAATGCAGGAAGTCGATGCCCTGTGGGGCGCCGACTGGCCGCTGACGCTGCATGCCTGGGCCGCCAACGGCCTGGCGACGCTGGTGGCGATCCATATGGCTGCGGCCGTGATCGAAAGCCTGCACCTGGGCGAGAACCTGCCGCTGTCGATGATCACCGGCAAACGCCGTCCACCATCCGAACACCGCTGAGATTCGAACCCCATGCTGACCCTGCTCGCGCCTCGCCGTGCCAGCGCCCCGCGCGCCTGGCTGTCGCTGCTTGCCCTGGCCACCCTGAGTTGCGGGCTGTTGCTCGCCGATGACTTTCTGCAGCAGCTGTTCACCCCTAACAACCACGCCGAGCTGGAAGCAGGCTACGTGGTCGTGCTGTGGCTGTTCAGCCTGGGGTTGTGGCTGTGCAACCTGCGCCCGCTGAGCATGATCATCCTGACACTGTTCGCGGGGATGCAACTGATGCAGCTGGCCAATATCAGCTTCTTCGGCGAGCCGCTGACCGCCATCGACATCCAGTCGCTGCTCAACGACCCCGGCGAAGTACGCGAGACCGCCGCCCACAGCTTCGCCGAGCACTGGCCGGTGCTGCTCTGCGTGGGCATTCCCTACGGCCTGCTGCTGGTGCTGCACTGGCGCCTGCCGGGCCGGGTCAGCCTGCCGCAGAGCCGCTGGGCACTGCTGCTGATCGCCGTGGTGCTGCTCTCCAAACCCTATCGCGCCACCTACCGTAACCTCGATTCCTTCGCCGCCAGCCCCAGCCGCAGCGCCCTGCACAACAACCTCAACGTGTTTTCCGCCTGGGCCGTGCACCTGGCGTTCAAGCCGGAGTTCGAGCTGCCGCCCAGCACCTTCGCGCCCTATGCCCTGAGCCCGAGCCTGAGCGAAGCCAAGCACGTCTGGCTGGTGGTCGCCGACTCGCTGCGCAGCGATCGCCTCGGCGTGTTCGGCTACGACCGCGACACCACGCCGAGACTGGCCGACTACCTGCGCGAGCATCCCAGCGCCTTCGTGCGCCCCGGCATCGCCGCTGGCGTGGCCACCGACGTCAGCCTGCCCTACCTGATCAACCCGATTCGCGAGCCCGGCAAGGATGCGCTGCTGCGCACCGGCGACATCAACCTGTTCCGCTTCGCCAAGCAGGCGGGCTTTCGCACCCACTGGATTTCCTCCCAGGAATCCAAGCTGCTGGCCAACCTGGGCAGCCGTTACCTGGACGTATCGATCACCCGCGAAGACCATCCGGTGCGCTTTCTCAAACAACAGGATCGCGCCCTGCTCGACGTGCTCGACGGGCAGCGCTGGGCCGACCGTAACTTCGTGGTGCTCAACCTGCGCACCGCGCACCTGCCCTACGCGCAGAACTACCGCCATGAAAAGACCCCGGCGCCCTGGGCGGATCAGGGGCCGGATGGGCAGAGCAACGCCTACGACAACTCGGTGCATTACCTGGACGGCCTGCTGGCCGAGGTGATCGCCGATTTCGACCGCCTGGAGGGCGAGCGCTACCTGATCATCACCGGCGACCATGGCCAGCGCCTCGGCGAAGGCGGCCATTGGGGCCACAACGATCTGGTACCGGAAGTCAGCGACGTGCCGGTGATCGTCATCGGCCGCGAGGCCAAGGCCGAGACCATGGCCAGCCTGTCGGCCGAACGCTGGATCAGCCACTACGAAGCCGGCAAATGGCTGGCCGCGCGCCTCGGCACGCGCATCCACAACCCCAACCTGCGTCCCAACGAGCACTTCGTGCACGGCAAGCTGCTGTTCACCGACAACTTCATCCAGCGCGTCTGCGAAACGCCCACGGGCCTGGTTCACCAGCCGCCGCAGTTGCTGAGCATGCTGTTGCGCGAAACCAAGGCCCGTTGCTGATGCCTCAGCCTTCGGC
>JAAIGE0100364452.1_pt1 | contig 10855 bp, 10 predicted proteins | sample 6487951 | NCBI WGS metagenome assembly JAAIGE01 (sample SAMN13974128, study PRJNA590717) | phyllosphere metagenome | biome: tomato field; feature: multiple bacterial spot infested tomato fields; material: tomato leaves; isolation source: leaves from tomato fields | host: Solanum lycopersicum ... | reverse complement strand
TGGGGAAAATGCGCCGGACGATCGGCTTTGAAAGCGCGATTGGCACTGGCGCCCACGCCGGCGGATACCGACAATCCAGATACCGTTACAGGAGATCGACATGTCCGAAGAACGCCGTTGGCAGGCCGTGTGCGAGCGCGACGCCACCCAGGATGGTCAATTCGTCTTCGCCGTGCGCTCGACCGGTATCTATTGCCGGCCCAGCTGCCCGGCGCGTCGACCACGCCGTGACAACGTCAGTTTCCATGACGGCGCGGCGCAGGCCGAAGCGGCAGGATACCGACCCTGCAAGCGGTGCACGCCTCAGGGGGCAACCCCCGCCGAGCAGCTCGATGCACTGGTAACGGCGGCCTGCCGTCTGCTCGACAAGGCCGACAAGACGCTCACACTGGAAATGCTGGCGGCGCGCGTCGGTTTGTCCGCCTCGCACCTGGCCCGCGCCTTCAAGGCGCGCACCGGCCTGACGCCCAAGGCCTGGGCTAGCGCCCGCCAGCGCGAACGCCTGGCCGCCAACCTGCCAGGCGCCCGATCGGTACTCGAAGCGGCGCTGGACACCGGCTACAGCAATACCCGCAGCCTTTATGAGCAAACCGACGGCGTAGCCCTGGCAAGGCGGCGCCAGGGCTCGAAGGGCGAGATGCTCCGCGTGGCCGTGGTGCCCTGCCCGCTCGGCTACCTGCTGCTGGCCGGCAGCGCCAACGGGCTGTGCGCCCTGCTGTTCGGCGATGCGACGGATACGCTGGAAACCGAGCTGCGCCAGCGTTTCCCGGCGGCCAGCCTGCAGGCCGATGACGGGCAACTGCAAGACTGGTTAAACGAGGTACTGCTGCAACTGCGCGAGCCTGAACGTGCCGCCAAGCTGCCGCTGGATCTGCGCGGCACGGCCTTCCAACAGCGCGTCTGGCAGGCCCTGCGCGCCATTCCCGTCGGGCAGACACGCACCTATGGGCAACTGGCTGCCGAACTCGCCAGCCACCCGCGAGCCGTCGCCCGCGCCTGTGCCAGCAACCCGCTGGGCCTGCTGGTGCCCTGCCACCGGGTGACCGCCGCCGATGGCAGCCTGAGCGGCTACCGCTGGGGCGTGGCACGCAAAGCGGCACTACTGCAGGCCGAAGCTGGCGAAGTGAAAAACCCGTAGCCTGGGTTGAGCGCAGCGATACCCAGGGCCGCAATCCCGGGTGTCGCTACGCTCGACCCAGGCTACGATCGGACTGATTCAGCGCTCCAGAATCGCCGTCACGCCCTGCCCGCCAGCGGCGCAGATGGAAATCAGGCCACGCCCTTCACCCGCCACCGACAGCAACTTGGCCAGGTTGGCGACGATGCGCCCGCCGGTTGCGGCGAACGGGTGGCCGGCCGCCAGCGAGCCGCCTTTGACGTTGAGTTTGGCGCGGTCGATGCTGCCCAGCGGCTGCGCCAGGTCGAGACGTTCGCGGCAATAGTCGGCATCTTCCCAGGCCTTGAGCGTGCACAGCACCTGGGCGGCGAAGGCCTCGTGGATTTCGTAGTAGTCGAAGTCCTGCAGGGTCAGTCCGTTGCGCGCCAGCAACCGGGGCACAGCGTACACCGGCGCCATCAGCAGCCCTTCGTGGCCTTTGACGAAATCCACCGCTGCCGCCTCGCCGTCCCGCCAGTAGGCAAGAATCGGCAGGCCGCGGGCCTTGGCCCACTCCTCGCTGGCGAGCAGCACCAGTGAAGCCCCGTCGGTCAGCGGCGTGGAGTTGGCGGCGGTCAGGGTGCCGCGCTGGCCTTTCTCGAACACCGGCTTGAGGGTCGCCAGTTTGGCCAGGTCGATATCGGGGCGCAGGTTCTGGTCGCGGGTCAGGCCCAGGAACGGCGTCATCAGGTCGTCCTGCCAACCCTCGGCGTAGGCGGCGGCCAGCTTGCGATGGCTTTCCACGGCCAGCTGGTCCTGCTCGTCACGGGGGATGGCCCAGTGCTGCGCCATCAGCTCACAGTGCTGGCCCATGGAGAGCCCCGTGCGCGGCTCACCGTTGCGCGGCAGCGACGGCGCGAGATGCCGCGGGCGGATTTGCAACAGGGTCTTGAGCTTGTCGCCAGTGCTCTTGGCACGATTAGCCTGTAAGAGGATCTTGCGCAGGCCTTCGTTGACGCCGATCGGCGCATCCGAGGTGGTATCCACGCCCCCGGCGATACCGCACTCGATCTGCCCGAGGGCGATCTTGTTGGCCACCAGCAGGGCGGCCTCCAGGCCGGTGCCGCAGGCCTGCTGCAGATCGTAGGCGGGGGTTTCCGGCGCCAGGCGCGAGCCGAGTACGCATTCACGGGTCAGGTTGAAATCCCGCGAGTGCTTGAGCACGGCTCCGGCCACCACCTCGCCGAGGCGCTCGCCGTGCAGGTTGTAGCGCTCGACCAGGCCTTCCAGGGCACTGGTGAGCATGGCCTGGTTGCTGGCGGTGGCGTAGGCGCTGTTGGAGCGGGCGAAGGGAATACGGTTGCCACCAACGATGGCGACCCGGCGCGGCAGGCTCATGTGCGGCTCCTTGCAGTAATATTTTGCGGCATTTTAGGGTGCCGTTTTACCGACACGGTCGCCGGTCATTGGGCTGCTGTCGATGCATGAAACGAGTGATCGCGTACAGTGGTCAACCACTTTGAGTTTCAGCCCTGGAGTCTGTTCCATGTCCGATCGCTACCTCAACTTCGCCAATACGCCGGCTGGCCGCCGCCTGGTCGGTGCGTTCGGGCTGCCGGCGCCACTGCCACTGGAGCGCTGGGTGGCGGGTCGCAATCGGCCATTGGACGGTGCGCTGCTGATCGGTGGCGAGGGCGACCTGGGGGCGGCGGTGGCGGGCTTCGCCAAGCGCCTGACCGACGAGCTGTTCGCCCCCCGTGACGAGCAGTCCCTGCCCCGCTGGACCGCCGAACACGGCCCCAAACTCAAGGGGCTGGTGTTCGATGCCAGCAGCCTGCAGCGCTTCGAGGAACTCGACGCCCTGCGCCAGTTCTTCCAGCCCGCCCTGAAGAATCTCGATCGCTGCCCTCACGTGGTGGTGCTCGGTCGCGCGCCAGAGACGCTGACCGATCCGCAGGCCTCGAGCGTGCAACGCGCACTGGAAGGTTTCACCCGCTCACTGGCCAAGGAGATCCGCCGCGGCGGCACCGTGCAACTGCTGCACGTCGACCCCGGCGCGGAAGACCAGCTCGAAGGCGCGCTGCGTTTTCTGCTGTCGCCCAAGAGCGCCTACATCTCGGCCCAGGTGCTGCGCCTGCGGCCCTGCGCCGGGCAGGTCAGTGACTGGACGCGCCCGCTGGCCGGCAAGACCGCGCTGGTCACCGGCGCCAGCCGCGGCATCGGCGCCGCCATCGCCGAAACCCTGGCCCGCGACGGCGCCACGGTGCTGCTGCTGGACGTGCCACCCGCCAAGGACGCCCTCGATGCCCTCGCCGCGCGCCTGGGTGGTCGCAGCCTCGCTCTGGACATCTGCGCCGAAGACGCACCGGCCCGGCTGGTCGAGGCGCTGCCCGATGGCGTCGATATCGTCGTGCACAACGCCGGCATCACCCGCGACAAGACCCTGGCGAAAATGAGCGAAGGCCTGTGGGAGTCGGTGATCGACGTCAACCTGCGTGCCCCGCAGCAGCTCACCGCCGCCCTGCTGGAAGCCGGCACCCTGCGCGACGACGGCCGCGTGGTGCTGATCGCCTCGCTCAGCGGTATCGCCGGCAACGTCGGGCAGACCAACTACGCGACCAGCAAGGCCGGGCTGATCGGCCTGGCCCAGAGCTGGGCGCCGACCCTGGCGCAGCGCGGCATCAGCATCAATGCGGTGGCGCCGGGCTTTATCGAAACGAGCATGACCGCCGCCATTCCCTTCACCATCCGTGAGGCTGGGCGGCGCATGAATTCGATGAACCAGGGCGGCCTGCCCCAGGATGTCGCCGAAGCGGTGGCCTGGTTCGCGCAACCCGGTTCGGGCGCAGTCAGCGGCCAAGTGCTGCGGGTGTGCGGGCAGAGCCTGCTGGGCGCCTGATCACGAGCTTGCCGCACGCCCGCGACGCCGGAACTCCACCGGCGTCGCGCCAACCCAGCGCTTGAAGGCGCGGCAAAAGGTGCTGGGCTCGGAGAAGCCGGTGCGCTCGGCGATCCGCTCGATGCGCTCCTCGGTGTCCACCAGCAGGCGCTTGGCCAGGTTGCAGCGGCAATCGTTGAGCAGTTCGTTGAAGCGCACATCGGCCTGAGCCAGCCGTTCTCGCAGTCGGCGCACCGGCATTCCCAGGCGAGCGGCGACCTGTTCGAGGGTTGCGCCCTCGCTCAGCAACTCGTCGATCAGCCGGGTGACCTCGCCGACCAGCTCGGGGCGCGCCTGATCAGCGCCCGCGGGAAGTGAAGTGCGCAGGCACAGGAAACTCGGCATCAGGGCTGGCAGAGGCGTGACGGCCCTGTGCTTGTCCAGATTGGGCATGCTGCATTCCTTGCGTGGAGGGTGGCTGGGCCAATTTACCCACCAGCGTAGGCAGCTTTCGCCACTGATGCCTGGGTAATCGGCAATCGTTTGCGCACTTGGCACCAATAGTCGCTGGCTAATGTCCTAAATCTCGACGAGAGTACGCACAAACCACCTTGCAGCGGAGCGCACGATGGCAACCGAATGGCTCGATTTGCACACCCCGCCGGCATTGCCCGGCATGCTCCTGCGCGCCGCGACCCGGCGTGGCATCACCGGCAAGGTTCTGCCGCACCGCGGGCTGCGCTGCCCGGTGAGCGTGGATGCCGGGCACCTGGCCCGCTATCGCCAGCTGTGTGGCTTCACCGACGATGCACGCCTGCCCGCCACCTATCCGCACATACTGGCCTTCACCCTGCAGATGAAACTGCTTACCGAGGCGGATTTTCCCTTCCCGCCCCTCGGGCTGGTGCACCTGGAAAACCGCATCCGCGTTGTGCGCCAGCTGGCTGGCCTGGGCCCCTTTACCCTGAGCGTGGAAGCCAGCAACCTGGCGCCCCACGACAAGGGCGCGGTGTTCAGCGTGATCACCCGCCTCGAGGATCAATTGGGCCTGCTCTGGGAGGGCGATAGCCGCATCCTGTGCCGCGGCGTCAAGCTCGACGGGCCGACCATCGGCCGCAGCGAACCACCGAGCCTGCCGATGGATGCGCTGGACAGCTGGCAGGCGCCGTCGAACATCGGCCGCCGCTATGCGCGAGTCTCGGGGGACTACAACCCTATTCATCTATCGACCCTGAGCGCCAAGCCGTTCGGCTTCCCCCACGCCATCGCCCACGGCCTCTGGAACAAGGCCCGCGCCCTGGCCGCGCTGCATGCCCACCTGCCAGCCTCGGGCTACAGCGTCGAAGCGCGCTTCCAGAAGCCGGTTTTACTGCCAAGCACGCTGCGCATGCGTGCCAGCCTGCCAGCGGCGGAAGGCCAGTTCGACCTGCAGGGCAAGGACGATGCGCCGCACCTGGCCGGCTACTGGCAGGTCATCTAGGCTCTGTACGAAAAGTACCTGCGCTCGGTGATGCTTCGTTAAAAATCGACTGGAGTGCCAGCCCAGTCGGCCTGCTCATTTACAGCTCGTAAACTCCGCGTCCTCACCGATCTTTGCCTCGCCTGACCTTCGCTCGGAGACTTTTCGCACAGACCCAGGCTCTTGCGAGCCTTTGGACGGCGCTCGGCGCCCGTGAAAGAATGTGCGGCCTCTGCCTCCGAGACGCCGCATGAACATCGCCGAACTCACCGCCCGCCTGCATGCCATTCGTGATCGCAACGACTGGCGCCAATTCCATGCCCCGAAGAACCTGGCCATGGCCGCCAGCGTGGAGATGGCCGAACTGGTGGAAATCTTCCAGTGGCTCAGCGAAGACCAGTCGCGCACGCTGCCGGCAGACAAGCTCGAGCATGCCGGCCAGGAAATCGGTGACGTGGTGCTCTACCTGCTGCTCCTGTGCAGCGAGCTGGGCCTGGACATGGATCAGGTGGTGCGCGCCAAGCTGGCCGACAGCGAACGGCGGTTCGCCTGATGAGCGACCGGCACTTCGATGAACTGGCGACCCGCTTCGCCGAGAAGATCTACGGCGGTGCCAAAGGTGCGATCCGCCTCGCGGTATTGCAGGCCGACCTCGCAGAAGCCTTGCCCGAACGCCCGCTGCGGGTACTCGATGTCGGCGCAGGCCTGGGCCATATGGCGCTGTGGCTGGCCGAACGCGGTCATCACGTCACCCTGGCCGAGCCCGCCGAACCCATGCTCGCCGGCGCCCGAGAGCGCTTCGCCCAGGCTGGCGTGGCCGCCACGTTCATCCACGCGCCCTGGCAGGATTTGCCCGGCCGTTTCGAGGCGCCCTTCGACCTGGTCATCTGTCACGCGGTGCTCGAATGGCTGGCCGAGCCGGCCGCCATCCTCCCGGCCCTGCACGGCCTGACCGCCGCCGATGGCTGGCTGTCCCTGGCGTTCTACAACAAGGACGCGCTGATCTACCGCAACCTGCTCAAGGGCCATCTGCGCAAACTGCGCAAGGACGAATTCGCCGGTGAAAAGCAAAGCCTGACGCCCCAGCGCCCTCTCGACCCGCGGGAACTCGAATCGCAACTTGCCACCCGTTGGCAGGTCGAACACAGGAGCGGCGTACGGGTTTTCCACGACTACATGCCGCGGGATTTCCAGGCCAAGGCGCAGCTTTCCGACCTGCTGGAAATGGAGCTGGCGCACCGCCGCCACCCGGCCTTCGCCGGTCTCGGACGCTACCTGCACTGGATCTGCCGGCCACGCTGAACCCTGCTCTGCCAGGAGAGACGCCATGAAACGCATTGCGCTGCTGCTGTTCACCACTGCCCTGGCCGCCTGCCAGAGCCACAATCCGTACACCACCGAATCGGTGCCCCTGCCCCCCGCGCCACCGGGCGCAGCCAACCATTTCGATCGCAGTGCCTACCCCGCCGCACCGCGCGACTACGCAGCCTACCGCAGCTGGGCCTGGCAACAGCGCCCGGCCGGCAGCGCCTGGGCCAGCGCCGACCTGGTGCAGGATGCCCTCAACAATGCCCTCGACCGGCGCGGCCTGCGCCCTGCACAGGGCAGCGCTGCCGCCGACCTCAAGGTACGCACCGACACCCGCCTGGAGCGCCGCGTTCGCCAGGTGGCCGACAGCTACGATCCTTACTACGGCGGCGACTTCGGCAACCGTGGTTACTACGGCAACGGCGTCGGCGTGGGGGCTCGCGTACCGCTGACCCGCACCTATGAAGAGGAGGTCGTGGTGGTGCGCATCGACTTCTTCGACGGTCGCAGCGGTGAGCAGGTATGGAGCGGCCAGGCCGAGATGCGCAGCAGCGGCAGCCAGGCCGAACGTGCCGACGCCCTGCGCAAGGCTGTCAGTGACGCCCTCGGCGAATACCCGCCGGCATGAACCTATTTATCGATGGATCAGGAGAAAACCGATGCGCCGCCTGCCTCTGCTACTGATTCCCATACTGCTGTTGCTCGGCGCCTGCCAGAGCCAGCAGATCAACCGCGACTTCGACGCCAGCCGCGATTTCGCCGCGTACCGCAGCTGGAGCTGGCAGGAGCCAGCGGTGCAGTACAAGCCCGACGACCCGCGCATCCGCAGTGACCTCACCGAACAGCGCCTGCGCAGCGCCGTGGCCGATCAGCTCGACCAGCGCGGCCTGCGCCCGGCGGCAGCGGGTGCCAAGGGCGACCTGAAGGTTCAGGTGTGGCTGGTCGTCGATGACCGCCAGCAGCAGGTGAGCAGCGGCTTCGGCGGCGGTTTCGGTGGTTACTGGGGCCCGTATTGGGGCGGCCCGGCCTACAACGAAACCCGCACCATCGACTACAAGGTGGCGACCGTGCAGGTCGACCTGTTCGATGGCAAGGATGGCAAGCTGGTATGGCGAGGCAGCGATGAGCGCATCGTGCGCAACGCCGCCGGCAACCCGACCGAGCGGGAAGCGGAAATCCGCGAAACCGTTGGCCGGGTGCTCAGCCAGTATCCGCCGCGGTAAGCATTGGCGATACCTAGATTCAAGGTAGGAACTCCGACCGGGGCGGGTGGCAATGCCAACGCCAATACCGCGCCAAGGCCACAACCGCTTCGCGCCGAGGTCGGCGCTCCCACCTGATCGCTGGCGCTGCTTCGATTGAGTGTAGGAGCCCCGACCCGGGGCGAATGGCATGACCAACGCCGATACCGCGCCAAGGCCACAACCGCTTCGCGCCGAGGTCGGCGCTCCCACCTGATCGCTGGAGCTGCCTCGATTCAGTGTAGGAGCCCCGACCCGGGGCGAATGGCAAGATCAACGCTGATACCACGCCAAGGCCACAACCCCTTCGCGCCGAGGTCGACGCTCCCACCTGATCACTGGCGCTGCCTCGATTCAGTGTGGGAGCCCTGACCCGGGGCGAATGGCAGGAACAGCGCCGATACCGCGCCAAGGCCACAATCGCAAGACGCAGGGGCCTACACGCGTACAGTCTCTGGTTATCGCGCCACTCTAACCGCGGCCAAAACGATAGAACAGGTTCGGCTCGCTGACGATATACAGGTTGCCGTCGTCATCGAAGGTCATGCCCTCGCCCTGGGGAACGGCTTTGCCAAGGCCGCCGAAGTCGCTGTTCAAGGTGCGGAAACCGATCAGTTTGCCGCTGTCGCCATCGAGCTCCATGATCCGCTTCGACTCGTCACTGAGCAGCGCCAGGTGGCCAGTACGCTCATCGAAATGCACCGACGACAGGTCGGTGGCGAACACCGAGTCGCGGATCCATTCCTCGTGATCGATGATCTCCAGACCGAAATCCCCTCTCACGCTGCTTTTCAGCCCGCGAATTTCGTAGAGCTTCATGGGCGAGTGTTCCTTGGCGACGAACAGCCGATCACGCGCCCGGTCGTAGCCGACGCCCTCGAACCCCTGGTTGCCGTCGCGCTGGATGCCCAGGGTCAGGGCCCGATAGTCCTCGCGGAACAAGGCGCCGGAACGCTCCGGCACCGGCACCACCACCAGGCCGTGCTCGCGCTCCTCGGCCAGCAACAGCAGACCATCGCCCAGGTAGGTGACGCCCTCGACATCACTGAAGCCGCTCAGCGGATAACGGGCCAGCACCTCGCCGTCCTTGCTCATGGCCAGCAATTCTTCGGGGTTGTTGAGCACCGCCCACAGCTGGTCCCGCTGTTCGTCGTAGCTGAGGCCGGACAGGTTGTTCTTCACGCCGCCGACTACCTTGGCATCCACCTGCACCTTGTAGTCGCGGCCCAGCAGGCTACCGGGCGCCCATTGCGACACCGCCGGCGTGGTCAGCCAGTAATAGAGACGATCATCCAGGTGCAGCGCGCGCATCTGATAGGCGGCGGCGAACAGAACGGCGAACAGCAACCACATCCATGGGCGCAGAACGGGCAGGCGGGAAAAAGCCCACTTGGCGACAGATAGCATGAGGAATCTCGACGTGAAAGGTGCGGGGCAGCGTGCCTGAGCAATGTTGCAATTGCGCGGCACGCGCGACCGCATTGAGAGAGGCGCCTGCCGGGGAAGTTCCTCGCCACCCGGTTACGGCCTGCACGCCATTGCCGCCCGGCGGCTGCAGCCGATGATGGTTTACCCGGCCCGAAAGACCGTGCAGACTGCCGCAAGACAGTGCGCATCGCAGAGGCGATGGCGGCCAGCCTTGGCTGCCCGCACCTCGCGAGACCATCCCGGCCGCTCGGCCTGGAACTGAAGGAGATCATCTTGGCGTCCAGTGAAACCAGCACCTCCTTGAGTACCGCCATTGCCAACTGCGCCAAGGAACCCATCCATATTCCCGGCAGCATTCAGCCCCAGGGATTCCTGATGGTGTTCGACGAGCAGACGCTGACGGTGCTGCAAGTGAGCGAGAACGTCGCCGACTGGCTGGGTCTCGAGCCGGACTGGCTGCTGGGCCGTCACCTGGACGAACTGCTCGAGGACGGCACCGTGCTGGCCGAGCGCCTGGCGCAATTATCCGACGACGACACCACGCCCTTTCATATCGGTGACGTACGTTTTCGCGAAGGCAGCCGCCGTGGCGAGATGACGGCGATGGTCGCCCACCGTTTCGACCAGGTGCTGATCGCCGAATTCGAGACCACCAGCAACGTGGTCACCGCTTACAACACCCTGTACCCGATGGTGCGCACCTTCATCGGCCACCTGCAGGGCGCCGAGGACATCGACGAGCTGTGCGCGTTGTCGGTGGCCGAGGTCAAGCGCGTGACCGGTTTCGGCCGGGTGAAAATCTACAGCTTCGACCCTGAAGGCAATGGCCTGGTGCTCGCCGAGAAGCTCGACGAGGGTTACCCCAGCTACCTGGGCCTCAGTTTCCCGGCTTCGGACATTCCGACCCAGGCCCGCCAGCTTTACGTGGCCAACCGCATCCGCGTGATCGAAGACGCCAACTACCAGCCCTCGCCGCTGCGCCCGGCCTGCAACCCGCTGACCGGCAAGCCGCTGGATCTCAGCTACGCGACCCTGCGCAGCGTGTCGCCGGTGCACCTGCAATACATGCGCAACATGCAGACCATCGCCTCGATGTCGATCTCCATCGTGGTCGAGGGCCAGCTGTGGGGGCTGATTTCCTGCCACCACGCCAGCGCCCGCTCGGTCGGTTTCCAGACCCGCACCGCCTGCGAACTGCTGGGCCGCATGCTGTCGCTGCAAATCGAGGCGAAGATCGCCCACGCACGCACCCAGCACCTCTTGCAACTGCGCCGCCACATCGTGCAGATGCTCTCGGCGATGGCCGACCGCGACAGCGTCAGCGAAGGCTTGCTGGCATTGCCCGATACCTTCCTCGACTTCGCCCAGGCCAGCGGCGCAGCGATCATCTCCTCCTCGCACTGCGACCTGATCGGCCAGACGCCGCCGCGTGACCAGGTCAACGC
>JAAIGE0100474666.1_pt1 | contig 10857 bp, 6 predicted proteins | sample 6487951 | NCBI WGS metagenome assembly JAAIGE01 (sample SAMN13974128, study PRJNA590717) | phyllosphere metagenome | biome: tomato field; feature: multiple bacterial spot infested tomato fields; material: tomato leaves; isolation source: leaves from tomato fields | host: Solanum lycopersicum ... | reverse complement strand
CGTCGCGCTGCAGGATCTCGATCGGCATGCTCCAGGCCGCTTCGACCAGTCGGTGATCGAGCAGCGGCGCGCGGGCCTCGAGCGCGACAGCCATGGTGGCGCGGTCCAGCTTTACGAGGATGTCGTCGGGCAGATAGCGTCGGCCATCGCACAGCATCATGCGCCGCCACTTATCGCTTGGCCCCCGGTTGGTTCCCTCGACGGTTTCCCGACCACCGGTGACGAGTTCCTCCGGACGCTCATGCACGCTCGTCATCTTGCGGTAGAGTTCATCGAAACTGGCGCTCCGCAGCAGCACGGCAAGTTTGCGCATGCGATCGCCCGTCAGATCACCGCGCAAGTCCGCGCCGGCACCGATCGGAGCGAGGCGCAGGATGTGACCCCAGAGGGCAGGGGGCACTGCGTCGATGCTGGCGGCAAGGACGCTGCGCAGCGGCCGGGGGATCGTGTCCAGCCGATGTGCGATCCGGTAGCGGCCGTAACCGGCGAAGAGTTCGTCCCCCCCATCGCCCGACAGGCACACGCTCACATGTTCGCGAGCAAAGCGGGCGAGATGATAGACGGGGATTGCCGAAGGATCGGCGAAAGGCTCGTCGTAGATTTCCGGCAGAGCCGGCACCGTATCCAGGAAATCTTCGGCGCCGAGGCGGATCGTGTGGTGCTGCGTCCCGATCGCTTGCGCCACGGCAGAGGCCTGCGGCGCCTCGTCGAATTCAGACTCGTCGAAACTCATCGTGAAAGTGCTGATGGGTTGCGGCGCTTCCTGCTGCATGATCGCGCTGACAAGCGAGGAGTCGATCCCGCCCGAAAGGAACGCGCCGATGGGCACGTCGGCGATCATCCGGCGCCGAACCGCCCCGCGCACTTCGGCTTCAAGCACATCGAGCAGCGCACGTTCACTCTGCAAAGCGGGCTTACCGGCGCTGGTGCTGGCAACCGCGTCAAGCGACCAGTAGGGGACCGGAGTCCCGATCTCGTCGGCGGTCACGCGCAGGCAAGTGCCTTGCGGAAGCTTGCTGATGCCGCTCAGGATCGAGTGCGGCGCCGGCACGTACTGGTGCCGCAGATAGCTGACCAGGGCATCACGGTCGACCGCCATGCCCCCATGCGACGCGGCTATGATGGCCTTCAGTTCGGACGCGAACAGGAATTTGCCTTCGTGCATCCCGAAGTAGAGGGGCTTCTTCCCAAGCCGGTCACGCACCAAGTGCAGCTCACGCCGCTGACGGTCCCAGAGGGCAAACGCGAACATGCCGGCGCACCGCCGCACCGCGCCGGTCAAGCCCCAGTGCTCGATGGCGGCGAGCAGGACTTCGGTGTCGCTGCCGCCGCGAAAGTCTTGATGCGGGGCAAGCTGTGCCTTCAACTCCCGGAAATTGTAGATCTCACCATTATAGCTGAGCATGTATCGGTTGCTGGCGGACGCCATCGGCTGCAACCCGTCGAGGGACAGATCGACGATGGCGAGCCGCCGGTGGCCAAGCGCGACCTGCCCCTCTGCATCGACCCACTCGTCACCCATGTCAGGCCCGCGATGGTGCAGCGACCGGTTCATCCGCGCCACGATCGAGCGCAGCTCCGCTGGTGACCTGCGCGCGAGTACGCCGCTTATCCCGCACATTGCGACGCATCCATGGCAAGCGGCCTTTCCGATGTGGAGCGCAGCATCGTCTCGTAGAGGCGAGCGTAGCGCTCGGTGATGGCAGGCAGGGAGTATCGGGTCATGATGCGGTGACGCCCCCTCACACCGAATTCGCGGCGCCCCTCCGGTCCCGCCTCGCACAGCGTCGCGATCGCCTCCGCCATGATCCCAGGCTCGCAGTTCGGAACGCAGATCCCGCCATCTCCGACGATTGTCTTGCTGTCGCCCACATCGGTGGCGACGCACGGAACCCCGGAAGCCATGGCCTCGCCCAGGATGTTCGGGAAGCCCTCTCCCCATGCCGAGGACAGTACGATCACATCGCAGCCTGGCAGCCACTCGGCAACGTCGCGCCGGTCGCCTGCCAATGTCAGGCGGTCGGGCGGGATCCAGTTGGTGCAAGCCGCCCGCACTTTGGCGGGAAAGGCCTCGGTTCCGGTCCCGACCAGCAGAAGGTGGATGTCGTGACCCGCCCGGCGCGCGCGGCCAACCGCCTCGATGGCGGTAGCATGATCCTTCATGGGATGGTTGCGGGCAACCATCGCGACCAGGATGACCGTGTCGTCGATGCCGAACAATTCATGCAGGCGCCGGCGTGAGCGACGATCCTCCGCTTCTGGTTCGAACGCGGTACAGTCGAACCCGTTGGGAATGACGATCGCCCGCTCAGGACAGTAGCCATAGGCGGCATGCTCCTTTTGCGAGGCCGCCGAGTTGTAGATCGTGGCGTGCGGCCGCCTCGACATCTTCGCGCCCAGCCGAATGATCGCGCGGCTCCTCAGACGCTCCGCGCTGGGCCGGCTGAGGGAGTGGCGGATATTCCACAACGTGGGTGGGCGCTTGCGCGCCATCCCGCCCGCAAGGCTCGCCGCGATGTTGCCGTGGTACATCCACCCCTGGACGATGTCGGGATCGAAGCGGCGGACGATGCGGCCCAACTGCGAGGCGGCACGAGGGAGGTGCCAGGGATGCCGCAGGTCGAGCGTCTCGACGGTGACCCCGCGCGCGATCATCTCCTTGCCCACGATCCCCGGCTTCAGCAGCGAAACGACAAGCGAAGTGTCCGGGGGGCAGGTCGACTGCTGCTGGCTGAGCAGCTTGGCCAACATCGCTTCCGCGCCCCCGAAGTTGAGCGCCGTGATGACGTGCAGGCTTTTCACGAGACCGCGGCGGCTACGCCAGGTGCGCTGCAGGAAATATCGGTCATGCCGGGGTGCCCTCTGCTTGAGTGACCGCGCGCCTTGGGAGGCTCGATGTCGGGCTCAGGCTAACATCGCACGGTTGTTCGCCCAGAGGTGCAAAGGGATTAGAGGTTTCGGCGTTTGTGGCCGGCTGTCTACACCTTAGGCTACTGTTAACCTTTTTGGGGATCAGCGGGCTACATCCCGGCCGTCCCGTGCCCAAAGGTATGTACTCCCCCGGAAGGCTTACGCCCGCTCCGCGCCAGTGGCACGCTTTGCGCCGGGGCCAGCCGACATCTTCGACCATCTTGTCGAGCGATCGCCTTGCGGCCCGTGGGACATTGCGAGGATCCGATGGACACTGTCAGAACTCAATTCGGAAGGGGTAGCGCGCGCTATTCCAGCATGATCCTGCTGGACGCGACGGCCTTTGCGGCGTCGCTGCTGATCGCGCTCGAGTTGCGGATTACCGGCCCTCTACCTCCCGCCATGCTTTCGTTAGGCCTTCACAGTGCGGTTCTGGGCGCGGTGATCGCCGCAGGCGTGTTCTACCTTGCCGGCATCTATCGCGATGTGTGGCGCTATACTTCGGTGCGCGATCTACTGTTCCTGGCTGAAGCCTCGGTACTGGCGGTAGTACTCTCGACCCTTGCGAGTGTTCTGTTCCTCGCTCACGACGTGTGGCTGCCCCGTTCCGTGCCGGTGATCCAGTGGAACGTGCTGGTGGTCATGCTGGTTTCGCTACGGGTCGCCAGGCGTTTGGCGCGTGAAGTGCTGGGTGCGCGCGGGACGCAGCGGTCGGGCGGCCGATCGTCTGCCGCACCGTCCGACGAGGCCAGAGGCACGCTCCTGATCGGCAGTCTCGACTGGGCCGAGTCCCAGCTTCGCCGCGTGGCCAAGCCATCGGCCGAAGTGGTCGGCATCCTCTCGCACGACAGGCGCGACCATCGACTTCGCGTTCGCGGCGTTCAGGTACTGGGCACCGTAGACGAATTCGAGAACATCGTCGCCAGCCTGATCCTTGCCAAGCGCAAGCCCCAACGCGTGGTGATCGATGCACTAGACCCGTGCCTCACTGGCGCCCGCACCGTCAACCTGGCGATCCGGGCCAAGCAACTCGGGCTGGAACTGGTGCGCGCCGCCGGTCCAGGGCGGGCGAAGCATACCGACAGTGGCGTTCCCGATCTTGCCTCGCTCAACCTGAACGACCTGATCGACCGTGCCGAGCTCAACCTCGACAAGACGGTCGTGCGCGAGGCGATCGAAGGCCGGCGCGTCCTGATCACCGGAGCGGGCGGAACCATCGGCAGCGAACTCGTTCGCCAGATCGCCGCGATGGGCCCAAGCGAGATCATGCTGGTCGAGCATGCCGAGTACAGCCTCTATGCGATCGATCTGGAACTGCGCGAGCGGTTCCCCGCGATCAAGAGCACACCCCTGCTCTGCTCGATCCGCCAGCGCGAGACGCTGCGACTGGCGTTCTGCGAGCACAAGCCCGAATTGGTGTTCCATGCCGCGGCGCTGAAGCACGTGCCGCTGGTGGAGACGAACATCTGCGCAGGGGTCCTGACCAACGTGGTCGGCACCCGCAACGTCGCCGATGCGGTTCTGGCTTGCGGTGCCAAGGCGATGATCGCGGTGTCGACCGACAAGGCGGTAAATCCGGTGGGCATGATGGGCGCCGCCAAGCGCCTGGGCGAACTCTACTGCCAGGCGCTGGACCTTTCGATGCCGGAGAGCGCGGGCGTGTGCCGCTTCCTGACCGTACGCTTCGGCAACGTCATGGGATCCAGCGGATCGCTGATCCCGCTGTTCATGCGCCAGCTGAGCCGCAACGGCCCCCTCACCGTCACTCACCCGGAAATCGAGCGCTTCTTCATGACGGTGCACGAAGCGGTCGAGCTGATCCTGCACAGCAGCGCGGCCACCTTGCATAGCGGCGACCCGGATGCGGGCGGGGCGCAGGGCGGCAAGACGCGCGGGCGGATCTTCGTGCTCGACATGGGCAAGCCGATCAAGATCATGGACATCGCGAGGCGCCTCATCCGGGCGGCGGGTCTGGTGCCGGATGTCGACGTGAAGATCGAGATCGTCGGCCTGCGCCCGGGCGAGAAGCTGTTCGAGGAACTGTTCGACACGAATGAGAAGCGGCTACCGTCGACCCTGCCAGGTATCTTCGAGGCGGAGCCGAACGCCATACCGCTGGAACGGCTGGACGCGATCTTCTCGCAGCTGGAAGAACTGACGTCCAAAGGCCAGGCCGAGGCGGTGCGCGCGCTGATGCGTTCCGTGATTGACTTCCACGAGGGCGACGAGCCCTCCGCAGCCCGGGTGGCGGCCAAGCGGGCGCCGGTACCGATCGCCGCCGCAACTCGGACAGTGCCGGCGATGTCGCCCGCACTCGCGAACGTCGCGGCCGACGCCAAGCCTCTGGTGGAGGCCCGCTCGTGAGCGTGGCGGCGGGTCGTCGCGCGTTGCCCGAGGTTGCGATCGCTTCGGCGCCCACGCTCGCTCCCGTGAGATCGGCGTGGCCGCGCTATGGCGACGACGAGATCGCCGCTGTGCGTGACGTCCTGCGCTCGGGCCAAGTCAATGCTCTACTCCATGGAGGAAAAAGCCGCTGCTTCGAGGAGGCTTTCGCCGACTACATCGGTGTTCCCCACGCGATAGCGGTCGCGAACGGCACGCTCGCTCTGGAACTCGCGCTGCGATCCCTGGGGATCGGGCCGGGGGACGAAGTGATCGTCACCGCGCGCAGCTACTTCGCGTCGGTGAGTTGCATTGTCGCGCTGGGTGCGCGCCCGGTCTTCGCAGATGTCGATGCGATCAGCCAGAATATCGACCCCGACGCGATCGAGGCCGCTATCACTTCCGCCACACGGGCGGTGATCTGCGTGCATTTGGCAGGATGGCCCTGCGACATGCCGCGGATCGCCCAGATCTGTCGCAGACATGATCTGAGGCTGGTCGAGGATTGCGCCCAGGCGCTCGGCGCTGCGATCGCCCAGCGGCGGGTCGGTTCCTTCGGAGATGCCGCGGCCTTCTCCTTCTGCACCGACAAGATACTCTCGACCGGTGGTGAGGGGGGCATGCTCGTCATGCGCGATCGCGCCATCTGGGCGCGTGCCTGGTCCTACAAGGATCACGGCAAGAACTACGACAAGGTGGTCGCACCCGCATCCGGCGGCACCTTCCGCTGGTTGCACGAGGGCTTCGGCAGCAACTACCGGCTGACCGAGATGCAGGCGGCGGTCGGCCTGCTGCAGCTGGGGAAGCTCCCTGGATGGCTGACATGGCGCAAGGAAAACGCCGCCACGCTCGACGCCGCGCTCGGCGGGCACCCCCAGCTGCGACTGGCCAGGCCCCCCGCCCATCTCGATCACGCCTACTACAAGTACTACTTCTACTTGCGTGACACCCCGCGCGGGGACGATGGGGCGGCGCGCGACGCGCTGGTCGCCAGGCTGCAATCCATGGGTGTTCCCTGCGGTTCGGGTTCGTGTCCCGAAATGTATCGCGAGCGGGCGTTCGCAGGGACGGGGTGGGCCCCGAGGGAACGCCTGCCTGTCGCGCGGCGCTTGGGATCGACCAGCATCATGCTGCCGGTCGATCCCACGCTCAGCATCGGTGACATGAACGTCATGGCAGAGCGCACCCTGCGCGCTCTCGAGGACTCACGTCGATGAACGAACTGGCGCCCGGCCGTGAGCATTTCGATTATCAGGCGCAAGACCGGGCCCCAGTAGATCCCGACGGCATCGTCGCCTTCGCACAGCGGCTGGTGCAGCCTCTTCTGACGATCGCCGTGCTGTTCTTCTGCTTTCATCTCTGGCGAGTGGGAGACGTGAACGTCACCCTCAGTGACACCATGTTCATGCTCGTGGTGGTCATCGAGCTGGGTCTGGGGCGGCTCAACGGAAGGCCGTTCGGCGACCTGACCGCGGTGTGGCTCGGCAGCTTGCTGGTGATGCTCGTCGGCCTGCTGGTCGGAAGCTTGTTGAACGGCGACCCGGTCCGCTGGCTGATCGTGGCGGCGCAGTACTTGTTCAGCTACATGCTGCTGCCGATGGTCCTGATCCGCGACCGCAGCATGCTCGAACGCATGGTTGTCGCTCTGATCATTGGCCTGACCGCGATGGAGAGCATCGGCATCCTGGTCTACTATACGTTCGACTATGCGGGAGCGACCGAGACGTTCGGACGCGACTTCATCACTGGCGGCCGACGATTGGGCGCAATGGTCGGCGATGCGAACTGGAATTCCGCCGTGATCGCCATGGTGCTGCCGTTCACGATGTACGCGGCAATCCGGCGGCTGATCCCCACCGGTGCCGCGTTGGTGGCCGCGGCCGTGTTGTGCTGGGCGCTGATGCTTGCCGCCTCGTTCACCGGTTTCTGCGCGGCCATGCTCGCGTTGAGCGCCATGGCCTTTGCCGACCGCATGCGCCCTTCTCCCAAGATCCTGCTGCTGGCGAGCGCGCTGATCGTCGGGCTCTACGCTTCAGGCTACCAGATGCCCGAGATCTTCGCCAAGCGCGTGGCACCTGCCTTGCAGACGGGTGACCTCGATTCGGCCGGAACGTACGACGATCGTGCCGATCTCATCGCCGAAGCCTGGGACCATGCCGAACAGACGGCGATCATCGGCATGGGCGTGGACCAGTATCGCAAGTTCAGCGCCCATGGGCAGCCGGTGCACAACATGTACGTGCTCCTGCTTGCCGAGGGCGGCATAGTGGCCCTGGCGGGCTGGATCGGCATCGTGGTGGCGCTGATCGCAATCCCGCTCTCCCGCCTTGCGCGCCATCGTGTCGAGGCCGCGCTTTGCCTGTCGACGATCATGGTGTTCCAGGCCTTCACCATGGCCAGCCCGCACATGTACGCGCGGCTCTGGATGGTGCCGGTCTTCATGTCCGTCGGCCTGGTGCTTACCGCCGGGCGCTCACCCGTTGGAGGTAGGCCTGTTCGACGGAAGGGCAGAACTGCGCAGCCAAGCATCGGGTAGCATGGCGCTATTGACACAGGGAGGCAGCCATGAAGATCTCGAACGTTTTCTGGGGCGCGGGGCTGGCATCCTCCATGCTCTTGGTATCCTGCTCACCGACGGCAAAGCTGGCCGAGCTGCCACGCGAGACAACCACGCAGTACCCGCTGGATACAGGCGACGAGGTGAAGGTCTCGGCGTTCGGACTGGGCGATTTCTCGGGCAACTACACCATCGATGCGGGCGGCATGATCGCGATGCCGATGATCGGCGACGTGGCGGCGGGCGGCAAGACGATCGAGCAGCTCAAGCAGGCCATCGCGCAGCAGCTGGCGTCCAAGCAGATCGTGCGGGTGCCCTATGTGGACGTGCAGGTCAGTCGCTATCGCCCGTTCTTCGTGATCGGTGAGGTGCAGAAGCCCGGCGAGTACGCGTTCCGGCCCGGCATGACGGTGCTGAACGCCGTGTCCATGGCAGGCGGCTACACCTTTCGCGCCAAGACTTCGAAGGTGGCAGTCGTTCGCCGGCGTGGCGGCGAAGTGATCAACGCGGCGGCCAACGACGCGGCGTTGATCCAGCCCGGCGACACCATCCGCGTGTTCGAAGGCTGGTTCTGATCCATGGCCCAGCGTCGCTCAGGGAGAGCGACAGGCCGCACGCTCGTGCGCGTGAGCGCCCTGCTTGCCGGCCTGGCTCCGCTCCCCGTCCAGGCCCAGCCCACCCCCGATGACGATCAGACCGCCTCTGTGCTTGATCTCGATCGGCCAGGCTATAACCCTCGCACGATACGCGTGAAGTCGATCACGATCACGCCGGAGCTCGACTTTGGAACGGTCTACGACAGCAACGTCTATGCCGCGCCGCAGGACCGGAGAGACGACGCGGTCTTTACCTTGCGTCCTTCCATCGCCGCCCGGGACGACGAGGGACGGCTGCGCTGGCGGGCAGAGGCTTACGCGCTGGCGCGGCGGTATGCCAAGAACTCCCGGGAAGACAACGAGACATACGGCGCCTCCATTAGGTCCGCCGTGGACGTCAATAACGCCATCACTCTGGGCGGAGCGGCGGGATATCGTCGTGCGGTGGAGAACCGCTCCGATCCGGAAGTCCGGCAGAACCCGCAGCTTGGGCCGCCGCTGTTCGACGTGCTGAACGGCGAACTGACCGGGGCGGTAACCTTGGGCAAGCTCGGCATCTCGGCCAAGGGGCAAGTGGAGAAGTACGACTTCGTATCCCCGGCCAACGATGATCGTGACTTCACCAGCTACCGAGGCACGCTCCGGCTGCTGTACCGCCTCGGGGCGGCGATCAGCGCCTTTGGTCAAGGCTACGTCAACCAGCGTCGCTTCCGCTTGCGTGATCCTGTCACGCGCCTGGATCGCGATGGCCGCACCATGGGCGGGCTCGTGGGCGTGCAGGTCAACCCCGGCGGCAAAGTGCGCGGCGATCTCGGCGCGGGCGTGTTCCGCTACAATCCGGAGGACTCGTCGCTGCCATCGTTCACCGGCTTCGCGCTCGAAGGATCGCTGACGTACGTCCCACGCCGTCGCACGGCGGTGATCCTGGACGTGTTCAGCGGCGATGTCGCAACCGTGCGCAACGGGGCCACCGGGCGCATGGATCGGCGTGCACGCGTGACCATCCAGCAGGAGATCCGCCATAACCTCCTTGCCAGCCTAGGCTTGCGTTACCGCCAGACGCGTTACCGCGGCGTCGATGCGCGCCTGACCACGGTGGGGGCGGACGGTGACCTGGAGTTCCTGGTAAACCGCCACTTGTCGCTCGCCGCCACCGCCCAAGTCTCCAAGCGGACCGCTTGGGACCCTCAAGACCGGTTCGAGCGCGTGAGAGCCGGAATCGAGATAAGATATCGCTTCTAAGGAGCCAAGCCGCATGAGCCGACGTGTGTTCCTGCTGGCCATGCCGGCCTTCTCGGGGCTGGCCGGCGCTGTGCTGGTGGCCCAACCGGCCCCACCGCGAACTTCACCTCACATCGTGGCGGCGAGCGTGTCAGGAGCAGCTCTGCCGGCGTTTCCCGGCGCAGAGGGATACGGCGCGATGTCGGCGGGAGGTCGCGGAGGCAAGATCGTGGCGATCACGACCCTGGCGGATAGTGGCAGAGGGTCGCTACGGGCATGTATTGGCATGTCAGGTCCGCGCGTCTGCGTGTTCCGGGTCAACGGATTGATCCGCTTCGTGGGCCGGCCTCCGGTGATCACGCAACCATTCCTGACCATCGCCGGGCAGACGGCGCCGGGCGAAGGCATTACCCTCGCCCACTCGGGGGGACAGGACGGGGTCACTCCGCTGCTGATCAAGAACACGCACGACATCGTCATCCGCGACATCCGGGTGCGCCCCGATCGTCGCGGCGCGGTTCCCGGCGGCAACGATGCGATCACCTTCGAGAATAGCCGCAACGTCATCCTAGACCACGTCAGCGGTAGCTGGGCGTTGGACGAGAACGTCAACGGTCAGGGCGACAACGACAACGTCACCATCAGCTGGTCGGTGTTCGCCGAGGGCGTCCCCAAGCACGACAAGTGCGCATTGCTCGGCAGCGATCCGACCAGGCCGCAGCGCATGAGTTTCATTCACAACTTGTGCGCTCACAATGGCGATCGCAATCCGGACATGAACTTCACGTCGGGGTCCTGCATCGATGTGGTCAACAACGTGTTCTACGATGCCGGTCTACAGTTTGCCGAGGTGTGGGAAAGCTACGGCGGCACCAGCGTGAACATCGTCGCGAACACCTTCCGCGCCGGCCCGAGCACGAAGTCCAATGCCGTTGGACTCGATCGCCAGACGATCGGCAGCCGCGGGCCCGCGCGCGTCTATGCGGAAGGGAACGCCTTCGATGGGCAATTCGTCCGGCAAGCGCCGAGCCTATCCAACATTCTTGTCAGCACGCCGATTTGCCCGCTCTCGATCAAGCCGATGAGCGCACAGGATTCGTACCGCTCGGTCCTGCTGGGCGCGGGGGCCATGCCGCGCGATCCGGTGGATCAGCGGATCGTCGCCGAGGTGCGGGACCGGAGTGGCCGTAT
>JAAIGE0101101258.1_pt1 | contig 10860 bp, 19 predicted proteins | sample 6487951 | NCBI WGS metagenome assembly JAAIGE01 (sample SAMN13974128, study PRJNA590717) | phyllosphere metagenome | biome: tomato field; feature: multiple bacterial spot infested tomato fields; material: tomato leaves; isolation source: leaves from tomato fields | host: Solanum lycopersicum ... | reverse complement strand
TTAGCGTAGGATTCCGCCCCCTCCCGCAAACGACCCCCACAAGGGGTTTCCGAAACACTGAGATCTTGGCAACACCGAAAAATCGTTAGGGCCAGAAACGAAAAAACCCGCCGGTAAGGGCGGGTTTTTTCTAGGCCTCGAAGGCACTAGGTGTAGCAAAGGGCTCATAGGCCAGTGATCAAATAATAGCAATGACATAGTGATTATGTCAATAACCCTGCGTCACCACACATCACTCAAAGTCACTACTTTTCATTGCCACCAGGAGCTGCGACCACTGGTGCGGGATCTGGAGCAAGCAAACCTGAAGCCGCAATGGTCTTGATAATCGCTTTCTGGATTGCTGCGACCTTGTCGCGGGGCAAAAAAGTCGGAATTGGCGCTCCGCGCTCTTTGATCTGACTCAGACGATCTTTGGACACGTGTGTTATGCACTCGGCCAGGGCCCAGCGATCGCGACGATCGTAAAAACTCGTGACAGTGAACAACGCTGGCTCAAGAAGCACGTGCATGCCCCGCTGCACGGCGTTGGGGTTGCCACTCGACGAAATCGGCACGACCAGCGTGCAACCGTTAGGCAAACGTCCATTGAGCACAACCACCATCCGACGCTTGCGTATCTCGGGTGCCATCAACCCGTTGTAAACCGGCTTCAACGGAGGCTGCAAAAACTCACCAAAATCGCATTCAAGGACTTCCCCAACCCTGGGGGTGTACGTCAGTGCCATCTGATTAAGCCCCTAGTTATTCCGGTTTTTTCGGCGCTGGATTCTCAGCAATATACCGGTCAATAAAGGCCAGGATCTGATCTGTCATGGTGGATTCATTTCTCATGCAAGCGCGGCGGAAAAGCTCGTGCTTTTCGGAATCAAGCTTGATGTTGAGGCGTTTGGCGTCGGACATAAAAGGGCTCGTGAGTACGGTACTCACGGTGAGTATACCCAGTGTACTATCGCTGTGCAAGCCATACCGCTGGCCGAACATCCATTGCGATATGGCTGATCAATGCATCGAACGAAGAGTCGTGCCGCTCAAGGTTCTGCGCGAGCTGAACGGCCAGCATGGCAGCTTCAACAGCGAAACGACGCAGCTGCTGCGCTGGCACAGCAGCCAAAAAAGCGGGGTAGTCGATAAGAGCCTGCTCAACAAAAGCAGCATCAGCAGCTTTTACGGCATTACGAAAATCACTGGGTATGCATTTGGCGGTCATCACGAAAGCTCCAAAGAGATGAGAGTGATGACAGTGTAATCTGTACTCACGATGAGTACAATACTCACGGTGAGTACAGATTATCGTCGAGACTACGCCACGCCCTGGACGTGTACCAGGCAGGCGAAAGTTTCAGGCAGGCCACTCATCTGCACGACCTGTTCAGAATGCTGGCCATTGCGCTCCGACAGGTCGTCTACTTGATGTCCTAATAAAGCGTGACCTGCTATCACTGATCTACAGCAAAGCCCTACCCTATCCTTGATTCAAAGCTAGGGCTCCGTGCGGCCTAAGGCCAATACAAACCTGGGCCTGTCTGACTATGGCTTCGTTTGTCTCACACTTAGCGAAGGGAGCAGACCTTAGCTGCCTGTAAGGCAGCTTCGCTGGGGAAGGGCAAGCCACCGTAGTAGTAGCGACAGACCCTATACACTGTATGGATGCCCAGTAGCATGCTCTAGGGTTGGCAACCACTCCGATCAAAACCCCAACGGTAGAAGCCGCATCGCTGGGGATGGGCAAGCCACCGCAGTAGTAGCGACAGACCCTATGCACTGTATAAAAGAGCAGGTATATCTATGCCTTCAGCGCTGTATACACAGTGGCTCGTGTAACATCGAGTCGCCTAGCAATCTCTGCTACTGCCACGCCTTCAGCCTTAAGTGTTTTGATCTGCGCACGTCGATCATGGAATGAGGACAGATATTCTGAGCGCTCCTGGACGCCCGCAGCTCGTCGTTTTTCACGCTGACGAATCGTGTCACGCTCAGTAGCCAATGCTGGTGTAATTATCGTGCGCAGCTGTCGCTGCTCGGCATCGGTGATGCCGAAGATATCAATCAGTGTCTGATTCTTTGGCGTGTACAGCGCAGGCCACTCGCGGCCACCGAATTCGATCTTCTGGCCACTGGCATAGGACTCCGCTTTCTTACGCAGCGTACCCAGCTCGCTGATTGAGAACGCCCAGTTAGGGTCGAGCTGCTTAGCCAGCTCCTTCGCCTCGAAGTGGAAAGTAGAAGGGTTCACGGCGCCCGAAAGGCACAGGAAATTGAGTTGCCAGTGCAGTGAAGTGGTGCGCATCGAAGCGCCCTGTTTACTGACCCAGCCGTCACGAAGCTGCCCAAGCTTGCGGATATCCTCCAATCGGGCCCAGGCCAACGATCTGCCGTTGTAGCCTTTGAAGATCTCCGCTTTGGGATTGTCGCGCACGAGCTGCAGCCGCAACTGGCGATCGACTTTCTGTGCAGCGCGATGCTCGCGAAGGCGCTGCAGCTCGAAGCGTGTAAGCGGTAACAGTATCTCGGCAAGCTGCTCGAAGTCGTAGCGCACAGGCTCATCAGCAGAGCCCTGAACGTCGACGACTTCCACACGTTCACCTGACTTGCTGTGCAGCGACTCCACCAGGCGCAGCACACGCGAAGCATCACGCGCCTGGCGATCAGCACCGAGTGGCTCCAACGCCTCGACCAGCGCCTTTTGGCACGCATTCCAACGCGGTAGCGCAGCCCTGGGCAGCGCATTGTCGAGAAACCACTTGAGCTGCAGGCCGCGTCCCGAGAATACGATCAGTGACGGGTGGGGAATGCCCCGATCAGCGCACCAGAAATGGACAGTGTTGATCTGCTCCTCGACGTTACGACCACGCATGATCTCGGAGTTGTAAGTGTCGAGGTCGATGAACAGCAGGCCGACCCGCGCCAGGTTTACGACCCTGCGATTCGGCACCGTGAACTCCGCCTGCGAGATCCAAGTATCTCGCGTGTAATCCACGAGCTTGAGCACCTGGGCCATCTCGCTTAGGGGGTAGCTACGCTGGGTTTTCTTGTGCGAACCGAACAAAAGCGAGAAAAACCCATGCCGATCACCGGGGTGATACAGCTGAGCCTCATCATTTGCACTGAAGATCTCGAACTGGCGATCGCCAGGAAGAATTAGGGCTGACATGACCACCACCCGGCGCGAGAGCGCAGCAGGTGGCGGCCTGATAATATTGATTCATTGCACGGGATGTGCATATACTTTCTCCACTGTCGGTGTCAGTTTCGCCCTCGCCGCCACAGCTGAAGTGAAACTGACATCCAGTTCTAAATCGTTTTACAAAAAGCCCAGCCTGCAAAGCTGGGCTTTTTGTTGCCTAAATTCTGTAACTCTCTGGTTTTTTGGCCTTTTTCAGGCTCTTTTGGCGAAAACCGTAGAGCGAACCACTCGTTTATAGCAGAGATTGTGAATCGGAAGCCAGCGATTTCACTACCGTTGGCACCAAATGTGCTTGACAAATTGTCAATGCTCAAAGCCATCCCCCCCCTCCCTATGACGCTTTCCCATCTCATCTATCACTTTACCAGCTTGCCGGCCCTCTTCCTGGAGCTCAGCAGCAGCCTCAGCGAAAGACTTGGTACCGCCTGATGGCAACCCATCGGCTGAATGCTGAAACGACGCGAGCGGGTCGCGTACGCGGCGCTGCACACGCTCATCGACCTTTTCCACGGCTTGAGCTAGGCGGATCTCGTGACGCAGCTCCTGGATGCGCTCTCCCAGCTCGCGTCGAACGTCGCGCAGGCTTGCAGACAGGGGCCGGCCAGGTTCGATGAAGTTCTGTCCACTGTAGACACTGACGTTGAGCTTGAAGATGTCCTGCATCGCCTTGGCCAAGCGTTCTCCAGCCTGCCGGGCATTCTCCGCCATACCGGCAAAAAACTTCCTGGAACGCACCATAGCTTCCTGCTCGATCTTCCTCATCTCAGCCATGAACTCACGCAGCAGCTCATCAATCACCGGGTTTCCCGTAGGTGCTGCATCGGCACTCCCGATCGACCCTGGGCTGGTCGCTGGCACATCAATTCTGGTGTCGGCTAAGCCGTTCTGATGAACAAAATCACGAGCAGAACGAGCAGCGTCAGGGTAGAAATTGTTGATGCTATCGCGAAGATCACGAACCGTTTCTGCAGCTTGTCGTAGTTCGACTGAAGATCTTCGATCGGTTTCTTTAAGCTTTTCCGCCACCGCAGCAGGGAGCCGGTGGCGACTTTCAACTTCTCCTGATCTGAAAGTAATTGTGTCCAAGTATCGGGGTTCAACGTGAGATCTTTGAACTTCGAATTCCGCAACTCGTTTTGCATGCCCTTTTGCAATCTCTCTGAAAGACTGTTCTCCATATAAATCACCTTTTAGCCTAACGGCCTTATCCATAAAATCGAATTTGAATGAAAAATAATCCGCGCCTTTTCGGGTAATGATGGCCCCACTCCGCTCTAGGAAGTCACACATATCATCGCGAGAACCAATAGCTCCATCCTCAATCATTTGATCGATCGCCTGCACTACCTGCTGCTTGATACCCTTCCCTGCGTCAAATGGCTTGATTTCAGCGACCCGTGAAAACTTCGGATCTCTAGGATTCTGCAGTCCGAACTTTTCACACGCATAGTCAATGAAACTATCGTTCTGTTTTATAAAGTCCTGATTGTTGCCGCGACCTTTTTTGCCGCTGTAGTTCGGCGGGAAGGGGTTGAAGTACTTGCCGCTTTCCAGGTGTACACGTGGGATCATGTAATGCACTTCAAGGCGCCCAACATGGCCGTGCTCAACCATGAGAATGTTGCGGCAATCATCGGGCACCCCGGCAAAAGCGAAGTCCTTAAACTCGTTCAGAATCTGCTCTTTGAGGCCTGGCGTGCTGCGGATCAGCGCGGTCTCTTCCGGGGAAAAGCTCAGTACACCGCTGGTGTAGCGGTGCTTGAAATCCAGGCTGTCGCACAGCACCTTCATTGCCTCTGGATTGCCTTCCAGAAGCACAGGCTTGGGCTCGCGCTCGCGAATTTCACCGGTCGCTTCGTGGGTGTAGGTGTCCGCCAAGAAATAGTCGATGCCACCGGAAGCACGTCCGGTGCTGTATTTCGAGAGGCCATGGATCATGCCGAGGCCTCCACTTTTTTCCGTGATCGCCGAGACCTTTTCAGATCACTGGCTATCGTGGTCATCTGCTGAGTGTCACGACCAATCTGCGCGAGTTGAAAACAAATCAGCTGGGCATCCGCTTTTTCTCGATGCTTGTTCGCATGATGCGCAAGCATGTTGATATTGCTATTGATCCGACCCAGCCAGGAATTCAGCTCTTTTAATTGCGCAGAAAGCCCCGGAGTCACCTCTACAGTAGTTGAAGTAATCAGCTTGCAGACCAGTTGGGAGATCGTCAGTTCGGCTTCGCGAGCGCGCTGCTTGAGCAGCTCGCGCTGCGGCAGTGGCACTAGTGCATTGATCTGAACCCACTTGATTTCATCTTTCATCAGGCCCTCCGGGGCTCTTATTGTTTTTGCTTTTAGGGGCCTGGGGGAACCCCAGTAGGATCGTAAGGGCGAAGCCCTTGCCAAGGTCGGAAAATGTCGAAGACTATTTTCCGAGGAGCCTTGTGTACCGCTCTTATTTGTCCCCAATAACTGTATTGGACTACAGCAGATTTGCTCTTCGCAACCCCTCAAACTATTGACAGTTAGGAAGTTCGCAATATACCTGCAGCACCTCTATGGATTGGAAAGCTCTCCGCTCTCAAGACTTTTCTGTCGAATTGGTGATTGTGATTTTTTGAGCCTGATCTGGTTCGCCATCCAGACACCAGCCTCCTCAAATTCAGACATCATTGATTCGAACTCTTCCACCGTCAAAGTAAGCTTTTGGGCTGCCGAGATCTGCTTCGCCGTCGGTGTTTCGCAGTTATCCATATACAGACGAATTTTCCAAATTGAGGTTGGCCAGGAGAAAGGTTGTTGCCTTGATCGATAGCGATGCTATACTCATATGAGTAAATGATCAATTGAGGATAAGGGATGCGCCGGATAGCATTTGTATTGCAAAAAGGCGGAGTCGGCAAAACAAGCCTGTCGATTCACAGCGCATGCGCGTTGGCTGAGCTCGGCCATAAAACCCTGCTGGTGGATCTCGATCCCCAAGGGTCGATCCTCGCCTGGTTCGAACACGCACAGAATCTCCCAAGCGCACTCAGCGTCAGCAAAGCTGAAAGCGCTGCTGACCTCGATGAGGTCTCAGGCTTCAAATACGTGATTATCGACACACCCGGTCGCCTGACTGCCGCCGTGCTCAGCCACTGCGATGCCGTTGTTCTGCCGATCGTCCCCGGCCCTCTCGAAGTCTGGGCAGCCGCTGACTCCGTCCAGTTGGTCAAAGACCAACAGGCCAAGAACCCGGCGCTGAAAGCTGCGATCGTCGTCAACCGTATGCAGCCCAACACCCGTCTTTCGAAAGAGATTTTCGACGTGATCAAGGGCTATGAGCTGCCCTTGTTTCCGAAGGCGATCGGACAGCGCACCGCATATGCGCAGTCCCTAGCCAGCGGCAGTTTCACGCTGAATGAAGAAATCCGTGATTTCACCAAAAATCTGATTAAATTGAGTAAGTGAGTATATGAGTAAGACAGCAGAAAAAAAGCCACTTATGACCCTTGGCAAGGCAAAGATCAACGCAGCGGAGATTGCAGCAAAGAATGATGGAGCAGCCAAAGCTCCTTCAAAGGAGCTGAAGCGGCTGAACGTCAACATCGATGCCGAGCTGCATCGACGCTTCAAAAAAGCCGTGGTCAGTCAGGACACGGACATGACCGAGGTGCTGACAGACCTCCTCGAAGGCTGGCTAAAAGAAAATGAGTAGATGATCACTTACTCATCTACTCATATACCTATCAGTCTTTCTTTGGCTGCTGAACACGAGCAGCCTCAGCCCTCGCCTCTTTAGCCTCGACTCGGGCATCTTTGACGTCCTGTCGAGCTTCCGCCAAATCGTGTTTGACCTCGCTCAGAGCGGTCTGCAGCCCCTGGATCTCATGCATCGCAGCATCCAGCTTTGCCTGCAGCGACTGCTCAGCCCCTCTCGATTTTTCCAGATCCGCATGCGCTGCTTTGGCATCCGCCAGGGCTTCAGCAAGTCGCCCCTGAAGGTCATTTGATACTGACCGGGACGCTTCCAAATTTGCAGTCAGCACAGCGGCCCGCTGCTCAAAGGGCTTCAGGCGCTCGACCTCGGCCTGCAGACCAGGGATTAACTCCAGCCGCACCTCGGCTTTGGCAACAGCCTGTACAGCAAGGTCAGCGCGGTCGCGCTCTTCATCCAGCTGCTGCTGCAGCGCAGTGATGCGCTCAAGGGAGTTTTTCGACTCGATGCCGGCAACCGGCCTCCCCGGCCAGGGCCAGGGGGTTGCACCACCCTGAACCGGCAGCCTGCAACGCCGGCTGGCGAGCCTTGCAGCGCTCGCCGCTTCGCGGCGAGCTCGCTTGAGTACTTGATGATTTTGTATACCAAGAGCATTCATTAATATGTACGCTGTATATCAATAAATCATTGATTTTAAAGATATTTACAAGATTTTCAGATCGGAGCATGCTTCAAAAAAACAGGAGGCAATATGCAAATATCGATCGAAACGATACTCGGCGCATACATGTTCGGACGCACCGCCGAAAGTGGTGCGATGGATGAACTGGCGTCGAATTTGATTCTCGCTGAGATAGTCGGTGGAAGCCCGTCAGAGCTCACATTGCAGCTCATGCACAAGATGGGTGTCTTGCTGCTAGAACGTTCAAATGCGCCTCAAGCCTAGGGTCGAGAAGGCGCTCCTGTTTCTGTCAGACCCAGCCAGACCAGGCTGGGTCGTGGTTGACGCCTGGGCTGTTAGATCGGGGGCAGTCGTGTTTCGGACGCAGTCCGGCCAGCTCCCAAACCACCCTGAGACAGTCAGCCTCAGTCACCTGGCGGCGCTCCTCGGGCAGAGTCCTGCAGATGTTTTGCGCGAGCTAAGAACCTGCAGCAAACCCAGCCCAGAGCCTGACTTGCTGAAGCGACTGGACTTGGCCAGGAAGGAGCGCACACGAATTCAGGCCCTGCAGCAGTTCTTCCGTACTTATTCACCGCGCTGAAGCCGCTTGTGAGTCACCAAAGCGTTGAACGCCTCTACAACTGAATCACCGGCTTGCTGTCGCTCGACTAAGAACTGCGCATCCAAGAAGGCAGGATCTTCTTCAGGCCGATCGGGGTGGCCCTCCGATGCATGCAATGCCGAAGCATCAACGACCTTCTGAACACCGTGGCGCACAGCGAAGGGATCTGGCAGTGCATGCTCATAGAGCTCAAGCCACAGCCCATGCGGTATCCCGCAGCTCTGCTCATCGTGAAACTTCATCGGAAAGCGATCAGCAAACGCCGGTTCACGCTGCAGACAGCGACGTCCGGCATTGAGCAGAGCTCGATAGGTATCGGGCTGAAGCCCAATCAGTCCAGGCCTGATTACGCAAAGTCGAATGATCTCTTCTTTGCTATCTAGCGGATAGCGCTCCACCAGAGCGTCAACCAGCCTCGAAAATTTTACAGGGTCGCCGAACCGCGCAGCGAGCCCCTCAATAGCATCGAGTTGATCATGATTTTCACGAGTTAGATCCTGCATAAAATAACCCTCAAATACACATATACTCACTTACTCATATGTGTATTTAAATTGATTCAGCAGCCTCACGGCGCCGCTTTTCAGCGTACTCCACCATCCAGTTTTGCGCGTTATCCAAAGTGATAAACGCCATGTTTTTCGCAGCCTGCAGGCTGTCCTGCCAGCGCAGCCAGGATGGGCTGAAGCCGCCCTTGTGTACCAGATTCACCAACCACCGACCTTTGGTCTGCGGCACGAGCGTGATGGTGAAATCTTCGAGTTGCGTGGTGTGCGAACCGTCACCGAGCTCCTGCCAAATCGTGGCGTCGTAGGTGCGCAGCAAACGGCGCTGAAGGCGCACCATCTGCCGTGCATAAGCCAGAAGCTCGCCCGAGACTTTGATATCACCGGCAAGTGCGCGGTTGATGCCGCGCAGGATTGTCGCGTCTGGGCGGTAGTCGCCCGATAGGCGCATCTGATCCCTTAAATCGACGGGCTTCCAACCCAGATCGTCCAAGGTACGCTGTAGCAGTGCTGCCAGCTCTGCCGAGGTGAACACGCTGTCAAGATCTTGTGAATCGGTAGTCATGCCCGCACCATATACGTCGTTTGATGCGTGACAATATGTCATCTTATGAGCGACAAATCAACAATTATGCCTGCGCCATAATTCGGAATAATTCGTCTAGGGACGACCCAAATCGATGTGTACTGCAGTGCGAATAACAGACCCTATGTTAAATGCGGGGCCCCAAAAACAAGCCCCATGATGCCCACTCCATGGGGTTCTGTCCGACACTCTCCTACTGACCGGGTGACCGTCCAAGGCGGCTGTGGGATGATGCGTTGACCGACACTGGCCAGAGGTTCTGACTGCGCCATGCTGGACGTCCAGATCTGCCACGCAAAACCTGGACTTTATCTCCACTCAAATTGGACAAAAGGAAGCGCTATGAGCCAGCTCGATGAACTGGATAAAAGCATGGCAACCATTAGTGAAATCGCTGACCTGCTGGAAGCGCAGATCGGCAGCTGCGAGCGCGGCAGAATGCCCCTGGTGACGTGGGTCACTAACCAGTTCCGCAGCCCGGAAGATCTGGAAAAAGCTGCCCGCAATTTCCCGCAGCTGCCCTCGGATTTGCGCATGGATTACGCGGCTTGGATACACAGTTTCAAGCATGCGTAAGGCCATTGACGAAGATACGTTGCGCGCCCTGGTCGAGACAGCGGCTGTGCGTGAAATCCAGGTCACTCGCGGCCCTGGTGGTGCCGGCTTCTCGCTGAGCGCACGACTTGGAGGTCGCTGGTTGCCCTTGCGGAGCAAGAGAGAGCCCTTGCGGTTGTGGGCTTCACTGACGGCGATCGAGCGGTTTTGCACACGGGCAGGGATCAAAAGATTCGAGGTTGAACTGTGATGAGTACATTTGTACTCCCCCGGAGGCGGACATGAACGAGATCTGGCAACGTGAGCGCGATCGCCGCGAAGCAATCTGGCAGCTCGGCGAGCTGCAGCCAGGTGATCAGAAGGCCAGGCCCATTTTGCAGCGAATGGACGAGCTTGAGCGCCTTGATCGTGAGCAGCCATTGGCAGAGTGCGCGCTCGATCTGCAGCAGTTGAGTGAACTGCCAAACGAGCCCCATAAAATTGGATGCTGGATCATTCGCGATGGTGACATACCTCAACCTTGGCTGAGCCGTTTCGCCATAGCCCTGGGCCCAGCAGCTCGGGTCGTCGAGGGCTTCTACTGGCACGACTGGACAGATTTTTTGCACTACTGGGCCAAGGAGAATGACCACATTACGCGGCACCGGCAGGAGCTCGATGATGCTGATTGAATTTGACCTCAACAATAACGACTCCGAGGCGCTGCTGAGACATTGCCAGAGCTTCACGCCGAGCTCCGGTGATTCGAGGGAAGATCAACGGCTAGCAGATGCAATGGAAGCGCTGCGGGAAGCCCTGGAGGCAGCTGCAGCACCCATTGCGCTTTAGGCATGGGATACGTCGGCAACGAATCTGGAGCGCTGCCCAGATGCGACCAGGTGATGTTGACGGCCAGGCCGGCAACGATGCCGGCGATGATGCTGATGAGTAGTGCTTTGTAGTCGTTTTTATTCATGAGAAGCCCTACCTCCGAATTGAGGGCATCTCTATTTATAACGTCACGACTCCAGGAATCTCACAAGGGGTCGTTTGCGGGAGAGGGCGAAATCCTACGCTAAG
>JAAIGE0100091275.1_pt1 | contig 10860 bp, 10 predicted proteins | sample 6487951 | NCBI WGS metagenome assembly JAAIGE01 (sample SAMN13974128, study PRJNA590717) | phyllosphere metagenome | biome: tomato field; feature: multiple bacterial spot infested tomato fields; material: tomato leaves; isolation source: leaves from tomato fields | host: Solanum lycopersicum ... | reverse complement strand
CGTGCGCTGTTCGCCTCGCTCCTCACGGCGGGCGTCGTCTACGTGCTCGTCGGTCTCGCGAGCGCCGTCGCGCTGCCGGCCGCCGACCTCGTCGATTCGAGCGGCCCGCTGCTCGACGTCGTCGCCGCGGCCGGTGTCGGAGTGCCCCCGTGGCTGTTCAGCCTCATCGCGCTCATCGCCGTCGCGAACGGCGCGCTCCTGACGATGATCATGGCGAGCCGGCTCGCCTACGGGATGTCCGAGCAGGGACTCCTGCCCGCCGTCCTCGGACGGGTCCTCCCGCAGCGGCGCACGCCCTGGGTGGCGATCCTCGCCACGACGCTCGTGGCGATGCTGCTCACCCTGATCGGAGACCTGAGCCTGCTCGCCGAGACGGTCGTGCTCCTGCTGCTGTTCGTCTTCCTCAGCGCGAACGTCTCGGTCCTGGTGCTCCGCCGCGACCGCGTCGAGCGCGACCACTTCCGGGTGTGGACCGTCATCCCGATCCTCGGCATCGCCTCCTGCGTCCTGCTGCTCACGCAGCAGTCCGGCACGGTGTGGCTCTTCGGTGCGATCCTGCTGGCCGTCGGCGCGGTGCTGTTCGCCGTCACCCGGTGGTTCCGGTCACGGGCAGCACGGGCGGAGGAGGCCTCGGACCGCTGAGGCCGGCGTCAACGGCCGGTGGGCGGGAGCTTCGCCACGCCGTGCCGATTCGGCTCGTCCGGTTCGGCGGCCGTCGCGGGCGACGCGGCGGAACCACCGTGGGGGGATTCCGTTCCCGGGTAGGACGGCTCCTCGATCTCGACCGCGCGGTCGCGGTCCTCCTTCTTCGGCAGGTGGTCGAGTGGCTGTCGGATGTCGTCGGATTCGCTCATGCCCCCACGCTCCGCCGCGAAGGACGGCCGCGGCAGGGGGTTGCGAGCGGCCGGCGACTGTGATGGACGAATCACCTCGCGACGCCGCAGTGTAAGAGACGGATGCCGGGGGCGCGACCCCCCTCGAACCTCGACCGACGACAGGCACCATCGAGCAATGCTCGAGCTGCACTATTCCGACGGCTACGTCGTCACGACGGGCGCGATCGCCGACGCGGTGCTGCGTTACGCCAAGACCCTCGCCGAGCAGAAGGCCTCCGACCTCATCACGGTGCCCATCGCGACTCCGGAGGGCCCCGCTGTCTCGTCGATGCTCATCGGTCCCGCGAGCCAGCTCTACACGACGCCGCACTCCGGTGCCGCTGCGGACCTCGACGACGAAGCCGCCGTCATGGACCTCCTCAGTCGCAACGACCGTCTCGTGCACCCGCCCGAGACGGTCGGCGAGTACCCGTACGAAGAGGACGACCCCTGGTACGAGGAGTCGTTCTGAGACGCGCACGCCTGCGGGAGCGCAGCCGCCTCGTCCGCGCCTGGCGATTGTGGCGGACTCGGCATCCGGTCACCTTCCGCGACAAGGTCCGCTACAAGATGCTCCGCGACCATCGGCCCCTCGTCGTCACCTTCGCGGACAAGGCGGCGGTGCGCGATCACGTTGCCGACCGTGTCGGCGTGCGGTACCTGCCCGATGCCGCCGTGTTCGATTCGCCGACCGAGCTGCTGACGGCGGACCTGCCCGACGCGTTCGTCCTGAAACCGACGCATGGCAGCGGGGCGGCGATCATCGTCTCGCCGTCGGCGCCGGTGGACGCGCGTCTGCCCGAGGACGGCAGCTGGGTCTATCGTCACGTCCGGCCCGAGCACGCCCCGCGGGAGCATCTCGTGCGTCTCGCGACGGACTGGCTGTCGCAGCTCTACGGGCAGGGGCCGAACCGGGAGTGGGTGTACGGCCGGGTGCCGCGGCGGATCATCGTCGAGGAGATGCTGGGCGGCGCGACGGACCGCATCCCCGACGACCTCAAGCTCTTCGTGTTCCACGGCCGGGTGCAGTACGTGCAAGTGGATGCGGCGCGCTTCGCCGGTCGCACGCAGGATTTCTTCGACCGCGACTGGACCCATCTGCCGCTGAGCGGCGGTCCGCCGTGGGCCGATCCCACACCGCCGCGGCCGGCGGGCCTCGACGAGATGATCCGCGTCGCCGAGGCGCTCGGTGCGGACACCGACTTCGTGCGCGTCGACCTGTACGACGTCGACGGCCGCATCGTCTTCGGCGAACTGACGAGCTTCCCCGCCGGCGGCGACAGCCCGTTCCACCCGGAGTCCTTCAACACCGAGTTCGGTCGACACTGGACGGTGCCGAGGCGATACCGGTGACCGAGCGCTGGCTCGTCGCCACGACGGAGTACGCCGGCGTGACGTCGTACACCGGCGGCATCGGGCGCCACTACGCCGCCCTGCTGCCCGCGCTCGCCGCGCAGGGCGTGGAGATCGACCTCGTGGTGTTCACGGACGGTCCCGTCGACGTGCGGGCGACTCCCGGCATCCGTCGGCTGGTCGTCCACCGGACCGGAGGGATGCCGCGTCTCGCGGCGCTCCTGCATCGCCCCCGTGCACTGCGGCGGGCGTACCTGGCGGACGCCTACGACCGCGTGTTCGTGCCGGAGTGGATGGGGCTCGGTGCGCTGCTGCCGCGCGACGCCCCGCTCGTGACAAACCTCGCGACCGGGGTGGACCTGGCGCACGAGATCTCGGGCCTGCGGCTCACCGACCTCCCGGCATCGAGTCGCCCGGCTGTCGTGCTGCAGAGCCGCCTCGAGGCGCGGCAGGTGCGCCGCTCGGCCGGGATCGTCGCGATCTCGCACGCGATGGCCGACCGGGCGGAACGCATCTGGGGACGGATGCCGCGGGTCGAGGTCGTCCGCAACTGCATCGACGTCGCGGCGGTGCGGCACGCGGCGGCGACGCGCGGGCCGCCGGCGGGCTGGCCCGAGCGGGACGGTCCGATCGTCCTCTTCCTCGGGCGCTCCGAGCGGCGGAAGGGGGTGGTGGACGGCGTCGACGCCTTCGCGCGCGTCGCGCAGCGGCATCCCACCGCCCGCCTCGTGCTGGCCGGTGCCGGGGGAGACGACCGCTTCGAGCCGTCGCGGGCGGCCCTCCTCGACCGGGTGCCGCCCGCGGCGCGCGACCGGGTGACGTTCCTCGGGCATGTGTCGGGGGACGAGCTGTACGGCGCGGTCGCGGCCGCCGACGTGGTGATGTGTCCCTCTCGGTGGGAGGGCTTTGGAAACGTGGCCGTCGAGGTGATGGCCGCCGGGGCGCCGCTGGTGTTGACCTCCGGCAGCGGATTCGACGACTTCTGCACCGATGGCGCCGACTGCCTCATGGTGCCGCCCGCCGACCCGGAGGCCCTCGCGGCCGCGCTCGCCGCCATGCTCGACGACCCGGGCGCCGCCCGCCGACGGGCGACGCGCGCTGCCGCAGGAGTCGACCGCTTCGCCCCCGCGCCGGTGGCGGCCGACCTCCGGGCGGCCGTCGACCGGGTGCTGTCGCCGGCGGCCGCCCCGGCGTAGGGTCGCGCTGTGCGCCCCCTCCGGTACTCCATCAACGTCACCCTCGACGGCTGCGTCGACCACCGCGCCGGCCTCCCCGACTCGCAGATCCACGCGCACGCGGCTGAGCAGATCGCCCGCGCCGACGCGCTGCTGTTCGGACGCACGATCTACCGGATGATGGAGGATGCCTGGCGACCCCCGGCATCCGACGCGCGACCGGACTGGACGCAGCCGTTCGCGCGGACCATCGACGGTGCGAAGAAGTACGTCGTGTCCACGACCCTCGACGCCGTCGACTGGAACGCCGAGCTCCTCACCGGCGATCTGCGCGCGAACGTCGAACGGCTCAAGGCGGCGCCGGGGAAGGGGCTGTACACCGCCGGGGTCACCCTCGCGACGACGCTCGCCGGGTGGGGACTGATCGACGAGTACACGTTCGTCGTCCATCCGCGCGTCGCCGGTCACGGCCCGCGGCTGTTCGAGGGGCTAGCGGAGCCCCTCGATCTCGCGCTCGTCGACCGGGTGGCGTTCGCGTCCGGAGTGGTGGCGGAGACCTACGTGCCACGGCGGTGACGCGCGGCGGCGGCGCGGACCCGCCCTAGGCTGGAACGCCCGGCCTGCCGCCGCACGAGAGGGTGCCCGTGAAGACGACCGACGCGACGATGCTCACCGCCGAGATCCGGGGGTGGGACGCGCCGCGGCGCGTGCACCCGATGACCCCGGGCCCGCAGGCCCCCCTCGTCCTCACCGATCGGCACCTGCTGCGGCACGGCCGTCCGCATATACCGGTCTCCGGCGAGTTCCACTTCACTCGCGTGCCCCGCTTGCAGTGGGATCGACGCCTGCGACTCATGCGCGCCGGCGGACTCACGGCCGTCGCGGCGTACGTCTTCTGGAACCATCACCAGCCCCGGCCGGACGCGCCACCCGCTTTCGACGGAGGCCGCGATGTCGCCGCCTTCGTCGACGCCTGCGTGCGCGCCGATCTCGACGTCATCCTGCGGATCGGCCCGTGGTGCCACGGCGAGGTCAGGAACGGCGGCTTCCCGGATTGGGTGCAGGACGCGGACGTCGCCCACCGGACGGACGACCCCGCCTACCTCGCGCTCGTCCGCCCGTGGTTCGAGGCCCTGGGCGCTCAGCTTGAAGGCCGTCTCGGCGGCACGAGCCGGGTGATCGGCATCCAGATCGAGAACGAGATCTACGACCAGCCCGACCACATCGCGACGCTGAAGACGATGGCGATCGAGGCCGGCCTCGTCGCTCCGCTGTACATGGCGACCGCGTGGGGCGGGGCGCAGCTGCCCGCGGACGAGGTGCTGCCGATGTTCGGCGGGTACGCCGACGGTTTCTGGGTGGATGCCGACGCGCCCTGGGACGACACGTTCCGCGAGCACTTCTTCTTCCGCCACGTGTGGGACGACCCGGGCATCGGTGCCGACGTGCGCGAAGCGCAGGGCGACGAGGCCGCAGCCTCGCCGGGTTCGCTCTCGGACGGGTTCCCGGCCGTGACGTGCGAGCTGGGCGGGGGCATGGCGACGGCATACCACCGCCGGCCGGTCCTCGACGCCGAGGACATCGCCGCGGTGGCGAACGTCAAGATCGGCAACGGCTCGGCCTGGCAGGGGTACTACATGTACGCCGGGGGCCTCAACCCCGCGCCCGACCTGCAGGAGTCGCAGGCCACGGGGTACCCCAACGACCTGCCGGAGTTCGACTACGACTTCCACGCGCCCATCGGCGCCGCCGGCGTCCCCACCCGCACCCACGCGCTCCTGCGGACGCAGCACGCCTTCCTCCGCTTCTTCGGAGAGCAGCTTGCGGACATGCCCTCGACCCTTCCCGACGTCGTCCCGTCGGGTGTCCACGACGTGTCGACGCCGCGGTGGGCCGTGCGCTCGGACGGCCGGTCCGGCGTCGTCTTCGTCACCTGGCAGCAGCCGCACGACGGCCTGGACGACCTGCCCCCCGCGCGCTTCCACCTCTCGCTGCCGGATCGCACCGTCGTCTTCCCGGACGAGCCGATCGCCGTCCCGCGAGGCACCGTCGCACGCTTCCCCTTCGGTGTCACCGCGGGCGGACTCACCGTGGACTGGGCCACCGCGAGTCCGCTCGCGCGCCTCACCCGACCCGGGGGCGGCACCGTCCTGGTCCTCCTGGCGTCGGAGGGCATCGCCCCGCGGGTGCAGATCGCGGGCGAGGTCCGCCAGGCGGAGGGCGAGCTGTGGGCCTGGGCCGTCGGCGACGACGCCGTCGTCGTGCTGAGCGCCGCGCACGCCGCCGACGTGTGGGTGATGGGCGACGAGGTGTACGTGAGCGACGACGAGATCGACGTCGACGACACCGGGGTGTCGGCCTGGGCGCGCAGCGGTGGCACCGTGCAGTGGCTCGACCCGGTCGCCCTGCAGCTGCGCACCCTGCCGCCCGAGGGTCCCGACGTCGTCCCGGCGCGTGCGCTGCCGGTCACACCGGGGGCGACGGGCGCGGGCCCCGCCGCCGGCTACGGCGAGCGGAACGGCCGTGCGGCGGCCCCGGGCGCCGCACGCGTCATGCGCGACGGCGACACGTGGACCGTCGACATCCCGGCGGACCTCCGGGCGCACCCGCTCGAGGTGACCGTCGACTGGATCGGCGACGTGGCGGTGGTCCGGGCCGACGGGATGATCCTGAGCGACCGGTTCTGGGACGGGACGCCCTGGATACTCCGCATCCCCGCCGGCACGGCCCGCCTCACGTTCCACGTCCTGGGGATGCATCCCGACGCGCCCGTCTGGCTGCACCCCGTCGCGCGCGATCGTCTCGCCGCGGGCGGTGCGCAGGGCATCCGGTCGTTGACGGCGCAGCCGGCCGATCAGCGACGTCGATTCCGCCGGTGACGGCGGCGATCGGGGGCCTTCAAGAGACGACGCGGCGCCAGCCCGTGGCATCCCGCGTCACCGCACCGCCACGCTCGAACGCGTCGAGCCAGCCGGTCATGGGCCACTCGCCCCAGCGCGCGGCGAACAGCGCCCCGTTGCGGAGGATGTCGTCGAGGTGCTGCCAGGGCGGCGAGGTCGTCGGGTGGTACTGGTGGTACGCGTGGGCGCCACCCGTCCACACGAGGGGCACCTCGCGCTCGCGCATCCGGAACGCGAAGTCGGTGTCCTCGCCGCCGTACCCCTCGTACGCCTCGTCGAAGCCCCCGATCCGTCGCCACGTCGCGGGGGAGAGCGCGAACGACAGCGACCAGAACAGCGGGTACTCGCCGGCTGTCGCGGTCCGTTCCGCCTCGTCCGGCGGCATCGGCCGCGCCGGGTGGGGCGAGGTGAGCGCGACGAGCTGCGCCGGGTCGGATGCCGACACCCCCTCGGCGAGGTACGTCACCGGCCCGCACAGCACGGCGTCCGGGTGACGGACGGCGGCCTCCCGATAGCGCCGCACGAGATCCGTGCCGGGCACGCAGTCCGCGTCGAGGAAGACGAGCAGGTCGGCGCCGTCGGCGACGGCCGCGCCCGCGTTCCGGGCGGCGGCGAGGCGCAGCCCGTCCGCACCGGGCGGGACCTGCAGCACGGTCTCGGCGTCCAGATCGGGTGGATCCTCGTCCCCGATCCACACCACGACACGACGCACATCGGGTGCCCCGGCGAGGGCCCGCAACTGCACCCGCAGGTGCGCGAGCCGGGGGCTCGAGCACAGGCTCACGACGGCGACGCTCATCGCCGGCCGCGCATCGTGTCGGTGATCGCGGCGGCGGCGCGCTGCGGCGCCCCCGCGACCTCCCAGCGCTCCCACTCCGGCCGCGCGGTCGCCGCCCGCTCGATCAGGTCGGGCCACTGCGACGCGGTCGGCCACGAGTCCTCGACTTGCGCGAGGTCCGCCCGCCGGAGCGCGCGCCCCGTCTCGCGCTGCTCGTCGAACGGCCGATCCTGCGGGATCACGACCGCCGACGCCCGGGCCGCCGCCAGGTCGGCGACCGCGTTCTGGCCGGCCCACGACACGACGACGCCCGCGGTCGCCAGCACCGGCCACGGATCGTCGGCCCACGCGCCGCCCCCGAGCGCCCGCCACGGCCGGCCGGTGGCCTTCTCGGCATCCCGGATCGCGGCCGGTCCGACGGTCCCCCCGCTCGCGAGCAGCACCACCTCGTCCGTTCGCGGCCCGTCCGCGACGCGCGCGGTGAAACGGCTGATCCCGCCCGTGTGCACGACCTTGTCGTCGAGCGCCTCGAGGTGCGGGGGCGAGAGCATGCCGCGGGCCCACGGTGCGATCACGGTGTCGGCGGCGGCGAACCCCAGCAGGTGCGGCCGATCGATGCGATGACCCGGCTGCGTGACGACGACGGTCCGCAGTCCCAGCAGGCGCGCGAGCAGCGTCACCTCGACCGAGGTGTCGACGACCATCCCGTCCCAGTGCCGTTCCGCCGCGGCGGCGGCGATGACCGAGAGGCGGGTGCGATGCCCGACGTGCCCTATCGGGGCCCAGTGCAGCATCCCGTCCACCGTCGGGTCGATCGGCGCGCCGCCGTCGTCGTCGCGGTCGAGCACGGTCCAGGTCCAGCCGGCGGGCAGGCGCGCGGGCGCCGCGAGGCTGCTGACGGCGTCGACCTCGGCGTCCAGGTGCGGCGCGATCGCGAGCAGCCGGGTCAGGTGCCCGCGGCCGTGGTGATGCACGTACCAGCCGAGCCGGGGCGTCCGCCCGGTCACGCGGCGGTCTCCGTCGCGAGCATCCGGGCGAACGTCGCCTCGAGGGCGTCGATGCGCGCGTCGAGCGAGAACCGGCGCTCCGCCGTCTCGCGCACGACCGCGCGGAACGCGGCATCCTTCCCGCTCGGCAGCACGGCCGCCGCCCGCTCGGTCATCGCGAGGACGTCGCCGGGCGCCACGAGCTGCATCCCCATCGTCGCGGCGGCGATCTCGGGAACGCCGCCGACCGCGAACCCCACCACCGGTGTGCCGCACATGAGCGCCTCGGGTCCGACCAGCCCGAACGGCTCGGCCCAGGCGGGCGTCGCCAGGGCGAGACCGCTGCGCCCGACGAGCTCCGCGAGCGGTTCGGGCGAGAGCTCGCCGGCGTACTCGACCGCGCCGTGGACGCCCGGCAGGAGCACCTCGTGCGCGTACGACTCGTCGCCGATCCGGCCGGCGATCACGAGGCGGCGACCGAGTCGGCGCGCGACCTCGACGGCGACGTGGGGAGCCTTCTCGGGGACGATCCGCCCGAACCACACGAGGTCGTCGCCCCCGGGGCCGAGCGGCCACGCGGCCGGGTCGACGCCGTTGGGCAACAGCTGCGAGGGCACGCCCGCGGCATCCCACTGCCCTTTCGTGTGCGAACTCACCGCGAGGAACCGCGACCCCGCCCCTCCCGCGGCGACGTGGGCGGCCACGGCGGCGGCGTCGACCGGCGTGTGCAGGGTCGTCACCATCGGCACGCCGAGGGTGCCCGCCCGCCGCAGCGGCAGGGGGTCGAGGCAGTGGTTCGAGACCACGTCGTACCGCTCGGGGTGGCGGGCGATCACGCTGAGCGCGCGGTCGAGCGCCGGGGCGCTCTCGCGCTGGTAGCTCTCGGGCCACGTCTTGTCGGTGGGTGCGGCGTCGCCCGGCCACACCACCGGGGGCAGCCGGAACGCCGCCTCGTCGGGCAGGAAGTCCGACCCCTCAGGGGCGATGAAGGTCACCTCGTGCCCGCGGCGGCGGAGCGCGTCGACCTCGGCCCAGACGGCGGACTCCAGACCACCCGCGTGCGGGCGCCGGATCGGGAAGCGCAGCGGGGCGATCACGACGATGCGGAGCGGACGGGCGCTCACGCGGTGCGGCTCTCGAGCAGGTGCAGGTAGAGCTCCGCGTGACGTTCGGCGATCGCGGCATCCGTCACGGCGCGCAGCGCCCGGCGTTCGTCGACGAGGGCGTCGCGCGCGGCGCTCGCCGGGCGCGCCGACGGGGCGCCCCACAGGCCGGCGAGGGCGCGCGCGAGCTCCGCGGCGTCGCTGGGCGCGAACGAGGCGACCGTGTCGTCGGCATGCTGCTCCGCGAAGAACCCGAGTCGCGGGGCGGCGACCGGGACGCCCAGGTCCCAGCACAGTTCGAGCCATCCCGAGTGCGTGCCGTGCCGGTAGGGCAGGACGCACGCGTCGAGCCTCGCCAGGGCCGCGAACAGCTCGTCGTCGGCGAGACGCTCGTGCTCGACGAGGTCGAGGACAGCGGATGCCGCGCACAGCGCGCGCACCTCGGCTGCGGCATCCGCGTCCCGCACCCGATGGTGCAGACGCACCTCGCCGCGGACGTCGTGGCCCGCGTCGCGCAGGACGGTGAGCGCGGCCTCCAACGTCCGGACCGTGCCCGGTCCGTCGACGCTCGGCCGGAGGTCCTTCAGATGCACACCGACGACACGGCCCGCACCGAGCGCCGGTTCGATCGCGGCGGATCGCGGCAGGACCGACGGATGCGGGATGACGGTCGCGTGCCGGCCCCAGCGCTCGCGCACCGCGCGGGCGGCGCCGACCGTGAGGGTCGTGACCGCGTCGGCGCCCGTCACGAGCTCGTCGAGCTGGGCGAGGTAGCCGGAGTCGTCGGTCAGCTGCGGGTGCTCGAGGTCGTGCAGCGTGTAGACGACGGGCCAGCCGACGGCGTGGGCGGCCTCGAGGCACGCGGTGAGGTGTCCGGGCGGGAACGACTCGGTGCCGAAGTGGATGTGGAGGAGCGATGCGGCATCGGCGTGCGCACGGATCCAGGTCGGGTCGAGGGCGGCGGGCGGCCACCACACCGCGGGGTCCGCTCCGGGGGCGACGGGGTCGGGGAGCACGCTCACACGCGGATCCGCCGTCGTCTGCCGGACGTACGGGTGGCCGGCGGGGACCGAGACGATCGTGATCGCTCCGGTCCTCTCCGCACCCGCGGGGGCGACGATCGGCGTGCTCGTGTCCACTGTTCTCCCTTTGACGGCGTCGCGCCGACCGAGAAGTGGGTGCGCGGGAACGCCCCGACCGTAGGCGCGTCATGCGTCGGATCGAGGGGGCTTGACCTCGCCCCCCCGGGCGGATAACCATGCCGGGTGATCTCCGCGCCTCCGCTCCTGCTCGTCCTTGGTCCGGAGGGGCACGGTGTCACGCGGTACGGCGACGATGTCGCCCGCGCCGTCGGGGCCCTCCGTCCCGGCGCGCGGACGGTGCGCGTCGCGGACGTCGCCGCCGGCGACCGGGCGCTCGCCGGGCTCGACGCGGGTGCGCGCGTGCACCTCCACGCCACCGACCGCCTCTTCGGCAGGACACCCGAGGACGCCGCCGACGTCGTCGAACGCTGGGCCGAGCGGGTGCGGCTGACCCTCACGCTCCACGACGTGCCGCAGCCCTCCGACGGCACGATGTTCGAGCGCCGCCGCGCCGCCTACGCGCGGATGGTCGCCGCGTCCGCCCGGGTCGCCGTCAACAGTCGTCACGAGCAACTGCTCATGGACGAGTTCCTGCCCGGCGTCGCCCG
>JAAIGE0100028218.1_pt1 | contig 10869 bp, 10 predicted proteins | sample 6487951 | NCBI WGS metagenome assembly JAAIGE01 (sample SAMN13974128, study PRJNA590717) | phyllosphere metagenome | biome: tomato field; feature: multiple bacterial spot infested tomato fields; material: tomato leaves; isolation source: leaves from tomato fields | host: Solanum lycopersicum ... | reverse complement strand
CGTTGGTGAGGTTGGCGACACCCCACTCGGAACCGCGGCACGTGACGCGTGCCGACGACGAGCCGGCCCCTGCGACGGCGCACGACATGCCCCACGCGTTGTCGACCGCGCTCGCTCCCGGCGACGCCCAGGAGGCCGTCCACGACCGCACCTTGCCGGTGGCGGGTGCGATCAGCGAGAGGCCGATCTGGTACTTGCCCTGCCACGCGCTTGTGACGGTCAGCGTCGCCGACACCCCGTTCGACGAGGCGCTCGATGTTCCACCGACCGCGGGGGGCTGGGACGGCTGAGGCTGCGAGGGCTGCGGTTGTGGCTGCGAGGGTTGCGACGGCTGCGGCCGCGGCTGCGGCTGCTGGCTCGGCACCGGCGGCGCCGGGTACGGCACCTTCTTCGGCGTCAGGATCGGCTTCAGCGCCGCGAGTTTCGTCTTCTCGCGGGTGTACCAGTCGTCTTTCAGCAGGCCGCCGGTGTCACCGCTGTTCGGGTTGAACGACCAGTACCCCCAGCTCATGCGCCGATCCTTCAGATAGGCGACGAGCTTCTTCATCCACGCTTTGTCGGACGCGCTCTGCAGCTTCGTCCCGAACTCGCCGACGAAGACCGGCGCGATGTTCTTCCGCGAGATGTACCCCCACTGCTTGTCCCACACCGAGGTGAGGTTGGCGGGGTAGTTCTTCGCGTGGAACCAGGTCTGGTCGAACACCGAGGCGGGGTACTCGTGCGGCGAGTAGACGACCCGGTTCTTCACCTTCAAGGTGACCGGCTTCGTCTTCACGCCCGTCAGATTGCCGCCCCACCAGGAGTTGCTGCCGTCGGCACCGTACTGGACGCCCTCGACGATCATGAGCAGCTTCGGATTGACGGTGTGGATCGCATCGCCCGCCCGCGTCGCCGCGGCCCGCCAGTCGCGCGAGCGCACGCCGCACCCCCAGCAGGCGTTCCCGCTCGGCTCGTTGTGCAGATCGAACCCGAAGACCGTCGGCTCGCCCTTGTAGCGCTTCGCGAGCGCCTTCCAGTCCGAGATCCATTTCGCTTCGGAGTAGCGGGCCGTGTACCAGAGCGCGGACTGCGCGTCCGAGCCCGGCCGGTGCCGGTCGAGGATCACGCGCAGCTTGTACTTCCGGGCCGTCGCGACGACGGCATCCAACACCGTCAGCGTCGAGGCGCCCGCGAGTTTCGGGTTGAGGGCGGTGTTCACCGACCCGACGGACTTCTTCGCCAGGCACTCGTTCGAGAACGGCACGCGGACGGTGTTGAACCCCATGCCGGCGATCTGCGCCATGCCCTGATCGAGCGAGATCGACCACAGTCCGTGGGGCGCGCAGGTCTCGGTCTCCATGCCGAACCACGACGTCGCGCGGATCGTGAACGTCTTGCCGGTCGAGACGTACTGGATCTTGTTGCCGTTGGTCTTCAGCCACGACAGGGGGGCCGTCGCGGCATCCGCCGTCGTCGGTGTCGCGGCCATGCCGAGGGATGCCGCGAGCACGAGCGCGGTCGCGACCGCCAGCACGCGTCGGAACATGGAAAACCCCCGTCGAGAGCGGCAGAATCGCCGCGTCGGAACACCGGATCTCAGGGTACGGCACGCGGACCCGCACGCGCGCGCGTAAGGGGCGACGGCGGCACGGCTAGAGTTGCCGCAATGTCCCCCGACGAGACGCCGACGACGAACGATTCGTTGTACCGCGAGATCCCCCGTGCCGAATGGGCGCGGATGGCCGCCGGCATGGAGCAGCCCCTCACCGAGACCGAGGTCGTGCAGCTGCGCGGCATCGGCGACCGCCTCGACATCACCGAGGTGCGCGAGGTCTACCTGCCGCTGAGCCGGCTGCTGTCCCTCTACGCCTCGGCGACCAAACGGCTCGGCGCCGACACGGCGGAGTTCGTGGGCGAGAACGACGCCACGACGCCGTTCATCGTCGCGGTGGCGGGATCGGTCGCGGTCGGCAAGTCGACGGTCGCCCGACTGCTCCGCGAGCTGATGAGTCGCTGGCCGGGTACCCCGCGGGTCGAGCTGGTGACGACCGACGGCTTCCTCTACCCCAACGCCGAGCTCGAACGCCGCGGGATCATGGACCGCAAAGGCTTCCCCGAGTCGTACGACCGCCGCGCGCTCGTCGAGTTCCTGCTCGCGGTGAAGTCCGGCGAGGCAGAGGTGAAGGCGCCCTACTACTCGCACATGCGGTACGACATCATCCCCGACGCCCAGGTCACTGTGCGCCGACCGGACGTCATCATCGTCGAGGGGCTGAACGTCCTCGCCTCGGCGCCCAACCCGCACGACATCGCCGTCAGCGAGCTGTTCGACTTCTCCATCTACGTCGACGCCGACCACGACCACATCGCGCAGTGGTACGTGAACCGCTTCCTCGCCCTCCGCGAAGCGGCGTTCTCGAACCCGAACTCTTTCTTCAAGGTCTTCGCCGACATCTCCGACGACGAGGCCGTGACACGCGCGCTCGGGTACTGGAACGAGATCAACCTCCCCAACCTGGTCGAGAACGTCGAACCCACCCGTCACCGTGCGAGGCTCATCCTCCGCAAGGCCGCGGACCACACCGTCGAGACGGTGCGCCTGCGCAAGCTCTGACTCAGGCGCGCCGCATCCGGCGCCACAGGGCGAGCACCAGCATCCCGATACTCGCTCCGGTCACGTTCGCGACGATGTCGAGCACGCTCGGCACCCGGTGGCTGAGCAGCAGCGCCTGCCCGCACTCGATCGTGACGGTCGCGACCAGGGCGATCGGCAGCACGAGTTCGGGCGAGCGGCGCAGGATCAGCGGCAGCAGCACTCCGAACGCCACGAACAGGGCGACGTTGGCCGCGAACTCGACGCGGGGTCGCGTGATCGCGGGCAGGCGCCGCGAGAGTGCGTCGATCAGCGGGGCGGCATCGGCGTCGACGGGCGTCGGCCAGAACGCGATGACCGCGAGCAGGAGCAGGTACCCCGCCAGGACGAGCACGGGGACGGATGCCGGCGGTCGCCGCGCCCGCTCGGGAAGCGGCGGGCGGGGCGGCGTCCCCGGCGGCAGCGGGGGCGGGGTGTCGGGCATCGGTCCTCCTCGGGGGTGACGCGACGCTGCGACGTGAGCGCGAGTCTACGGCCCGGCCCCGCCGCCCGCGCCCGTCACCGCGCCGGGTAGTACCCGAACACCTGCGTGTAATAGGGAAGGCCCTTCGACGAGCACGCGACGCCGATCCCGATGCGGTTGTACGAACCCAGGATGTTGGCGCGGTGACCCGTCGACCCCATCCACGCGGCGGTCACCTTCTGCGGGGTGTACCCGAAGGCGACGTTCTCGCCCGCGCGGGTCCATCCCTTCGGTATCTGCGATGCGTAGTAGGGGTTGTGGCTCATCCGGTTGGCGGCGGCCTGCTTGCCGGACCAGTTCACCGCGACGGTCGACATCGCCGAGTTGAGGGACAGGGCGGACTTGCCCTTCGCCTTCCGGGCGGCGTTCACGTCGGCGAGGATCCGCTTCTGCACAGCGGACTGGGTCGTTCCGGTGCAGGACGTCGACACGGCCGCCGACGCCGTGCCGGCGGGCAGCACGGAGAGGGCGAGCGCGAGGGCCGCGGTGAGGGCGAGCGCCGACCGTCGTCGGACGCGAGGGGATGCGGACATGGGGGAACTCCATCGTGTGGGGGCACGGCCGCGCTGGGGACGCGGAAATCCATAGGTACCAAACCCATGTTTCGGGCACCACCCCTCGCCGTTGCCGACGGCGACGCGCCCGGCGCCCCGCCGGGGGCGGAGTCCCAGCCGCCCGCACCTAGCATGGAGCGCATGTGTGGAATCGTCGGATACGTGGGGCCTCGGGACAGCCAGGCCATCCTCCTCTCGGGTCTCGCCCGTCTCGAGTACCGCGGCTACGACTCCGCCGGCATCGCCGTCATCGACCGCGAGGGCGACCTCGACATGCGCAAGCGCGCCGGCAAGCTCCAGGTGCTCCGCGACGACCTGACTGCGCACCCGATGGCCGACGGCACGACGGGCATCGGCCACACGCGGTGGGCCACGCACGGCGGACCGACCGACGTCAACGCGCACCCGCACGTCGCCGACGACGGAAAGCTCGCCGTCATCCACAACGGCATCATCGAGAACTTCGCCGAGCTCAAGGCCGAGCTCCTCGCCGAGGGTTACACGTTCCGCAGCGAGACCGACACCGAGGTCGCCGCCGTCCTGCTCGGGCGGGAGTTCGCGGCATCCCACGATCTGGTCGCCGCCTTCCGCGCCGTCGTCGCCCGCCTCGAGGGGGCGTTCACGCTGCTCGCGATGCACCAGGATCAGCCGGGTCTCGTCGTCGGCGCGCGTCGCAACTCGCCGCTGGTGATCGGGCTCGGCGAGGGGGAGAACTTCCTCGGCTCCGACGTCGCCGCCTTCGTCGAGCACACCCGCAACGCCCTCGCGATCGGGCAGGACCAGATCGTCGCCATCACGCCGCAGGGAGTCGAGGTCACCGACTTCGCCGGGGGCACCGTCGAGGTCGAGCCGTTCGAGGTCGTCTGGGACGCGTCCGCCGCCGAGAAGGGCGGCTGGTCGTCGTTCATGGCCAAGGAGGTCTCGGAGGAGCCCGAAGCCGTCGCGAACACGCTCCGCGGCCGACTGCACGAGGGTGCGGTCGTCATCCCCGAGCTCGACGGCCTCGACGACCTGTTCCTCGGCATCAACCGCGTCATCGTCGTCGCCTGCGGCACCGCCGCGTACGCCGGAATGGTCGGCAAGTACGCGCTCGAGCAGTGGACGCGCGTGCCCGTCGACGTCGAGCTCGCGCACGAGTTCCGCTACCGCGACCCCGTCATCGGCCCCGACACCCTCGTCGTCTCGATCTCGCAGTCGGGCGAGACGATGGACACCCTCATGGCCGTCAAGTACGCCCGCGAGCAGGGCGCCAAGACGCTGTCGATCTGCAACACGCAGGGCGCGACGATCCCGCGCGAGTCCGACGCGATCGTCTACACGCACGCCGGTCCTGAGGTCGCCGTCGCCTCGACGAAGGCGTTCGTCGCCCAGATCACCGCCCTCTACCTGCTGGCCCTGCACATCGGACGCGTCCGCGGGTCGCTGGCGACGGAGGTCGCCCGCGACGCGGTCGCCCAGCTCGAGGCCGTCCCGGCCGGCATCGCACGGGTCCTCGAGACCGAGCAGGAGCACATCGAGCAGTTCGCGCGGTGGATGGGCGACACCCAGTCGGTGCTCTTCCTCGGCCGCCACGTCGGGTACCCGATCGCCCTCGAGGGTGCACTGAAGCTCAAGGAGCTCGCCTACATCCACGCCGAGGGATTCGCGGCCGGCGAGCTCAAGCACGGCCCGATCGCGCTCATCGAACCCGGTCAGGCGGTCTTCGTCATCGTCCCGTCGCCGCGGGCCTCGCGCGAGCTGCACAAGAAGGTCGTCTCGAACATCCAGGAGATCCGCGCCCGCGGCGCTCGTGTGATCGCCGTCGCCGAAGAGGGGGATGCCGCCGTCCTCCCGTTCGCCGACGAGGTGCTCCGCATCCCGCTCGCCGGTCCGCTCTTCGAGCCGCTGCTCGCGGTCGTGCCGCTCCACATCTTCGCGATGGGTCTCGCCACGGCGAAGGGCCTCGACGTCGATCAGCCGCGCAACCTCGCGAAGTCCGTCACCGTCGAGTGAGTCAGGCCGGGTTCCGTCCCGGCCCGAACGACGCGTTCCGCGCCTCGTCGACCCAGGCGCGCAGCTGCCACGGCGCGAACCGGAACAGCCGCGCGACGTCCGCCTGCGCATACCCCGCCTCGAGCACGGCCGCGACCGCGAACTCCTGCATCGACCCGAAGTCCCGGCCGGCGAGCGGACCGGTGCGGAGGTCTCGGAAGCTCCGCGGCGTCGCCGGTCCCGCGGGAGCGCGCGGCGTCGCGGCCGGGGCCGGCGACCCCTCGTAGGGCACCGAGATGACGTAGCCCGGAACGGGACCGGCCGCCGGCGTCGGTTCCGGCGGCTGCTGCCGGGTCGGCGCATACGGCGCGTACGGCCACGGCTGCGGGGGCGCCGCCGGCGCGGCATCCGGCTCCCACACCTCCGGCATCTCGAGCGGCTCGTAGCCCGGCGGCGGCGCGGCCAGGAGGTGCGCGTCTGGCCAGAGGAGCGAATGATCCTCGGGGGCGACGCGGTCGTCGGGCGTGTACGCGGGCGCGTCGGTGTGCGCAGGCGGAGGTGATCCGGCCTGTGAGGCGCCTTCTGCGGAGGTGCTCATCGTGACGTCCTCTTCGGGTGAGGTGATGTCAGAACTCGGAAGTGATGGTGAGGTTGCGCTCACGATAGCGACAGGTGCCCTCGGCGTCACGTGTCGGACCCGGCCCGTCCACACGATCCGCACGCGCGACGACACGGCGGGGAAAAAACATCGTGACCGGAATCTGGTAGACACGACCGGGGCGTCGACGACACGGCGTTCGTTGTGGAGGGACTTTTTCAATGCGACTTTCTGTCATCGGATGCGGCTACCTCGGCGCCGTGCACGCCGCGGCCATGGCCTCGATCGGCCACGAGGTGGTCGGCATCGACGTGGATGAGCGGAAGATCGCGTCGCTCGCCGCGGGGGAGGCGCCGTTCTTCGAGCCCGGCCTGTCCGAGATCCTCTCCGAGGGCATCGCCTCCGGTCGACTGTCCTTCTCGACCGACTTCGCCGCCGCCGCGGGCGCGGCCGTCCACTTCGTCGGTGTCGGCACGCCCCAGGTCAAGGGCGGCTACGCGGCCGACCTGACCTACGTCAACGCGGCCGTCGACGCGCTCCTCCCGCACCTGTCCGAGGGCGACATCGTCGCGGGCAAGTCGACGGTTCCCGTCGGCACCGCCGCATCCCTCGCCCCCCGCGTCAGCGCGACGGGCGCGACCCTCGTCTGGAACCCCGAGTTCCTGCGCGAGGGGTTCGCCGTGCAGGACACGATCGACCCCGACCGCCTCGTCGCCGGTGTCCCCGCAGGTGACGAGGGCGAGCGCGCCACCCAGGTGCTCCGCGAGGTCTACCACCCGTCGATCGCGAAGGGCACGCCCTTCATCGTGACCGACTACGCGACCGCCGAGCTCGTGAAGGTGTCGGCGAACGCGTTCCTCGCGACGAAGATCAGCTTCATCAACGCGATGGCCGAGATCGCCGAGGTCGCCGGTGCCGACGTCACGATGCTGGCCGACGCGATCGGCCACGACGCCCGCATCGGTCGCCGCTTCCTCGGCGCCGGCATCGGGTTCGGCGGCGGCTGCCTGCCGAAGGACATCCGCGCCTTCTCCGCCCGCGCGGAGGAACTCGGCCGCGGTGAGTCGGTCGCGTTCCTGCGCGAGGTCGACGAGATCAACATGCGTCGCCGCGAGCGCGCCGTCCAGCTCGTCCAGGAGGGCCTCGGCGGTGAGGTCTACGGCAAGAAGGTCACCGTGCTCGGCGCCGCCTTCAAGCCGCACTCCGACGACATCCGTGACTCCCCGGGTCTCGACGTTGCGGTTCGCCTGCACGGGCTCGGCGCGAACGTCACGCTCACCGACCCCGAGGCGATCGAGAACGCCCGTCGCCAGCACCCGCAGCTCACCTACGTCGCCGACCGCGACGAGGCGCTGACGGGCGCCGACGCCGTCATCCTCGTCACCGAGTGGGACGAGTACCGACGCGAGCTCGCCCCCGAGCATGCGGCATCCCTCGCCACCGGCCGCGTCGTCGTCGACGGCCGCAACGCCCTCGACCCCGCCGCGTGGCGCGCCGCCGGCTGGACGTACTACGGGATGGGCCGCCCCTGACCGACGCGCTGCGCTCCGGCGGGTGGTGTCACTGCCCGCCGGAGATCGCCGCGCCCGCCGCCATCAGGAGCAGCGCCGTCGCGTTGTAGACGATGTGCGCGAACACGGCCCCCCAGATGCGACCGGTCAGGATGACGAGGGTCGCGCAGACGAGGCCGACGGCGCCCACAGAGAGGGACTCGCCGAGCGGCAGCGAGCCGTCGACGACGTGGATGAGGATGAAGCTCGCCGTCGAGACGAGGACCGCCGCGACCGCCGCCGCCGCGCGACCCGCGGTGCGACGGAGGAGCCCGTACATCGCGACGAGGATGACGGTGCGGAAGAAGAACTCCTCGACCACCGGGCCCACGAGCCCCGACGGGATCGCCTCGGTCAGCAGCCACGACGAGGTGAGGTTCGCGGACGGGAACGGGCGGGCCGCGGCATCCGACACCCATCCCTCGATCACCCGCAGGCCGAGGCCCAGAGCGAGTCCGTGGATCAGGTCCGCGCCGCGCACGCGCAGCAGCCCGGCCGGGCGTCCTCGGCGGAACGCCACCACGACGGGGACCAGCATCCCGACCCACAGGATCGCCGTCGAGACCAGCGGCGCCGACGGGGACCGCCACAGCAGCTGCACGAGCGAGCCGGCGAAGATCGCCGCGCCCAGGCTGAGCAGCGCGATGACCAGCAGGCTGCCGTTCCAGGGGCGCACCCCGGTGCCGCCGAGGCGCCAGTCGGTGCGGCGCCGGCGACGGCCGCGGCGGCGCCGCTCGTCGCCGTCGGGGCGGTGCTCGGGCTCGGCGATCGGGGTCTCCGCCTCCGCCGCGGGGGACGAGGGGCCGTCGCTAAGCTGATCCTGCACGGGCCTACCGTATCGGGTGCCCGTCCGCGTCCCACCCCCGCGCCACCGTCCCGCCGAGCACCGAGGGGGAGACTCGGGCGAGGGCGAGTCGCGGCATCCGTCTCGAAGGGCCCCGCGTGATCCACATCCTCACCGTCTGCACGGGCAACATCTGCCGCTCGCCGCTCGCGGCGCTCGTCCTCGAGCAGCGCCTCGCGGACCTCGGCGTGGCGGCGACGAGCGCGGGCATCCGCGCACGTGAGGGAGTGCGGATGCCGGTCGAAGCCGCCGAGCTCGCGATCGCCCGCGGCGTGCCCGCCGACCGGATCACGGCCCACGGCTCGAGGTACCTGACCGAGGCCATCCTGCGAGGCCCCGACCTGGTGCTCGCCATGGACCGCGACCACCGGCGCGCGGTGGTCGAGCTCGCCCCGGGGCAGCTGCGGACCGCGTTCACGATCCGCGAGTTCGAGCGGCTCGCCGCGGCGACCCCCGATGAGGCGCTGCGGGCCGGTGCGGTCGGCGCGGAGCCGCGGGACCGCCTGCGCGGCGCGCTCGCCGTCCTGTCGGGGCAGCGCGGTCTCGTCCTCCCGCCCGCGGATCCCGCCGACGACGACGTGGTCGACCCCTACGGCCGCTCCCGCGAGACCTACGCACGCTCCGACGCGCAGCTCTCGCGCGGTCTCGACGCCGTCGAGCGCGTCGTCCGCCTCGCCGTCGGCTGACGCCACCCGCCGCCACTCCGCCGACGCGCAGCCGTCCCCGGATATCCTGATCTGATGCCGTAGAGCGCGGCGAGGGGGAGGCGGCATGATCATCGGCATCGGCGTCGACCTCGTCGACATCCCGCGCTTCGAGGCGTCGATCGCCCGCACCCCGAAACTCATGCAGCGCCTGTTCACGCCCGCCGAGCAGACCCTCAAGCCGCACTCGCTCGCCGCCCGCTACGCGGCGAAGGAGGCGCTCATCAAGGCGCTCGGCGGCTCGGACGGCGTGCACTGGACCGACATCGAGGTGGCCTCCGAACCTTCGGGTCGCCCCGTCTTCGCGCTGTCGGGCGAGACCGCCGTCACCGTCGCCGACCGCGGCATCACGACCGTGCATCTGTCGCTCTCGCACGACGCGGGACTCGCGACGGCCTACGTCGTCGCGGAGGCGGGATCGTGACCCGGATGCCGGAGGGCGTCGCGCGGGAAGCGGTCATCGACGTCGGCGCGATCGAGCACAACGTGCGACACCTCGCGCGGGTGACCGCGTCGGAGGTCATCGCCGTCGTGAAGGCCGACGGGTACGGTCACGGAGCCGTCCGCTCGGCGCGTGCGGCCCTCGCCGGCGGGGCAGCGCGCCTGGCGGTCGCCGATGTCGGCGAGGCGCTCGAGCTGCGCGCCGCGGGCATCGACGCCCCGGTGCTCGCCTGGTTGCACGCCCCGGGCGCGGATTTCGCCGAGGCCGCCGCCGCCCGCATCGAGCTCGGCGTGTCGAGCCTCGAGCAGGTCCGCGCCGCCGCGGCGGCCGGGTCGCGGGAGCGGCCCGTCACGGTGCAGCTCAAGGTCGAGACGGGCCTCGGCCGGAACGGCATCGCGCCCGCCGACTACGGCGTGGTGTTCGCCGAGGCGGCGGCCCTCGAGGAGGCCGGTGTCATCCGGGTCCTGGGCCTGTTCAGTCACCTCTCCAACACGTCCGCCGCCGACGACCGCACGGCGCTGTCGCGCTTTACGGTCGCCCAGGCGGCGGCCGAAGCGGCGGGTCTCCGTCCGCCGTTGCGTCACATCGCGGCATCCCACGCCGCTCTCGACCTGCCCGAGGCGCGCCTGGGTTGCGTCCGTCTCGGTGTCGCGATCTACGGGCTGTCGCCGTTCGCCGACCGGTCGTCCGCCGACCTCGGGCTGCGTCCTGCGATGACGCTCCGGGCGGCGGTCGCCGCTGTGCGCCGCGTGCCCGCGGGGCAGGGGGTCTCCTACGGCTACCTGCACCGCACGGCCAGCGAGTCGACGCTCGCGCTGATCTCGATGGGCTACGCCGACGGTGTTCCGCGCGCGGCCTCGGGAGCCGGCCCCGTCTCGATCGGCGGGCGCACGTTCCCCGTCGCCGGACGCATCGCGATGGACCAGTTCGTCGTCGACGTCGGCGACGCCCCGGTCGCGGTCGGCGACGAGGCCGTGCTCTTCGGCGACCCCGCGACGGGTGTGCCCGCGGCGACCGACTGGGCCGACGCCGCCGACACCATCAACTACGAGATCGTCACGCGCATCGGCCCGCGCGTGCCGCGACGGGAGATGCGGTCTTGACCGGGATG
>JAAIGE0100307832.1_pt1 | contig 10872 bp, 5 predicted proteins | sample 6487951 | NCBI WGS metagenome assembly JAAIGE01 (sample SAMN13974128, study PRJNA590717) | phyllosphere metagenome | biome: tomato field; feature: multiple bacterial spot infested tomato fields; material: tomato leaves; isolation source: leaves from tomato fields | host: Solanum lycopersicum ... | reverse complement strand
TTTCCCCGGATTGTCATCCGGGGAAAATCAATACACCACCTTCACCCGAATGGTATGCGGAGCGGGCTGATTGCCACCAAAGTATAAGCCCGTTTTATAAGCAAATTTCTTGTTGTGATTGAAACGGACGGGCTCGCCTTCCATGACCCGATATTCTTTTTTATTATAGTCAATTTTGACGCTCAGTCGTATCGGCTGATTAATCGAAGTTTCGCCTACCTTGAAAGCCGTCCGCTGACCGTCTACATACGCGTAACAGGCCAGATCGATTTTCTGCGTTTCCGGGTTCCATCGCCAGCCCACGCGGGCTCCATCTACCTGATGCGGAGCCGAACCTAAATCCTGATTCTTAGAGCCTACAAAGCCCAGACCAATCACTTTATTCCAGTCGTGCTGATCCACGCTTTGTAAATCGTAGATGCAGGAACTATCAAACGTAACCGTAGCCGCTATTTCCCGTGGGCTGATCAGAATACCCGTTTTACGCTTAAAAATAGGGTCGTGACTAAAGGCTTCAATCACCACCCATTCCGGATCAGAAACCAGAAAGTCAGGGACGCAGGCCTGCAAAAGCAGTCCTATTCCCAGGAAGAGGCTGGTATAAAAGGCCAAAGACACAGCACGAAAACGGTGAAGCATAAGGAACAAGGTCGGTTGAGGGTATTAACGCTGAAAGTGGGTTTTTATGTTTTAAGAACAACGAGTGAATGGCTGCCTTTCAACAAAGAAAACCTTTGTTCACCGAAAACGAATGGTCGAAAAGTAATGATGAAACTAAACTATTCATTCCTTTCATCTCTGATGATCCTATGTACGGGATTTCTGGGTTCTCTGGCTTTAGTCGCTCAGGAGCTTTATCCCTTGAAGTTACCCGATGAAAACTGGCATGGCGAGACCCGAACCCTGCGATACCATCCTGAAGGAGAGGATTTTGTGATCGTGAATGGGAACCGGCGGTTTACCCGTGCCCTGTATGGCACCAACACAGCCTTTCGGGTAGAAGCGGGGGACTTACCTGAATTGGCCCTCTACATGCCCGGGATGGGAGGGAATCTGAGTTTTGGACTAATTGCAGGAAATGAAAGTAAGTGGCTGAATCAAGCGAAGAAAATTACTGCCCGGTATCGTCCCGGTTCGATGCGGTATGAAATTGAAGATTCTTTATTGGGGCAGGGAAAACTGGAAATTATAATTCTGGCTCTGGCCGATGCCGAAGGGTTTATTGTTAAAACGACTTTCAAAAATGTAACTGCTCCGGTAGAGTTATGCTGGTTTTTTGGTGGGGCGAGCGGTAAAAAATTCAGTCGCAATGGCGACATGGGACCGGACCCTGAATCAAGCTTTTACCTGAAGCCCGGCCATTGCAGCGATAATCGTTTTACAATCAAGCCGCCGACGTTTGTCCTGAAGTATGGGTCGGTTCAGGCAAAAAAGGAAAGTAGCCTGATTGGCTTTTTTCCGGAACAGGCTTCCATGACGATTGCCGACGCAAGCGACTTAGCTTCTCCGTTGAACGTGATTCAATCACCGCGGGGCAAAGCTCCGGTTCTGGCCGGAAGGCTGAAAGTAACGAATCATGAGTCTTCATACATCGCTCTTCAAAACCCGGAAAGTAAGACTGAATTAGAGCCGGCAAAAGCTGCAGAAATCTTCGATGAAGCAGAAAAGGCCCGGTTAAGAATCGCGGATCGCGTCAGGATTCAAACGCCCGATCCGTATGTGAATACCGTTGGCGGAGCCCTGAGTATGGCGTCGGATGCCATCTGGGAAACGCCTTCGTATCTGCACGGAGCTATTGGCTGGCGGATTCGGCTGAATGGCTGGCGGGGGGCCTACACCGCCGATCCGCTGGGCTGGCATGACCGGGCCCGGACGCACTTCCGGGCGTATGCAAAATCGCAGATAACGTCCCCGGAGGCCGGACCCGTGGTGCCGGATACGTCCAATAACCTGGCCCGCCAGCAGGAGAAACTGGGGAATTCGGTTTTTACCAGTGGGTATATCAGTCGCGACCCGGAGGGAAAATCCATCCGGCCGCACCATTACGACATGAATTTGGTCTACATCGATGCCCTGCTCTGGCATTTGAACTGGACCGGAGACCTAACCTTCGCCCGTGAAATGTGGCCGGTATTGCAACGGCACCTGGCCTGGGAGAAACGCAACTTCGATCCTGATAACGATGGTTTATACGATGCCTACGCGGCCATCTGGGCCAGCGACGCCCTGCAATACAGTGGGGGCTCAGTCACGCATACGTCGGCGTATAACTATCGTTCGAATAAAATGGCGGCCACGCTGGCCCGCCTGCTGGGGGAAAACCCGCAGCCCTACGAGCAGGAAGCAGACCGGATTTTAAAAGCCATTCAGAAGGCATTATGGATGCCGGAAAAAGGCGTTTATGCGGAATTTAAAGATGCTCTGGGATTACGAAAACTCCACGACGTTCCGGCCCTCTGGTCCATTTATCATACGCTGGATTCGGAGGTGCCGGATGCCTTTCAGGCGTACCAAAGCGTTCGGTATACCGATACGCAGATTCCTCACATTCCCGTGCGGGCCGAGGGTCTGAAGGATGAAGGATATTATACCCTGTCCACAAGTAACTGGATGCCTTACGAATGGTCCATTAACAATGTGGCTCTGGCCGAGTCGGCTCATCTGGCTCTGGCCAACTGGGAAGCCGGACGGACGGACGAAGCCTTTAAGTTGTGGAAAAGTGAGTTACTCGCCTCGATGTACCTCGGCGGAAGTCCGGGTAACTTTGTTCAGATTTCGCATTACGATGCCAATCGGCACGAAGCGTACCGCGATTTCGGGGACCCGGTGGGTATCAACTCCCGAACACTCGTCGAAGGACTGTTTGGTATTGTACCGGATGCCTTGCACGATCGATTACTCATCCGGCCGGGCCTGCCTTCTCACTGGAATTCGGCTTCGATCACATTACCCGATTTGAGTTATGATTTCAGGCGAACCGGAACGACGGACGTCTACCAACTGATCCCGAACTTTCCCAAAAAACTGAATCTTGTGTTACGGGTGAAAGCGTTCCGGGAGAATATTCGACAGGTTACTGTAAATGGTAAGAAGGCAAAATGGAAAGTAGTGGATCGTGCCGTAGGGCAGCCGGTGATCGAAATAAATAGTCCGAACCAGGCCAGGTACGAAATCAGAATTGAATGGGCGGGAACAAAGCCCGTTCGCCCTGAAGTAAAGGCGTATTACGTCCAAAAATCGAGTCAGCGTTTTGATTTTGGGAAAGCGAACATTTTATCCGTTTTCGATCCGCAGGGAGCGTTTCATAAGAAAAGTCATCAGGCTGGTACGTTAACGGTTCAGATGAGCAGTATTCAGGGAAATCGAACGGCTTTTGTCGAGTTACAGCAGGGGAGTCTTCGCTGGTGGCATCCGCTGAGTTTTCAGGTAGGGGATGCGATCTCGGTGATACCGAGCACTGAAAAGCCTTCCGTCATTCAGATTCAGAATCATACTTCTCAGGAACAAAGAGTTACGTATCGCCTGGGACAAACCAGTCAGCAGGTAACCGTAAAAGCGGCGTCTGTTTCTCCGGCATTAACCATTCCTGATCTGGTAGTAGGAACAAACCCTTTGATGTTTACCACGGCTCCGGGCGATACTCTTCGGTATTCGCTGGTGAACTGGGAGGGAAAACTTCAGGATAAGACTCAGGAAAGGATTAACCTGACGGAGTATTTCAATGATGGGGTCACTCAGATCTTCAGGAATCAATACCTGTCTCCCCGGCCGCAAACGGCAACCTTGCAGTTACCCACACAGGGTATTGGCGAATGGACGCATCCCAGGATGACTGCCGAAATTGATGACAGCGGCTTACGCAAACGGGCAGGAACCAGTCATCAGTTCAACACGCCGCAAGGAATCACCTTTGCGTCTCCGGGGGATTCCTCGGGTAAAAACATCCTGTTTGTTTCGCGTTGGGATAATTATCCTGCGGAGGCCCGATTGCCCTTATCCGGCAAAGCTTCGCGGGCGTATCTGCTAATGGCTGGTTCGACCAATCCCATGCAAAGCCGGATTGAAAATGGGCAGATTGAAGTGTATTATACCGACGGAACTGCTGAAAAACTGACCTTACGCAATCCGGAAAACTGGTGGCCCATTGAAAAAGATTACTTCGTGGATGGCTTCGCTTTTTCGACGGGAGCCGTTCATCCGCCGCGGTTACATCTGAAGACGGGAGAAGTGATTTTCGGTGAAAAGGCGAAAGAATACAATGGTAAGGAAATTGAAGGCGGAGCGGCCACTATGCTGGATATTCCGCTGAACTCTGCTAAAACCTTAAAAGAACTGAAACTAACGGCCCTCGCCAATGACGTAGTGATTGGTTTGATGAGTATAACGCTGGTCAGATCGGAGTAACTACTCAAATGGGTTCAGGTACTCAGACCATTGCAGGGGGCTGGGTAAAGAGCTCTTACTGAATTCAATGTGAATGACCCGGCGGCGTTGCTGATTCGTGGTTCGACTGGAAGCGTGCAGTAATAAAGGCTTCATAAACATAACAGCCCCTGCCGCTACCGGACAAACTTCTTCGGTTTCCTGAGTCCAGTCAATAGACTCAGGCCGATAGAGTCCTTTCAGATGCGAGCCGGGGATTACTTTCAAAGCTCCGTTTTGTTCTGTCGTATCGTCCAGATGAATGCGAAGGGTAACGTTGTTTTCCAGAATTTCAGTGGGCGGCTGCACCGCAAACTGGTTTTGTTTCACCGTCCAGGGGCCAAATCCTTTTTCTTCGATTTTCCGATCTACGGAAATGGTCAGATCCTGATGATACGCCACGAACCAGTTGGACTGCTCGGGTTTATCGAAGTAAATGGATTTAACAATGAAGAAATCCTTACCTAAAGTTTGACTTATCAGGGTCTTTAATTTTTCATTGAAAACCGTTGACAGCGTTTCGGGAGCTTCTTTGAAAAATTGACGAATGGCGAATAAATCACTGGTTTTACGAAACGTTGACTTATTGGTATTCAAGTCCGCGATCTGATCTAAAAGCCTGTGGATTTCTGAAGGCTCGAAGACAGGTTCCGAAACAGCAAAGCCGCGATGCGTAATCTGTTGTGTTAAGTCGAGGGTATCCATCCGTTTTTACTTCTGAGAAAGCGTCGTTTTTTCAATGGCTTCATAAGCCGCATCCATCACCCGGCGACGAATACGAAGACTGGTAATCAGGTTATTATTGGCATTGGGATGCACCCGGTTGGAGAGAAACACTACTACCAGTTCCTGAGCCGGATCCGCCCAGACCAGGGTGCCCGTAAAACCCGAGTGCCCGAAGCTGCGATTAGAGGCGTAGGACGAAATATAAGCATTACCATTACCGTCCGGACTTCGATCCCAGCCCAGGCCACGGTAACTACGGAGGGTGTAGTTATAGGAGAACATCGGCACCGTGTTTCGCAGGAAATAGCGGCGACCTCCGTAATACCCATTCTGAAGATTCATCTGCATCAGAATGGCCAGATCATTGGCCGTGCTAAACAAACCCGCGTGACCGGACACGCCGCCCTGAATAGCTGCATTCTGATCGTGGACGGTGCCGCGAAGGAGCTCCTCCCGGAATACCCGATCGTCTTCAGTGGGAGCAATTTTCCAGTCGATAACCCCATGCATCAGCGGGCTGAACAGGGTGTTATACATGCCCAGCGGCTCGTAGAAATTCTGGTGCACAAATTCATCCAGCGGCTGATTGGCAATTTTTTCGACCAGCCGACGCAGCATAATGAGCCCCAGGTCCGAGTAAATGTACTTGTAGCGACCACTGCGATCCCGCTGGGTAGTCATGGGGCTTTGCACGACCCATTTCCAGACCGAATCAATCGTAGCTGGCTTCGTCCATAAGTCGCGGGCGACCATTAACGTATAATTCAGCGTATCGACCCGCAGATCAAACTCCGGACTGAAAATTCCTTCAGGTTTCGTTTTTTCCCAGAAGGGCAGATAAGCCAGCAATCCCGACTGGTGCATCAACACGTCGCGAACCACCAGATGTTCTTTCGTCGTCCCCTTTAAATCCGGTAAGTAATGGGACAACTTCTGGTTTAAATCCAGATCACCGTTTTCGTTGAGCAGCATGATGGCCTGCAAAGTCGCCGCTACTTTAGTGACGGACGCGAGGTCGTAGAGCGTGGTGTCTCGTACGGGTTCGAACGGCGTGAGAGCGTAGGTGAGTTTTCCGTAGTTTTTTTCCCAAACGACCCGGCCTTTTCGAGCGATCACCACCTGCCCGCCGGGAAAGGCCCCCTTTCGGATGGACTCATTCATAATGTTGTCGATCGTCTGGAGCTTGCTGCTGTTCATGCCGACATCTTCGGGTAAGCCATAGCTTAATCGCCCGATGGCCTGCGTCGTTAATCCGTGACCAACCGGTAAAAGTCCTTCTACCGAAACCGGCAGCTTACCCAAAGCGGGTAAGGCCCCGAATAACACTTCGGCCGTGGCTTTCTGAGCGAAGGGGTCGCCTTCGTACCCGCACAGGAGCGTGGGGACCTCCGGAAAATTCTTCAGACTGTACGGGTTACCAAACGCACAGACAATGACCTGGTTACCCCGTTTGACCAGCTTCTTCACAAAGTCAATCGATGCCCAGGAAACGCCGTAGTTCTGGGCTACTTTCTGCCGCATTTCGTGCAGACTCACAATCACTACCTGACTTGAGTCGAGTTTGCTGAGCATTTCGGCGTAGAAACGCTCGTCGGTTTTGGTGCCATTGGTGTAACACTTCACGTTGGCGTACTTACGCAGGGTATTCTGAAATACGTTGTTCTCACTTTCACCCACGGCCACAGCACTGATTTTCAGCGTGTCAAGCTGAATCAGCGGCACCAGTTTTCGGTCGTTCTTTACCAGAGTTACGGCATTCTCGTAGAGGCGTTCCCGCAGGGCTTCAGACTGGGGCGTTTTCAATTCCTTCACCAGATTCTTATCGACGGGAATGGTCTGGAAAGGAACTAACCCGGCATTATACTTGGCGTAAAGAATCTTCTGAACCCGGCGATTAATTTCTTCTTCCTTGAGCTGACCCTCCGTAATGGCCTGTTTAATCTTTAAAATCGAAGCTCCCACGCTTTCCGGTTGTAACAGCAGGTCATTTCCCGCCAGTAGGGCCTGTAAGTTGGCTTCCGGTGCCGGTTTGCCCTTCGTTACGCCCCGCATATTCATGGCATCAGTAACCACCAGGCCATTGAATTTGAGCTGATTTTTTAACAAATCGGTCACAATAGGAGCCGAGAGAGTCGAAGCAATGGGTCGGGATTCGTAGGCCGGAACTTCGAGGTGAGCCACCAGAATACTGGAAACGCCGTCGTCAATCAGAGCTTTAAATGGAGGTAACTCAAACTGATTCAAACGCGTGAGGTCATGATCTACCTTGGGTAAGGTGCGATGCGAGTCGGTATGCGTATCGCCGTGACCGGGAAAATGCTTGGCACAGGCCAGGACTCCCGCCGCCTGCAGTCCACGGGCGTAGGCTTTGCCTTTCTCGGCTACGTTAAGAGGATCTTCACCGAACGAACGATAGCCAATGATGGGATTCAGTGGATTGGAATTCACATCTACCACAGGTGCAAAATTCATCTGAACCCCGATGCGTTTACACTGGCGACCAATTTCCAGGCCCATTTCATAAATCAGGCTGTTGTCCTGAATGGCTCCGAGCGTCATCTGATGCGGAAAAGAGGTTCCCAGGGCCAGCCGCATGCCGAGGCCATTTTCGGCATCGAGTGAAACCAGCAGAGGAACTTTGGAAAGGTTCTGGTACCGATTGCTTAACTCCGCCTGGGAGTAAGGATCGCCCTGAAAGAAAATCACGCCACCCACATGATAAGCCTTAATGAGGCGATCAATGGTAGCGTAATACGATTCGTAGCGATTGGAGTACGTGCCGATCACAAAAAACTGGCCGATTTTTTCGTCCAGAGTCATACCGGAAAGCGTACTGTCCACCCAAAGCTGAGCCGCTGAAACCTGAGTGAGGCCAGGGGCTGGGCGGGCTTCATGGGTAGAATCCGCGACTGTGATTTTACTCGAACCGTGGTTATATATCGGAGATTTCCAGGCAGTCAGAGCCAGCAGGCCGCACATTCCCAGAAAAACTAACTTATTCTTCAACATCCTGATCATCAATACTTGCAACGAGAACGCGAAATTATCTCTAAACAATTGTATCAAAACATATATATTTAAAAAAATAGGCTCGCTTTTCCGGGGGATTTGGGCGAAATTCGCGTTCCTGCTTTATCCAACACGCCCGGTTCAGAATCTATTCAGATTCTTACCGAAGAAATAAGTTTAAATCGGAATTCGTTTTTATAGGCTCCGAACACACTTTCATGCAAGATATTATTCAACTCCTACCCGACTCCATTGCGAATCAGATTGCGGCTGGTGAGGTCGTTCAGCGACCGGCTTCGGTGGTGAAGGAGTTGCTTGAAAATGCCATTGATGCCCAGGCTACGCAGATTCAATTACTGGTAAAAGACGCCGGTCGCACCCTGATTCAGGTCATTGATAACGGAGTAGGAATGTCGGAAACGGATGCTCGCATGTGTTTTGAGCGTCACGCTACCTCAAAAATTCGTACGGCTGAAGATCTTTTCAAAATTCGTACCATGGGTTTTCGCGGCGAGGCTATGGCTTCCATTGCTGCCGTGGCTCAGGTGGAGTTACGGACCCGTCGGGAGACCGATGAATTAGGTACGCACCTGAAAATTGAAGCTTCCGAACTCAAGCTTCACGAACCCTGCCAGACGCTAACGGGGACGAATATCTGCGTAAAGAATTTGTTCTTTAACGTTCCGGCCCGACGGAATTTCCTGAAATCCAATCCCGTCGAAATGCGTCATATTCTGGACGAATTTCAACGCGTGGCCCTTTCGTATCCCGATGTAACTTTTACACTGCATCACGGAGAAACGGAAGTGTATAACTTACCCGCCGGAAAAATGTCCCGCCGGATTGTGGACTTATTCGGGAAAAATTACCGGGAACAGCTCGCGGATACCCGTGAGGAAACTCCTTTTGTGAAGGTAAGTGGATTTATTGGTAAACCTGAGTTTGCCAAAAAGGTACGGGGAGAACAGTTTTTCTTTGTCAATCAGCGGTTTATTCGCCACGCCTACCTGCATCACGCGGTGCTCAGTGGATTTGAGGGGCTGATTCCCGATGGCAATCATCCTTTTTATGTATTGAACATCGAAATCGACCCGGCTCATATTGATATCAACGTTCATCCTACCAAAACGGAAATCAAGTTTGACGATGAACGCTCGGTGTATGCCATTGTGCGGGCGGCCGTTAAACGGGCGACGGGAGTGTATGGGCTGGCTCCGGCGATTGATTTTGAGATGGACGTGAACTTATTGAGTCCGGCGAAATCGCTATCGTTCGAGAAGAAAGATTATGCCGGACACTTTGAAGCCTCCGTTAATGAAAACCGAAAAATAACGGACGAGGAACCTTCGCCACGAGATACTTACAATGCTCGTGCTACGGCTCCGAAACGGAATATTAATAGTTGGGAGAAATTGTTCGAAGGGCTGGAAGGACCGGTTAAAAATGAGCGTCACAGCATTTTTGATCTTCCCGAAGAAGTCTTACCCTCCGTCAAACCCTTTACGCCTCCAATACCGGAAGAAGAACCGGCACCCGCGGCAGCGAGCATCACTTTTCAAAGCAAAGCCAATCGGATTCAGACCGAGGAAGCTCCTCTTGAGGAGGCACCCGTGACGGAATCCGAACCGGAGGAATCTCCGGTGTCAGAGCAAACGTTCAGTTCCAAAGCAGTCCCTTCCAAAGCGTCGGCGAAGCCTTCGTTGCTGGATTATGAACGAATGCTGTTTCAGGTGCATAATCGGTACGTGCTGTCACAGGTAAAGTCCGGGTTAATGGTCATTGACCAGAAAGCGGCTTATGAACGCATTCTGTACGATAAATACCGGATTTCGCTGGATAAGCGGAATGCGGCTTCCCAACAGTTATTATTCCCCAAGACCGTTACGCTGAACCCTGTTGATTTCCAGCTGGTGCTCGAAATTGAGCATGAGATTAAAGCTCTGGGTTTTGATTTTGCGGAAATTGGCAAGAATGCCTTTATTCTCTACGGCATCCCGGCCGACGTTACCGACGAAAATGAAGAGGATTTATTCGAAGGATTATTATCTCAGTTTCGGCAGCACTACGCAGAACTAAAAATGGATCGGCCTGAAGCCCTGGCCCGTTCCTTTGCCAAACGTTCCGCCGCTCGTTACCTGACCCGACTCTCGGCTGAAGAAATGAGTGCTCTGGTCGATCAGTTATTTGCTTCAAGTAATCCGTCTTATACACCCAGTGGAGACCCCACGTTTTCAATTCTGGGACTGGAAAAAATTGCCGGATTGCTCCGTTAATACCCGATCCGTTCAATAATCATAAAAAAGACCTCTTCGCTAGAAGAGGTCTTTTTTATGATAAGCCTCTGTTCGTCCGCGACTGTGTCGCGGATGCTGGAGTAAGGCGTTTTCAACGCCCAGCGTCACAGTCGCTGTTCTTTCTAATCCGCGTTTAAAATGCGGGCTAACTGTGAAACATTAAAATTTTATTATTTGCAACTATGTTGCAAATAATAAATATCTTTGCCTTCAGAACTGACAATAACCCTACAGAACGCTATAGCTTCTGTATCAATCAAAAAAGGCATGAAACGTACGTACTGGCTTTATCTTCCTTTACTGGCTCTGGCCGCTTTATCTTCCTGTAAAAAAGATAATACAGATCCGGAACCCGATGAAAATGAGTTGATTACTACGGTAGAATTAACGCTTAAGGCGGGTAATGAAACGGCCAAAGTAT
>JAAIGE0100068467.1_pt1 | contig 10872 bp, 9 predicted proteins | sample 6487951 | NCBI WGS metagenome assembly JAAIGE01 (sample SAMN13974128, study PRJNA590717) | phyllosphere metagenome | biome: tomato field; feature: multiple bacterial spot infested tomato fields; material: tomato leaves; isolation source: leaves from tomato fields | host: Solanum lycopersicum ... | reverse complement strand
GTCGCGACGACCGCCGAAGAGACGAAGAAGCCGCAGCGCGACCTCCCGATCGGCATCATCGCCTCGCTCGTCATCTGCACGATCCTCTACTGCGCGGTCGCGATCGTCGTGACGGGAATGGTCCCGTACGACCAGCTCAACCCGAAGGCCGCGCTGGCCGAGGCCTTCGCCTTCCACGGCCAGACCTGGATGGCCACCGTCATCGCCGCGGGCGCCGTCGCGGGCCTCACCACCGTCGTGCTCACGCTGCTCATCGGAGCCACGCGCATCATCTTCGCCATGTCGCGCGACCGACTCCTGCCGGGCGCTCTGGCGAAGGTGCACCCCCGCTTCCGCACCCCGTGGGTCATCTCGATCATCGTCACCGCGGTGGTGGCGGTCGTGGCCGGCCTCACGCCGGTCGGCATCCTCGAGGAGATGGTCAACATCGGCACCCTCTCGGCCTTCGTGCTCGTCTCGATCGGCGTGGTGGTGCTGCGCCGGACGCGGCCCGACCTCAAGCGCGGATTCCGCGTCCCGCTGAGCCCGGTGCTTCCGATCCTGTCGGCGGCGATCTGCACCTACCTGATGCTCAACCTCTCGGTCGAGACGTGGTTGCGCTTCCTCATCTGGCTGGCGATCGGCTTCGCGATCTACTTCGCGTACTCGCGCCGGCACGCACGCGTGGGACTGCAAGACGTCACGCCGCACGTCATCACTCCACCGAAGAACTGATCGGTCCCGGATGCCAGGGCCCCGGCGGACACCGTTCCGCCGGGGCCCTGCTGCCTCGATGAAGCAGACGGCGAGACCACACGCGATACGTGCGCGATATGTCCCTCCCCCTAGGGTGAGAAGCGTCCATCGACGACGATCACCGCTCCGGGGGGTTTCATGGGGATCGCACGCACCTGGGTTTTCCCGATTCTGCGTCTGCTTCTGGTCGCGCTGGTCGCGGCCGCTCTGATCAAGCTGGCGTTCTTCCCGGATCGGCCGGCCGACGCGTCTCCCGCCGAGCCCACGGGCGCGATCGTCGAGCCGCGCGTTCCGGCAGCGCTCGGGACGATCACGAACGACGTCGTCGTCACGGCGGCCGTGGCGGCCGACCCGGCGGTTCCGGTGAAGTCCACCGCCGGTGGGGTCGTCAACAGGATCTTCATCACGCAGGGGTCGGCGGTCAACCAGGGCGACGTCATCTTCAACGTCAAGGTCCCGATCGAGCGTGATCCTGCCGACAGCGTGGACGAGGAGGGCAAGCCGAAGCCCGCGATCTTCCGCTACGAGGACGTGACGGCGCCCGCGGGCGGAACACTCAGTTCGCTCGCGGTGCTCGAGGGCCAGGACGTCACGGTCGGCATGGCGGCGGGGAACGTCGCTCCCCCGACCTTCTCGGTGACGGGGACGCTCGAGGCCGCGCAGCAGTACCGCCTCCTCAACCGACCCACCGAAGCCTCGGTCGCCATCACCGGCGGACCCGCACCCTTCACGTGCACGAACCTGCGCCTGGTCACGCCTCTCGCGGGAAGCGCCGGCGACGGGGAGTCGACAGCCGGCGGCACCTCCTCCTCGGGCGGCGGCTCCGGGACGACCGTGACGTGCGCCGTCCCCGGCGAGGTCACGGTGTTCGCCGGGCTCGCGGCCGAGATGACCATCGCCGGCGGTAAGGCCGAGAATGTGCTCGTCGTCCCGACCACCGCCGTCCGCGGGGCCGCCCAGAGCGGGACGGTCTGGGTGTCGACGGCCGACGGCGCGACCGAGGAGCGCCCCGTCGCCCTCGGCCTGACGGACGGGACCCAGGTCGAGATCACGCAGGGATTGACCGAGGGCGAAGAGGTGCTCGAGTTCGCCCCCGGCGCGATGGCGGGATCGGGCGCGGGAGACAACTGCACCACGTACCCCGATGGGACGATGTTCTGCGAGTCGGTACCGGCGTCGTGAGCCTCCTCCGACTCGAGGACGTCACCCGCACCGTGATCCCTCCGGATCAGCCCGCCCTGACGATCCTTTCCGGGGTGAACCTCACCATCGAACCGGGCGACCACGTGTCGATCGTCGGCCGCTCCGGCTCGGGGAAGTCCACCCTGCTCAACCTGCTCGGTCTGCTCGACCTTCCCACCAGCGGCGTGATCAGCTTCGACGACCGCCCGGTGAAGAGCTACTCGAGCGCTCGACGCGACCGCTTGCGCGGCGCCTCCATCGGCTTCGTCTTCCAGCAGTTCAACCTGCTCGCGGGACGCACGGCACTCGAGAACGTCACGATGCCGTTGCTCTACTCGTCGGGACGGACGTTCTGGCAGCGCAAGCGGATCGCCGCCGAGATGCTCGAGTTGGTGGGCCTCGGGCACCGGCTGAACAGCATGCCCGACCGCCTGTCCGGCGGAGAGCAGCAGCGCGTCGCGATCGCCCGTTCCCTCGTGCGCGGGCCGCGCCTGATCCTCGCCGACGAGCCCACGGGCGCCCTCGACCTCGACACCGGCCAGAGCGTCATGGAACTGATCGACGACGTCGCCGAACGCACCGGCGCGGCGCAGGTCGTCATCACGCACGACCCGATGATCGCGCGGCGCGCGCGCCGGCACTTCCGCCTGGACCGCGGCATCCTGACGCCCGTCGACGATCCCGCGTTCGAGCCGCTCACACGGCGCGAGATGCGCGAGATGGCACCGGTCGAGCCGAGCGGTGACGCGGCTGAAGACGAAGCCGACGTGCTCGACATGTTCGCCGATGATCGGAGGGAGTCCTGATGCGCGGGCTCACCGGCTTCGTCGGGGCCCTGCTCGAGGCCTGGCAAGAGGTGCGCGTGCACCGCACGCGGGTGCTCCTCTCGCTCATCGGCGTCGCCGTGGCCGTGTGCTCGCTGACCACGGTGGTCGCCCTCGGCGCGATCGTGCAGCAGGCGAACCAGGAGCTCAGCGAACGTCAGGGCGGCAGGCCCGCCACCCTCTACGTCTCGGCGTTCCGTCTGGACGGGGCGATCGACCCGGCGGACATGGATGCCGCGTGGAGCAAGGTCCTCGAGCGCTACGACATCTCCTACGCGTCGCGTGTGCAGAACACCGTCCAGATGGTCCCGTTCGCGACGGGCGCGGTCCAGGTCGGTACGCAGGCCGTCGACCAGCCTTTCGGAGAGATGCACCGCGTCCAGCTGACCGAGGGCTCGTGGTTCTCGCCGACCGACGAACAACAGCTCGCACCGCGGATCATCGTGAACGAGGTCTTCTGGGACCGCATGGGCCGACCGCCGCTCGAGAGCCACCCGGTTGTGGCGCTCGGTGGGGACGGCGTCCCGGGCGCGGCATCCGGAATCCCCGCCGGAGGCACGCTCGCGGTGGTCGTCGGAGTGACTCCCGCCAGCACGTGGGAGACCGAGCCGACGATGATCATGCTCGCGCGGCACGCGGAGGCGATGCAGAAGGCCGCCACCGGTGAACGCGGGTCGGCCGCCGCTGCCGCGGACCCGTACGGCGGCGGCGGAGCACCGCAGAGCCAGTACGAGATGTGGGTGCCGCCCGAGCTCGCAGACGCCCTCACGGCGGCCGTCACGCGCGACCTGCAGGCCGCCCTCGGCGAAGGCACCGAGGTGAACGTGTCGCGGCAGGACTGGGCGCAGTACGGCAACGACCCGTTCCTGGTGACGAAGCTCGTCGTGATCGGGATCGCGGTGCTCGTCCTCCTGCTCGGCGCGCTGGGCCTGGTCAACATCGCCCTGGTCACGGTCAAGCAGCGGGTGCGCGAGATCGGTATCCGACGCAGCTTCGGAGCGACGGCGGGTCGGGTCTTCTTCGCCGTGATGATGGAGAGCGTGGTCGCCACGGTCGTCGCGGGCGCCCTCGGCGTGGTGGCGGCGATCCTGATCGTGCAGTCACCGGCGATGCGCGACCTCGTCGGTCAGGGCATGGTCAGCGACTTCCCGCCCTTCCCCGTGGATGCCGCGATCGTCGGCCTCGTCGCGGCCACCGCGGTGGGGGCCCTGGCCGGACTGCTGCCGGCCCTCGTCGCGGTGCGGGTCAAGGTCATCGATGCGATCCGCTACTGACGTCCGCGCGGGAGCCTCGCCGCGCGGCGGAGCGCCCGATAGGTTCGGAACGTGACCGACTCCTCGAGCGCCGTGCCGCCGCCCTCCGCCCTGCCCGACGGGGTCGCTCCCCCGACCCCCACCGATTCGCTCCCCGCGATGGACATCACGGGCCTCGTGAAGCGGTTCGGCGAGAAGGTCGCCGTTGCCGGTCTCGACCTCCGCGTCCCCGCGGGGTCGTTCTACGGCCTGGTCGGCCCCAACGGTGCCGGGAAGACGACGACGCTGTCGATGGCGACTGGCCTACTGCGTCCCGACGCCGGAACGGTGCACATCCACGGCGTCGACGTGTGGGCGCAGCCGGTGGAGGCCAAGAAGCTCATCGGCAACCTCGCCGACGGAGTCCGGCTCTTCGACCGGCTCACCGGCGAACAGCTCGTGACGTACACGGGCATGATGTTCGGCCTCACGCGCGACGAGGTCGCCACGCGCACGGCCGACCTCCTGCGCATCATGGACCTGACCGAGGCCGCCGGCACCCCCGTCGTGGACTACTCCGCGGGCATGACCAAGAAGGTCGCCCTCGCCTGCGCCCTTGTCCACGCGCCGCGTCTGCTGGTGCTCGACGAGCCCTTCGAGTCGGTGGATCCCGTGTCGGCCGCCAACATCGAGGACATCCTCCGCGGCTACACCGCCTCGGGCGGCACGGTCATCGTGTCGAGTCACTCGATGGACCTCGTGCAGCGCATGTGCGATCACGTCGCCGTCATCGCTCAGGGCCGACTGCTGGCATCCGGAACCGTCGACGAGGTGCGCGCGGGCAAGACCCTGCAGGACCGCTTCGTCGAGCTCGTCGGCGGACGCCACCACGCGGAGGGGCCGCAGTGGTTGCGACAGTCCTGAGGATCCGTTTCCGCGTCCTCGGCAACACCCTCGCGCGCAGCCCGATGCAGTTGGTCGGGTTCATCTTCGGCGTGCTCGGCGCGCTGTGGATGCTGCTGTTCGCCGCGGTCGGGTTGTTCTTCGCCGGCACCCTCGAATTCGACGTCGCTCGATCGATCGTCACCGGGGCGGGAGCCGTGCTGATCCTCGGATGGGTGCTCGGTCCGATCTTCGCGACCGGGGTCGACACGACCCTGGATCCCGCGAAGCTCGCTCCGTTCCCGATGACCACGACGCAGATGATGATCGCGATCACCGCCGGCGGGCTCACCGGCGTCGGCGGCCTCGCGACCGTCGTCGGCAGCCTGCTCACCTTCCTCGTGTGGGTACATGAGCCGGTAGCGGCGATCGCCGCGATCGTGTGCGTCCCGATCGGGGTGCTGATCTGCGTCGTCGCCTCGCGGACCGTCGCCGCCCTGGCATCCGGGATGGGCGGCGGACGCCGCACGAAGGAACTGATCGGGCTTCTCGCATTCGCGCTGGTGATCTTCGCGAGCCCGATCCTCATCGGCATCCTGAACGCGGTGCAGTCCGCCACCGCCCAGGGCCTGCAGCTGCAGTCGCTCGTCGGCGCGATCTCCTGGACGCCGATCGGTGCCGCCTGGGCCGTGCCGGGCGACCTCGCGACCGGCTCGTGGCTGACCGCGATCCTGAAGTTCGTGATCGCGCTGGCGACCCTCGGTGTGCTGTGGGTGCTGTGGTTCCGCAACCTCTCGGCATCCGTCATCGCCCCGCCTGCCCGGTCGACGGCGAAGCGCAAGACGGGATCGCTCGGCTGGTTCGGCGTCATGCCGTCGAACCCCGTCGGGGCGACCTGGGCCCGCTCGCTCACGTCGTGGACCCGCGATCTGCGCTACATCCGGCAGCTGCTGCTCATCCCGTTCGCGCCGATCCTCGTGCTCATCTACTCGCAGTGGGACGTCAGCGGACCGTTCTTCGCCCTCTCGGGCCTGCTGGTCGGGTTCTTCGCGGGGGTGCTCCCCTACTCCGACATCTCGTACGACGGCACGGCTTTCGCGACCGTCATGCAGACCGGCATCCGGGGCCGCGCCGATCGGCTCGGGCGCACACTCGGCGTCGCGAGCATCACGCTCCCGCTCGTCGTGCTCGCCGATCTCGTCACGATCGGGATCTCGGGCCGGTGGGACCTGCTCCCGCCGGTGCTCGGCGCCTCGCTCGGACTGACCCTCATCGGCTTCGGCATCAGCGCGGTGAGCTCGGCGTTCCTCGTGGTGCCCACACCGGCCCCGGGCGACTCGCCGTTCAAGCGCGTGCCGGGCTCGTCGTTCTCGATGTTCCTGACGTTCTTCGCGTGCTGGGCCCTCGTGGCCGTGATCGGCCTGCCGACGGTGATCCCCGCCGTGATCGCGACCTTCTCGGGATCGAGCCTCGCGGGTTGGATCGCGTTCGTCGTGGGCCCCGTGCTCGGCCTCATCGTGCTCGCGGCCGGAGTGGTGCTCGGCGGAAAACGCTTCGACGTCAACGCGCCGAGCCTCCTCGCGCAGTTGCGGTCGTTCCAGGGGGCGTAAGCGGGGAGGATGCCGTTCGCCCGGCGCCGGCGTTCGACCCAAACGAGCTCGGTACGGACGTCAGGCCGACGAGGGGCCTGCTCCTCGGAGGGCCTGATCGACGACGATTTCGCAGTAGTTCTCCGCGGCGAGCGGGTCCTCGTAGGGCGACGGCGCGAAACCCATCAGGGTTCCGACCAGCGCTGAACCCGTGATCGCCTGCAGCAGCACGTCGGCGTCGCAGTGATCCGACAGTTCTCCTCGCTCGATGGCCGCGAGTACCAGACCGCGGTTGCCGACGTGGATGACCGTGCGCAACCGCTCGAAATACTGGTCGAAGACGGCGGGCTGGGATGCCCGTTCGGCGCTGACGCGGAGCACGAAGCTTCCCTGGTCGGAGAACATCAGTCGCAGGACCGACTGGGCGATCTCGCGAAGGTGATCGCGGATGTCCGTCCCGTCGGTCTGAGCGGGCTCGAGCACGTGAGAGCGGAGAGCCTCGTCCAAGATGTCGTCGGGTGACGCCCACCGACGGTAGATCGCGGGCTTACCCACACCCGACTCCCGGGCGATGGCGTCGAAGGTGAGACCCACTCGGCCCGACGCCGCATAGACGCGTTGCGCCGCGATCAACACCCTCGCGTTGATCTCAGGATCACGAGGGCGGCCGGTTCGCTGTCGAGTCTCCGCCACGCGGTCCACGATACCGAGGGCGGTCTCGACGACGCGTCCGCCGTTGCGGGGTGCGGAAGAACGGTCTACCGTCACTTACGTACGATATGCGTACGTAAGTGACGAAGGAGTCGACAATGACCACCACCCTCCCTCCCTCCGGCGCGGCGAACGCGCCGTTCGTCCTCACCGAGGAACTTCTGTGGGGCGATGTCTCGAGATGGCGACGGTTCGGCGAGGTCGTTCCGGCGGGAAAGTCCGTCGCGGCCGACGGCTCCGTGGATCACGGGCTGTTCGGTCCGGGGTCCGTCACGTGGAAGGTCGTTCTGCATCCCGCGATCATCGTGTTCGAAAGCCCCGCTCAAGCGGTCCTCCAGTTCCTGTACAAGCCCATCACGGCCGGCATCCGGGATGCCGATCCGATGTCACGTCGTGCGCGGTCAGGGAAGTTCACGTGGTTCGACTTCTTCGAGCGGTTCCAGCGCAACTCGGGAATGCACGCGCCGATGTGGCTGGGCGACACCGAGACCGCGACCCGGATGGCAACGCATCTGCATCGCATCCACGGTCACGTGCAGGGTCCGGTCATCGACCCGGACGATTCGTCGCTCGGTGGCTACGCCGCGGCCGAACCCCGCGATGCGATGTGGGCCGCGATCACGGAGATGCACGCGATGCTGCTCGCGTACGAGAACCTCGCCTGGCACGGTGACGAACCTCCGCGCCCTCTCACACCGGAAGAACGCGACCAGTACGTTGCCGAAATGGCGCCCTACCTTCGACTCGTGGGCGCCGAGGAAGCCGAGATCCCGTACAGCATGGCCGAACTCGACGCACTCTACGAGAAGTACGCGCCCTACTTCGGCCATCGCGAGAGCGTCTTCCGCGATCTCGAGACGGGCGTCAACATGATGGTGCAGTACCGGCAGGTGGCGGAGAAGAACTGGCACCCGAGCCACGCACTCGCCACGGACGTCCTCGCCGAGACCTACAACGATTGGCACGACGTCATGCCGGCGATCCTCCCCGAAAGGCTGCAGCTCGCCGCGGGACGCAGCCCGGAGCAGATCAGCGCATCGGAGCACACGATCCGCGCACGCGAGGGAGACATCCGCGCGATCCAGAGCCCCGAGAACGAGGCGCGGATCATGAAGCTCCTCTGGGGACCGGACGGGGTGGACTTGATCACCAGCGCTCGGCAGTTGGACGAGCGGTTCCGCGCGACGGCGTGAGGATCGGGCGGCGATCGATTCGCGGGCGGGCGCAATCCCGCTTTGGTCGATCGCCGCCTACCGCACGAAGGCCTCCACGCGTTGGACGAACCGTGCGGGATCCACGAGGTGCGGGTAGTGCGTCGGCGGCTGCCACACCTCGTGCACGGTGTGCGGGATCTCCTGCTGCAGCCACGCCGCGTACTCGGGGCCCGCGTCGAGCCCCGTGATCACGAGGTAGGGGACGTCCGCCGGGATCTTCGTCAGCCTGCCGACCAGCTCCGCCAACTCGTCGGACGAGTCCTCGAGCAGCGGGCGCCACATCCCGAGCACCACGTCTTGCCGCGGAGACCGGATGCCATTCACCCGCGCCAGCTCATCGGCATCCAGGCCGCCCGCCATCTGCGCGAACATCCCGTGGATGAACAGCGGGAAGTCCTCGCCGCGCAGCATTCCCTCGGCCTGCCGCACCTGCCCCTGCATCCCCGCGAGCTGCAGGGGCTGGTCGACGTTGACGACCGCTCGGACGGGGAAGAGCGCGCCGTAGGCCGTCGCCACGATGCCGCCCATCGAGTGGCCGACGACCACCGGCAGCTCCGCGGGGATCACGTCGTTCTCGGCGAGCTGCGCCAGAGTCTCGTGAACGTCGGCCGCGAGCGTCGGGATATCGTACGGCTCCTCCGCCGCCGAGGCCCCGTGACCACGCAAGTCGACCCGGACCACCGTGAAGCTGTCGGTCAGATCGACCGGATCCCAGCTGCGCCGGTCTTCGGTGATGCCGTGCAAGAGGACGAGCAGCGGGCCGGAACCCGACACGTCGTGGGCGAGGATCATGGCTTCTCCCTCGGAGGGTGAGCGGGCTTTTCCCGAGCATATCCGGGTCTTCCCGCGGCGAACGTGGCCGGTCTATCGTGAGGGCAAATCCGCCAGAGAGAAGGATGCCTCGATGTCGACCTCCCTCGTTGTCTACGTCTCGTTCGCCGGCGCCGCCCGCGAGGCGATGACCTTCTATCAGTCGGTGTTCGGCGGCGAGCTTTCGATCCACTCGTTCTCGGACTTCGGCATCCCCGACGCCCCGGCCGACGGTGTCATGCACTCCGAGCTCTCGGCCGACGGCTTCACGATCATGGGCGCCGACGGCTTCGAGGAGCCCGCCGAGGGCTGGGGCAAGAGCCGCGTGCACGCCGCCTTCATGAGTGACGAGACCGACCGCGTGCGCGGCTTCTACGACCGCTTCGTCGAGCGGGGCGCCCAGGTCACTCAGCCTCTCGAGAAGCAGGTGTGGGGCGACCTCTACGGCGAGCTCGTCGATTCGTGGGGCGTGGCATGGATGTTCAACATCGCTGCGCCGGGCGGATGGGCGGAGGGGAACGGCGAAGCCTGAGACGCAAAGGCTGCCAGCCGCGTTCCTCGCAACGAGAAAGACCCCCGCCGGAGCGGGGGTCTTCTTGGCTATCTGGTGGACCTGAGGGGATTCGAACCCCTGACCTCCTCGATGCGAACGAGGCGCGCTACCAACTGCGCCACAGGCCCGGACAACTCCACAACACTATCACGCCGCGAGCCCGACACCCGCCCTGGGCGACCTCCCGGGCGCGTCATGCCGCGAACGGCATGCGGTCCATCACTGACCCGACGCGCGACGCTCGAGCAGTCGGCGGACGTGGTCCTCGATCTCGGTGTCGTCGACGTACCCCATCGCCGCGTACGGCGAGGGAGCGGCCGCCGGACGCGCGGTCTCGATCGGGGTCGGAGCCTGGGCAGCGGCGATCTCGCGGGCGGCCTCTTCGCGGGCTGCGGCACGCAGCGCCTCGCGGGCGAGCTGTTCGTCGACGACAGCGGCGGCACGCGAGCCGGCCGATGCGACGAGCGGCCGTGGGAGTTCACGCGGCGTCCAGGTCTGGCGGGGCGCGGGAGGCGCCGGAGCGAAGTCCTGCACCACCGCTGCCACTCGCTCCTCGGCGACGACCGCCGGGCGAGCGACGCCCCGAGAGGCCACGACCGCGAGACGACGGAGGAGGAGAACGGATGCCACGACCCCGGTCGAACCCGCGATGAGGAGAACAGGTCCCCCACCGGCGACGACCATCACGGTTCCGGCAACGGCCGCGATCAGGCCGGCGAGGGCGAATACCGACGTGGCGAGGCGGAAGCGGCGGCGCGCCTTGGCACGACGCGCTTCGGGGTGGGCGACCGCCGCGGCGCGCTCGGCGCGGGCCCGCTCGATGGCCACCTCGCGCTCGGCACGGGCCTTCTCGAGAGCCGCGGCGCGCTCGGCACGAGCGACGTGCACGGCGGCGGCGCGTTCCGCCCGCGCGAGTTCGAGGGCGGCAGCGCGCTGCTCTTTCACGAGATCACGGTCGCGGGCGTTCTCGAGGCGGGCGACCTCGAGTCGGGCCTTCGCCTCGGCGAGCTCGATCTCGGCCTTCTTGGCCTGCACCTGACGCGCGATCTTCTGCTGCTGGTGCGCCGTCCGCGCGGTGAGCTCGAGGTGGACCTCACGGGGCGTCTCCGCCGTCTCGGCGAGTACGCGGAGCGCCTGGTT
>JAAIGE0101407504.1_pt1 | contig 10873 bp, 5 predicted proteins | sample 6487951 | NCBI WGS metagenome assembly JAAIGE01 (sample SAMN13974128, study PRJNA590717) | phyllosphere metagenome | biome: tomato field; feature: multiple bacterial spot infested tomato fields; material: tomato leaves; isolation source: leaves from tomato fields | host: Solanum lycopersicum ... | reverse complement strand
CAGCGGCATTACGACGTGCAGATGGTCGGCGGCATCGTGCTCCACCGCGGCGAGATCGCCGAGATGCGGACGGGCGAGGGCAAGACGCTCGTGGCGACGCTCGCCTGCTATCTCAACGCGCTGCCCGGCAAGGGCGTGCATGTCGTGACCGTCAACGACTATCTCGCCAGCCGCGACGCGACGTGGATGGCGCAGGTCTATGGCTTCCTGGGCCTGACCACCGGCATCATCGTGCCGAACCTGACCGACGAGCAGCGCCGCGCCGCCTATGATTCCGACATCACCTATGCGACCAACAACGAGCTCGGCTTCGACTACCTGCGCGACAACATGAAGTACGAGCGGACCGGCATGGTGCAGCGCCCGTTCAACTTCGCGATCATCGACGAGGTCGATTCGATCCTGATCGACGAGGCGCGCACCCCGCTCATCATCTCCGGCCCGACCGACGACAAGTCGGAACTGTATGTCGCAGTCGACGCGATCGTAAAGCAGATCACCGAAGCCGACTATGAGAAGGACGAGAAGCAGCGCTCCGTTACCCTGACCGAAGACGGCACGGAAAAGATCGAGCGGCTGCTGGAGCAGGCGGGTCTGCTTCAGGGCGACAATCTCTACGACTTCGAAAACACGCAGGTCGTCCACCACGTCAACCAGGCGCTGCGCGCCGTGGTGATGTTCCGCCGCGACATCGACTACATCGTAAAGGACGGCAAGGTCATCATCATCGATGAATTTACCGGTCGCATGATGGACGGTCGCCGCTGGTCCGACGGTCTGCATCAGGCGGTGGAAGCCAAGGAAGGCGTCCAGATCGAGCCGGAGAACCAGACGCTCGCCTCGATCACCTTCCAGAATTATTTCCGCATGTATCCCAAGCTGGGTGGCATGACCGGCACGGCGGCGACCGAAGCGACCGAATTCTTCGAAATTTACAAGATGAACGTCGTCACCATCCCGACCAACCGGCCGGTGCAGCGCGTCGACGAACAGGACAGTTTTTACAAGAATATCGAGGACAAATTCCGCGGCATCGCCCGCACGATCAAGGAACATGCCGAACGGGGCCAGCCGGTCCTGGTCGGTACTGTGTCGATCGAAAAATCGGAAATGCTGTCGGAGTTCCTGCATCAGGAAGGCGTGCCGCACGCCGTTCTCAATGCCCGCTTCCATGAAAGCGAGGCGCATATCGTCGCGCAGGCGGGCCGCAAGGGCGTTGTGACGATTGCGACCAACATGGCCGGTCGCGGCACCGACATCAAGCTGGGCGGCAATCTCGAAATGCGCGTCGAAGACGAATTGCGCGACATGCCCGAAGGGCCGGAGCGCGAGGCTGCTATCGCGCGCATCGAACAGGAGATCGAAGCGGAGAAGCAGGAAGTGCTCGCCGCCGGCGGCCTGTTCGTTCTTGCGACCGAGCGCCACGAAAGCCGCCGCATCGACAATCAGCTGCGCGGTCGTTCGGGCCGTCAGGGCGATCCGGGCCTCTCGCGCTTCTACCTCAGCCTTGACGACGACCTGATGCGCATCTTCGGCCCGGACACGATGTTCGCCAAGATGATCCGCTCGAACCTGGAGGATGGCGAGGCGCTGCCGCCGTCCAAGTGGCTGAGCAAGGCGATCGAGACTGCGCAGAAGAAGGTCGAGGCGCGTAACTACGATATCCGCAAGCAGGTCGTCGAATATGACGACGTCATGAATGACCAGCGCAAGGTCATCTACGAACAGCGCAGCGACATCATGGACGCCGATACGGTGGACGATGTCGTCACCGACATGCGGCATGAGACGGTCAACGATCTCGTCGGTGCATCCTGCCCGCCCGGCACCTATCCCGAACAGTGGGACATCGGTCGCCTCAAGATGCGCATCGCGGATATTCTCGGCCTTGAACCGGATATCGATGCTTGGCTCACGGAAGATTCCGTCGATCCCGAAATGATTGAGGAACGCCTCGTCAAGCTGGCCGACGAAGCCGTCGCTGAGAAGACCAGTGAGATCGAATCTGCCGACTGGCATATGATCGAAAAGTCGATCCTGCTCCAGAGTCTCGATCACCACTGGAAGGAACATCTCTCGACGCTCGACGCGCTGCGTCAGGTCGTCCACTTGCGCGCCTATGCGCAAAAGACGCCGATCAACGAATATAAGCAGGAAGCCTTCGCCCTGTTCGAGCGGATGCTGGAAAATATCCGCGAGGATGTGACCGGCTCGATCGCCCGCGTCCAGTTCCGCATGGATGAGCCGTTGCCGTCCGAGTTCGAGTTGCCCGTGCTGCCCGACTTCATCACGACGCACATCGATCCCTTCTCGGGCGAAGACAACAGCGCAGACATCGATGCAGGATCGTTCGGCGGCATCACGACGACCATTCCGCGCGCGCCCATCGTGGCGCCGCAGGATGGTGAGTTCGCCAATCTGGACATCAGCCGCAACGCACCCTGTCCCTGTGGATCGGGTCAGAAGTACAAGCACTGCCACGGCGCGCTGGCCTGACGCCAGTCCGCGTTGTCGCCCACCGCCCATGACTAACCAACCCGTTCTCCACACCATCGATTATGCCACCTTCCTGTCAGACGTGCAGACGCTGGGCCAGATGGTGGCGGCGGATGAGTGGAACGCGGACTATGTCGTTGGCGTGGGACGGGGCGGTCTGGTCCCCGCCGTCTATCTTTCGCATCAGCTTGGCCTGCCCATGCTGTCGATCGATCATAGCGCGAAGGTGCCGGCCTTCGCCGACGAACTGCTCGCCAAGGTCGCGGAGAAAAGCCGCTCGGCCGTCCGCCTGCTCTTCGTAGATGACATCAACGATAGCGGCGGCACGATTGACTATATCCGCCGCCTGTTATCGACCCATGGCTGCGAGCCGGACAATCTGCGCTTTGCCGTGCTGCTAGACAATGTCCGCTCGCAGGCCAGCGTCGATTATCGCGCGGACACGATCGATCGCGCTGACGACAAGCGCTGGTTCGTCTTCCCCTGGGAGGCGGTCAGCGACAATGCGGCGATCGTCGCCGAAGCGCAGTCCGTCCCACACCGCCTCGCCTAAGCGCCGTCACGCCACTCGCTCTTGATTTCCGGCCCGCGTCATGGTCTCGCTGCGGCCATGGAACAGAAAGCCAGCGTCGCCACCATCCCTTGGGACCAGCCCGCCACGATGATCGATCTGGACGGCAAGCCGCCGCTGATCGGCACGATCCGCGACTGCGCCACCCACTTCGCACTCTACAAGACCCATGCGCAGGCACAGGCTCGTGTTCTCCTGACGCAACCTATTCATCGCGAAGGCCGCGTCACGCGCACTTGGCTGCTGGAACCGGAAGAGATCGCCGGGCTGGTCGCCCGGATGCGCGCAGAAGCTAACTGACCGGGTAGAATGCCTGCGTGACGGCAGAAGTGCAGCCAAAAATCCTGCGTGCTGCCTGAAATTAAGATAAACTGCCCAATTTCCGCCTTTCTAAAGGGCTGTGGCCGACAACGCCCCTGCGCTATCATGGGCCATGACCCAGCCCGCTCCCTTCGCCGACTTCGCGCCCGCCATTCGCCCGGCAACGCCGCTGCGCCAAGCGATTACCGCCGCCTATCGCCGTGACGAGGCAGCCTGCCTGGCGCCCTTGATCGAAGCGGCGAGTCTGGACAACGACACCCGAACTGCAATCCGCGACACTGCGCGCAAGCTGGTCACGAGTCTTCGCGCCAATGCGAAGGGCAGCGGCGTCGAGGGTCTGGTTCAGGAATATTCGCTCTCGAGTGAGGAGGGCGTTGCCCTTATGTGCCTCGCCGAAGCGCTGCTGCGTATTCCCGATGATGCCACACGCGATGCATTGATCCGTGACAAGATCGCCGATGGCGACTGGGGCGCGCATCTGGGCGGCGGTAAGTCGCTGTTCGTCAATGCCGCGACTTGGGGTCTCGTCGTCACCGGCAAGCTGGTCGGCAGCGTCGATGATCGCGGCCTTGGTGCAGCGCTCGCCCGCCTCGTCGCGCGCGCAGGCGAACCAGTGATCCGCCGCGGCGTTGACCTCGCGATGCGGATGATGGGCGAGCAATTCGTCACCGGGGAGACGATCGGCGAAGCGGTCAAGCGTGCCCGTGCGCCGGAGGCGAAAGGTTTCCACTACAGCTATGACATGCTGGGAGAAGCGGCGACTACCGGTGCAGACGCCGATCGCTATTATCGCGATTATGAAGACGCGATCCACGCCATCGGCAGGGCGTCGGGCGGGCGCGGCGTCTATAAAGGGCCTGGCATCTCGATCAAGCTGTCCGCCCTCCACCCGCGTTATTCCCGCGCGCAGGCGGATCGCGTCATGGGCGAGTTACTGCCCCGCGTGAAGGCGCTGGCATTGCTGTCAAAGGGCTATGACATCGGCCTCAATATCGATGCGGAGGAAGCCGACCGGCTCGAACTCTCGCTCGATCTGCTCGAAAGCCTCGCACTCGATCCCGACCTTACGGGCTGGAACGGCCTCGGCTTCGTGGTGCAGGGCTATGGCAAGCGCTGCCCGTTCGTCATCGACTGGATCATCGACCTCGCTCGCCGCGCCGACCGACGTATCATGGTCCGCCTCGTCAAGGGTGCCTACTGGGACGCAGAGATCAAGCGTGCGCAGGTCGATGGCCTCGCCGACTTCCCTGTTTACACGCGCAAGGTCCACACCGACGTCGCCTACATCGCCTGCGCGCGCAAATTGCTCAGCGCGCCCGACGCTGTCTTCCCGCAATTCGCCACGCACAATGCGCAGACGCTTGCGACAATCTACCATATCGCGGGACCGGACTTCGCGGTCGGAAAATATGAGTTTCAGTGCCTGCACGGCATGGGCGAGCCGCTCTACGAACAGGTCGTCGGCAAGGGGAAGCTTGATCGCCCTTGCCGCATCTATGCTCCGGTCGGCACGCATGAAACCCTGCTCGCCTATCTGGTCCGACGCCTGTTGGAAAATGGAGCGAATTCGTCGTTCGTCAACCGGATCGCCGATCTCACCGTACCGGTCGATGACCTCGTTGCCGACCCGGTCGAAGTCGTCCGCGCCATGGCGTATCCGGGCACAGGCCATGACCTGATTGCCTTGCCGCACGACCTCTATCCCGAACGCCGAAACTCATCCGGTATCGATCTTAGCGATGAAAGCGCGTTGGCAGCACTTTCCGCCCAATTGCGAGACAGCGCTACCGCCGCCTGGATTGCGGCGCCCGAGGGCGGGGACGGTGAACCCCGCCCCATTCTCAACCCGGCCGATCGTCGCGACATCGTCGGCCATGTCACGGAAGCGACCGCCGACCACGCCCGCGCCGCCGCGATTCAGGCGGCCGCGTCGACTTGGTCCTCGACGCCAGTCGCTGAACGCGCCGCTATCCTCGATCGCGCGGCCGATGCCATGCAGACGGACATGCCGTCATTGCTTGGCCTCATCATGCGCGAAGCAGGCAAGTCTCTTCCCAACGCGATCGCCGAAGTGCGCGAGGCGATCGACTTCCTGCGCTATTATGCCGCGCAGGCACGCGGCACCTTCGGCCCAGCGCAGACGCCGCTCGGCCCGGTCACTTGCATCTCGCCCTGGAACTTCCCGCTCGCCATCTTCACTGGGCAGATCGCCGCAGCGCTGGTCGCAGGCAATCCTGTGCTCGCCAAGCCCGCGGAAGAAACGCCGCTGATCGCAGCGCAAGGCGTTCGTTTGCTTCACGAAGCTGGGGTTCCTGCCGACGCGCTGCAACTGCTGCCCGGCGACGGCACGATTGGCGCTGCGCTGGTCGCCGCGCCACAGACTGCTGCCGTCATGTTCACCGGATCGACCGAAGTCGCGCGCCTCATCCAGCGTCAGCTTGCGACCCGGCTTTCGCCAGCAGGCAAGCCAATTCCATTCATCGCCGAAACAGGCGGCCAGAACGCGATGATCGTCGATTCCTCCGCGCTTGCTGAGCAGGTCGTGGCCGACGTCATCGCGTCCGCTTTCGATAGCGCAGGCCAGCGCTGCTCTGCGCTGCGAATCCTCTGCCTTCAGGAAGATGTCGCCGACCGCACGTTGGCGATGCTCAAGGGCGCACTGGCGGAATTGCGGATCGGGCGAACCGACGCGCTCCGCATCGATATTGGCCCTGTCATCACGGCAGAGGCGAAGGCCAATATAGAACGCCACATCGCAGCCATGCGTGCAAAGGGCCATTCGGTCGAGCAACTGCCCTTGGGAGAGGAAACCGCACACGGCACCTTCGTCCCGCCCACGATCATCGAGATCGACAGCATCGCCGATGTGGCGCACGAGGTGTTCGGCCCCGTCCTCCACGTTCTACGTTTTCGTCGCGAGCGTCTGGGCGCTTTGATCGATGCCATCAACGCCACCGGATATGGCCTGACGTTCGGCCTCCACACGCGGCTGGACGAAACTGTTGCGCATGTGACCGCGCGCGTGAAGGCGGGCAATCTGTACGTCAACCGCAACGTCATCGGCGCGATCGTCGGCGTGCAGCCTTTCGGTGGTCGCGGGCTTTCCGGCACCGGACCCAAGGCTGGCGGACCGCTCTATCTTGGACGTCTCGTTATCACGCCGCCCCCCTTTGCGGCGCGCGCAGGTCATCTCGACACCGCACTCCAAGATTTCGCGGACTGGTTGGAAGCGCAGGGTGAGGCGGATTCCGCCGCGCTTGCTCGCAGATATGGCGATGCTTCGGCGCTCGGCGTCCAGCTCGAACTCCCCGGACCGGTGGGCGAACGCAACATTTATGCCCTCCACCCGCGCGGCCGCATCCTGCTGCGTCCCGCGACGCGCGAAGGGTTGTTTGCGCAGATGGCGGCGATCCTCGCTACGGGCAATAGCGCGACTGTGGAGGGCATGGCGCTTCCCCCCGGCCTTCCGACCAGCGTCGCTGCCGCCTTCTCCGGGGCGAAGGACGAACCCTACACCGCAGCCCTCGTAGAAGGCGGTCCTGCCCGCATCGCCGCGATGGTCGATACCGTGGCTGCCATGCCCGGCCCGATCGTGTCGGTCCATGCGGAAGGAGATGGCCCGCTCGCCTATCCGCTCGACTGGTTGCTGGAGGAAGTGTCAACGTCGATCAATACGACGGCGGCGGGCGGCAATGCCAGCCTGATGATGATCGGCTAGGGGAGGAGTGGGCGGGGCATTATGCCTCCACCTTCGCCTTGCTGGTGTCCAGCATCTTGCCGTTGGTGATGACGACGATGTCGCCCACCTTCGTCACGCCGAACAGCTTCTTGGCGAACGGCGTCGGTACGCCGATGCAGCCATGCGTCGCGCTGCCATATTGGACGTTGCTGCCGTGGACGAACACGCCATCGCTGGTCAGTCTTTGGGCGTAGGGCATGGGCGCATTATAAAGGTTGGAGACATGGTCTGCATCTTTTTGCGTGATCGGGAAGGCACCGACAGGGCTAGGCTTGTCGGTCGCGCCATAGAGGATCACGGCTGACCCGATCTCATAGCCGTCACGAAACACCGATAATGTTTCAGCCTTGAGGTCGATCGTCACGATGACTGGCCCCTTCGCGGGCGCTCCATTCTCGTCCCATACATAATCGCCATGGCGGAAAGGGCCGTCGATCGGTAGCACACGCCTGACGATCAGCGCATCGGGATCGACCGCCATCGGCTGGTCACTTCGCCGCTCGATGGGCTTAGTCGTGACGGGCGATGGCGTGGCCGGCTTTTCCCGGACCGGCACATCCTGCGCGACCGGTCGGTCCATCCAGTGCATCGTGCCCGCACCGCCAGCGATCAGCACCGCTCCGATTGCCAGCTTGGGTCCGACGCTGCGCGCCACCGCCATCCACGAAGCCATAATCCATCCCGTCCTTGAACCAGATAAGCCCAATAGCCGGGAAAGGTTAAGCTCAGCCTTCGCGCGACACTTCCGCCGCAGCGATGGCAGTCAGGTTCAGGATGCCACGCGATGTGACGCCTGGCGTCAGCACATGGATCGGTTGCGCCAAGCCCATCAGCATCGGGCCGACAGTGGGCGAACTGGACGAAGCCGACAGCGCCGTCAGCGTGATGTTCGCCGCGTCCAGTGTCGGCATGACGAGCAGATTGGCCGGCCCCTCGAACCGGCTGTCAGGGATCAGCCGTTCGCGCAGCGGCTGGCTGAGCGCTGCGTCCGCGTGCATTTCGCCATCGACACGCAATTCCGGCTCGGCGGCCTGCACCAGCTTGAGAGCCTTCCGCATCTTGCGCGCGCTGTCGGTGTGCGATGCCCCGAAATTCGAATGCGACAGAAGCGCCACACGCGGCTTCAGGCCGAAATGCTTGAGTTCAGTCGCGGCAAGCACCGTCATCTCCGCGATCTGTTCGGGCGTCGGATCGGGCACCATATGGGTATCGGTGATGAACAGCGCGCCAGCGTCGAGGATCAGGCCGGACAGCGCATAAGTACGTGTGCTGCCCGGCGCGCGCTCGATGATGCGCAGAACATGCTCGACCTGGCCCCAATATTCGGACCGTCCGCCGACCAGCGCCGCATCGACGCGGCCCGTGCGCAGCAACATCGCGGCCGTAATCGTCGGGCGGCGATAGACATGGCGGAGGATCTCGTCAGCCGGAACGCCTTTGCGCGCAGCGACCGCGCGATAGGCTTCGACCAGCTCACCCATGACCAGATGATCGGTCTCAGGATCGATCACCTCGACATCATTCTCGCAATCAAGGCTGAAGCCGAGTTGGGGCAACTTGTCTTTCAAGATGCGGCGGCGGGCGATGATCGTCGGGCGGACGATCCCTTCGTCCAGCGCATCACGTACCGCGCGCAGCACGCGCTCGTCCTCGCCTTCGCCATAGGCGATGCGGCACCCACTGCCACGGGCCGCTTCGAACACCGGCAGCATCAACTGGCCCGACCGCGTGCTCTGGTGCGTCAGGCTGCGCTTATAGTCCTGAAGGTTCAGCGTCTTCTTCGCGACGCCGCTGTCCATCGCCGCCTTGGCGACCGCCACCGCGATCTCGCCGATCAGGCGCGGGTCGAACGGCGTGGGGATGATATAGTCCGGTCCGAACACCAGCTTGCGCCCACCATAGGCTTGGGCGACGCTGTCATGCGCGGGCAGGCGGGCAAGGTTGGCGATCGCTTGCGCAGCGGCGGCCTTCATCTCTTCGTTGATCTGCGTTGCGCCGACATCGAGCGCGCCACGGAAAATGTAGGGAAAGCACAGGACGTTATTGACCTGATTGGGATAATCAGACCGCCCCGTCGCGATGATCGCATCGGGACGCACTTCGCGGGCGGCTTCGGGGCGGATTTCCGGCTCCGGATTGGCAAGCGCGAAGATCAGCGGATTGGGCGCCATCAGCGGCAGCCATTCGGGTTTCAACACGCCCGGTGCGGAAAGACCGAGGAACAGGTTCGCGCCCGGCAGCACATCAGGCAGAGTGCGCGCATTGGTCGTGCGGGCATAGCGCGCCATGTTGGGCAACATGCCTTCTCGACCCGAATGGATGACGCCATCCTTGTCGGTCATGGTGACATTTTCGACCGGCAAACCCATCGATACCAACAGGTCGACGCAAGCCAGCGCCGCGGCGCCCGCGCCCGACGTCACCAGCTTGGCTTCCGCCAGCGTCTTCCCCTGCAGCACCAGCGCGTTGGTCACCGCCGCCGCGACGACGATGGCGGTGCCATGCTGATCGTCGTGGAAGACCGGGATGTTCATCCGCGCCTTCAGCCGCTGCTCGATGGCGAAGCATTCGGGCGCCTTGATGTCTTCCAGATTGATCCCGCCGAAGGTCGGCTCGAGCAGGGCGACCGCTTCGACGAACTTGTCCGGGTCGGTAGTGTCTACTTCGATGTCAAATACGTCTATGTCGGCGAATTTCTTGAAGAGGACGGCCTTGCCCTCCATCACAGGCTTCGACGCCAGCGCGCCGATCGCGCCCAGTCCTAGCACCGCCGTGCCGTTGGAGATGACCGCAACGAGGTTGCCGCGCGCTGTATATTCCATCGCCTTGTCGGGATCGGCGGCGATTTCCTCGCATGGCGCGGCGACACCGGGCGAATAGGCCAGCGCCAGATCGCGCTGGTTCACCATGCGCTTGGTCGGCTCGATGCGGAGCTTACCGGGCTGGGGATGGCGGTGATAGTCGAGGGCGGCGCGGCGGGTATTGTCGTCCATGGGAGCGGCCTTAAAGCGTCGTTTCCGCGAGGGCAATGGCGAACGCAGCCTTTGCGCGGCCAAAGCGTTTCCCTTCTATAACGAGATACGTCGAGGAGCGCCGCCTTGAAGAATAGTCTGTTGTCCGCCGTCCTGCTCTGCACGGCTTGCAATATCAATGTCACCGACGCGAACGAAAGTCGTCAGGCTCCTGATGCACAAACCGCCAACAACGCGGCGGGAGCACCGTCTGCCGACGCCTATGATTTTCAGGTCGTTCCCGAGCCAGCGAACAAACCTTGGCAGCCCAGTTCCATACTTCAGGCGCAGGTCGCGCTGGACCGCGCAGGCTTCTCGCCTGGCGTGCTGGACGGCAAGGACGGCATGAGCTTCACCGACGCGCTCAGAGGCTACCAAGAGGCGAAGGCGCTTCTTGTCACCGGCCAATATGACGAGAAGACATCCGCTGCGCTATTGGCTGGCGACAAGCAGCCAGCGACTTGGCTGGTCCGCATTCCTGCCGCTTTCGCGCGCGGTCCCTTTTTCAACATTCCCAAAGGGTTGAACAATCAGGCATCCTTGCCTGCACTGACCTACCGCAATCTTTTGGAGAAACTGGCGGAACGTTTTCATACGACACCAGAGACGCTTGTGGCAATCAACGAGAAGGGCGCGAAGGTAGGAGCAGGTATGGTCATACGCGTGCCTGCCATTCCCAACCAGCCGGTGATGCTATCGAGCCATTGGCCCATACAATCCACTCCATGCATACAT
>JAAIGE0100812890.1_pt1 | contig 10874 bp, 9 predicted proteins | sample 6487951 | NCBI WGS metagenome assembly JAAIGE01 (sample SAMN13974128, study PRJNA590717) | phyllosphere metagenome | biome: tomato field; feature: multiple bacterial spot infested tomato fields; material: tomato leaves; isolation source: leaves from tomato fields | host: Solanum lycopersicum ... | reverse complement strand
GTCCTAACCGTGACTGGATTCTTTCAAATTCCGCGGCGGTCATGGGCACTTTCTGCATTGCTGCAATATTCCTGGGTGATTAGGGCGGGGCGTGATGCCATCGTCTGTTGTGGTTTTGCGGCACGCCTAAACCTTACAAGAACGTCAATACTGATCAATACCTCAAAGAAATTCTATTGAAAACCCTAGCGCGGTCGCTCAACCGTTTGTCGAAGTCTGGCCATGCATCACGTCATCCGTATTCCCGGATTCGTAGGAGACGGGTAGTCCATATCTGGCTGCTGCCCCTTAGCCGACGCCTGCTGTCGATCCACGTTAGCCATCTCCAGTCGCTGCAGCGATTGCTCGACCGGCGTCTGCACGGCCAAATCGGTTGGCATGGAAGCGCGTAGGTGATCAGGGTCACTCAACCGCCCCTGCACCACAAATACATCGCGCCCGGCTGGCGTATCTGCCGTCTGGGCGCTCAACACCACGTGGTCGGCCCGGTCCAGACTGTTCTCGCGGGCAAGTACCATCACGCTGGCGATCAGACGGTTGCTGTGTTCATTAGGGGTCCGCCCGGCTTGCGCATCAATGGCGCTCACCCCTGCGTGCACCTGCTGTAGCAACGCATAGTCTTTGTGTTCGGGGCCTATATCGGCGAGACGAATGGGTGCTTTCAGGTCGCCAGGCATGCCATCAATCGAGGCAGTAAATGGGCTGCGGGTTATTGAGCGATACGGGTCGTCCTTGTGGAACTGAGCGGCTTTCTGCTGCCGCTCCAGACGTACCTGACGGGCATCGTTCAGTTCGGCAATCCGGGCGGGATTGGTCTCTTCTTGCACGTAAACGTGATCACCGCTCCCGCTGATCTTGGCCCACTTCTGATCCCGCTCGAAGTACATCGCGTAAGAACTCCTACCGCCAATCACATTTGGGTCTAGAGAGGGGCGGCCTTCAACGGCCTGAGCAAATTCTTTCGCCCCCAGATTGGCCAGATACTTGCTGCCTTCTATCAGGCCCATCTGGGAAATGGCGTCATAGCCGGTATTGCCTATACGTTTGGCGCCTACGTATTTGTTGTCGAGCATATTCGTCCAGACCTGCTCCAGCTTCTGAGGACCGCTTTTCTCCAACGCTGCATGCAGAAGTACTCGAGGCGTCCAGCAGTTGGGGTCGAGTTGATGGTCCGAGAAGGCTCGATCATGTGACCGCATCACGTCTGCTCCGGGAAGATTCAGAGCCAGGTCCGGGCGCTCCTTGTCCATCCAGGATTGCCGGAGTTCAAGATCTTTCTTAAGGAGGGTCTGTCCGAACTCTTCCCACTATCGCTCGCTCAACCGGGCATTAGGGAAACGCGATCCATTGTCGTGCTGTTCTCTGGCGTAGTCCTGCGCATAGTCGTTTGCCACCTGGCCAGGCAAACGATCGTTGCGAACCACGCTTAGTGCCAGACGTCCATAGCCATCCGCACCCGGCAATTGCGATAGGTAGTTCCAGTAAAGCTCCCGATTCCCTGCGTTCGCGTAGCTGGAAAGAATCTTGAGGTTGCGCTCAGTCAATCCACTCATGTCCTACTCCCTGTAATACGCGGTTCACCCAGCCTTGGTGCGAGCCAGAACGCTCCTTACAGCGTCTTCCATGCGCTTCCAGTCTTTCAGAAACGCGCGTTTATAGTTCAGGCTGATGGAAAGCTTGTTCTCGATATCAGAGAAATAGTGGACGCAACATGCGGCAACTGCTCCTTCCTCGTGGACCACTTCATCGCCTTCCAGCCGTAGACCGTCCCCGCGGAATTTTCTGCTATCGCACTTGATGAAAGTGATGAGGCTGCCACTGGAGTCGCGCGCGACATACCAGTCGTCCTCAAAGGCAGGATTACGGATAGGTGGCTTCCCGTAGTGGTCTTCGTACGCTTTCGAATATGCCGCCATCTTCGCCTCGTCGATGGCATATGGCGTTAGCCCGAAAGTCTCCGGTTGTGCAATGCGCAGATCGAGTCTGTCGACGGGATTACCACGTTCGACTGAACCTGCCTCAGTGCGCTTTTCGTTGGAGGAATACCGCGCTAACAATGTCTCGATAGGGATACGGTCCACATAGTCGATCGCCACAGCGATTTCCTTGCGGAAATCATTCGTGCGCGGGTTCGCCCGCGCGCCTGGCGGGGTCGGCGTCAGATCCGGCCACTCGATGATGAGCGTCACCCCTTCGCCTGGCCAAGGCGCGATCTGGCTATCCAGATAGTTGGCAGGAATGCGGAAGGTATTCGGTCCCAGCTTTACGTCAACAGGAGCATCAGAGTAGGTATGCCCATTGATGATACGGCCCGTATGTACAGTTTTCGACATGTTTGAACTCCCTTCTTGTTCGGTCGTCGGCGTCCGTGCACACGCACTGCCAGTCAAAGTAACGGCGAGTGCAAGTGTCAGGTACCGGCCGGATGACATCCGCATAGGGCCACTCCATTGCAAATTTTGCCGTCAATATAAGCAAACATCTGGCAAAAGGGACAGGAACAGCATCACTTCCCTCAGCGAGGCAGGAACCACCGTACACGCTGAGGAACTGAAGATTGTCTCCGGCTTGATGAACTCGCTCGCGATTGTCGCAAAAGTATCGTGAGCTTCGGGTATCGCTAGGGCTCTCTAGTGACGTGAGGCGTCGTGTCACTTGGGGTTTTCTTCGCGTGAGCTTTGAGGCGCTTCAGACAATCGTGAGTCTGCCACAGCTTCCATGCCATTCTCAGGCGAGCTCAGTAGATCCATTGCGGATAGCAAAGCATCTCCAGAGACTGGACCCGTTAGGCTCATCGAGCGACTCGTTTTGTTGTCAATCAATCGAAGCGATGGAGTCGCATCAAAGCCATCATGGCGGGCTTGCTCGGCTTGCAAGCGCACTGCCGCGCCAGGACGATCACTTCTCAGGCACTCCCGCACGGCAGATTCATCGGGGTAACTCACACCATCGGGAAGGCCTTGCCCGCCTCCTCGCGTATGCTGATAGACCCACTGCACGGCTTCCCAGAAACGTGCATGGCCGAACCTTTCTCCGACACACTCGACCCAGCGCGCTTCATCTCCCGCTGCCGGTTCGTGTATCGCCAACGGCAGGTGATTCCACTGCAGGTTGACGTCAGGATGGGCATCGACCCAGGCGCGCAGGGTCGGTGTGTAGGTTTGGCAAAAAGGACATTCAAGATCCGCGTATACGACAACGGTAAACCGGGCTGTGCTTGAGCCGTGACGCCAGGGCGGGCCATCGGTTGGTTCAGGCGTGGACGCACTTAGCGCTGTAGGTCGAGTCAAGACCAGCACGCTATAAAGCAGTGCTGCGAGCGCCGCAATCACAATAGTGGTCAAGCACCAGAAGCGCAGTCCCTTGCGAGGGCGAGCAGATAGGTGTTCGATAGTCATAAGGAATCTCAGACGAACAAGTCGTCGTATGGCAGTGGGCTAATGCCCCTGGCATGGTCGATCTTCTCGGCGATCCTGAAGGCTGCCTCAAGTTCGCCAATGCCAAACTCCTGCATCACCTGGAACCGCTCGGCTTTCTCTTCGGGCTCTGTTTGGGCCAATGCGAGGTAGAGGCTAGGCGGCACTGCACGGAACAAGACTTCCATCGACTTGGACAGAATCACGCCTTCGCTGAACTTGCCAGCCTCTTTGCGAGCCGACAGCATTAAAGCCTTCTGAGCGGGGTTCAACTCGCGAAAACGCGCGATCTTTTCAACCTCATCCGGCGGCATCGACAGGCAGATCCACCATTCGATCATGTTCAACATTGGTTCGGCGGACTTGGGCAGATCGTCCACGTTCTGAGTAGCGAGCCAGAACCAGGCGCCCAGCTTGCGCCACATCTTGGTGATCTTCACCACGTAGGGTGACAGCAGCGGATTCTTGGTGATGATGTGGCCTTCATCGGTCACGTTGACGATGGGCCTCCCCAGATATTGATCACGCTCGGCAATGTTGTTAACCGTGCTGATTAGGGAGATGTAGGCAATCGACAATTGGGCGTTGTAGCCCTCACGCGCATACGTTGCTAGGTCCACGATGGTGACGTCAGCTTCCGGCCACGGGGTTCCGGGGCGATCAAACATCTCGCCGTCCGAGCCTTGGCAAAACATGTCCATAGCGTCCGCCATTTCAAGCAAACGGGAACGCCGGATCTCCGGAAGCGTTGAATCACGGCCGCGCTCGCGTAACGCTTCACGTACGTCGCGAGTGAGCACTGTGCGATTCTCTGCACTGCAACGCTGCGCAGCATCGAGTATGCATTGACGAATCAGCGAGCGGTCGGCGCGGGTCATTCGCGCCTCCTCCTTGTCCTCTCCCCCGGTAATCATCAAGCGTGCAGTGATTTCGAGCTCGCCCAGCACGTCGCGTTGCTCATCGGCCTCATTGGCGTCGGCCTGATCAGACAGCTCCTCTTCGAGGGCGTCGGCATCCAGCGTCTGCACATCGCTGGGCGTATCGATCAGTCGATGGGCATCAGCAAATGGCGCAAGACTCACGCCAGAGCCAGGCGCAAGCTTGACCCGGTTAACCGTCAGTCCAAGCCGCTTCGCAAAGTCACCGAATAGCCCAAAGGAATTCCCTGCCTCCACGATGAAAATGCGGGGCCGATAGATTGCGGCAACTTGATTCAGGATGTTATTCAGAGTTGCAGATTTGCCAGATCCAGTCGGGCCAAAGAGGAACAGGTGGGCGTTCATTTGCCGATCAAGCCGGTTGAACGGATCAAAGGTAATGACCCCGCCACCTCGGTTGAAAAAGGTGATGCCAGGATGTCCAGTCCCTTGGCTACGCCCCCAGACCGGCGCCAAATTCGCTGCATGTTGAGCGAACATCAGTTGGGTGTACCACTGCCGGCGATCCACGCCTGGGTTGTAGACGCAGGGAAGCCAACGGAGGTAGCTGTTGAGCGGCGCAACTTCGTCCTCCTCCCGTACAGGCTGCAACCCGGCATTGAGCATGACGTTGGCGAGCTGAAGCCCACGGCGATCAAGCTCGGATTCGTCACGTCCGTGCAGATAAAAGGCCAACGTGCCCCGATACAACTTGTGAGCGCTGCCAATCAGTGAGCGGGCCTCGTGCACGTCCTTGAGTGCTTGTTCCGAGGCGAGGGTTTCTCCAACCGCTTTCTTGGCCAAGTGGTTGAGGTGAGCCTCCAACACATCTTGCGGTGTTGCGACGAGCGTAAGGCACAGCGTCGTGTCTTCCGGCATTTGGTCGAACAGAGTATTGATAGCGTCACCTTTGCGGGTTTCGCCCGTGAGGTGGCCGGTTACCGGCGGCATACGCAAACGGTCGGTGACCATCACACGATGAGGGAGGCTATCGAAATACCACAAGCCTTGATCGACATCTGAGCGTGGATGGCCGAAGAACAGCCGCTGACTGAAGTCCACCCCGCTAGCCAGTTCGATTTCATCAGGCTCCGGAGTTTGCGGATAGGCTGCAAGCTGGTAGAAGCGCTCGCGGTCCGTGGCCTCGTGTCCCAGTACCGTCGGGTGTGGATTGAACCATCTCAACAACCACGCATGGATTGCAGGTGCACCGAGCCGTTTTGACTGAATGCCGGCGTTGCTCAAACCACCTACCAATCGATCGCACACAGTATTAAGGGCTTGCTCGGGCGTCTGTCCGCGACGCCTGCTCTGGCTTGAAGACCGCCGGTACACCACCATTCGTACGCGACGGGTCTGCCCACGCCAACGAAGACGTGTCACAACGCTGTCCTCAAACAAGCCACCTGGCTTCGCAACTGCTCGCAGGTGGTGAGCAAAAAACCTGAGATAAAAATTCGTAAATTTCGACTCCTTCGCACGGGGCTGAATGTAATCGTTCAGCGTCTGAAGGTATTGGTCGAAGTTTGCCTCGTCCTGAGCATAGAGCTGGACAACCCAAGGATTCTCGTCGAGCTCGTCGAAACTGTCCTGCAGCGCATTCTCCAGCGCATCACGGGCTTGAGCGAGCCATACAGCCTCTCGCCCCTCGGTGCCCAGCGGCGTCAGCTCAAAAAAGGCGGCGACTGACTGGCCGTCTTCGAGCAGCATGCATTGTGTCTCCGGCAGGAACTCCACCCAAGGCAGCAGTGCTACGAACGACGGAGCCACGTCATAAAGTGCCTCCTCGTCGTCTGAAGTAGCCGGGGACTCGCGCCCAGCTTTACCAGGAGCTCGAATGCCTGCCTCGCGCAGCGATTGTAGGTAACGCTGCCAGCCGTCAGGGCTTTCATCGGCGCCAGGCATGGAATGGCATGCTTTTGGGCTTAGCCAAGGGAGTGTCCAGGACATCAGTAGTCCTCCACACGCTCGCCAGGCATTGCGTACTGAACCCGCTGGTAAAGCGGAAACACAGTCGTATAGCCAGGCACCGGCACAGGGTCGGTACCGGTCAAATGTGGGAACACATACATCACCAGATCGGGATTGGGGAGGCGGTGAAACTGTCGATAGATTTCATTGGACGCCGTGCGGGTGTAACGAGATTGCTCTGAGGGAGCTTCGGCCAAGTCTGCCTCTTGCAAGGGCCGCCACAGCGTCTGGCGTGCATCTAGCAACTGGCGACCAGCGACCTGGCCTGAGCCACCATCACCAGCCTCTTGCTGCCAGATTTCCTGCATGCTTTGTCCATCATGGGTCAACAATTGCTCCTTGTCGGTCGCGCAGCCGACGAGCGTCACCGCTGCCATGGCGAGCACCACGGGTTTAATCCAGTTCGAGCGCATGGGCTTCTCCTGCACGGTGATCGACCTTGCGGCCTTTGGTGTCGTAATCGATGGCTAGGGGCTTATCGAGGTGGACGGCGACTTTGGCACCTGGCTGTACATACACCGCAGCGAAGGCCTGGCCGTAGAGTTTGCTAACCCAGCTCGACATTTCCTGGACACCACCGGCCAGGATCCGGCCGACCGCTTCCTGACCAGTGATGCCGACGGTTCCGACTGAGCCATCGGCTCCGACATAGGAAGCCCGGCCACTATCAGATTCGATCATTGAAGCGACGCCTGCGCCGGCAGCAGTGATCAGGGCTTGTGAGCCCAGATATTGTTGCGCGTTGCTGCGACGTTCGCCGTTGACACATGGGATGCCATAGGGATCGCTGATCCAGCCAAGACCTTCCTGCTGTTTGTCACTCTGCTGGTCGCCGTCCCGGTCCTCGGGGATCGTGCGGATGGTGCCGTCATTGAAGACGAAGGTGATGCTGCGCACCTGCCCACGCACGCAGGAAAGCGTCCAATCCCCTGCGGCAGTACCGCTGAACACTGCCCCCGCCACATCAGGGAGGTCGATGCCATTTGCGGTCAGGTTATCCGGGCCCACCAGTACCTTGAATGGATAAGGATCGTTGACAGTGCCATCGATCGGCACTCGACCGATCAGTGCAGTCATCGCCACCGAGCCCATTAATGTCGAGTTGGTTGGCACGGTGTAGACCGCTCTGGTCGTGGCTGCTCCGACGGCTTTGGCGCTGGCTTTAACGGTTGATTCGGCTGCCTCTTCAAGCGTGCGCTGGGCCGGGCCAAAGCTGGTTGGAAAGCTGGGTGTATCCCCGCCGCTTCGTCCATCAGTCTGCTTTCTGTCTTCGGGTTCCACCCAATGCATACCACTGCCGGAGCCAGACATGCCATCGGCGTCGCCATCGCGTAAGCCTAGTCCCACAGGTAAATCAGCATTGCCGCCGGTGTTGCCGATCTTGTCCAAACGCCGCTGCAAATCCTGTAGCAAACCTTCGGTCTGCTGGCGTTCTGAGTTGAGCTGTTGCTGGTCACGACGCAGGTTGGCGCGCTCGGATTCCAGCGCATTGCCAATACGTTGATCGATTGCCGATTCACGCTGGCGAAGTCGCTGATTCTCATCTCGTTGCGTCTTGTTGTCCGACGTGGCCGTCTGCAGCTCTGTACGCAGCTGCTTCACCTGGGCGACCAAGGTGGCTATCCGAGTCGCCAGCACCCGCCAGTACGCCTACTACGTATGGACACGCAGCTTTCAAAGTGAGTCTGTCGACTCGGAGGGATATCTGGTCGGCGTCAGTTGTGAAGCGCCAATCGACTCACTGACTGGTGAATCCACAAGCGTAGCCGCACAATAGTTGCACTCGAACGGCTTAGTGGTTGTCATGTCAATACCGTTGGAGGCGCACTCAAACAACACTCTGTAGTCCGTGGGGCACTGTCGCATTCTGGGACTGCCTTGGCATTTTCCGCTCAGAAGCAACGCGTATCGGAAACCAGCATCCATGGTTCAATTATTCCTATCCATTCCTTCTTCCAGAAGCAAAACTGTCACATTTAATACATATTATTGAGTCTTTATTCAATAAAAGCGAAAGCGCAGCTGAGTGCATCCATGATTCGCGCCTTCATCCTGTCCGCCCCATTTCTAGTAAATATCTTCGTCTGCCAAGCATCGCCAAAAGCGGTCGAGTTCTGGTACGGGCACAGTGACGCCAGCGCTCGTGTGATTTCAGAGCTCTGCAACCGTTTCAATGAAGCGCGCAACGACGATTCAGGGATCACTTGTATTCATCAGGGTAGCTACGAGCAGGTATTACAGAAGACTGTAGCTGCCTACCGTGCCGGCCAAAGTCCCGCGCTGGCAGAAATCTACGACGCTGCTACAGCAGATATGCTGCTGGGAGGAGCAACGCGGGATGTAGAAACCCTTATGGCAGCGTATGATCAGCAGTACGCCGCTGGTACATTCGTCCCTGCTTTGCACCGTTACTATTCCAACTCCAACGGTCTTATCGCGGCACAACCATTCGCCGCATCCACCGCTATCATGTACAGCCACCGAAATATGCTGGCGTTCGCAGGGGTTGATGAGCCGCCAAATACTTGGGAGGCCTTCGAAGCAACGTTGAAGTCATTGAAGGAAAAAGGCATTAGATGCCCCTTTGTCACGGATTTCACACCCTGGATCTGGCTTGAGCAGGCTAGTGCTGCTCAAGGTTCGCTGGTAGCCAGTCAGGTCAACGGAACCGCAGGCTTGAATGCACGCTACCTTTTCAATAAAGGCAGCCACCCACAGCTCATGAGTGATCTCGCCCGCTGGACTAAATTCCGATGGGTAAAAGATCAGGCGGCAACCCGCACGGGCCTTCAAACCCAAGCGTTTGCGAGTGGCGAATGCGCAATACTATTGGACTCTACAGCTGCATGGAGAACCATACGGGAATCAGGCATCACGGATATAGAGTTCACCGTACTTCCTGTTTATGCGGGCACCGAACGACATGCCAGCGTGCCCGGCGGCACTGCTCTGTGGGTTTTGCGCGGGCACGATAGTAAAGACTACGCAGTCGTGGCCGCATTTCTGGCTTTCCTGCTTCGACCGGAGAATCAATTATATTTCAGCCAGCAAACAGGGTACCTCCCGGTCACATCGGACGCTACCAATCAGGTGCTTCGCACTTTGTATGAGCCTACCCCAGTATCGATAGGACTCGCTTCGCTGATGGATGGTCACGGTCAAGTTTCAACTGCACTACGTAGCGGATTTATGACGCGTCTGCGCTTGATCTGGCAACAGCAAATGCAAAACGCACTTAACGGGCGTCAGACTACCGATGAGGCGCTGCAGAACACGGTGACACGCGGAAATTCACTACTCGCTCTATTTGAGGAAACCTACGGTGAATTCCCTCGCTACTAACTATCGACGTTACTGGACCGGACTTCTCATATGAACGCCAACGCGGTTTTCCCACAAAAGTTTCAGCCATTGTTGTTTGCATTGCCGCAGCTGCTTGCGTTGGCGATCTTCTTTTACTGGCCGGCGATTCAAGCCTTGTGGTGGTCCCTAAACAGAGTACAGCCGTTCGGCGGCCGCGAAACTTACGTAGGCCTGGACAATTTTCGACGAGTACTTGCAGATCCCGGCGTGCTTGACTCTCTGCAATCCACTCTGATCTTCAGTCTGTCAAGCGTCTCCCTGTCAATAGTAATGGCTCTGATCCTGGCGGCAAGTCTGGAGCTCAACGTGCGAGGAAAAAGGCTATGGCGGAACCTTCTGATATGGCCGTACGCAGTCTCGGGCGCTGTAGCAGGTATAATTTTCAATTTGCTGGCTAATCCGGTGATTGGTCTATTGGCATGGCTGAACGAGGTGGCACCTGAACTATGGGCACCTCATGCTAACCCGAACCAAAGCATGGCGCTGCTGATCGTGGCTTATTCTTGGTGCCTCATGCCACTTAACTTCGTCATATTAAGTGCCAGCTTACAATCGGTACCCGACGACTATCTCGCGGCTGCGAAATTAGACGGAGCAAACGCCTGGCAGCGCCTGCGCGATATACAGTTGCCCATGATCACGCCGTACTTGCTTCTGGTTTTTGTCATTGACCTGCTTGAAAGTCTTTCAAACAGTTTTGGACTGGTAAATACCCTGACACACGGCGGGCCAGGCGACGCGACGAATATCATCCCTTACAAGATTTACAGTGATGGATTCATTGGACTCGACCTTGCGGGCTCCTCCACCCTGTCTGTACTGATGCTAATGGGGGTTATTATATTAAGTTTTATTCAATTTAGAGTCTTGGCGAAACGCAAGCGTATAGAAAACCAGCCATGATAAAACGCAAACGGTTATCAAACTTTCTAGCCTACGTGAGTTTGTTGCTAGGTTTGGCGTTCGCACTAGGCCCGCTATACGTAGCGGTCTGCTCCGCAAGTGTGACTAATACACAACTGTTGGCGCAAGGGCTCGCCGGTTTGCCCGGCGACCAGTTCGTCGCAAACGTGGCACAAGTGAGTCGGCGTATAGACCTGATTCGCTTGAAATCTGCCCGAATCTGATCGCCGTTTTCAACGAAAATATCCCACAGGTGGCGCAGTACGGTCAGTGGTTCAGTAAACGGCTGCCACTGGTAGGCGTC
>JAAIGE0101452428.1_pt1 | contig 10875 bp, 6 predicted proteins | sample 6487951 | NCBI WGS metagenome assembly JAAIGE01 (sample SAMN13974128, study PRJNA590717) | phyllosphere metagenome | biome: tomato field; feature: multiple bacterial spot infested tomato fields; material: tomato leaves; isolation source: leaves from tomato fields | host: Solanum lycopersicum ... | reverse complement strand
GTGGCCAGGTCGACATCACGACGGGCCAGTTCAACTTCTCGACAACCGAGGCGTACATGATCGAGGACGGGCGTATCACGCATCCTGTCGAGGGAGCGGTTCTCATCGGTCTGGGGCACGAGGCACTTAGCGGCATTTCGATGGTAGGCGACGACCTCGCCTTCGCCGACGGCGTCTGCGGCAAGGAGGGACAGAGCATCCCGGTCTGTGTCGGCCAGCCGACCATCCGGATCGATACGATGGTCGTCGGCGGTACCGCCTAAAAACGCGGTCGATAACCTACTTCGGAGAGGGGGAGAGGGATCATGCACAGCAAGGTACTCATCATCGGTGCCGGGCCGGCGGGCTATACGGCCGGCATATACGCAGCCCGCGCGGCGCTAGAGCCAACCATCGTGACAGGTCTCCAGCCGGGTGGTCAGCTGACGATCACCACGGACGTGGAGAACTGGCCGGGCGACGTCACCGTCACCGGGCCCGACCTTATGAATCGGATGATGTCGCACGCCGTGGCAACGGGCGCCGGCATGTTGCACGACTCGATCGTCAGCGTCGACCTGAAGCAGAAGCCATTCCTCGCAGTCGGCGACGGCGGTACGCTGTACACTGCCGATGCCATTGTGATCGCGACCGGCGCGTCTGCGAGATGGCTCGGACTCGAGAGCGAGACGCGGTATCGCGGCGGCGGTGTTTCCGCCTGTGCGACCTGCGATGGCTTCTTCTATCGAAACAGGACGGTCGTCGTAGTCGGAGGAGGAAATACCGCAGCCGAGGAGGCGCTTTACCTGACGAACTTCGCGAACAAGGTGCTTCTCGTCCATCGTCGCGACCGCCTGCGTGCCGACAGGACCAATCAGGCGAGACTGGCGTCGAATCCAAAGATCGAGATGATCTGGAACGCCGAGATCGTGGAGATCGTCGGAGATGGTGGGCTGGTGACGGGTGTCGTTATCAAGGACTGTCTTCATGGTAGCCTGTCGACCTACGACACCGACGGCGTCTTCGTGGCAATCGGGCATGATCCTGCGACGAAGCTCTTCGAAGGACAGCTTAGGATGGACGAGGACGGCTACATCCTGGTCCGCCCCGGAAGCACGGAGACCAGCGTTCCAGGCGTGTTCGCTGCCGGAGACGTGCAGGATCGCCATTTCCGCCAGGCGATCACGTCGGCTGGGATGGGCTGCATGGCGGCTCTGGAGGCGGAACGATGGCTTTCAGCGCATAGCAGCCACGGCATTGTAGCCGACAACTTGGACGCCGAGGCGGACTTCGGGCTCTCGCTTCAAGTGTGAAGGCCTCCAATGGTCGAGGAGCGCTTCCCTCCCTTCCGTTTCGGACGGTGATCCACCTCTCGTGGATCGCATCACGACAGATATAGCAGAGGAATAATGCATGTCGGCTCAATTCGGTGACCCTCAGGCTCTGCCGCCCTTCGGGCATGTCACTCCTGCGGACATCGCTTCCGGTCTAAACGACGTCCTCGCCGATCACGCCCGCGTGGTCGACGACATCGCCTCGCGGCGACCAATAGATTTCGCCGAGGCGTGGCTGCCGTTCGAACAGGCCAATGATCGCCTGGAAGCGGTCTGGTCCGTCGCAAGGCATCTTCACGGCGTCGCGGATACCGCGGAGCTCCGAGCGGTCTTCATGCGTGCGCAGGAACGACTGACCGGATACACCTCTGAGGTAGGACAGAACCGCGGACTTTACGAAGCATTGTCCGGTCTGGCTAAGACCGAGCGATTCCAGAAACTGCCCGATGCTGATCGTCGCGCCGTCGAACATGCCGTACGTGGGTTCGATCTGGCAGGCGTCGGTCTCCCAGAGGACGCGAGGGCGAGGTTCAGGGAAGTGTCCGTAGAACTTTCGCGACTGTCGTCCGAGTTCGGTTCGGCGGTGCTCGACGCTACGGATGCCTGGGCGGAACTCGTATGCAGCGAGGATACCCTTGTTGGCCTTTCGGATGCCGACAAGGAGATGCTGGCCGCTGCGGCAGGCGAGCGAGGCGAGACCGGTTGGCTTGTCACCCTGCGGATGCCGTGCGTCCACGCCGTACTCTCGTTCGCCGAGGATCGCTCGCTGCGCGAGCGGCTATATACCGCCTACGCAACCCGGGCCTCCGACCAGGGCCCGCAAGCCGGACAATTCGACAATACCGGCAGGATCGATCGCATTCTTGCACTTCGTCGCGAGGCGGCTTCGCTTCTTGGCTTCGAAAGTCCCGCGCAGCGGTCGCTCGAGACCAAGATGGCCACAAGCGCGGAGGATGTGGTCGAATTCCTCAGAGACCTTGCTCGCCGTGCGATGGCGTCGGCTTCGAAGGACTTGGATGAGATCCGGCAGTTTGCAGCCGATAGCCTTGGCATCGAGGATCTTGCAGCTTGGGACATCGCCTTCGTTGCGGAACGGCTGAGGCGCGAGCGGTTCGGCATCGACGAGGAGCGCATACGCCAATACTTCCCTGTCGATGCCGTGCTGCGAGGCTGGGGTGACCTCCTCAGCAAGCTCTATGGCATTACGATGTCGGCGCGAATGGACGTCGCCGTCTGGCACAAGGACGTGATGTTCTTCGATGTCAGGGACGAGGATGGTCGCGTGATCGCGGGCATGTATCTGGATCTCTACGCTCGAGCCGGCAAGCGGAGTGGAGCTTGGATGGACCAGGCGCGCTCCCGGCTGGCGGACGGAACGACCCCCATTGCCTATCTCGTCTGCAACTTTGCTCCCCCGGGGAACGATGCCCCTTCGCTCCTCAGGCACGAAGACATCGTCACTTTCCTGCATGAGACCGGCCACGTCCTGCATCATCTCTTCACGGAGGTTGATCGCCCGTCGATAGCGGGCACGAACGGGTTCGAATGGGACGCCATCGAGCTTCCCAGCCAGCTGATGGAGGATTTCGCCTGGAACTATGGCGTCCTTTCGTCGATGTCAGGACATCGCCTGACGGGCGAGCGGCTGCCGCCCGACATATTCGAGAGGATGCAATCGGCGCGCGGCTTCATGTCGGGCATGGCACTGCTCAGGCAGGTAGAATACGCGCTGTTCGACCTACAGGCCCATATCCAGGCCGATCAAGTACCGCCTCTGGAGGTTCTTGATCGCGTCCGAAGCGAGGTTGCAGTGAGCGTTCCTCCTTCATGGGACCGCTTTCCACACGCTTTCAATCATATCTTCGCAGGCGAATACGCAGCAGGCTACTACAGCTATCTCTGGGCGGAGGTGCTGGCCGCGGACGGCTTCGAGGCGTTTGCCGAAGCCGGTCTGACCGACCGAACGACGGGCGATCGATTCCGCAAGGAGGTTCTTGCCCGGGGCGCCTCGAGGCCTGCTAGCGAGAGCTTTGCGTCGTTTCGCGGTAGAGCACCGGACGCTGAGGCTCTGCTTCGCAGGCGAGGGCTAATCTCGACGAAGAGCTGACGGTGTCTTTTTTGCGTGGATATGGCCGCCTGATCACAGGACGGCGGCCGTATCTGTTTGAGCGGCCAAGCTCCGTCACTAACCATAGCGTAACGGCGGTGGGATCATCGTACCGGGGTACGCGGCCGTCGGCGCGTCTTCGATCCGTCCCATTTGTCTCGTCCCTGCGCAGCACTTTCCATCCGTGAGGCGGTAAGCCACCGTGGCGCTATGTTCGGGGTTGACATGTAATAGGAATGTCTGGGCTACGTGGCCGTGAGCTAAACCTATGTCGGTCGGCTCGAGCCGTCACGTCGCGAGGGGCCAGACCTATTCGCGAGGTTCCGCGAAGCGAGCAGGGTGAGGTCGCGGAAGTGGAATACAGGTCACGTTCTTCAGCTCCTGCATCGAGAACGCGGCTGATATGTCGCTCATCTTTACCACTTCGATGAGGCGGTGGTAGACCTGATCATAATGCTCGAGGCTGGATACGAGCATCTTCACGAGATAGTCGACCTCGCCGGCCATGCGATAGAACTCGATGACCTCAGGCATCGATGAGATCGCATCCTTAAATTTCGTGTTCCATGCGACGGAATGCTCCGCTGCCTTGATGCTCACGAAGACGACCGTCTTCAGCCCGAATTTCGAAGGGTCCAGGAGAACCACCCGACCACGGATGATACCATTCTCCTCGAATCGGCGGATCCGATTCCAGCACGCGTTTGACGACAGATCTACCCTCTCGGAAATTTCCTTCACGGTGATCGTCGAGTCCAGCTGTAGCAGGTCGAGGATGTTGAAATCGGTTGTATCGAAATCCTGCATCGGCAAACCCTAACTTATTTTGCGGCGGTTTGAACCGCCGGATTGTCAAGCTGTCTAGGTCCGCCTTCGCACGACGACATCGCCGGCGTCATCAAATTAATCAATCTGCTGCTCGCATGCCGATTGGCCACCAGCATGAGGCCTGAGCGGGAGATCATCGGTCTGTTGGAAAGTGATTGCTAATGGGAAGGTCCGCCTTCTCCGGGCCAAAAACAACTTGCTCGCTTGTAACCAGCCAACCCAATAAGCAATGAGAGTCTTTCCGGAGCGAAAAGTCCAAGGCCGATATTGACTTTTTTACACGGTAAAATCGTTTGATCTCCGTCGATGAGCGGGCGGAATGTCGGCATTACAAGAGATGCACTTGAATGAATAATGAGCAGAATATCTTATATGTACCCTTATGACGCAAGCACCGTGTTATAAATTATGAGTCGACTGAATAGCACATAGATAATTATAATGATATGAATATGAAGTAGCGATAACGGAAGACTTATCGACGATAGTGATTTGTCATGGTCTTAGTTTTTGCACGCTTATTGCAGTGGCGGATCGCCGTCCGGCCGAATAGGGAAGGGGGTGCGCAGTCGAAATTGGTGGAAAGGTGCCAGTCCGCTTTCGGGCCGCGATCGCCGGTATGCGGCCGCTCGTTCATGAAGCTGCACCCGGCAGTACGAACGCCCAAGAGTGGGGAACCGGCCTGACCCTTATCGACCGTTCATTCCCTGAGGGGGACGTTGTTTTAGCCACGCCCGACGGCGACAACGCGCTCGAAGCGAAATCGCCATGAATCATCGACGGCGAAGCGAGTCCAGAGCAGAAGGTTCAATCTCGACCAGAACCGAGTGCGCTTCCAAGTCGTTGCATGGCATGACAGTACGGTGCGAACTATGCCGCTTTTCGAGCGACCATCCAGAAGGCGAACGCGTATAGTCTGCATCTCATCCACATCAACGGATTAGGTATGAAGCTCATCAAGCACTTTTCCGAGTTACTACGGGATACTGTTAACCTCAATCAGACTCGGATTGACACGCTCGAGGCGAGCGTTGTGGCCCTCAAAGACTTCATTAGGACCGCGGACTGGACGCCGCGGGTTTGGAAGTTTGTCGGGCAGGGCTCTTGGGCACACAACACCATCATCCGGCCGGTGGGCGGAAAAGAGTTCGACGCCGACCTGCTGGTCATTATCGATCCCGTCGAGGGCTGGACCGCAGTAGACTATGTCACCTCGCTCGGCGACGCCTTTGAAATTAGCGGCGTTTACAAGGGCAAGGTGGAGGTCTGGGAGTATTGTATAACGATCGTGTATGCAGGCGACCGTCGCATCGATATCGCGCCCTGCGTCCGGGGCCGCGGGATCGCGGATCGGCTTGAGGTCTGTAACCGTGGCGACAACCGGTTCGAGCAGACCGAACCGGTGAAGTTTACCGAGTGGTTCAATACGAGAAACGGGTACTCCGGGTCGAACTCTCTCAGGAAAGTGACCCGTCTAATCAAATATCTTCGCGACATCCGCGCGGACTTCGCCTGCCCGTCCGTTCTGCTGACCACACTCATCGGTGAGCGTATCCAATGGTCCGACGCGGGCGCGGACGCATTCAAGGACGTTCCGACGACGCTGCGGACGATCATGGGCAGACTCGACGACTGGCTTCAGCTTCATCGGCGAAAACCGATGGTGCTAAATCCCGAGCTCCAAAGCGAGGATTTTGCGGCGTCGCTGACTGACGGTGAGTACGAGGCCTTGCGGGAGGCGGTGAACGCGATCCGGACCAAGGTGGATGCCGCGTATGCGGCGACGGGCACATACGACAGCATCCTAGCGTGGCGGAAGGTTTTTGGCGACCGGTTTGCCAAGGGCATCACCGTTGTAAGCAGATCGTTGACCGAGAGCGCCGAGGAGGAGTTCGACGAGAACGAGGACGTTCTGCTCGCCGGCGTCATCAGCTCCGACGCGTCCCACGACGCCCGTATCGTGGACTTGGTCCGCCGGGCCGGGCGCTGGCTCTGGAAGCCGAGCCTGGACAGACCCAAACACATGCGGCAGCCGATCTGGCCACGCGCCGACATCGTCTCTGATCGTGTTCGCGTGACGGCCATGTGGCGTCCAAGTCGACATTCTCCCGAAGGTAGCGCGATCCACGACTTTGACGAGCTGCCCGGCAGAGGAGGCCTGTGGTTCGACGTGTACGTCAATGACGGCCAATATCTGCCGGCCGGCCACTCGGTTCGCTACAGAATCACGAACACGGGCGCGATGGCCATGGCGCTCGGTAAGGGGCGGGGCGGCTTCGAGACGCCGCAGGAGGGCACCAAGCGCTGGGAGCCCCTGGAATACAGGGGAGTGCACCTTGCCGAGGCATTCGTGATCCGCGACGCCGACCAGCGGCTCGTTGGCCAGAGTCCGCCCTTTCATGTGGTGATCGCCTAGATGAGCGGCATGAGCAGAACCGTCCGCGCCACGCCATTGGGCATCGCGATTCGCAATATCTCGCCGGACCTCATCCGTCTGCTGAAGGCGTGCAAGTGGTGCTGGGTCATAGCTGTGCGGTGGCACAAGTTGCTGCTCGTGGTCATTCCGATGGCGGGGTTGCTCAGCTTGACGCTGGAACAGGTCCAACGGATGTCATGCCTATGGATCGCGTTCCTAGCAATGTGCCTCCGTCTAGCCGATACCGCCTTGGTAGAGCGCTACGATAAGGAGATTTTGATTACGGAGGCGAAGGCAGCGAGCTCTTCGACATTACGTTGATAGAGTCGCCGCGGGGGAGCTTGACGCGAGAGATGACCGGAGCGTGACGGACGACAGCTTGGTGCTCGTGGGGCATGATCCGCTTTGGGCGGCGGCGTTCGACGCCGAAACGGCGAGAATCCGGGCGGCGCTTTCGCCGATCGGCTGCTTCGTCGATCATGTCGGCAGCACCGCGGTCGCGGGTTTGTCCGCGAAGCCTACCATCGACGTGCTTGTGACGCTCAAGGGCGCTGGGGAGCTAGCCGCCGCGGTTTCACGGCTGGTCGCCGCCGGATACTGGGAGGGAGAGCAGATCATCGGCGCGGAACCCGCACGCTACCTCGGACGGCGATCCGAGGACGGTTCGCTAGCGGCAAACGTCCATGTGGTGCCGCCATCTAGCGCCCACGGCCGGCGAATGATCGACTTTAGGGACGCGCTGGCTTCCGATCGTAGGCTTGCGGACGAATACGCGTCCCTCAAGCAGGCCCTCGCGGAGCGTTACCCGGCCGACCTCGACGCTTACACCGCGGGCAAATCTGCGTTCGTCCGCCGCGTTGTGGCCGAGGTGTCGAACGCGTTCGGCATAGACCAGCTCCTGACGCATCAGCGCGCGGAGCTCGATCGTTCGCAGACATTGCAGATGCTGGTGATCGCGGTCCAGTTCGCGCTGGCGGCGCTCGCGGCCGTGTCGGTGTTCCACAACGATAACGCGACGCTGCTGCGCTTCGCGGTGAGCGGCTTCGTCCTTGCCGCGATCTGGCTTTGGCTGGGCCGCAATCATCGGAAGCATCGCTCCGCAGGCGACTTGGCGAGACGGGTCGTACTGCTCGCAAGCGGCCTCGACGACACGCTCACGGCCGAGCAGCGCCTTCGTATCTTCAAGGCTTTTTCTGTATCGATCGAGGGTCGGCCCTTGGTGCGTGAGGAGGTCTACTTCGCCAGTAGGGCCGCGCCGGGATCCCGCCGGCTGGCCGAAATGATCGAGGAGTCGGCTTTCTGGACGGCGGATTTGCAGCGGACGAGCGCGGCCGCGCTGCGCTGGTCTCTTGCCTGCGGTTGCGGCGTCCTCGCGCTATACGTCTGGGCGACGCTCCCCGGCATGGCGGCGGACACCCAGATCTCCCTGGCGCGGGTGCTTGTGGCCATTCTGGTGTTCCTCGTCTCTTCGGACGTAGTCGGGGCCGCGCTGTCGCATGAGGAAGCGGCAAGGGCCATCGGTGAAATTCAGGGGCGGGTTGAGGCGACCGCCGCCCGCGATCATCCCGACGGCGACGTCCTGCTGCTGATGGCCGACTACAATTCGGCGGTGGAGACTGCGCCCGTCGCCCTTCCGTTCGCCATGGCCTTGAGGCACCGTACGCTGAACCGGCGTTGGCGTGAGTATCTGCAGACCAAGGGTGCCGGCTGATCGCCAGCGCGCTCCATCGCTGGTTCCGCGCCGGCCCCGACGTGCGGAAGTCGTCGTGCCATCCGTTGCGAAAGGTAGTTGCGCGCGGAAACGTGGGCAACCATCGCGACGGCGGACCCACAGCGTGCGGCACGCGCCTCGACCGTTGCGCGAGCTGCTGGCTCGGCTATCGTCCTAATTGGGGAGGAGCACACAGATGGGCGGCAACCTGATTGAAGGAAGGTATCGGCTGCGCCGCAAGCTCCAGCCCGGCGACGCCGCGCGGGGCGTTCCGGACCTCTGGGAGGCCGATGATGGCGGCGACCGCTACTTCGTCAAGGCATGGCGGCGGACCAAGGGCGACGATCGACCGTTGCGCGCGCTTTGGAACCGCGAGGTGCGCGGCGTAATGCGGCTGCAAAGCCATCCGGGCGCCGCCGAACTGTTCGTCCGGCTTCAACAGCTCGGTCTCGACGAGCGGCAATTCTACGCGATCCTGGACGGCGGGAGGCGTGAACTTCTGTCGAAGGTGCTGGAGACCCGGTCGAAATACCCTTGGCTAGTCAACCTGGGCGAGGTCGGCCGTCGTGCGCCCATCTGGCAGGGACTGCTTCGTGTCGCGGAGGCGATCGCGATGCTCCACCGCGAGGGCACCCTGCATCGGAGTCTTTCGCCGGCATCGGTCTTTGTAGACCCGGAGGGGCTCGGCGACTTTCGACTGAGCGGATTCGAGTGGTCCTTGCGAGTCTCCAGCACCGACAACCGCGTTCGGCCCGGGTCAGGCGCTGCGGTAAGGGCGTCCGAGCTCGACCGTGACGGCGGCGAATACTCGACGGCGACCGACTGGTTCGATCTGGGCGTACTAGCCGCGCATCTGTTTGGCGCCAGCGCGATCAATCCGCGCACGCGGCCCAAGCTGCGGGATTTCGTCAACCGGCCGGGGCTGTTAAACCAGGCGGAGCGCAACCTGGTGCTCGCCTTGATCGAGGACGACCCGGAGCGTCGACTTTTTGACGATGCGGAGGTGGTCAAGTCCATTCGAGACGTGATCCGCGACCTCGGTGCGGTTACCTCGGCTATCCGGCGGCCCCTCGTGCTTGCGGTGCGGACCAGCCGCCAGTCGGGAGTCAGTGAGGCGATCGAGAGGGCCAGCTCGGGCGAGGCGTCCGCCGACGAGCCGCACCGGCAGCGCATGTGGATGAAGCACGACCTGCGGGGCGATATCCGGATCGTAGCGCGATCGTCCCCGCGTCCCCACTACATCCTCCGGGGGGAGCGGCTTAGCTACAAGATCGGAGCCTGGAGCAACGGCGGAGCGTCAACTTGGGGGGTCGCCTACTGCGAGGCAGTGGAGCAGGTCCCGACCGCGTACCCAGACGACATCCACCTCAACCTTGGCGACCGTCAGCTCGACGTGATCGGATACCCCGATGCGGTGAAGAGCCTGCGCTCGCTGCGAGACAGGTCGGCACCGTGGGACCGGGTCTTCCCGTTTCGAAAGAGCCGATCGCAAATGCCCGCGCATCTGCAGGACATCCATGACTTCTTCCGCGTCACCCACCAGCTCGACACCGCGCTGACTGTGGCGCAGATCTGCCCGGTGCGCGTGACCGCCACCCGCAGGCTCGCCGACGAAAGCGAGATCGAGGTTACGCCCATCGACGATCCCGCGCGCAAGGACTTGGCGGCGTCGCTGATGCTGGCGCCGCCGCCCGACCAGCTGCGGGACTGGTTTGATCTGGGCGTCGAGCCGGTTCAGGCCGACGACGAGCCGGGACCGCGGCGGGATACCTACGCCCTGCTGGCTAGACCGGTCCTCGGGCGCGACGCCAACGCGGAAACCCGGTGGCACTTCACCTCGGCAGCCGCAGGCCGCGACGGCCCGCTGTACCGCTTCAGCACGCCGGTCGGCTCAGGCGCGCGGAAAGGCGACATCCTCTATCTCGCCCGCAACTTCGGCGGGACCATTAAGCAAATCCGGCGGCGCGCTAAGGCGATAGAAGAACTAAAGGAGCAGGACACGCTGCTTCGCGCGCTCGAAGATCCCACGAGTGCCACAAGGATCTCGGACGACCAGGTCCCGGAGGGCCGAATCCCAGTTAAGCTCGATGAGTCGAAGGTCGAAGCGCTGTTGCGCATGTGGAACACGCAGCCGACCTTCGCGGTTCAGGGGCCGCCCGGAACTGGTAAGACGACGCTCATCAAGGCGTTCTCGGACCGGCTGATGCACTCGGATCCGAGCGCTCAGATCCTGATAACCGCGCACTCGCACCACACCGTCGACGACGTGCTCGAGAAGCTGTCCGATCACTTCGACGCGTTGCCCGAGGCCGAGCGCCCGGTGATCGTGCGTCTGGGGGCGGAGGAGGGGTCCGTCCACGCGGCGGACACACTGGCGCTTGACGCCATCGAGACGCTGGCCGCTAGTGAGCTCGCGAGACGTACGCGTTCCGACCTACATGAGCGGCTGGAGGCTGCAAGGGGTGCGGCGGGCGGGAGTCAGGACGGCGATTTCCGCACC
>JAAIGE0101068978.1_pt1 | contig 10875 bp, 8 predicted proteins | sample 6487951 | NCBI WGS metagenome assembly JAAIGE01 (sample SAMN13974128, study PRJNA590717) | phyllosphere metagenome | biome: tomato field; feature: multiple bacterial spot infested tomato fields; material: tomato leaves; isolation source: leaves from tomato fields | host: Solanum lycopersicum ... | reverse complement strand
GCTGCCACAATCCCCTCAAGCCGCGCCCTGTCCGAAGCCGTGACGGCAATGCTGATCCCGCTACGCATCCCCGGTCCATCGCATGTTGCGACGATAACGGGAATCCTAAACGGATGCTTTCGTCTCGATCAATCCACTAGCAGTCGAATGGTCCGGCGGTTCAGATCAGGCAGCACTGGCCGACATCCGTTTCGACTGGAGCGCAGCACCGTTCGGCTCACGCGCTTGTGCTCATACAGGGCTACGGGTGTTCGCCAGCGACCTCGTACCCGTCAACAACCAAGCTTTCCTTTGCCTGGACAATTGAGTAAGTGACACGGCATATGACCGCTCCGGGACGTGTTTATCCCCTTAAACCACAAAGAGTACGTGGCGGCTGCGTAAAATCCGGAAGGAACGTGCATGACGGTCCCTGATCAAAAGCTCCGAGCGGCCGTGCTCGGGAGCGGCAATATCGGCACTGATCTGGCCATCAAGCTGCGCAAGTCCCGGCGACTCGACTGTGCGGCGCTGATCGGCCGCAATCTGGGTTCGGCCGGTCTCGCGCGAGCGCAGGCCGAGGGCATCCCGGTTTCGGCGTTGGGGGTCGATCATATCCTGGCCAATCCGAAGGCGTTCGACATCGTTTTCGATGCGACGTCCGCCGCGGCACATCACGAACATGCCCCTGCCCTGGAAGAGGCGGGCATGCTTGTGATTGATCTGACGCCGGCAAAGCGCGGCGGATTTTGCGTACCATCTGTGAACCTTTCGGAATCCCTGGGCGCTTCCAACGTCAACATGGTGACTTGCGGCGGACAGGCATCTTCGCCGATTGCCTATGCGCTGGGCGCAACCCATGACGACGTCGACTACGTGGAAGTCGTCTCCTCCATCGCATCGCGCTCGGCTGGACCGGCGACGCGTCGCAACTTGGACGAGTATATCCACACCACCGAGGCGGCCATTCAGAGCTTTTCGGGCGCCCGCCGATCCAAGGCGATTCTCAACCTGAACCCCGCGGTTCCCTGCATCAATATGCAAACCACGGTATTTGCCCTGGTCAGGAACCCGAATATCGAGGCGTTCACCGCCAGGCTGCGAGAGATCGTGGCGGACATCCAGCGCTACATTCCGGGCTATGAAGTGCTGGTCTGGCCAAAGCTGGACAATGGCCGCGTGGTCACCATGGTGCGTGTTACGGGTAGCGGAGATTACCTGCCGTCCTATGCCGGCAATCTCGACATCATCAACTGTGCCGCGATCGCCGTCGCGGAGGAATATGCCGCGCAGCGGCAAGGCAACGACGTCGACACTGATGCAGGAGATTTTGGCAAGCTGAGGGTGGTGCGATGAGCGGCCAGCATATCCTGATCAGCGATCCCTCGCTGCGCGATGGCAACCATGCCGTCCGGCATCAACTGACCCCCGATCAAGTTCGTGCGTATTGCCTTCGTGCGGAGGAAGCGCGTATCCCCGTCGTGGAAGTGGGGCATGGCAATGGCATCGGCGCATCCTCGCTGCAGCTCGGCGAGGCGGCGGCGACGGATCGTGCGCTGCTGGAGGCAGCGCGTGGCGTGCTCAAGAACACCCAACTGGGCGTGCACATCATTCCCGGCTTCGCCACGATCGAGAAGGATCTTAAGCCTGCACTGGACTCGGGCGTCGACGTTTTCCGCGTCGCCTCCCACTGCACCGAAGCCGATATCACCGAGCGCTTCATCACCTTCGCGCGCAACGCGGGCAAGACCGCATACGGCGTGCTGATGATGTCCCACATGGCCAGCCCCGAAGTGCTTCTGGAAGAAGCGCAGAAGATGGAAGCCTATGGCGCTGAAACGTTGGTGATTATGGATTCGGCCGGCAACTACCTGCCCGAGGACGTGCGCCAGCGGATTGAGGTGCTGGTGGAAGGATTGGGTATTCCCGTCGGCTTCCACGCACACAACAATCTCGGTTGTGCGATCGCTAACTCCGTCGCTGCGGTTGAAGCAGGCGCGACCATGTTGGATGGTTGCGCCCGCGGGTTCGGCGCAGGGGCGGGCAATGCACAGCTCGAGGTACTTGTCCCGGTGCTGCATCGCCTCGGCTACGAGACGGGCATTGACCTTTACAAGGTGCTCGATCTTGCCAGCTTCGCCGAGCGGGAGATCATGGACGTGGTGCCGATCATCTCGTCCACCAGCGTGGTCAGCGGTCTTTCCGGGGTATTCTCGGGCTTTCTGAAGCCTGCCACGCGCATCGCTGAAGACTTCGATGTCGATGTCCGCGACGTCTTCTTCGAACTTGGTCGTCGCGGTATCGTCGCAGGACAGGAAGACATCATTCTGGAAGTGGCAGCTGACCTTTCGAAGCGGAGGCAGCTTGCCTAACGTCATCGCCGACCAGGACCGGATTTTCGCAGACTGCGCCCACTCCCTTGCCGCGACGGGTACACCGCTTCTCGAACGGTTACGCGACAGCCAGGTGCTGGTTACCGGTGCTAGCGGGTTCGCGGGCAGCTGGCTGCTTTCCATGCTGTGCTTTCTCAACGACATGCATGGTTTCCGCATCAAGTTAACGGCCGTTGCGCGCTACCCATCGCGCGTAGAGGCGCAAGCCCCCTTTCTTGCCGGGCGGTCGGACATCACTTGGTCGGCCACGGACGTGCGCCAACTTGTCGGGCTCCCCGACGACATTCAATGGGTGATCCATGCTGCCGGCGTCCCAGACAGCCGGCATCATGCAACTAGCCCGATCGAGACCGCCTCGACCATCGGAGAGGGAACGTTCCGGGTGTTACGGCTGGCCGAACAGGCCACGCAGCTGCAGGGTATTCTGCATCTAAGCTCAGGTCTGGTCGATGCGCCGTCCACGCAGCACCGCCTAGCAGGCCCTAGCATGGCCTATGTCGAGGCCAAACGCTTCAGCGAGACTTTGTGCTACGCCTTTCGTACTCAGGCGAAGCTGCCAATCGTCATCTCGCGCCCGTTTACGCTGCTTGGTCCTTTCCAGAGCCTGGACAGCCCTTGGGCGGCGAACAACTTCCTCCATGCGGCACTGGAAGGGCAGCCGCTGAAAATCCGTGGCGACGGGCGGGCGGTGCGCTCCTACCTGTACGGCAGCGACATGGCGCTTCTGGCGCTTGCTCAGATGGCCCATGGCGCAAGCGGGGAGGTCTATGATCTGGGAGGCACCGATCCGATGAGCGTGATCGATCTCGCAAATCTCGTCGCCGCTCAGGCACGACGCCCGCTGGAGGTACGGATAAACGCTGCGGCACGACCTACTGCCGACGATCATTTCGTTCCCGACATGCGCCGCTCATTCGAGCATCTGGGCGTAAGGCCTGCCTTTTCCACCGAAAAGGCGGTTGCACGAAGCCTTACCTGGTACGCCAGATAGGCTTCACAGGCCAGTGGTCACAACGGTGGCGGCTTGACTTTTCACGTTTTTTTACGAGGCATAGAGTGGACACGGTCAAGATCAGCGATGTCATTGCCGAATTCCTGATCTCGAAGGACATGCGTCATGTCTTTGGGATCATCGGCGCAGGAAACGCACACATCTTTGACTCGATCGGATCGCGGGAAGACGTGCTTGAGATGGTCTGCGTCCATCACGAGCAGGCCGCGACCATGGCGATGCAGACCTATTATCGTACGTCCAATCGCATCACGGCAGCGGTACTTACGACGGGTGGTGGATCGACCAATGGCTTCACCGGTGTGGTCAGCGCTTGGGCGGATTCCATTCCTGGCCTAATCATCTCGGGTAATGAGAATTCACGCTTCACGCGGACGGACAATCCACTACGCATGTGGGGCGTCCAAGGATATGATTCCAGCGCCGCCGTCGAGAAGGTCACCAAGCATGCCGTGCGCGTGACCAACCCTGCGGATGTGCTGTTTGAACTGGAAAAGGCCTACCATATCGCGGCGACCGGTCGGCCCGGGCCGGTTTGGGTCGATATTCCGATGGACATTCAGGCAGCGCGGATTGATCGGTCCGAACTGAGGCGCTTTTTTCCGGAAGCCGAGAGAGTCGCGATGCCGGACGGTGCCATCGCCGAACTGCTGGACCTTCTCCGCCAAGCAGAGCGGCCGGTGCTGTGGCTAGGCAATGGCGTGCGCCTGGCAGGTGCTGCTAACCGTGTCCGCACACTTGTAGAAACGCTGGGGATGCCCACGCTGGTTTCTTGGGCAGGGATCGACCTCATCGATTCCGATCATCCGCTCGTGTTCGGACGCGCCGGCGTTTACGGGCAGCGCGCCGCCAACTTCGTCCTGCAGAATGCTGATCTGGTGGTGGCGCTGGGCACCAGGCTTGCCGTGCCGCAGATCGGCTACGTTCTTGACGAATTCGCCCGTGACGCGCGACTCATTGTAGTGGACGTCGATCCGGCGGAAGCGGCTAAGCTGGGCGAGCGTGTCACCTTGCCTATCGTGGCGGATGTGGCCGATGTGATCGATGCCGTGCTGCAGGCGGAACATTCGCAAACCAGCCCGTCCTGGATCGAGCGCTGCGAGGCGTATCGGCGGAACTATCCCTGGATCGGACCGGAGCATGACGACGATGCTCCGTTCATCAACTCGTACCATGTGCTAGATCGTCTGGTCGATTACATGAAGCCTGATCAGGTAGTCGTCACTGACATGGGCACGGCGCTGCTGTCCGGGCATCAGATCATGCGCTTCAAGGAAGGGCAGCGGTTGATGACCTCCACCGGGCTGGGCGAGATGGGCTATGGCCTGCCCGGCGCGATCGGTGCATCCTTTGCGCGGGATCGTGGCGAGGTGATGTGCCTCAACTGTGATGGCGGCATTATGATGAACCTGCAGGAACTGCAGACGGTGGTTCATCATGAACTGCCCATCAAGCTGTTTATCTTCAACAATGACGGCTATCTGATGATCAAGCACACGCAGAACAATCTGTTCGCGGGCCGCCAGGTGTCGGTTGATCGGAAAAGCGGCGTGAGTTGTCCCGATTTCAGCGCACTAGTAAAGGGTTGGGGCATTACCGCCTATCAGATTCGCACCTGGGAGGATTTCGACACGGTGATTCCGCAGGTACAGGCCGCCACAGGACCGGTGATCTGCGAGGTGTTCATGCACCCGCAGCAGATGTTCCTGCCCAAGCTGTCGCTGGTATCACGGCCGGACGGCACGCTTGTCTCCCCTCCGCTGGAAGATCTCTCGCCCCTGCTGTCGCGCGAGGCGATGCGCGAGGCGATGATCGTCGGGCTGCACGAAAAGTCGGCGCAGCTCTGATCCATGCGGCTGGCGATCCTCGGCGCGACCAGCATGCTGGCCGCGGACTTCGTCGCCCACAGTCTAGCGCAGGGATCATCCTACGAGTTCGCCTTGTTCGCGCGGACGCCGGACCGCATCCGTGCGGCCATGACCGATCGTGAGATCACGGCTGTTCCTCCCTGCGGCCCGCTCAAGAGCTTCGCTGAAGGATCCTGGGACGCAATCGTTAATTTCGTCGGCGTGGGCGATCCGGCGCGCGCTGTCGAGATGGGCGCCAGCATCCTTGCGATCACGCGCGAATGGGATGATCGCGTGCTGGCCTATCTTGAGGGGCATCCGGACTGCCGATACATCTTCCTGAGCAGCGGCGCAGCGTTCGCCGAGGGCGTAAGCGAGCCGGTTGATCGCGACACGCGGGCAAGCTTTCCGATCAATGCGCTACCGCCAACCGCGTTTTACGGGATCGCAAAATTCTATGCAGAGGCAGTGCATCGCGCCCGACCGGCGCAATCAATCATCGATATCCGGGTGTTCAACTACCTGAGTGCACAAGCTGACCTTGCGCACCGCTTCCTGATTACGGAGGCGATTACCGCCATTCGCGATGGCCGCGTCCTGAAGGTGGATGCGCATGACATGTGGCGTGATTATCTTGGGGTGGAGGATTTCGCCGCGTTGCTGAATGCCTGCCTTGCTGCCCCTTCTGGCTATAACGGGTCAGTGGATGCCTACAGCTTGTCACCAATCTCCAAGCAGCAAATGCTGGAATTGCTGCGCGATCAGTTCGGACTGATGTTCGAGATCGCTGGCGGGGGCATCGACGCAACGGGCAGGAAATCGAATTACTTTTCTCGCAACCGCATCGCTGAAGCGCTCGGTTACAGACCGAGCAGCGATTCCGCGGAGACAATCAGACTTGTCAGCCAACAGATACTGTCCCGGCAGCAACCCTCGGATGCAAACAAACACTTAGGCTGAAGACCCATATGATCTACTCGGAGGCGCTTGCGCAATCGAGAAGCCGACGAGGAGATGGCGCGATCTGTTCGGGCGTGTCGCCTTCGGCCAAACCGATCGATAGGGGAGCGGCCAGTCTGCAGGAATAGTCTTTTGCGAGTATCGCCACACCATCCAGATATGTGGACTTATGCAGCCTTTGGCATGACAGACGAACGGGCGGGGACCCGTCCTACGATTTGCCGGAACGCTCCAGAATTTCTTTGATCGCTGCAGCAAATGCACGTGCCGAGCCGTCCCAGTCGATCCAGCGGAAGGCCCGGGCTGCGTCACGGTATGGCTGCGGATCGGCGATGAACCGTTTCACCACGTCGGTGAACTTCGCTGGGTTCTCGGCCGGAAAGTAACACCCCGCATCGCCGGCGATCTCGCGGAAGATCGGGATGTCGGTCGCCAGTACGGGAACGCCGAACGCCAGTGCTTCCACGATCGGCAGGCCGAACCCTTCCGCCTTGGAGGCCATGATCACCGCATCGGCGTGTGCCATCGCCCCGCGCAATTCACCGTCGCTGACCTGATGGCACAGGAACAGCGAACGGCCATATTGCGGATGTTTCCGGGCCTGATCGATGAAGGCCTCGACCTCCCAACCAATCTTGCCGATCATCACGAGGTTGGCGGCGCACCCTTGCTCCCACAACCGGCTGAACGCCGCCAGCACCGCGGCATGGCGCTTGCGCGGCTCGATCGTGCCCACCATCACGAAGCTCAGGCCTCCCTGCCAGGCGGCCTCGGGAATGGAAGCATGGATCGGGCGATCAGCGGCGACATGCAGATCCTGCCCCAGATAAAAGCTGGAAACCACCGTGCCGGCCCTGCGGACCACAGGCTGCTCGCGGACCAGATCGGCTCCGCTCCGCGAAATCGCGATCAGTCCGTCGACCAAGGGCACCAGCCGCTCGAAACCATGCCTGAACAGATAGGCGATGCGGCGGGGTACAAGGTCGCGGTGGAGGATGGGGATCAGATCGTAGATGATGGCGATCGTCGCGGCGCCCTGACGTTTTGCCTGTCCGATCGCCTTAACGGAGGGGCTGCCGCCGGCGAATTCGTCGATGCTCACGACGATGTCGTCGGCACCAATCTCCAGCGCCTCCAGCGTTCCGGCAAGCGCCGTCATGCGACGCTGCATGCTCCGCCGCTGCATGAGGGCGTATAGCGGCATGCTAGACTGAAGGAGGTTCTTGGCGCGTTGCGCGAGGCCGGATTGTGCAACCACGGCCCCGTTTCCGGTGGTCGGAATGTCCAGCAGGCGGGCCATGCCTTGAGCATCGAGCCGGTAGTACCGGCCATTGCTGGCCACGGCCGGCACGGCTTCCATACCCATCTGCGCACCGATCAGATCGCTGCGCCGTACCAGTTCGCGCACGACGCGCTGAATGCCGGTGGTGAACCGGCATTCAAAGGTCTTAGTGGCATCTAGGAGCAATCTCTTTCGCACGCTGTCTTTCCATCCTTGCACGTTGGTTGCTCGGCGGTCCGGCTACGAACAAGTACGTGTCGATCTCTACTTACGGCTGGGCTGGCCTGTCATTGGCGACGTCGTCCACGCGGCGCAGCACGATGGTGAGATTGTGGTAGAAGGACATGTCGTGCAGTCCGTAGAGGGCACTCACACCCCGCTCGAATAGCCTGCGCAGTAAGGCGCGGCCATGTTTCGCAATGCGAGCAGGAAAGCCGCCATGCCTAGGGATCGCGGTGTCACCAGCGCGCTGGATGACGAAGGGCTTGCCTACGATGAGTTGCCCTATCTTCGTCTTGGTCAGGGTAGTGACGTGCGTCACGTCGCTATGCTGAACGATCCCCCCAAACGGGCTTGCCCCATTCGGGAAGCGAGCAATCAGATGGCCGCCTGGACGCAGGAGAATAGCGGCCTTGTCAAGCAGATCGCGAATTTGCTGATGCGTTAAATGTTCGAATACGTCAAACGCCGCCACCACGCCAAACTGGCCTTTCAGGGCCTCTGCCTGTGTCAAGTCAGTATCCAATATGGTGATGCCGCGACGGGCAGCTAGTTCCTTACCTTGCGCCGAGATCTCCGTTCCATACAGTTTGGCGCCCTGATCGCGTAACCAGGCCATCAGAGCGCCACTGCCAAAACCTATCTCCAGAACGTTTTCGTTTTTTACAGAAATTTCCGAAAACTCCGCCGCGTAATAAGCCCGTTCATAGCCGCTAACGACCATGAACTGATCCTCACCCCACCCCTTCCATTCTGAATATCTATCGTAATCTTCCACTATACAGCTCCGTATTATCATACATGGTATGTAATCAAAATCTTACTTTTTTATGCATGCCTTTTATTGTCGACCTGTATAAAAAGCGGATCAGCAGTATGACATGACGTGGAATTATTGCGATAGTGAACGTGTTTGTCCAGAAGGCAGGTATTTTCCAGTAATAACGGATCGACATCGGTATCGCCTGCTTCCAATAACGGAAACTTGCTCCGCTGGTTTTGGCATTGATGAAGTGCATCTTAATATAGAAGGTGGCGACCTTCCGCATCGTTTCCCAATAAACTGGATTGTCACGACCCAACGTGTCGCCGAAGGCCTGCTCGAACCCGACCAGATCGATCCTGGTGCGGTTGAACTCGTTGCTGGTCACTGCACCGTCGTTGCCGCTGCGCCAACCGACCAGTCGATCCGGAATGCATATCCAGGTTGATTGGTCGCCCAGTGCGCGCGCAAGAACATATATCTGAACATACCCATTGAAATATTGCTCGACAGGTGAAGCCTCGACCGCCGCATTCCAGGCTTGTCTGCGTACAATGATGCTGGAAATGTAACCCATTCCCCAAGGACCAATCCCGGCAACGATATTGTCGCGTCCGTGCAGCATGGTCTCGGTCGGGAAATCAGCTGATATATGGTCGTTCAGGTATATGCGACTGGAAAGATCCGTACTGTAGCCGTTCGATCCTATACTGACGCCGGTGGGCTCCTTGTGATGAGCGAAGAGCCGCTCGATGCGGGCAAAGGCACCATCTTCCAAAATATCATCGCTGCCGAACAGCCAGCAATAGTCGCTGCTTGCCAGCGTGACGACCTTCAGCATGTTGCGATCAAAGCCGATATTCTCCGGCAGTCGTTTGTAGATGATTGCCAGGCCTGCTTGGGTAAATTCATTGATCACAGCGGCCGTGTCGTCCGTCGATGCGTTGTCGCTGATGACGATCTCCACGGCCAATGCATGTCCGGTCTGGTGGACAACGCTGTTTAGCAGTTCGCGCAACTGCGGTGCCCTGTTGTAGGTGGGAATACAGAGCGAAATGCGCATGACAGGTCCTTCAGACGTTCACGGTCGCGGGGCGCGCATGTGACCGGTAGCGCATGGGCAGCGCCTAGGGAGCCGCCAGCAGAAAACAGGCGATCAGGCCGACGTTCCTGTCAACAGACCTATCCATCGCGCGCGCAGCGTCAGCAGAGTTGAGCTCAATAACGCCCAAACCGCCGCGATGCATTGTGCAATCAAGGTCTTGATGTGGGAAAACTCTAAAAATTGAAGCCAAAGAATTCTTCAAGCTTGTCGCCGACATAGTCGAAATGCTCCTGGCCTAGGGCCGGGAAGAGGCCGATCCAGAAGGTGTTGTTCATCACCCGGTCGGTTTGCGTCAGGTCACCGACCACGCGGTAGTTGACGTGCTCGAAATAGGGCTGGCGCGTCAGGTTGCCGGCGAACAGCAGGCGGGTACCGATCTTGTTCTGGTCGAGGAAACGGGTGACGTCCACGCGCTTGGCGTCCACCCCGTCGCGCAGCATCAGGGGGAAGCCAAACCAGGACGGGTTGGAATTGGGCGTGGCCTCGGGCAGGATGAAGATCTCCTCCAGGTTACCGCGGAACCGTTCGGTGAGCAGGTCGAAATTGCGCCGGCGCGCCGCAATGAAGCCTTCCGCACGGTCGAGCTGCGCCAGGCCACAGGCGGCCTGCATGTCGGTGATCTTCAGGTTGTAACCGAGATGCGAATACACGTACTTGTGGTCGTAGCCGAACGGAAGCGAACCATGCTGCTGGCCTAAGCGGCTACCGCAGGTGTTGTCGCAACCCGGCGCGCAATAGCAGTCGCGGCCCCAGTCGCGGATGCTCTCGATGATCGGGCGCAGCTCCAGCGACTGGGTGAACACGGCGCCGCCCTCGCCCATGGTGATGTGGTGCGCGGGGTAGAAGCTGACGGTCGCGACATCGCCCCACAGGCCGACATTCTTGTGCTGGCCCGTTGTCTCGTCGAGATAAGTGGCGCCCAGCGCGTCGCAGCAATCCTCGACCAGCCACAGGTCATACTCGTCGCAGATGCGCCGCACCTCGGCGAGGTTGAACGGATTGCCGAGCGTGTGGGCGATCATGATCGCGCCGGTCTTCTCCGTGACTGCCGCCTCGATCAGCGAGGCATCAATATTGTAGGTGGGTATATCGACATCGACGAACACCGGGACGAGCCCGTGCTGGATGGACGGGTTCACCGTGGTCGGGAAGCCGGCCGCGACCGTGATGACCTCGTCGCCTGGCTTCAGTCGGCGATCGCCGAGCTTGTGGGACGTGAGGCAGGACAGCGCCAGCAGGTTCGCCGAGGAGCCCGAGGTAGTGGTGAGCACATAGGGCGCACCAAGCAGCTTGGCCAAGCCAGCTTCAAACTCAG
>JAAIGE0100793098.1_pt1 | contig 10878 bp, 7 predicted proteins | sample 6487951 | NCBI WGS metagenome assembly JAAIGE01 (sample SAMN13974128, study PRJNA590717) | phyllosphere metagenome | biome: tomato field; feature: multiple bacterial spot infested tomato fields; material: tomato leaves; isolation source: leaves from tomato fields | host: Solanum lycopersicum ... | reverse complement strand
GCAAGAACGCCCTGCTCGCCCAGGAGTTCCTCGTGAACTACCTCGGCACCGAGGACGCGCAGCGTGCGCTGTACGAGGCCGACCCCCGCATCCCCGCGTGGACCACGCTGGCCGAAGAGGTCTCGTCCGATCCGATCACCGCCGGCTTCGTGGCCTCCGCCCAGAACGGCGTGCCGATGCCGTCGATCCCCGAGATGGGATCGGTGTGGGACCTGTGGAACGCCGCGCAGGTGCAGATCATCAACGGCGCCGACCCGGCGTCGACGTGGAACACGATGGTCGCCGACCTCGAGACCACTCTGGCCGGTTGACCCCACCGACTGCCCGGTCGTCGGGCGAGCGGGCGGCGCGACGCGTCGTCGCCCGCTCCGCCCGTCCGACGACCGACGCATCGACAGGACGGATGACATGACGATCCAGGCACCGCCGACCTCGGCGCCCCCGCCCACCCCGGTGGTGAAGCCCTCTCGCGAATCCCACGCCCGCGCCTTCCGCGGACTCGGGTGGGGATTCCTCATCAAGCTCGGCCTCATGGCGCTCGTGAACGCCTTCGGCATCATGACCGCGATCTCGGCGTGGAGTGCCCAGTCGTGGAGCGTGCTGGGCGTCGTGGTGCTGCTCGTCGTCATCGCCGACTGGGTGTACTTCACCCGTCGCGCGCTGCCGCTGAAGTATCTGCTGCCCGGTCTGATCTTCCTGCTCGTCTTCCAGGTCTTCATCTTCGGGTACACGGCGTACATCGCCTTCACCAACTACGGCACCGGCCATGTGGGCACGCAGGAGCAGGCTGTCGAGGCCGCGCTGATCCAGGGGGAGCGCCGCGTGGCGGACTCGCCCGACTACCCCCTGTCCGTGGTCGACCGCGGCGGCGAGCTCGGCTTCGCGATCGTCGACGACGACGGCGACATCCGCGTCGGATCCGCTCTGCAGCCCCTGGAGGAGGTCTCCGGCGGCGAGGTGGGCGCGACCGGCGCTCCGTCGGAGGTGCCCGGATGGACGGTCGTCCCCCGGGCGACCGTCCTCACCGACCCGACGCTCGGGGCGGCCATCAAGGACCTCCGCGTACCCGTGTCGGACGATCCGAACGACGGGTCCGTGCGCACCCGCGAGGGGTCGACGGGCGCCGTCTACGAGCCGACCCTCCTCTGGGACGCGGATGCGCAGACCATCACCGACACCCAGACGGGCACCGTGTACACCGCCACGGACCTCGGAGCCTTCGTCGCCGAGGACGGCACCGCGCTGCCCACCGGGTGGGCGGTCAACGTCGGCTTCGCGAACTTCGTGAAGCTCTTCACCGATTCCTCGCTCGCCGGCACCCTGCTGAGCGTGACGGTGTGGACGTTCGCGTTCGCGATCCTCTCCGTGGTGCTCAGCTTCGCGGTCGGGCTCGGGCTCGCGATCGTCTACAACGACCCTCGCGTCAAGGGGCGACGGTTCCTCCGGGCGCTGTTCATCCTCCCCTATGCCTTCCCCGCGTTCATGGCCGCGCTGCTGTTCCGAGGGATGTTCAACGCCGAGTTCGGCGTCATCAACGACCTCTTCTTCCTCGGTCAGAACATCAACTGGCTGGGCGACCCGTGGCTCACCCGCGGGGCGGTGATCTTCGTCAACGTGTGGCTGAGCTATCCCTACTGGTTCCTCGTGTGCACGGGCGCGCTGCAGTCGCTGCCCGGCGAGACGCTCGAGGCCGCCGAGATCGACGGGGCGAGCAAGCTCCAGCGCTTCCGCTCGATCGTGCTGCCGCTGCTTCTCGTCTCGACGGCTCCGCTGCTGATCGCCTCGTTCGCGGTGGCCTTCAACAACTTCACGGTGATCTACACCTTCAACAACGGCGGCCCCTCGATCGCCGGGGCGCCCTACGCCCTCGGATCGACCGACATCCTCGTCTCGGCCATCTACGACGTCTCCGGCGTCTCAGGCGGCGCCGCCGACTACGGACTCGCGAGCGCCCTGTCGATCATCGCCTTCATCGTGGTCGGTCTCATCTCGGCGCTGAGCTTCCGACAGACCCGCAAGCTCGAGGAGTACCAGTGATGAGCGAGACCAGAGTCATCGTGACCGGTTCGTCGAAGGACGCGCAGGCGGCGCGTGCCGGAGCGCGTCGCCGCCGCTGGTGGGCCGATGTGGGATGGAAGTACATCCTCGCCGCCGTCGTGCTGTTCTTCGCCGCCTTCCCGCTCGTCTACGTGCTGTCGGCCTCGCTGAACCCGAACGGCAGCCTGGCCGCGTCGAGCGCCCTGTTCAGCGCTCTCGACCCCGCGAACTACATCGCCCTGGGTCAGTCCCGATACTGGGTGTGGTTCGGCAACACGCTGCTCATCGGCTCGGTGACGGCCGTCGGCTCGGTGCTCATGGGCGCCTGCGGCGCCTACGCGTTCTCCCGCTTCCGCTTCAGCGGGCGACGCGCGAGCCTCACCACCCTGCTCGTGCTGCAGATGTTCCCGCAGGCGCTCGCGTTCATCGCCATCTTCCTCATGCTCCAGACGATCGGAGAGGTCGTTCCGGCGCTGGGCATCAATTCCAAGATCGCCCTCATCTGCGTCTACCTCGGCGGTGCCCTCGGGGCGAACACATTCCTCATGTACGGGTTCTTCAACACGATCCCCGTCGAGATCGACGAGTCCGCCAAGATCGACGGTGCCACGCACGCGCAGATCTTCTGGCGGCTCATCATGCCGCTCGTCGTGCCGATCCTCGCGGTGGTGGCCCTGCTCGCCTTCCTCGCGGCATTCGGCGACTTCATCCTGTCGAAGATCATCCTCACCTCCGAGGACAACTGGACGCTGGCCGTCGGCATGTACCAGTGGGTCTCCAATCAGCTGACCTCGCGCTGGGGGTTCTTCGCCGCCGGTGTCGTCGTCGCCGCCGTTCTCGTCCTCGCTCTGTTCTTCTCCCTGCAGAAGTACATCGTCGGCGGTCTCACCCAGGGGTCCGTCAAGGGCTGATCCCTCTCCACCCGCACGAAAGGCCGTCATGCACCGTCGCACGCGTTCCCTTCTCTCCACCGCCGTCGCGGCGCTCACCGCGGCGGCGCTGATCGGCACCGGGGTGCCGGCGGCGGCCGCGTCCGCGCACTCCGCTGCTGCCCCCGCCGCCGTCGGCGACCCCGTCGACGCCACCATCACCGTCCCCCGGGTGGAGAACCTGCGGGACGACTTCATCGGCGGCGTCGACGTATCGTCGGTGCTGTCGCTCGAGGCCTCCGGCGTCGTGTTCCGTACGGCCGACGGCACCCCCGGCGACCTGTTCGAGATCCTCGCCGACGCGGGCGTCACCGACGTCCGGGTGCGGGTGTGGAACGACCCCTTCGATGCGAACGGAAACGGCTACGGCGGCGGCGATGTCGACGTGGATCGTGCGATCGAGATCGCATCGAGGGCGACGGATGCCGGGCTCGGCGTGCTCGTCGACTTCCACTACTCCGACTTCTGGGCGGACCCCGCCAAGCAGCAGGCACCGAAGGCGTGGCAGGGGATGTCCGCCGATGAGGTGGCGGCGGAGGTCGGCGCCTTCACGCGGGATGCCGTCCGGCGCATCGTCGACGCCGGTGTCGACCTGACCATGGTCCAGGTGGGCAACGAGACCAACGGCGGCGTCGCCGGGGTGCGCGGCTGGGACGACATGGCGAAGGTGTTCTCGGCCGGCTCCGCCGCGGTGCGCGCGGAGTCCCCCGACACCCTCGTGGCCCTGCACTTCACGAACCCCGAGCGTGCGGGCTTCTACGCCGACGTCGCCGCGCAGCTCGATCGCCGCGACGTCGACTACGACGTGTTCGCCTCGTCGTACTACCCGTTCTGGCACGGGACACCCGAGAACCTCACGGCGGTGCTGTCGCACGTCGCGACCGCCTACGGCAAGAAGGTCATGGTGGCGGAGACGTCGTGGGCGTACACGCTCGACGACGGAGACGGACACGGGAACGTGATCGATCTGCCCGCCGAGGCGACGCAGTACCCCGTGAGCGTGCAGGGCCAGGCCGACGCCGTCCGTGCGGTCGTGCAGGCCGTGGCGGACGTGGGCGAGGCCGGCATCGGCGTCTACTACTGGGAGCCCGCGTGGCTCCCCGTCGGCCCGCCCGCGCAGCTCGAGCAGAACAAGGCTCTGTGGGAGCGCGACGGCTCGGGGTGGGCGTCGAGCTTCGCCGGGGAGTACGAGCCGGAGGATGCCGGCCACTGGTTCGGCGGATCGGCGTGGGACAACCAGGCCCTGTTCGGTTTCGACGGCACGGCATCCGACGCGCTGCGCGTGTTCTCCTACGTGCGCACCGGGGCGCAGGCGCCGCGGGTCGTCGAGGCGGTCGAGCCCGTCGCTCTGCGCCTCACCGAGGGAGACGAGATCTCCCTTCCCGGCGACGTCGTCGTGCGCTACAACGACGGATCGACCGAGCGGCAGCCGGTCACCTGGTCCGAGGCGGTCCGCTACATCGAGGGCGTGGGCGAGTACACGATCCCCGGTCGGACCGGATCGGGCCTCTCCGCGACCGCGACGGTGACCGTGGCGGCGCGCAACCTCCTGCGCAACCCGGGGTTCGAGTCGGAGGACACGAGCATGTGGACGGTCGAGGGGCGCAGCCTGACGCTGCGCGCCTGGGACGACCCGCGCACCGGCACGCACTCGGCGCACTTCTACTCGTCCGCCGCATCGGCCTTCGAGCTGTCGCAGACCGTGACCGATCTCCCCGCCGGGTCGTACGTCGCGCGCGCCTCGCTGCAGGGCGACGGAGAGGGCGTCGACGGCCGTGTCTCGCTGACGCTGTCGTCGGCGCAGACGCAGGGCGCCGAGGCCGACTTCGCGCTCGACGGCTGGCGCGTCTGGTCGACTCCCACCACCGATGCTCTGCACCTCGACGACGGCGGAACGGCGACCGTGCGCATCACCGCCACGCTGCCGGCGGAGGCGTGGGGCACGATCGACGACCTGGAGCTCGTCCGCGCGCCGGAGGCGGGTGCCGATACGACCGACCTGCAGAAGCGCCGGGACGAGGCGGCCGCCGTCGATCCCACGGCCTACGTCGAGTCGTCGACCACGGCGCTGCCGGGGGCGATCGCGCGCGCCGACATCGTGCTCGCCGCCGAGTCTCCCACGGCCGAAGCGGTCGCCGGGGCGCTCGCAGAGCTCGACGCCGCGATCGATGCCCTCCTCCCCCGGGACGCGGCGACCGCCGCACCGGCCCGAGGCGTGCTCTCGCACGACAACGGCCACGACACCGGGCTGCGCGACGGCGACTTCACCGTGACGATGAACCTGTGGTGGGGGCAGAACGCCACCCGGCTGCGGCTGTTCGAGAACGGCGAGCTCGTCGCGACACTGCCGCTGGCGTTCGGCGGCACGGCGGCGCAGAGTGCGCGCTTCGCCGTGACGGGCCGAGCGAACGGGACGTACGTGTACAGCGGCGAGCTCGTGAACTCGCAGGGCGCGACGCCCGTGAAGCCGGTGACGGTGACGGTGACGGATGCCTCCCCGGGTGTGCCGGTGCTGTCCTCCGACAACCATGATCGCGACGGTGCGTACACGGTCTCCGCCGACCTCTGGTGGGGCACCAACGCGACGTCGTACCGCCTGTTCGAGAACGGCTCGCTGCTGACCGAGGGGAACCTCGTCGCCCGCACACCGGCGGCACAGCACGTGTCCGTCCCCGTCAGCGGTCGGCCGGTCGGCACGCACACGTATCGGATCGAGTTCGTCAACGCGGCCGGCAGCTCGCAGAGCAGGACGCTCTCGGTCAGGGTGACCCGATGACGGGGACGGGACAGGCATTTCGCTAGCCTGGCTAGCTGTTCGCTGGGCGAGAGTCAAGGGTCTGTGCTCCGCACGCACACGCGCGTAGCGTGCGGGGCATGGAATCCCGGACCCAGGACATCGCCCGCCAGAGCGTGATCATCGCGGCGGCGACCTTCATGCTCATCGCCGCCTCCGTCGGATCCGGCGCGTTCGGCGGAACCTCCGTGAACGAGCTCCAGGACGGAGCCCTGTCCGCGCAGGGCTCGTACCTCGCCCCGGCGGGCCCGGCGTTCTCGATCTGGTCCCTCATCTACCTCGGCCTCATCGCCTACACGATCTGGCAGGCCCTGCCCGCGCAGAGAGCGGATGAACGGCAGCGTCTCGTCGGCGGATGGATCGCGGCGTCGATGATCCTGAACGGCCTCTGGCTCGTCACGGCTCAGTTCTGGATCCTGCCGATGACCGTCGTCGTCATCGCCCTGCTGCTGGCCACGCTCGCCCGGATCATCGTGCTGCTCAACCGCATCCGTCCGCGGGGCTGGGCCGAGCGCATCGTGGTCGACGGCGCGAACGGCCTGCACTTCGGATGGGTCACCATCGCGACCGTCGCGAACACCGCCGCCTGGCTCACGCAGATCGCGCCCGAGAGCTGGGGTGCACAGGCCGAGGTCTGGGCGGTGGCCGTGCTCGCCGTCGTGCTCGTCATCGGTGTGACCAGCGCACTCCTGACGCGCCGCATCGCGCCGTCGCTCGCCACGGCGTGGGGCCTGGCGTGGCTGGCCGTCGGCCGCCTCACCGACGAGCCCCAGAGCACGATCGTCGGAATCGCGGGCATCGTGGTCGCCGTCGCCCTGGTCATCGCCGGGGTCGTCGGCATCCTGCGTCGTCGCCGCTCCCTCGGTCGTTGAGCGAGCCCGGCGGAGCCGAGCGAGACGAAACGCGGACGTCAGACGACGAGCCGGTAGCCCATGCCCGACTCGGTGAGCAGGTGCGCGGGAGCACCCGGCTCCCGCTCGAGCTTCTTGCGCAGCTGCGACATGTACAGGCGGAGATAGCCGGAATCGGACACCTGCTCGCTGCCCCAGATCTCCTTGAGGAGGTCCTGTCGGGTGACGAGGGCTCCCGGATGCCGGGCGAGGTGCTCCAGCATCCGCCACTCCGTGGGCGTCAGGTGCACCCGGCTCCCCGCGCGGGTCACCGTCTTGGTCGCGAGATCCACCACCACGTCGCCGAAGCCCACGGTCGATTCGCCGCCCGCCGGCGCGGCACGCCGGGAGAGCGCCCGGAGTCGGGCCAGAAGCTCGTCGACCTGGAACGGCTTCGTGACGAAGTCGTCGGCGCCCGCATCGAGCGCCTCCACCTTGTCGGCCGAGCCCGTGCGTCCGGACACCACGATGATGGGCACGTTCGTCCAGCCGCGCAGGGCCTGAATCACCTCGATGCCGTCGAGCCGGGGCATCCCGAGGTCCAGCATGATGAGGTCGGGGTGGGTCTGGGCGGCAGCGGCGACGGCGGCCGCGCCGTCGGCGGCGACCACCGCCTCGTACCCGTGCGCGGACAGGGTGATGCGCAGTGCGCGCACCATCTGCGGGTCGTCGTCGGCGATGAGGAGCTTCACTCCGTCTCCTCCGTGTGCTCGGGTGCGGGGGTGCCGGCGAGCGGCAGTGAGATCACCATGGTGAGGCCGCCTCCGGGGGTGTCCTCGGGAGTCAGGGTACCGCCCATGCCCTCGGTGAACCCGCGCGACAGCGCCAGTCCCAGCCCGAGCCCCGCGGTGTTGTCCGTGTCGCCGAGACGCTGGAACGGCAGGAAGATCTCCTCCCGGCGTTCGGTCGGCACTCCCGCGCCGCGGTCGATCACGCGGATCTCGGCGCGCTCGCCGAGGGCGCTGGTGGAGACGAGCACGCGCGAGCCGTGGGGCGAGTGGCGGTGGGCGTTGGCGACGACGTTGACGAGCACGCGCTGGAGCAGCACCGGATCGGCGGCCACCAGCGGAAGCGCGGGGTCGAGGGCGAGGTCGACGCTGTCGGGTCCGAGTCCGAGCTCGTCGACGGCGGCGAGCACCGGCCCGGCCACATCGAGGCGCATGGTCGACACGGCGAGCACTCCGGCCTGCACACGGCTGACGTCGAGCAGATCGGTGACGAGGGACGACAGCGTTGCGAGGCTCTCGTCCGCCGTCGCCAGCAGCTCCTCGCGGTCGCCGGCCGACAGGGAGTGCGCGGCGCGGAGGCCGCCGATCGCCGCGACGGCGGAGGCGAGAGGTCGGCGCAGATCGTGGCTGACCGCCGACAGGAGGGCGGAGCGCACCTGATCGGTCTCGGCGAGGGCGGCGACCTCACGGGCGGTGGCGCGCAGGTCGGTGTGCTCGATGGCCGCCGCGATCTGGGCGACGATCGCGTCGAGGAGTCGCCGGGCGGGGGTGTCGAGCGGCTCCCCGTGCAGCTCGAGCACGGCCGACGTCGTCCCGCCCACGGGAACCCGGGTGGCGCGTCCGTCGGCGACCGGCTCGCCGTCGCTCGCCAGCACCGTGCCGTCGGCATCGAGCAGCCGCACCCCGCTCAGGCCGAACGCCTCACGTGTGCGGCTGACGAGAGCGAGCACGGCGCTGTCGCCGCGGAGCACGTTGCCGGCCACGGCGGCGAGGAGTTCGGCCTCGGCCGCGGCGCGCTGAGCGGTGCGTGCGCGCCGGGCGGCCTGGTCGACGATGATGCTCACGAGCACGGCGATCACGACGTACAGGGCGAGGGCGAGCACGTGCAGGGGATGGGCGATCGTGATGGTGAACAGCGGGGCGACGAAGAGGAAGTCGAGCGTCACACCGGAGAGCACGGCGGCGAACACCGCGGGCCGCAGACCGCCGACGAGCGCGACCACCACGACGAGCAGCTGGAAGGCGAGCACCTCGACCGTGATCGACTCCGGGCTGCGGAACTCGAACATGGTCCACGACAGCAGCGGCCCGAACACGAGCGCCACGGCGAAGCCGAGCGCCTGACGCCGCCATCCGAGGGCTCCTCCCGTGATGCGCGGCAGACGCAGCTTCCCGCCGGCGGCGGCATGCGTGACGATGTGCACGTCGATGTCGCCGGAGCGGCGGATGACCTCGGCGCCGATGCCCGGGCCGGTGAGCGCCGCAGCGAGCCGCCCGCGTCGGCTCACGCCGATCACGAGCTGCGTGGCGTCCGCCCCCTGCGCGAACTCCACCAGGGTGCCGGGGATGTCGTCGCCGATGATCTGGTGGAAGCTGCCGCCGAGCGACTCGACGAGGGTGCGTTGGGCGGCGAGCGCGCCGGGTGTCTCGTCGCGCAGGCCGTCCTGCGCGGCGACGTGCACCGCGAGGAGCTCGCCGCCGGCCGATCGGGCGGCGATCCGCGCTCCGCGCCGGAGCAGCGTCTCGCCTTCCGGGCCGCCGGTGAGTGCCACGACCACCCGCTCTCTGGCCTGCCAGGTGCTCGCGATGCCGTGGTCGGCGCGATAGGTGCGCAGGGCGCTGTCGACCTCGTCCGCCAGCCAGAGCAGAGCCAGCTCGCGCAGGGCGGTGAGGTTGCCGAGGCGGAAGTAGTTCGACAGGGCCGCGTCGATGCGCTCGGCGGGGTAGACGAGCCCGGCCGAGAGCCGGTCGCGCAGCGACTGGGGGGCCAGGTCGACGACCTCGATCTCGTCGGCGGCGCGGACGACGGCATCCGGGATCGTCTCGCGCTGCACGATGCCGGTGATCTTCTCCACGACGGCGTTGAGCGATTCGATGTGCTGCACGTTGAGGGTGGTGACGACGTCGATGCCCGCGTCGAGGAGCTCCTGCACGTCCTCCCAGCGCTTCGCGTTGCGGGATCCCGGGGCGTTCGTGTGGGCCAGCTCGTCGACGAGGGCGATCTCGGGAGCGCGGGCGAGGACGGCATCCAGATCCATCTCCGTGAGGGGGACGCCCCGGTGCAGGTCGGTGCGGCGCGGCACCGAGGGGAGCCCGACCGTCTGCGCCGCCGTCGCGGCCCGCTCGTGCGTCTCGACGATCGCGATGACGACGTCGTGGCCCTCGGCCAGAACCCTGCGGCCCTCGGCGAGCATCTCGTAGGTCTTGCCCACTCCGGGTGCCGCGCCGAGGAGCACGCGGAGTCGACCGCGCGTGCCGTGGCGCTCCGCCGTCATTCGCTCTCCCGGTCGTCCAGCGCGAGATTGAGCTCGGCGACGTTGATTCGCTCCTCGCCGAGGAAGCCCAGATCCCGTCCTTGAATCCTAGACTCCACGAGGTCGCGCACCTCGTTCTCGGGGAGCCCGCGGGCTTCGGCGACCCGCGGGACCTGGAGCAGGGCGTAGGCGACGCTGATGTGCGGGTCGAGACCGGAGCCCGAGGCGGTCACGGCGTCCGCCGGAACATCCGACGGCGCGACTCCCTCGCGCTCGGCGATCGTGTTCCTGCGCTCGGCGATGGCGGCGACGAGGTCGGGGTTCTCCGGTCCGAGGTTGCTGCCGGTCGAGCCCGCGCCGTCGTAGCCGTCGCCCGCGGCCGACGGGCGCGACTGGAAGTACTCGGGCAGGGCGTCGCCGTCGGCGCCGGTGAAGGACTGCCCGATCAGCGCGCTCCCGCGGTCGTCGGGGAGCGGGGAGCCGTTCGCGGCGAACGGCAGGAGCAGCTGTCCGATGCCGGTCACGACGAGCGTGTACCCGACGCCGAGGACCAGCGTGAGGATCAGCATGGCGCGGACGGCGACGCCGGCGGTGCGGACGGTGGTGCGGGTGGACGACATGGGGTGCCTTTCAGAAGCCGGGGATGAGGCTCACGACGAGGTCGATGAGCTTGATGCCGATGAACGGGGCGATCACACCGCCGAGTCCGTAGACGAGCAGGTTGCGCTGCAGGATCTGCGACGCGCTCGCGGGCCGGTACCTCACCCCGCGCAGAGCCAGGGGGATGAGGAACACGATGACGATGGCGTTGAACACGATGGCGCTGGTGACGGCGGATGCCGGCGAGTGCAGCTGCATGATGTTCAGCGCCGCGAGCCCGGGGAACACGCCCATGAACATCGCCGGGATGATGGCGAAGTACTTGGCGATGTCGTTCGCGAGGGAGAAGGTCGTGAGCGCGCCGCGCGTGATGAGCAGCTGCTTGCCGATGCGCACGATGTCGATGAGCTTGGTCGGGTCGCTGTC
>JAAIGE0100482133.1_pt1 | contig 10883 bp, 8 predicted proteins | sample 6487951 | NCBI WGS metagenome assembly JAAIGE01 (sample SAMN13974128, study PRJNA590717) | phyllosphere metagenome | biome: tomato field; feature: multiple bacterial spot infested tomato fields; material: tomato leaves; isolation source: leaves from tomato fields | host: Solanum lycopersicum ... | reverse complement strand
GGCGTACAAGCCCGCCCCCGACCGCCTCGACTACGCCGCGACGAAGGCGGCGGTCAACAACCTGTCGAAGGGCCTCGCACAGCAGCTGGCTCCCCGCGGCATCCGGGTCAACGTCGTCGCGCCGGGCCCGGTCTGGTCGGCTCTGCAGGTCAGCGACGGAGTGTCGGACGAGCAGATGAAGGCGTTCGACGAGGAGAACGAGTACAAGCGGGCCGGGCAGCCCGCCGAGATCGCACCCGCGTTCGTCTTCCTCGCATCGGCGGAGTCGAGTTACGTCTCGGGCGAGACCCTGAACGTCAACGGCGGCATGGTCACGCCGTAGCGCTCACACCGCGGGGGCGTTCCAGCTGAGCGACTCGATGTAGCGCAGCAGCACGCCCTCGCGGAGCGCCCACGGCGAGACCTCGAGCTCGTCGACCTCGAGCACGCTCATCGCGGTGTGCAGAGAGACCGCGGCGGCGACGATCTGGAAGGTGCGGTCGGCGGTGATGCCGGGGAGCTCCTGCCGAGCGGATGCCGGAATGCGGGCGAGCCGGGGGATCCACGACCCGAGAGACGCGCGCGGGAGGACCATCCGCTGAATGCCCGACCATCCGGGCACGGGGTAGCCCGCCAGCTTCGCGAGGGATCGGATCGCCTTGGAGGAGCCCACGACGTGATCGGGCTTCGGAAGTCGGTCGAAGCGGGGGAGCACCTCGGTGAGAGTCGTCGTCGCGTGAGCGCGCAGCCGTTCGACGTCGTCTTCGCCCGGAGGATCCTGAGGGAGGAACTGCACCGTCATCCGCCCGGCTCCGAGCGGGACCGACGCGGCGGCATCGGGCAGCTCGTCGCCGCCGGCCGCGATCTCGAGCGAGCCGCCGCCGATGTCGAGGAGCAGCAGCTGCCCCGCCGACCAGCCGAACCAGCGTCGCACCGCGAGGAAGGTCAGCTCGGCCTCGGTCTCGCCGTCGAGCACCTGCAGGGGCTGCCCGAGCGCCGTCTCGATGCGCGCGATCACCTCGGCGCCGTTGCGGGCGTCGCGCACCGCGCTCGTCGCCGTCGCGAGCAGTCCCTCCACCCGCTCGCTCTCGGCGACACGACGCGCCTGTGCGACCGCCGACTCGAGCGCCACGACGCCCTCCTCGGAGATCGCGCCGTCGTCGGTGAGATAGCGCATGAGGCGCAGCACCGTGCGGTCGCTCGTGGTCGCCAGGGGGCGCCCGCCGGGATGCACGTCCGCAGCGAGCATGTGGACGGTGCTGGAACCGATGTCGAGGACTCCGAGGCGCACGGGTGAAGCGTAGCGGACGCCTGCCGCCCGCGAGAGGTCGACGGGGATCACTCCGGCGCTGCGCAGATGACGTACGGTGCGGACTCGACGAGCGGTGCGGAGGGGCACTCGAACGTGAGTCGGGGCACGTCGCTCATGGCGGGGGCGTCGAAGAGTCCGACGTGCGCTCCCGACAGCACGACCATCGACACGGCGGATCCCCAGGGTTGCGCGGCGAGCCACTCGGCGTCGGTGTCCTCGACCCAGGCGCGCAGGGGCTCCGCCGCGGCCTGCTGGTCGGGCAGCGTCTCGAAGGTGGGTGGCGTGAGTCCGAGGACGCCGTGCTGCGCCGCGCCGACGGCGGTGCTTCCGCCGACGACGACAATGCCGACCACCGCGAGCGTCCGCAGAAGTGCGCGGGAACGGGGCGATCCGGGGGGAGCCGGGCGATCGTCGTCGTCGCTCGGCTCGGACTCCCCGGTGGTCTCCTTCGGGTGCGGGCGCGGGGCCCAGAGCGCTCGCGCGCCCCACACCGTGAAGGCGGCGAGCACAGGCACGAAGGCGAAGACGCCCGGCGCGGGATGACGGATCCACAGCGGCGTGTGCGCCGCCGTGGACCACCAGCCGAGGAAGGCCGCGATGCCGACGGCCGCAGCGAGGAGGAGTGCCAGCCGCGGAGCGTCGAGCCGCTCCCGACGCGCGCCGAGCACGATGAGGACGATGCTGGTCAGCGTCACGACGAGCACGACCACGGACGGGACGTGCCACGCATCGGCGAACCATCCGAGCTTCTCCGGCACGGTCGTGGGCTGCGTGCTCTGCCCTCCGGAGCGCACGAACGCGACGATGCCGCGGAGGTGGTCGACGAACCCCGACGGGCCGAGCGCGAGGAGCGCCCCCAGCTCCACGAGCAGGGTCGGCACTCCCACGAGCACGAGCGGGAGCAGGCCACGGCGGAGGGTGGCGAGGATCCGCGCCCATCCGGTGCCCGGTGCCAGCGCCCAGACGGCGATCGCGAAGGCGGGCAGCGCGAGCAGGGCGATCAGCTTGGCCTGTACCGCGAGGCCGAGGAGCAGCCCGGCCAGCCAGGCCCGCCGGGGGAGCACCACGAGTGCCCAGACGATGAGCGCGGCTGCGGGGATCTCACCCAGGAAGTCGGCGGGTCCCTGGATCGGTGAGGGGCCGGTCGTGTCGAAGGCGAGGGCGGCCGCGACGGCAACCAGCCCGCCCCACGGGCCGGCGATGCGGCGACCGAGCACCCACAGACCGGCCAGGAGCAGCCCCCAGTACAGCAGCGGCACGAGGCGCGCGCCGAGCACGGGGTCGAGGCCGAGCCCGATGAGCGCGGCGGCCGGGAGGAGGACGGACGGGCCGGTGGAGATGCGTGGATCGAACGGCGTCGGCGTGGAGCCCGACAGTGCTCCGTCGCTGGTGTAGCCCATGCCGTCGAGCAGGTTGAGGGGCACGGTGAGGTTGAACGCCTCGTCCTCCCAGAACCGGTGCACGAAGAGGCTCTGCAGCGCGACGGCGACGTGCGCCGCCACGAGCACCGCGAGCGCGGCCCAGAAGAGGATGCGGCGAGCGAGCGGGCTCATCAGGCGGAGGAGTCGACGGGGGCCGGGCGGGGGCGACGGACCGAGCGCAGCGGTGCGCCGGGGCGCAGCGACCACGTCCACGCCTCGACGAGGGCGAGGCGGACGAAGGCGCGCAGGCGAGCGGGCGGGAGGGAGATCCGTCGGACGGCTCCCCACATCGTCCCGCTGGCGGATTCGCCGCGGCGCGGGATGCTGCGCACAGCGACGTAACGGACGATGAATCCGCCGCGGGCCTCGGCGAGCGAGAAGTGCACGTGGGGCACGACGGACTCCTCGGGCACCGCGTCGACGAGCACGCGGAGCGCATCCGGTCGATAGGCCCGCAGGGGGGTGTTCACATCCGGCACGCGTCGCCCCGCCTGCAGGGCGACGAGGGCGCCCACGGCCCCCGTGAGGACTCGGCGGAACCAGGGGTCGGTGCGGCCGCGGCGCACGCCGTGCACCACGTCGGCGTTCTCGGTGTCCCAGGCGCGCAGCAGCCGGGGGAAGTCCTCGCCGATGAACTGGCCGTCGCCGTCGACGTGCACGATGACGGACGGGCGGAGGGCGAGTCCGGCGCGGTATGCGGCCAGCGCCGTGGGACCGTGCCCGCGGTTGGCATCCTGCACGAGAACGTCGACGTCGGGGACGTCGGCGAGCGCATCGGGGGTGCCGTCGGTCGAGCGGTCGTCCGCGACGACGAAGCTGAGCCGGTCGACGTGGGGAGCGAGGTGCGAGCGGATCTCGTCGAGGAATCCCCGAATGCCCTCTGCCTCGTTGTAGGCCGGCATGACGACGGCGACGTGGGTGAGATGCACGGGGTTCCTTGGGCGCGAAGACGACGCGCAGGGTTCGAAGGCGCGCACCGAGTAGCCTAGCCGAGTGAATGAAACCTCCCGACTGCGGCGCCTGGCGCGCCTGGGAAGTCGCTTCCTGATCGTCGGCGGCCTGAGCACCCTCATCGAGATCGCGGTGTTCAACCTGCTCGTCTTCGGGCTCGACTGGGGGGTCGTCGCGGCGAAGATCACCGCGTCGGCTGTCGCTCTGATCAACGCCTACTTCGGCAATCGGGAGTGGACGTTCCGGCACCGCGACCGCCGCCACCGCGCGAGCGAGCTGGCGCTGTTCCTCGGCGCCAACGCCCTGTGCACGGCGCTCGGCGCGGGGATCGTGTGGGTCGGCGTGGAGGTGGCTCGCCTCGTCCTCGGAGCCGAGCCCGGCGCCGTGTCGGTGAACGTCGTCAACCTCGTCAGCATCGGCATCATCGTGCTCGTCCGGTTCGCGCTGTACCACTGGGTGGTGTTCCGCACCGCGCCGAAGCCGGCGGACGACGCCGACGCGGTCAGCCCCGAGGCGGCTCCGCCCGTCGGCCGCGCCTGATCCGCACGGCCCCGAAGCGGGCGATCAGACCTTGGCCTTGGCCTTCGACTTTGCGCGGGTCCGGCGGTGCGGGCGGGTCTCCGCCTCCTTGAGCTGCACCGGGTCCTGCTCCATCTGCGAGGTCGACCCGTACGTGTACGCGCCGTAGCCGTAGCTGTCGGGGCCCTTGGTGGGGAGCATCGTGACGACGGTGCCGAGCATCGAGACGCCGGCGGTCTCGAGCGTACGGATGGCGCCCGCCAGCTCCTGCTTCCTCGTCTTGCCGGAGGCGGCTACGAGGATCACGCCGCTGGTCTTCTTCCCGACGACTGCGGCGTCGGTCACGAGCAGCAGCGGGGGAGCATCGATGAGCACGAAGTCGAAGTACTCCTCGAGCGAGGCGAGCATGCGGTCCATCGCCGCCGAGCCCAGCAGCTCGCTCGGGTTGGGCGGCACGGGACCGCTCGGCAGCACGTAGAGCTGGTTGGCGCCCCACTTCTGCAGCGCATCGGCGACATCGACCCGGCCGATGAGCACGTTGGTGAGGCCGACGCCTCCCTCGATGCCCATGTAGTCGGCGACGCGGGGCAGGCGCAGGTCGCCGTCGATGAGGGCCACGCGCACGCCGGTCTCCGCGAGTGCGATCGCGAGGTTCGCAGTGGTCGTGGACTTCCCTTCGCCGGGGCCCGAGCTCGACACGACGAGCGTGCGCGGGCCGGAGTCGACGCCGAGGAACTGAAGATTGGTGCGCAGCGTGCGGAACGACTCCGAGCGGGGGCTGCGGGGATCGGCGTGCACGATGAGCGGACGTTTCTGCGCTTCCGGGTCGAACGCGATGCCGCCGAGCATCGGACGGTCGGTGAGCTGCTCGATGTCGTGGAGCGTGTGGATGCGCACGTCGAGGACGTGCCGGAGCACGGCGATCGCGATGCCCGCGGCGAGACCCAGCAGGCCGCCGAGCATCACGAGCAGCGGGATGTTCGGGCTCGACGGGCGCGACGGCGCCGTCGCCGGGTCGGTCACGGTGATGGTGACCGGGCTGGTCGCGCCTTCGCTGACGGGCTTCTCGAGCGTGTTCTGCACGGCGTTGGCGAAGCTGATCGCCGTCTGGTTCGCGATGTCCGCCGCCATCTCGGGGTCCGTGTCCGTGACCGAGATGTTGATGGTGACGGTGTTCAGAGGCGTCGTGGCCGACACGCGGGAGGCGAGCCCCGACACGGTCGCGTCGAGGCCGAGCTCCTCGATGACGGGTTCCAGCACGAGGCCGGTGCCGATGACGTCGACGTAGGTGGTCACCATCTGGCGGGCGAACGTCGTGCCCTGGACGAGATCGCCGGTCGCAGCGCCCTCACTGCGCACCGAGACGTACAGCTGCGTGGAGGCGACGTACTTCGGCGCCTGGGTGAACGCATACGCTGCACCACCGATCAGGCCCACGAGGAGGAGGGCCAGCATGATGATCCAGTTCCTGTGCAGAATGCGCAGGTAGTCGCGAAGTTCCACGCGGCAGGTCTCCTGAACGTCGATGGTGGGGAGGGAGAACTCGGTCATTCTCCCATAGGGGCGGGGATCGGCCGGTCAGCCGGAGGTCTGGGGGTGGGTGGCGCCGTACGAGTATTCGCCGTAGGCCGTCTTGTCGACGCCCGTCGTGGGGAGCATCGTGACGATGGCTCCCAGCACCCTGGCGTCGACCTTCTCGATGCTCTCCACGGCTGCGGTGAGACGCGGGACGGTGGTCTTGCCGGCGGCGGCGACGAGCAGGGCGCCGTTGGCGCGGCTGGCGAGAACGGCCGCGTCGGTGACGAGCAGCACGGGCGGCGCGTCGATGATGATGATGTCGAACGCGCGGCGGAGTTCGCCGAGCAACGACGTCATCGCCGCGGAGCCGAGGAGCTCCGCCGGGTTGGGCGGCACGGTGCCGGCGGGGAGGACGAACAGTGCGCCGCGACCCCACCGCTGCATCGCGTCACTCGCGGCCAGACGCCCCGCGAGGACGTCGCTGAGGCCCACGCCGCCCTCGATGGCGAAGTAGTCGGCGACGCGGGGGAGGCGCAGGTCGCCGTCGACGAGGGCCACCCGGGCTCCCGTCTCCGCGAAGGCGATCGCGAGGTTGGCGGCGGTCGTGGACTTGCCCTCGCCAGGACCCGCGCTGGTCACGACGAACACCGACGACTCGCCGCCCATCGTCAGGAACTGCACGTTGGTGCGCAGCGAGCGGAAGCTCTCCGCGCGGGGGTCGCCGCCCGACGCCGCGACGATGAGGGGCCGCTTCGACGCGTCGGGGATGAGGGGGATGGCTCCCAGGAGGGGTGCGGTGGTGGCGCGCTCGATATCCTTCGTCGAGCGGATGCGCGTGTCGAGCACGGTCCGCAGGGCGGCGATGCCGATGCCGGCGGCGAGTCCGGCGAGGGCTCCGATGATGATCGAGAGACGGAGGTTCGGTGCCGAGGGGCTCGTGGGCACCTGCGCCGCCTGGAGGGTGTCGATGCGGATGGGGCTGGAGCTGTCGTCGGGGTTCTTCTCCAGCTGCTGCACGACGACGGTCGAGAAGCTCTCGCCGATGGCGTTCGCGAGACGAGCGGCCTGGCTCGGGTTGGCGTCGGTGACCGTGACGGTGATCGCGAGGCTGTTCAGCTCCGCGCTGGCCTGCACGCGCCCGGCGAGCTGGGTGGGGTCGAGGTCGAGACCGAGGTCGTCGATGACGGGCTGGAGCACGAGGGCGCTGGAGACCAGGGCGACGTAGCTGGTGACGGCCTGCTGCGCATACGTGCGGCCGAGGTTCAGCTCGGATGAATCGCCGCTGGGGGACTGCGCGACGACGAGCAGCTGTGCCGACGACTGGTACCGGGGCGCGGTGTTCAAGGCGAGCAGGGCGCCGATCGCCGCTCCGATCAGCGTCGCGGAGACGATGAGGACGACGTTTCGGCGCAGGACGCGCAGGTAGTCGTGGATGTCCATGGGCTCCCGGGGGACGGCGGCAGGCGCGGATGCGCAGGTAGTCTGTCACGAGACTATCCACAATCCTCGTCGGCCTTCACCGGAAAGCGACTCATGAGCACGCTCGCAGCACTCTTCGGCACCGATCAGCGCGTCACGCGCGCGGACCTCGACGCCGAGCGTACCGATACGGCGCGCGGCCTCGAGGAGGTCGTCGGCCCGCGGCGTCAGGAGGCGCCGCCCACGCGAGTGCACGCCGACACGTCTCGGCTGGTCGCCCTCGTCGACGCGGCGGAGCGCGACAGCGGGCGACCCGTCTTCGTCCCCGCGGTCGCGAAGGGGTCGAGGCGTCGCCGTCCGCGTCGCATCGACTGGATCAACGTGTCGGCGGCCGTGCTCGCCGGTGTGGTCGTCGTCGGCACCATCGGGTTCGCGGGTGTTCAGGCGGCGGGCGCGTCACCGGCTTCGGTGGCCTCCCAGGCGCTCGAGGAGGATCGCGCGGCACTGGCGAGCGCCGAACAGGGGATGAACGCCGCCGTCGAGCGTTTCACGACCGAGGTGAACACCGGGGAGGCGCAGGCCGCCGCCGCCCGCGGAGCGATCCTCGCGCTCGACGAGACCATGATCGACACGGCGGCGCGCACCACGGTGGTGGCCGCGGCCGACGCGTACATCGCGTCGCTCCAGGGGATCGTCCTGCCGGCGCTTCCCGAGCCGTACACCGCGACCGACGTCGACGAGGAGTCGCTGACCGAGGTGGCCGCCGCGCTCGACGAGGTGCGCGAGCGCTCCGCGGCGGTCGACGATGCGGTCACCGAGATCCGTGCGCTCCGCACGAGCGTCGAGCAGAGCGGCACCGTGTACCTGCAGGCGCTGAGCGCCTTCGCCTCGACGTTCCCGGCGCGCGCCGCGATCGAGGTGGAGGAGTACCCCGTCGCCGATCAGGAGTTCCGGGATGCCGTCACCGCGGCCGCCGCGACGCTGGCGACGGCTCCGCTCAACGAGGCTTCGGGGCAGCAGGCGCTCACCGCCTATCAAGATGCCGTTCAGGCGCTCCGCGACGACGATCTGCGTGCGCGGATCGCCGAGGAGGAGCGGCGTCAGGCCCAGAACAACAACAACGGGAACACCGGCGGAGGCGACCAGGGAGACGGCGGCACGACACCGCCGGTCACCGAGACTCCCGCGCCGGAGCCGACCGAGCCCGAGGCCGACCCTCAGCCGTAGATCTCGGCGTCAGGCGCCCGCGACGGACAGCCGCACGACGCGCACGACCTGGTCGATGGCCGGCACGAGCTGCTGTCCCGACAGCTCGTAGGTGGCCCACGAGCGCCGGTAGGGGTCGACGATGTCGTCGTCGTCGGGGCTCACCGGCGGCGGCGTCATGCCGCGATGCGCGGCCACCGCGGCGACGCCCGCGCGCAGACGCGACGACGGGTCCGGCTGGCCGCTCGCCGCGGCCACGATCTCCTCGTCGGAGGCGTCGGCGGCGAGGCGGGCGAACTCCCGCAGGGTGAAGGCCGACCGCAGGCGGGCGGGAGCGAGTTCGACGATGCTCCGACGGTGTTCGCGCGCCATCGCGAGGATGAGGTCGGGGGTGGCCAACACCGCCGGGGTCAGGGGGCGGGAGAGGTGCGCGGCGGCTGCGTCCGGGGCGACTCCGTACTGCACGGCGAGGCGCTGGGCCTCGGGCGGCATGGCCACGCCGTCGAGACCGTAGGTGCCGGCGCTGTTGACCTTCCCCGGTAGATCGGCGAGGCGTGCGCGGAGGAGGCTCTCGGCGAGAGGAGAGCGGCAGATGTTGCCGGTGCAGACGGTGGTGATCTCGAACACGGCGATGCCTTTCAAGCCGGGGAGGGGACGTGGCCACTGTAACCCGGGTCGATCGCTGCGGCGTCGAGACCGATTGGTCGCAACGTTGCAGAGGGGCCCGACGACGTCGAAAGTCTATGCAACGATATGAATGAGCTGAACGTCAGCTGTATATCGCGCGGGGGGAACGCGCCACGGAGGGGGTTTTCGCTGTGACAGCGCAGGATGAGTCTGCGACCGGTGTGTCGGTGGCGCAGCATCGCCGCCGCGCGGCTGCCGCTGTGGTCGACGCTCTCGCATGGTTCCTCGGCATCGTCGCTGCGGTCGTGCTGCGGTTCGAGTTCGAGATGACGCTGCCGATGTGGGGCTCGACCCTGACGCTGGCCGCCATCGCCGCCGCCATCCAGATCATTCTCGGGTTCCAGCTCGCCATCTACCGTGGCCGCAGCACCTACGGCTCGTTCGAAGAGGTGCGCATCCTCGCCGTCTTCGTGACGGCGGAAGCGCTGTTCCTCGCCCTGTTCGTCGTGATCTTCGGCAACTCCGTGGGCATCCCGCGGGGCACGATCTTCCTCGCCTTCCCCTTCGTGCTGCTCATCATGTTCGGCGTGCGATACGTGGCGCGCCTCGTGATCGACCGCACCCGCAAGCCGGGCGATCAGGCGGAGCCCGCGATCATCGTCGGCGCCGGCTACCTCGGCGACAACATCGTGCGCAGCATCCTCACCGACCCCTCGTCGCCCATCCGCCCGGTGGCGCTGCTCGACGACGACCCGGCCAAGAAGAACCTGCGTCTGCGCGGGGTCCCCGTTCTCGGGCGGTCGACGGACATCGCCGAGGTCGCGGCGAAGACCGGCGCGAAGGTGCTGGTGATCGCGATCGGAAGCGCGGACGGCGCGCTGCTGCGGCAGCTGACCGACCGTGCCGAGGCCGCGGGTCTGAGCGTCTCCGTGACGCCGACGCTCACGAACATCAAGTCCGGCGAGCAGGCCCCGTCGGACCTGCGCGACATCAGCATCGAAGACCTCATCGGCCGCTACCCCGTCGACACCAACGTCGAGCTGATCGCGGGGTACATCACGGGACGACGCGTGCTCGTGACGGGCGCCGGCGGATCGATCGGGTCGGAGCTGTGCCGCCAGCTGTCGAAGTTCGGTCCCAGCGAGCTCATCATGCTCGACCGGGACGAGACGGGCCTGCAGCTCGCGCAGATCGGCACGGCGGGCCACGGTCTGCTCGACACGAACGACGTCGTGCTCGCCGACATCCGGGAACCGGAGACGCTGACCGCGCTGTTCCGGGAGAGGCGCCCCGAGGTGGTCTTCCATGCGGCGGCGCTCAAGCACCTGCCGATGCTCGAGCAGTACCCCGACGAAGCGTGGAAGACGAACGTGCTCGGCACTCTCAACGTCGTCGAGGCCGCGCGCGCGAGCGGTGTGGACACGTTCGTGAACATCTCCACCGACAAGGCGGCGAACCCGACGAGCGTGCTCGGCCATTCCAAGCGGGTCGCCGAGAAGATCACGGCGTGGGCGGGGGAGACCACCGGCATGCGGTATCTGTCGGTGCGCTTCGGGAACGTGATCGGAAGCCGGGGCTCGATGCTGCCGACCTTCCAGGCGCTGATCGAGTCGGGCGGACCTCTGACCGTCACGCACCCCGATGTCACGCGCTACTTCATGACCATCCCCGAGGCCTGCCAGCTCGTCATCCAGGCCGGCGCGGTCGGGCGGGCCGGTGAGGTGCTCATCCTCGACATGGGCGAGCCGGTCTCGATCCTCGATGTGGCCAAGCGCATGATCGCCATGTCCGGCAAGACGGTGGAGATCGTCTTCACCGGGCTGCGCAACGGGGAGAAGCTGCACGAGGAGCTGGTGGGCGATCGGGAGAGGCTGGAGCGGCCGTTCCACCCGAAGGTCTCGCACACGCGGGCGGACCCGATCTCGCCCGAT
>JAAIGE0101445643.1_pt1 | contig 10884 bp, 4 predicted proteins | sample 6487951 | NCBI WGS metagenome assembly JAAIGE01 (sample SAMN13974128, study PRJNA590717) | phyllosphere metagenome | biome: tomato field; feature: multiple bacterial spot infested tomato fields; material: tomato leaves; isolation source: leaves from tomato fields | host: Solanum lycopersicum ... | reverse complement strand
CAGCCCGGTAGCTCGTCAGGCTCATAACCTGAAGGTCACAGGTTCAAATCCTGTCCCCGCAACCAACAACACCAAAGCCCCGAACCGTAAGGTCAGGGGCTTCTCGCGCGTCCGCCGTGCAGCACGCCAGCCACCACCTCACGCCAGCAAACCATTCGCCAACGGCGGATCAAATCGCGGCACACCCAACGGCAGAGGAAGCGCTCGATGCCGTTGCGTTGCCGGTAGGCGCTGGCGTCGTAGACATGCGGGTTCCTTCTGGGCGGGTTGGGCCGGATGACCGGCTCGCAGCCGCGCTGTTCCAGCCATTCGCGCAAGGAGCGGGCGTCATAGGCGCATTGAGGCACCGGTGATGGCGAGCAGGTCGCGCGCGCCGGTCAGGTCGTGCGTATTGCCTGGCGTCAGTACGAGCGCCAGCGGCCGACCATCATCGTCGGTCAGCGCGTGAACCTTGGTGGTAGGTCCGCCGCGTGACCGATCGATCGCATGCGCCAATGCCCCCCTTTTGCGCCACTGGCGGAGCGACGCGCCTTGACGTGCATGCTATCGATCGCGGCCGTAACGCCGCCGACCACACCGCTCGAACCGGCCAGCGCATAGAAGACATCCTCCCAGCCGCCTTACCCCTCCAGCGATTGAAGCGGTCGTAGATCGTCGTGTACGGCCCGTACGCCGCCGGACAATCCCGCCAGCGAGCGCCCGTCTTGAGCATATGCACGTCACCGGAAATCACGCGACGGTCGTCCACCCACCGCGCTCCGCGCCGCCCCTTGGGCAACAGTGGCTCGATCCGCGATCACGCCGCATCATCCAGCCAGTAAAGATGCCTGCTCATCCAACGCTCCTGCATCAGCCTTGAATCAGCTTGCCCCCTCAACGCCAGACCAATTGCGTACTGACCCTGACGCATTTCCGACGCTTCGCTATCCGCTGCGACCGTCGTGCCATCCGGTTCCACCGCCGCGTCCACCTCGCCGACGTCATCATCGGGCATACTGGTTGTATCATTATATGGGATATACAACCCCATTGTGGAAAATCGATGCGTAGATTACTAATTGGCCAAGCCAATAATCGGTGCAGAGAACCGGACAGGAGAGGCCATGAAATCGTCCAAGGCAATGCGCATCGCGCTGGCGACCCATGTCGCAGCCGGAATATTTTCCTACCCCGCGGCGGCGCAAACGTCCCCCGATGCGGCCCAGACGGCTGCCGGCGTTCCGGAAGCCGTCGCCGACGAAGGGGAAATCGTCGTCACCGCGCAGAAGCGCGCCGAGAATATCCAGGACGTCCCCCTCGCGGTCACCGTGGTGACCGGGCAGCAGCTTGAAACCGCGAACGTGCGGGAGTTCACCGAACTCTACAAGATTGCCCCGTCGCTCGCGATCCGCCCGTCGGATTCGGCACAGAATGCGGCGATCAGCATCCGCGGCATCGGCACCTTCGCCTTCAGCCCCGGCGTCGAATCGGCGGTCGCGATCCAGATCGACGATGTGCCGCTGGCGTTCCAGGCGCGTGCCTTCTCCGACCTTGTCGATATCGAACGGATCGAGGTGTTGCGCGGTCCGCAAAGTACGCTGTACGGCAAGAACGCATCGGCGGGCCTCATCAACATCGTCACGCGTGCGCCCGGAACCTCGTTCCGCGGGCGCGCGGGGGTCACCGCGACGACGGACGACGAATATCGCGTCGACCTGTCGGCATCGGGACCGGTGACCGAGACGCTGCGGGCGGGCTTCGGGGCTTCGTATCGGACGTTCGATGGCAATGTCCGGAATCTGACGACCGGCGACACGGTGAACGGGTCGGACAATGTCACCGTCCGCGGTCGGCTGGTCTGGGACGCGACGCCCGATCTGTTGTTCGACCTGAACGTGAACTATGCCGATCTCCGCTCTACGCCGACCTTCAGCTATCGTGCGCTGGCACCCGATGCGGCGCTGCGCGGCAACGTCACCCAGACGCCGGCGGTGGTGATGCCGGGCATCGTCCCGGGCTTCGACAATCTGCGGGTGACCAACGACGACCAGCCTTTTTTCCGGTCGACGTCGTTCGGGCGGTCGCTACGCGGGGCATGGACGCTGCCGAACGAGATGACGCTGGTGTCGATCACGGCATTCGACGATTATCGCTCGGGCGACCGGATCGATTCCGACCGCACGCAGAGCACGCTGCTGCGCAACCGGGCCGACGGGACGCTCGACGGCGAGGCGTTCTCGCAGGAAATCCGCCTGTTGTCGCCATCGACCGGGCGGCTGCGCTACACGCTCGGGCTGTTCCACGCCGATTCGGAACAACGCCGGACGTACCGGCGCGGTCCGGCCTTTTCGCTGGCCGACTGGAACGCCACCGCCGGATCGGCGCAATGGGCGGCGTTCGGCCAGGCCGATTGGGAGTTCCTGCCGCGTACCACGCTGACGCTCGGCCTGCGCGGACAGCGCGAGACGATCGACTATACGTTCAACGACCTGCGGGCAGGGCCGACCGCGCGGTTCGCCGGGGATTCGAGCGACGATGTCGTGACCTATCGCGTCGGGCTGAAACATGATTTCAGCGACGACGTCATGGTGTTCGCCTCGCACTCGCGCGGACACAAGGGGCAGGCCTATGATCTGACCACCGGCTTCAACGCGGTGCGCGCCAGCCTTGGCCCGGTGCGCGCCGAACGCTCGGATGCCTATGAGGCGGGATTCCGCGCACAGTTGATCGATCGCCGCCTGACGGTGAACGGCACGATCTTCCAGACCGATTACAACGATCTGCAAACCCAGGCGATCGAGGAGATACAGGGCGTTCCGACCTTCCGCCTGACCAATGTCGGCCAGTCGCGCACCCGCGGGGTCGAGGCCGATGTCGCGCTGCGTCCGATACGCGGACTGAACCTCTATGCGAGCGGCACCTATCTCGACGCGCGCTACATCGACTTCCGCACCGCACCGTGCAATCCGGGCCAGACCGTCCAGCAGGGCTGTACCGGCACGCCACCCCGGCAGGACCTGTCGGGGCAGCGCTTCAGCGTGCCGATGTGGCGCGCCAATGCCGGCTGGGATCTGGCCGTCCCGGTCGGTGCGGTCGAGGCGCTGTTCGACGGTTCCTATGCGTGGCAGAGCGAGGTGCCCAACGCCGACCCGCTGATCGCGGTCGATACGTTCGGTATCTTCAACCTGGGCGCCGGGATACGATCGCGCGATCGGGGCTGGACACTGCGGCTGTTCGTCAACAACCTGTTCGACAAGCAATATTCGCTGGCGGTCGGCAATCAGTCGGGCAATTTCGGCGGACGGACCGCCGTCGATTTCCTCGCGCCGCGCGACTTCCGCCGGTACGGCGGCATCCGCCTTTCGACGGACTTCTGACGAAGCGGACGGGTGCCGCGACCGGCGCGGCTCCGGCGGAAGCCGTCCGCCGGAGCCGGACGGCGTCGGCGCGGAACCGTTCGGGGAACCGGCCCCGCCCCGTCGAGCGAAACGGTCGATGCACCATCGATGAGACGCGCACGACAGCGGCTCGTCCGGCCGCTCGGATCGCCCGGGGAACGACCGCCGACCAGCAGGCCGGTTTGACCTCCGGGTTGGCGTCCGGCGCGGCCGGCACCTGCGCACGCACAAACTCTTCCCGCCGATCGGCGCCGTGCTGCAACGCCGGTCCGCCGGATCGGAAGAGTTCACGGAACACGGCAGCTCGCGCGCCGACCGGAGCCGCCGCGGCGCCTTGCGCTGCCGCCGACTTGCCGTTCCGCCCATTATATACCGACAGGTGCGACAGCCCGGGTCCGTCATCACCGGCCGCTTCGATCGGCAGGTCGCCGTTGCAACGTCATCGTCCAGCAAGCGAATAGCGAACGCGGGTCACCAGCGGCGAATCCTTCGCTGTTTCGAACGCGTCGGGAACATGGTTGGGCATATGGCACCGGTCGCAATCCCGGAATGCGCCATGCCAATCGGTATGATGAATAACGACGGTCGGATGATCCGCCACCGGTCACCCGGGCATGCGCCGGCCTGTCCATCATCCGGTATCACTCTGGAACTGCGCTGGACCAAAGCGTCAGGGGCGATCCGCGATAGAGCGCCGCTCTTCCCCCAACATATCCAACCCAGGAATTAACCCGATATTTGAAAAATTTAAGCGATTGGCTTGACCATATGGTCATTTATCTTATTATTTATCATCCCACATAATGGGAATGTCGGGGGCAGGCGACGCAAATATGCGGAACGTCCGACAAATTGGGGAGAGGATTATGTACGGGCGCAGCAATGTGCGGATTCGTAGCTGTCTCACGGCGTCCTGGTTCGTTCTGTCGGCACTGGCCGTCACGGTACCGCCGGCGCAGTCGCAATCGACCGGGCAGCCCACCGTTCCGGGATCCGGATCGGGATCGGCAGTCCCCGCCACGTCGGAAACGCGGCCGGTCGACGGCGAGATCCTGGTCGTCGGATCGCGCGCGAGCCAGCAATCCGCGAACAACCGCAAGAAGGAAGCGAAAACCGCGACCGATTCGATCGTCGCGGACGACATCGGGTCCTTTCCCGACCGCAACGTCGCCGAAGCCATTTCGCGCATCCCCGGCGTCGCGCTGAACCGGAACGAGTTCGGCGAGGGGGATTCGGTCGCGGTGCGCGGCAACGGCCCGGACCTTACGCGGGTCGAACTCGACGGCGTCGGCGTAACGAGCACGTCGGGACTGGCGATCAGTTCGGACAATGCCCGCAGCGCCGACCTGCGCGAACTTCCCGCCGAACTGGTCAAGAGCGTCGACGTGGTGAAAGGCGCCACCGCCGACATGACCGAAGGGTCGCTGGGCGGCGGCATCCAGATCAAGACGCGCTCGGGCCTCGATTTCGCCCGGCCCTATTTCTCGCTGCGTGCCGGCGTGAACCAGAACTCGCTCGGCCGCAAATGGACGCCGGACTTCAACACGGTCGCATCGCGGAAGTTCTTCGACGGTCGGCTGGGTGCGATATTCAGCGCCAATTACCAGAACATCCAGAACAACGGTCACGGCTACGAACAGACCACCAGCAACAACCGGCATTACAACCGCCTGTTCGATTTCGACAATTCGCCCGACAAGACGTTCGAATATAATCTCGACACGCTTGGCACGGATGCGGCGGACACGGTGTTCGCGAACAGTGTCGAAACGCCGCGCACGTTGCTGACCAAGTCGATCGCCGCAAAGAGCAAGGCGGACTGTCTGACCGCGCTGCCCTATCTGTCGACCGGCAGCAATGCCGTCCGCTCGCAGCGTATCGCCGAGCAGCAGACCTGCCTCAACCAGTGGAACGACTATACCCCGTCGAACATCCGCCATTTCATGAACGAACAGAACGACCAGCGCTATTCGTTCGACGGCCGGCTCGATTTCGAAGTGTCGAGCGCATTGCGGGTCTTTGCGAAGGGTACATGGAACTTCCGCAACATCCGCGACCAGAACCGCAGTCGTTCGCCGGTCACGCTGTTCAGCGCCAACCCGGCGGGCAGCTTCGTCGACAGCACGACCGGCTATCCGCGCATCCGTTCGGTTTCGCCCAACGCGCCCGAGGGATATTTCCTCTATGGCGGACTGAACAACCAAGGCAACAATGCGACGATCGGCAACGTCATCAACGTCCGTCCCGGCAGCATCGTCGTCGATGACGAGCACAACGTCACCCAGGCGGTCCTGACCAACAATCTGGTGACGATCAACCAGATCGAGAACATCAGCAAATCGGACAGCCGGTTCCTGCAAAGCGGGTTCGAGTTCAAGGAGGACCGCCTGCTGGTCGAGGGGATGGCCGGGTTTACCGTCGCCAGTTCCAGCCGGGAGGACAAGCGGACCGAGCGTGGCTTCGTATATGGCGATGCGACGCTGACGTTGCAGGATAACGGGTTGTGGGGGATCGAACTGCCCGCCGGGTACGACGATTCCGATCCCAACTCCTATCTCCAGCTTTCCCGCCCGGCCTGTGTCGCCGGTCCCAATACCAATCCCGCGACCTGCGTCGGACAGGCAGCCGTCAACGCATCGCCGACGACGCCCGCATCGCCGCAATATCTGGTGTCGCAGATGCCGCTGGTCACGCCCAGCTTCGGTGTCATCTACTCCCCGTTCCTCGCCGAAACGTCGGAGCGCATCGCCAAGCTGGACACGACCTACCGGACCGAAGGGCTGTTGCCGTTCCTGACGCAGGTCAAGGTCGGCGGACAATATCGCCGCAACAAGCTCGATCGCTGGGGCGGCGGCGGCTTTACGGCCAGGAGCGCGGTCGGCACCTTCGGACAGCCGGGGTTCGTTCCGGCGGTGGTCGTCCCGACCGCGAATATCCGCGGTACGGTGCGCGCGTGCGAACCCACGGCGGGATCGTCCGCACCGGGTGGCCTGTCGTGCAACTATGGCTTCGTTCCCAGCACCAATCCTTCGGATGTGCGCTCGGGTACCGACACGCTGACGCCGGCACAGCTGCTGGACCTGTTCACCAAGACGCTGGAGGCGCCGACGTCGCGGTATTTCGGCGACCTGCCCAACCGCGGGAACCTGCCCGATGCATGGAGCGGCATCCGCAGCGACGTGCTGTTCGACGGGATCGGCGCATCGCAGTTCATGAACTTCGACTGCGTCAAGACCTGCGTCGGCAGCGACGGCAACCGCTATGACCAGCCGCTGACCCGGGTGGTCGAGACGGTCAGGAACGTCTATTTCATGGCCGATTTCGAACAGCGGCTGCCGTTGGGCCTGTTGTTCAACGGCAATGTCGGCGTCCGCGGCGTGTTCGCGCAGGTGCGCGGCGACGGGCTGCTGACGCTGACGTCGATCCGCACGACGCCGCAGTTCAATCCGCTCGATCCGAACAATGCGGCGGGCATCACGCAACAGCAGTTCGTGCAGAACGCCACGGTCAACGCCAGCACCAACGACTGGCTGCCGTCGCTCAACATGAACTTCTGGGGGTTCGACGAGAAGCTGGTGCTTCGCCTGTTCGGGGGCAAGACCGTGGCCCGGCCGAACGTCAACCGCCTGCTGCCCGGCGGCAACTGCACGGTGGACCAGCGGGTGCTGATCGACGACGATGGCGAGGACGTGTACGGCTGTTCGGGCCGCATCGGCAATCCGGCGCTCGCGCCGTTCACGGCATGGAACTATAACGCCAGCCTCGAATGGTATCCCAACCGCGACACGCTGTTGTCGGTGACCTATGGCAAGCTGGACGTGCAGATCGGCAATCCGATCGCCGTGACGCGGACCGACCGACCCTTTGCGGGCAGCGACGTGCGCGATCCCGTGACGGGCGAGCCGCTCGCCGATCTGGAGTTCAGCTATCCGACCTGGGAGAACGGGCCGGGCTATCAGCGCAGCATCTGGGAGTTCCAGGCGAAGACCGCCTTCACCTTTCTGCCGTGGATCTTCCGCAATACGGGGGCGGACATCAACTATTCGCGGCTGGCGTCGGCCGCGACGCTCGGCACGCGCGATCCGCTGACCGGCGACCTGATGCCGCCGCCCAACGAGTCGACCGACTATATCAACGGGTCGCTGTGGTACGACGACGGCAAGCTGAACATGCGGATATCGTATCAGAAGCGCAGCGAGGTGTTCAACTGCATCACCCCGTGCGGGGGCAACAGCGTCAGCTCCAATTATCCCGGCGTCGAATATACCAACGTCCGCCTGCCCTATAATCCGGGCGTGCCGCGCTTCACCGACGGCACCGAATATCTCGACGCCAAGATCACCTACAACATCACCCGCAGCTTCCAGATATTTCTCGAGGGGCGGAACCTGCGGCGCGAGGCGCAGATCATCTCGACCGGCGGATATGAAAACTTCGCAGGCGACATCCCGCGGGTGATCCGCCAGTCCTATGGCGGCCGCCGGGTGATGACCGGGGCGCGCGTCCAGTTCGGCAACAACCGGCGTCGCTGACGCCGGACCCTGGCAGCGGAAGGCGGACCGGATGGATATCGCACGGCGATCGTTGCTCGTAACCGGCGGCGTACTGATCGGGGCGGGGCTGACCCCCGTGCCGGTCGGGGCGGCCCCCGCCACCGGCGCTGCGGGCGTGCCGCGACCGCGATGGATCTGGTATCCCGGACAGCTTGCCGCGCACCGCCATGCGCGCCGCGTCAAGCTGGCGGTCGAGCGTTGCACCCATGTCGGCTATCCCGGCAATTTCCGCCAGCCGCTGACCCATGGCTGGTTTCGCAGGACCGGCGCCAACGCTGCCGATCGCGTGGTGCGCTGGCGGGGGCCGGCGGGGCGCATCCGGCTGAACGTCGGCGGGGCGGAGCGCGACATCACCGATCGCGAGCGCGTGTTCCGCGGCGGGACGTGCGACATCGTGGCACAGATCGACTTCGCCGATACCATGCCGTGCCTGCTGCTCGACGGCGGCGATTTCTCGACCGGGCCGGGGTGGGAGGCGAGCCTCGACGGCATCCGCTGGGTGCCGGCCGAGACGTCGGACTTCGCCGACCCCGATCGCCTGCCCGATGCCGAGCGGGAGGAGGTTCGCGTGTTGCCGGTCGTCGAGGCGATGCCGCCCCGTCCCGCCGATGGCGTCCATGTCGCAGGGCCGGGCCGCGACGTGGTGGTGGACTTCCGGGAAACGGAGATCGGTGCGCTGCGCTTCGACGTCTCGGGCGAAGGCACGCTGACCGTCGTCGTCGGCGAATCGCTGGCGGAGGTCCGCGACGACGATCCGCGCTGGTTCGAACAGGCGCCGCTGCCCGCCATCGCGCTCGGCACCGCATCCGCCGCGATCCGCCTGCCCGAACGCGCGTTGCGCTATGCCCGGTTCACCACCCGGGGCAGCGCCCGGATCGGCGCGGTACGGTTCGATGCGAAGATCTGGCCTGCGACCGAACATGGCACGTTCGAATGCAGCGATCCCGAACTGAATGCCATCTGGCGCGCGGCGGTGGCGACGCTGCGGTCGAACATGCATGATTTCTATCTCGACGGCATCCGCCGCGACGGGCTGGTCTGGCATGACGGGCCGCAGGCGCTGGAGGCGTTCGAACGGGTGTTCTTCGACGCCGACCTGTCGCGGCAGACCCTGATCGCGCAGACGCTTCCCGAACGGCCGGGACCGCGCGACATCGGCATCATCGATTCGCAGATGTATACGCTGATCGGCTTCGCCACCGAATATCGCGTGCGCGGCGATATCGGCTTCGCCACCATGTTCCGCGACCGGATCGAGGACATGCTCGATTTCTATGCGGCGCGCCAGGATGCGCGCGGCTTCGTCGATGCGCGCTCGATCCAGCCCTATGGCTATTTCCCCGACTGGTCCGCCACGCGGGAGTCGGAGCCGGATGCCAGGGGCACACCCGCTTATGGCCAGATGCTGCTGGCCGCCGCCTTTGCGGCAGGCGCGACGCTGACGGCGCATTGGGACGCGGCGGCGGCGGCGCGTCATGCCGGGATCGCCGCGCGGCTGCGCGCGAATATCCGTGCGACGTTCCGCGATCCGGCGACCGGGCTCTATGCCGGCGGGATCGACCGCAAGGGCGTGGCCGATCCGCGCATCACCAGCTTCGCGCAGGCGTTCGCGATCGCGTTCGACATCGCCGACCCGACCGAGCGCGCGCCGCTGTTCGCGTTGCTGGACGATCCGGCGCGGCGCTCGACGATGATGTCGCTCAGCCAGGTCGTCGAACTCGCCGCCTATGCCCGCGCCGGAGAGACGCGGGCCGGGATCGCCCGGTTGAAGCGATCGTGGCTGCCGCTGTTGAAACAGGGATATCGGCGCTTCTTCGAGGATATCGACCCGATGCGGAGCGAGGCGGCGCAGCTGGCCAAATACAGCCGGCGCTACGGCAACAGCCTGTGCCATGTATGGGCAGGGGCGGCGCCGGTGCTGCTGCTGTCGAAGGGGGTGCTGGGGGTCGAGGCGACGCAGCCTGGCTATGCCGAGGTTGCGATCCGGCCCCGGCCGGGCGGGCTGGCATGGGGCAGGGGCACGGTGCCGACGCCGCACGGGCCGATCGCGATCGAATGGACCGGTTCCGCCGCGTCCGTGACGCTGCCCTCGGGCGTCGATGCCGTCCTGCCCGACGGGCGTCGTCTGCGCGGCGGGCGGCGCCATGGCTTTCGATGGAACGACCCTTCCGGCAGCGGAGCATGACGATGGACGAACGCCATATCGATCCGGCCGCCCCTTCGCCCGCGGGCGGCCCGCCCGGGCCCGGGGGGCGCGTCCGCTGGATCGTCTGCGCGCTGCTGTTCTTCGCGGTCGTGCTGTCCTATGTCGATCGGCTGGTGCTGGCGGTGCTCAAGCCGGAACTGGCGCAGCGCTATGGCTGGAGCGAGACCGGCTATGCCGACCTCGCCTTCTATTTCCAGCTCGCCTACGGCATCGCCTATGTCGTCGCGGGGCGGCTGATCGACCGGTTCGGGGCGCGGATCGGCTATGCGGTGGCGATGGGGGTGTGGACGGCAGGGCATTTCCTGCACATCGCGTTCACCTCCACGACCGGCATGATCTGGGCGCGGCTGCCGCTGGCGGCGGGAGAGGCGGCGACCTTTCCCGCCGCGATCGCCGCCACGAACGAATGGTTCCCCAGGCGCGAGCGGGCGCTGGCGATCGGCATCTTCAACGCCGGTTCGAACGTCGGGGCGATACTGACGCCGCTGATCGTGCCGTTCGTCGTGGTGACGCTGAACCTCGGCTGGCGGATGGCGTTCGTCGTCACCGGCGCGCTGTCGGTTGTGTGGATCGCGATATGGCTGGGCTTCTACCGCCGTCCCCGCGACAAGGCGTCGGTCAGTGCCGGGGAACTGGCGTGGATCGAGGCCGATCCGGTGGAGCCGCAGCGCGCGGTGCCGTGGCGGCGCATCTTCACCATCCGCCAGACATGGGCCTATATCGCCGGACGCTTCCTGATCGATCCGAT
>JAAIGE0100243811.1_pt1 | contig 10885 bp, 10 predicted proteins | sample 6487951 | NCBI WGS metagenome assembly JAAIGE01 (sample SAMN13974128, study PRJNA590717) | phyllosphere metagenome | biome: tomato field; feature: multiple bacterial spot infested tomato fields; material: tomato leaves; isolation source: leaves from tomato fields | host: Solanum lycopersicum ... | reverse complement strand
TTAGCCGCTTAGTCGTAAAGCCACTTAGTCGCTTAGCTCTCGTCTGAATTCTCGTCGCCTTCGTTTGGATCGTGGCGCATCACCCCATGCCCCTTGATCGGGCACAACGGCGCGCCTGCCAATTCCAGCCATTTACGCGCGGTCCTCACCGTATAGCCGCACGCCTCACACTCGCATTTGAGTAGCCGCGTTCCCTGCTTCTTCGGCCGCGTCGTGTCGCCACCTGTGTCGAGCCGAGCATGGGGGAGGGGACCGGCTCCAGCAAGGATTGGGGTTATGGTCGCGAGAAAGACATCGCCGGGAGTAGTGGCACGCATCGGCCCGACCAAGCCGAGACCGAGCGCAATCCGTTTAAACGCCCTCCCATGCCCCGCTGCGATGCCGACCGCGGCGTGGACCAGCTCATGCGCGAGGATTGCGGCGATCTGTGCCGGCATCGCGTCGGAGGCGTACGCGAGGTCGGGACGGATGAAGATCTCGAAGTGCCCGTCACCGCTGCACCGGTTATCCCAACACTCGCCGATCGCCTTGCCTTTGGCGCCACAGCTTGTGAACCCGATCGCGACCCGCACCCGGGAGGGCAGGGGGGCGCCCAACGCCCCGAACAGCGGGGCCATGCCGACCGCCACCCGGTTCAACCAACTTTCGCGATTGTCCTGCTCCATCGTCCTGCCTCCCTTCAAATCGCCCGCATGGGCGATGGCCTCGGCCATCGGCCCTGCCTCGTGGCGAACAGCGGGGGGTGAGGGGGCAGCGGGAATCTGCCGGGGTGGTGCGGGCGCAGGCGCAGCCGAGCCACGGCCCGGCTGATTGCCGTTGCTGGGAGAGGGGGCGCCCCCCCACTTTCCCTGCCGATCAAATGCTATCGCCGGCGTCGCCGGCGACCTCCGGGCAGGCATGCCGCCACGCGAGTGATCGTCACCCGCATGGGGCGAGACGCCGAAGGCGGCTTGATCGAAGCGCAGCGGAGATAGAGCGCGGCCCGCATGGGCGCGCCCATCAGCGAGAGGATTGAAAAACACCGGACTAGGTGCTACACATGAGCCATGTCGGATGGAGAACAGCCGCGAACCTTCAAGACGGCCTGGTTCTCGAAGGCGGCACGCAAGGCACTCATTGCCGACAAGGAGCTATGCGATGCGGTCGAGCAGGTGCGGAAAGGCCAGTGCGATGACCTCGGCGGGGGCGTGTTTAAGAAGCGGCTCGACAAGAATCGCCATCGCAGCATCATCCTGGCCAAAGGGCGGCGCTATTGGGTCTACACCTATCTGTTCGCCAAGAAGGACCGCGATAATATCACCGATGCCGAGCTGAGCGCCTTTCGTGATCTCGCTGACCTCTACGACCAGAAGACCGATGTGGAGATTGAGTTAGAACTGAAGGCCAAGGAACTGACGGAGATTTGCCATGCCCGCAAAGCCTAAATTCAAGAGCGACGCCTTCGAGGCGATTCACAGCAGCGCGTCCGGTATGTTGCGGGCGGGCACGATCAGCAAGGCGACCATGCGCCATTTCGATGAGACGTGCCTGGCTGTGCCAACCACGTTCGCGCCGGCCGAGATCAAGCAATTGTGCGAGCGCCACCATGTCAGCCAACCGGTATTCGCGCGTTACCTCAACACCAGCGAAAGCACGGTCGAGAAGTGGGAAGCGGGCACGAAAAAGCCGAGCGGCCTAGCCCTGAAACTGCTCACGGTCGTTCAAAAGCATGGACTGGAAGTGCTCGCCTAAACCGTAGATTAGCTAAATCGGTTAGTGCCTTAGTCGCTTAATCGCTTAGTGATGATGATAAATCTGAATCACAGGCGTTTTCTGCTTTCGTTCTATGCCTGCGTGACTCATAGAATCGTCATGCCGATCGCGCGCGAACATCGTTGGCTATACCCGATCGACTGGCCCGAGTTGTCTGCGGTCATTCGCTTTACCCGTGCCAAGGGACGCTGTGAGCATTGCAGCCGTCCTCACGGCCGCGACGTCCTGCATCTTGGAAACGGGATCTGGTGGGATGAGGATGCGGCCCTGTGGCGCGACGGGCAGGGTAGAAAAGTCCGGCGCCTGCCGACGCCCGACGATCTCTCACGCGCGCAACCCGGGTTCATTGGCATCGCCCCGCCCGCTCATCTGCGTGTCACGCGCGTGGTCCTCGCAAGCGCACACCTGAACCATGATCCAAGCGACAACCGGACGCGCAATCTCGCCGCGCTCTGCCAGCGTTGCCACATGCGTCACGACGCCAGCGAGCATCGCCGACGTCGATGGCACAACGCCTTCCGAGTGCGCGCAATCGGCGACCTCTTCACCTGAACGCGCGCCGACGATCGGCGTCGCGGAAGCAACACTATCGTCACTTTCCTGCAGCGGACTAGGGCCGGGAAGAGGCACGACATGGTTCAGCCGTCGCGGAAATAGCTCGTAGGTCAGACGGGAGCATCTGACCCTAGCCGAACCACCCATAACGCAGGTACCTTGATCAGCCAGACACAACAGCAAGAGCGGCCCGGCTAAGGTCCGCATCTCGGATACGAGCGGACCGCATGAAACTGATCAAGCATTTCTCGGAGTTTTTGACTGACACGGTCAACCTCAACCAGAACCGGATCGACACCCTGGAAGCCAGCGTCGACGCCATTAAGAAGTTTATCAGAGAGGCCGATTGGGAACCGCGAGTTTGGAAGTTCGTGGAGCAAGGCTCTTGGGCGCACAACACTATTATCCGACCCGTCGATAGCAAGGAATTTGACGCTGACCTCCTCGTCATCGTCGACCCTGTCGAGGGCTGGACGGCCGCAAACTACGTATCCAAGCTCGGCGACGCTTTTAAGGCGAGCGGCCTCTACAAGGACAAGGTTGAAGTCTGGGATTATTGCGTCACGATCGTTTACGCTACTGACCGGCGCATCGACATCGCTCCCTGCGTTCGCGGCCGCAAGGTCGCCGAACGCCTCGAGGTCTGCAACCGCGCCACCAACGATTTCGAGCGAACCGAACCCGTTAAATACACCGAATGGTTCAACGCGAAGAATGGCTACTCGGGATCTAACTCGTTCCGGAAGGTTGCCCGGCTCATCAAATACTTACGAGACATCCGAGGTGACTTCGCTTGCCCCTCGGTCCTCCTCACCACACTCATTGGCGAGCGCATACAATGGTCGGACGCTGGCGCCTCCGAGTTCAAGGACGTGCCCACCACCCTGCGCACAATCATGCGTCGCCTCGACACTTGGCTGCAGGCGCGCCCACGACGCCCACAGGTGCCTAACCCCGAACTCATCAGCGAGGACTTCGCCGCCTCATTAACAGACCAGGCCTACGCCGATCTACGAACCGCGGTGAGTGAACTTCGGGCTAAGATCGACACCGCCTTCGAGACACAAGGCAAATTCGCAAGCATTCTCGCTTGGCGTGAAATCTTCGGGGACAAGTTCGCCAAGGGCATCACGGTGCTCAGTTCCTCCTTGACCGAAAGCGCCGACCAGGACGAAGTTGACGAGGATCCGAATGTGCTCTTGGCAGGGCTGATCCGTTCTGACGCGCACCACGACAGCAGGATTGTCGACATGGTCACCCGAGTGGGGCGCTGGCTCTGGAAACCGAGCCTTGATCGGCCCAGCCATATGCGCCAACCAATCTGGCCGCGCGCCGACATCGTCTCCGATCGCGTTCAAATTGCCGCCACCTGGCGACCGAACCGAAACTCGCCGGAAGGGCGCCGGGTGGAAGATTTCGAACAGGTTCCCGGCAGAGGGGGGCTTTGGTTTGACGTACTCGTCAACGATGGCCAGCGGCTCCCGTCCGGCCACTCGGTTCGCTACAGGATCACCAACACTGGCGCGATTGCCATGGCAATCGGCAAAGGGCGCGGCGGCTTCGAGACGCCGCAGGAGGGAACGCGGCGGTGGGAGCCGCTTGAATATCGCGGCGTGCACCTCGCCGAAGCGTTCGTGATCCGGGATGGCGACGGCAGGCTCGTGGGCCAGAGCCGCCCATTCCATGTCGTGATCACATGAGGACGCAGCGCTTGGTCCCGGTAGGTTTGGCCCTATGCTGCATGCGGCAGAGGGAGCAAGCAGGTTGGTAGTTGAAGCTAAGATACTGGAAGGGCTGACGAACGCTGAGTTTGGCAAAGCCGAGAAGCTATTCACTTGGTCGGGGCGAGCGCAGCTAACCCTGGCCGTGCTTTCGGCAGTTACAGTCTTTGTGAGCGACACGACCGTAACCCTGTTGTTGGCAATCCTTGCCGCTGTCATCTTTGCTGGCTGGGCGTATGCAGACTGGTTGTACCGAGCTAGCCGGGCGCAAGCTGAGCGAGGCCGCAGAGCACTCCTTGTCGTGGAAGGCTTAGTCGGAACAGTTTCACCGGGCGAAATAAGGGACATTGAGTCCGGGTTTACGGTAACAAAAGAACAGGGTGAACGGGCACACAACCCTGAGTTTTTTGCTAGCACGAAGGAAAAGGGCAAGGAGCGACTACTCGAATTAATCGAGGAAAGCGCGTTTTATTCCTGTCGGCTATACCGGCTCAGCGCTGCATCCACTTGGCGAAAACTCGTAGTCTACGGGTCGATATGCTTTGGCTTGTTCGTCTCGACCGTGTACTTTATCGACGCTGCGAAGATCGCCTTTACGTCTCGCCTTGCGTTGGTCGTTCTTATCTTTTTAATCTCTCAAGAGGTTTTAGGAAGCGCACGGGATTACGCACGCGCGCACCTAGCGCTGTCCTCGACACAGGCCAGGATTAGAGCAATCCGTGCCGCGGGATACCCGGAGGGGGACCTGCTTGTATTCATGGGCGACTATAATTCTGCCGTCGAGGGAGCGCCGATGATGGCCCCTGGGGTTTATAAAAAGAACGCCTCGCACTTAGATGAACTTTGGCGCAGGCATCAGCAGGCAACGGGTTAGCAGTCTGTTCCATTAGGGTCGGTAGTTCCGTCGATTGGACGTCATCCGCATACCCACTCTGTCCGCCGGCTGCCAACATAGCCTTCTCACAAACGATCGATTTTGAAGCGCCGCCATGTGAGAAGGTCTAGCAGGGGTCACCGGCGTATCAAAACACATTCTCGATTGCTGGTGCTCGTGCTAAGTACACGAGATGAGTTTTGAGAACGCTTAATGCTGATTGGCTATGCACGGGTCTCGACACCCGAACAGGATTTGACGCCCCAGCTCGACGCCTTGCGCGAGGCGGGCTGCGATCGGACGTTCAGCGACAAGGCCAGCGGTGCCAAGGCAAACCGGATCGGCTTGGCTGACGCCTTGTCGCACGCCCGAGCGGGGGATGTACTAATCGTTTGGAAGCTCGATCGTCTGGGCCGAACGATGAAGGGACTCGTGGACCTAGCCGCTGAATTGGCCGAGCGCAGCATCGGCTTCCGGTCGCTCACCGATGGGATCGACACCGCCGGTACGGCCGGCAAGCTCGTTTTCCATATCATGGCGGCGATGGCGGAAATGGAGCGGGACCTGAACCGTGAGCGTACAACAGCCGCGCTGATGGTGGCACGTCGCGAGGGAAGGGTGGGCGGCCGCAAGACGGTGATGACACCCAAGCGGCTCGAGGCGGCGCGCAAGCTTTTGGCGTCGGGCATGCCGATGCGCGAAATAGCGCCGGCGATCGGTGTCTCCGTTCCTACGCTGTATCGGCATCTTCCTGCCCCGGAGCAGGTGCTCATCAGCGCAAACGTCACGGGCGACTGATGCACCCTCGCTTCGTCGCTGAGGTTCCAAGCTTCGCACTCACACGCGGCGCTCGGGAACGTTTGCCGCGCGTAACAGATCGAAGATTTCCTCGATCTTTCGGTTCCGGTCCCTGCTTGTGCGGGTCATCAGAAGTCGTTCCCGTGCCCGCGATGCGGCGACGAAGAACACGGAGTGACCCTCATCGGTGTTCCTGTCGAAGCTCCACCACTGGTCGTCATTCAGCCCAAGCAGCACCACAAGGTCATATTCGAGGCCCTTGCTCTTGGTGATGGTCAAGAGGGGAACCTGCCCGATGCCACGAAATCGATCGATCGCATCGGACCACGACGTTGTGGCCTCGGCGCATTCGATCAAGAAGTCCGCGCTCGCCTTCCTGATGCTTTCGAAAAAGTCGCCGGTGGCATATTGAGGCGCCAGGCTCCGCAGCCGGTCCAGCCCGACACACTCTTCGATCGCTCCAATACGTGCGCGTACCTCGTCGGGCTCCGGCTTGACACGAGGATCGATCCGGTTCTCGGTATGGAACTTATCAACTCGGGTGGCCAAGGCGCGCTCAGCGGTCTCGTCGTCGTCGATCTCTATCCCCTCGGCTGCGGCGAAATGGTCCATCGCCGCACTCCAGAGCGTGCCACCATATTTGCGCGAGCAGAACTCCAGGAGATCAAGCAGGAAGCGAGAATACGCTTCGGTCATCAGCTCCTGTATCGTGGCGCCGCCGACGTCCCGATCCTCGTTGCGAAGGGTGACGCTCTCGCGGTCAAAGGCGTCGCGCAGGCGCTCCTCCCACTCGGGTGCGCGTTGACGCACGAGCAACCCGATCACTCGTGGATCGGTCCCGTCGGCGATCGCCTCGGCCACGAGCTTCGCCACGGCCTCGGCCTCAGCGTTTTCGTGGTCGGCGACGAGCACCGAACAGATTTCCTCGTCGGGAAGGTCGGGTGCCTTGCGCACCGCCACGAAGTCCGGTTCCTCCGGCGCCAGGCGAGCTTTGAGGATGTTCAGGATCGCGACGATTCGCTCGTTGCTTCGATAGTTTTTGGTGAGACTGAGCCGCCCGTGAGCGGACGCGACGCTAAGGAAGTCCTGCTCAAAAGCCTCGAACACGTCCTGACGGGCGCCCGCCCAGCCCATGATACGCTGCTTTGTGTCGCCAACGGCGGTCAAGACCGTCTCGGAACCCTCAAACATCGCCGCCACCAAGGCATATTGAACCGATGTGGTATCCTGGAACTCGTCGAGAAAGACATGGCTGTAGGTCGCGCGCAGCGCGGTGCGGATCATGGGATTGGCCGTGATCGCAGCCGCTGCAAGGATGCCGATCTGTGGGAACGTCAGCGAAGGCGGGCTTGCGATCAGGCCCTCGCGCAGTGCCACGAGTTGGAGAAAAGCTGCCGTTGATGAGGCTGTAAGCGGCTCGAGACAAAGCGCCTGCACGCCCCGGCTATACTCGTCGAAGCCAACCGCATGGACGGCGTGCTCCTGAGGCTGCCCCCCCAACATCTGGGCTGCCCAGCCGACAGACCCGGAGGCAGTCTTCAAGGCGTCGACGACCGACAACTGAAACTGTCCGTAGCCCTGCCGCGGCGGCTGCGCGCGGCCGATCTTGTACATACCGGAGAGCGCCAGGTGGTTGGGAAGCGCGCGCCAGAAGCGGTCGAGAAGCTGTTTGGCGAACGCGTCGAAGGTATAGGAATCGAGCTGGCGGGCGAGCGCCCGGCCGCAGCGCTTCTCGACCCGTTCCCGCAGGTTGCTGGCGGCATCGCGCTTGAAGCTGATTGCCAGGATGCGCCGCGGGTAGGCACAACGCCCCGTCTGGAGCAGGAAAGCGGCACGCTGGCCGAGAAGCTCAGTCTTGCCGGTCCCAGGCCCCGCAACCACCAGCGTGCTTCCCGTGGCCGTCACGGCACCGAGTGCCGCCGGCTCAAGCGCTGCAACTTCGATCGGCTTCCAATCATCGGGCTTGATCATGCGATCGGTGCTTCAAGAGAGGCTTTCACATGCGCGACGAGGCGCGCAAGGACCTTTGGGATCTCCGGCTGAATATCGGCATCTTCATCGGCTTCGAGGGTCGCCAACGCGAACAGATGCGCGGCGGGCTTGCCGCGGCTCCCAAGGAACAGATATTTGTACCACGAGAAGAGCGGCCAGTTCTTGTCGGCTTCATAAGGTGCAACGCCAAAGCCGTCGGCTCCGACCACCTCCTTAGCCGCCTTGGCGATCACGTCCGCGTCATCGGCGCCACGAGGCCCGGTCGCACGATCCGGCAACGTCTTATAGGCGTCCGGAAAAGCCTCAACCATCAGCATGTCGAGGTCGAGTGGCGCGGAGAAGAAAACGCCGAACTGCTCGAGCCAAGCCATCCAATCCTGGAGGAATTTATCTGTCGCACTCCCCTCACCCCAGGCCGGGGGACGCTTGAGCTCAATGGCGGCATCGAGCCATTTCTGCTGCTCCGCACTGCGCGGGTGTCCGCCAGACGTGAGCGCCTTTGCAACCGAGCTGAACTGCACATAATCACCACTGCTTCGCCCCAGATCGAGGTCGAGGAGGGTGGAGTGGGGGATGCCAAGCTGTTCGACCAAACGCCAGAAATGCTGGATATGACGGCCACCGACGGGCACGATCGCGACGAATGAGCGATCCATGGGCACGCCAATCTTCTCGGCGAGCCAGGGCAGCACGATCTCCTCGGACGCACCTTCGCCGAAAATAGCGTGGCGCGCGAAGTAGATTTCTGGGTGCGCTCGTACCGCCTCGCGGACGAACTTCGCCGCTTCGGTACCATCCTCCGGAAGAGCAAGGGCGCAGACCGTTGACAGGCCGGTCTTTGTTTCCCGGCGAATATGCCGGATCGCCTTGGGTTCAATCCGTCCCACGATCGAGGGCGCATGACTGGTGAGCACGCCTTGCACACGGGCAGTCTTCGTCAGCACGCTCAGCTGCATCAACAGGCGCGCCAGGAAAAACGGCGCCAGATGGTTCTCTGGCTCCTCGAAGGCGAACACCGTCAGCGCGGGAGCGCGAGCAAAAGCCGCTTCGAATGGCGGCGTTTTGGCATCGCGGACCTCCGCCTCGAGCTCAAGCTTGAGGTCCAGCAGCGCCTTTACCAAGGCAAAGTGGAAGAGTGATCGCTGGCCATCGCTGAGATCCTCGACCGTCATGGTCCGGCCTTGCGACGACGGGCTGAGTTGAATTGTGGCAGATCGCACGATCTGCTGGAGATCAGGCGCGAGCACCGCCAATTTGGCAGTCGTGCCGGTTTCCGCCGTATTGAGTTCGCTCCAGCAAGCGTTGATAGCAGCGTTCACCCGCGCTAGCGCGCCTTCCGCGTCGAGCTTCTCGGCGGCCTTGGCGACGAGTTCGGCGATCTCGTCCTTGTTCTGCCAAACCACAGCGTTCATGAGGCTGCGCCCTAGGCTCTTCACTGTAAGCTGGGTGAGCGCGGTCACATCGCGCGATGCCGGTATGTAGCGCACAACGATGTGGCTGCGTTCGCTCGCCGAAACCTTGCGCTTCACCAAGGCGCTACCTTCGCCGGTCGGAACATCGTCAGGCGTCAGGATCCAGAAGAGCTTCTCCTCGATCACACCGTCGAGCGTCCCGCCGAGCTCCCACGTGGCTTCGAGACGCAGCCGCGCAAACGGCGCCGCACCGGGGCTGGTCACAATCATATGGCGGAAGGCTGAGGGTACCGTGCGCTCGGCGTCTGCGTCGCCCCCGTCTAGCTCTGGAAACGCAATCTCGACTTCCAGGAACAGCTCACGTTTGGCAACGCTTTCAAGTCGCTCGCCAGGCTCGACGAAAAAGTCAGCCGGCTGGATCTTGCGCTCGTCTCGGGTCTCGCCGAAGAGACGCAACAGTGCTTGAAGCATGGCGCTCTTGCCCGCGCCATTTCGGCCGATGAAGACAGTCGTATCGACCGCCATGTCGACGATTACAGGGTGAGGTCCATCAATGACCTCATGATTGTAGTTTGAACTGGCAAACCCCCGAAATTTCCACAGCTTGAGCGTTTTTAGATGCACATCGCCCCCGTTTTCATTCCTGCCCCCGAAGCCGCAATCGCGGCTTCGGCGATGACTAGCACTAAGGCCTGCTTTGGGCGACGATCTTAGGCGCTGGAGCAGAAAGCGGTGCCAGGGCCGCCGCTCGGAAATGCCGATCGATCGCGGTCGATGTCAGAACTACCAAGGGTCATCGCAGGAACGCTTCGCCAGCGTATGCTAAGCGCCGGCGAACGTCTCACAATCGATGGTGATTTGGGACAGGGCGATCGTTCCCGGATGGCAGGAAGTGGGGACTTTCCTGCCAGTCAGCTTCAGGATCGGAACGGTTGAATGCCGCCGGGCCGCGATTGCTGAAGCCGTAATGCATGTTCTGCGCGACGGCGTTGATGATGCCGTCCGCCTTCGCGGTGCGGATCAGCTCGCGATAGAAAGGTTTCGCACCCCAGAAGCGACGTGGGCCGACCTTGTCAGACGGCTTCAAATAGATGCGCAGCATTCCAACCTCGCGGTGCTGGACGGTGAAACGATCAGGCATAACGGGCCTTTCGATAGGAAGCAGGATCAGACGCGCGAGCGTCGGCGGGAGGCACGGTGCGTGCGGGCATCACGCAGGGTCGCATCGGGTGTGAGGTGCGCAGCAGGCACCTTGGGGACTGCGACGCGCTGCGACAGATAAATGCCGTTATGACCCGAGCAAAGGTAGGCGACGAAGCATGCGACCGCGATCGGCACAGCATAGGCCGCCCCGAACAATTCGATCCCCATGAACGTGCAGGCAAGCGGCGTGTTGGCAGCACCCGCGAACAGCGCAACGAAGCCGATCGCCGCGAAGACCCCCGTCGGCACTCCGAACATGGGCGCGAGCGCATTGCCGAGCGCCGCGCCAATGAAGAACAGCGGCGTCACCTCTCCGCCCTTGAAGCCAGCGCTCAGGGTCACGACGGTAAAGAGCAGCTTCAGCGCCCAGCTCCATGGATGGGTGTCGGGACCAAAGAAGCTGGCGATGGTCAGGCCGTCCGATGTCGCGGCGAGCGTGCCAAGGCCGAGATAGTCGCGCGTTCCGAACAGCCAGACCAGTGCGATCACGGCCACGCCACCGATGACGGGTCGTAGTGGGCCATAAGGCACCATGCGCTTCAGCCATCCGCCCAGCGCATGATTGGCCTCTGCAAAAG
>JAAIGE0100897144.1_pt1 | contig 10886 bp, 9 predicted proteins | sample 6487951 | NCBI WGS metagenome assembly JAAIGE01 (sample SAMN13974128, study PRJNA590717) | phyllosphere metagenome | biome: tomato field; feature: multiple bacterial spot infested tomato fields; material: tomato leaves; isolation source: leaves from tomato fields | host: Solanum lycopersicum ... | reverse complement strand
GCTGCCGCTGCGACACCGATCGCCGCCAGGGCGGTCGTCTCGGCACGACGGCCGATCTTGAGCATGGTCTTCATGTTGGAGTCTCCATTCGATCGAGCGCTGTTCAGCGCGCCCAAGAGAAGACTGGCCGGGGAGAATCTGTCGCGGCAATCGGCATTCGTCGGAACCAACCCAAAGCTTATGCTTTTTTTAATATTCAGGTCGGATTCTGCCTTCCGCGAATCACTATGCCCGGCTCAGCCGGGCGGCTGCCCGGAAAATCAGGGCACCTGCCCTGAAAACGCGGGCAGGTTGCCCGGAAAATCCGGGCAACCAATTTGGCATCCCAGTCGTAACTGGTTTAGCCGTTGCGCCTCAGGATGCGGACCGCCCCTTTTCGGAGTATGTGGGGGTGGCCAAGATCCAAAAGCGGGCTCGAAATCGAAGGTTGACGACAGTGACGGCTGAAAAGGCGTATCAAATTTCCGTTTCGGACCACTACTTTCGCCTGACCACCGAAAGTATAAGGCTGATGTCTAACAAGCACTGCGCCTACTACTCTTTGCCAATGGTTATTGACGAACGGGCGGATCGCGCTACCGATTTGGTGGATAGTTATGACGCCGAGGATATGCGAAACCACCTTCGCATAATCTCGAGCCAAGGTGACATAGCGATAGACTTCGCCATTATGGAAACTAGCGCTCGTTCAATCAAGGCGGCAGCGGTCGCACTCGGCGAGGCTCTAGGGCAGAAAGTTCTCTTACCTGATGCGGTATCGCTGATGCTTTTTGACCTCATCGTTGAACGTAATGCTACCGAGGTCCTGACCAAGCTTGGTCTAACTGCCTCCGAGGCTGAAAGTTATCGTGTCTCTTTGAAAAAAAAAGACGCAAATGTCGTGCAGCTACGCCCTAGATCTTGATAAGGATTGATATCGGAGCAGCTTAGGGTTGCTTTTTGCGATTCCCTGCGTCTACCCATGAGCGATCAGCCGGGAGAAGGGCGATGGGCGAAGCGACGCGAAGTTGGACGGAAAAGCCAAAGGGGGCGGCTCCGAGCTTCGAGCTAGAAGATTACATCCTCGCGAGAATGGACCTCAAGGGGGTCAGCGTCAGAGAATTGGCGATGCTGGCAAAGATCGGTCGAAGCCGTCTCCATGATGGTCTCCACCGGGAGGTCGACAAGCGTGTCCCCCTCAGGATGCCTGAGATGGCTGCCATCCTAGAGGCGATGTCGATCAGCACGGTCGAAGCGATGTATGCTAAAGAATTGCTTCAGAACAACGAGGCGGGGGTCGAACTGAAGGACCTCCTCAAAGTGATCTCGATGGTTCTAGGCATCGTGACCGGCCTACCTGAACAGATCATCACGGTCGTGAAGCATGTCGACGGACTGGGTTTTGACGACGTCCGACCAGAGCATGGGGAAGCTGCTCAAGGGTTGTTGATGAGGGCCATCGAGGTCGAATATCAAAAAATTGGCGATCGCCGCGCCAAACGCTTCGACGAGTTCGGCAAAGAGTAAGCGTCATCACCGGCCACTGGCGCGGTCACTTGGGATAGCTCAGGTGGCCGATTTGCGTTTTTGCAGACAGCCGATCAGCAAGCGGCAAGCCACACCGGTAAAGTTCTAGCGCTAGATTGCGCCGACGGTGTATGTTCGTTAACCGATGGTCATGGCGCAGTCCGAATCCACGAATCCCAAGGCAGCATTTGCCCGACGCACCGCCGAAGAACGGCGTGGCAAGGGATGGATTCGGAACAGTTTCTGGCTGGCGCCGACATCGATCACAGTCCTCGACCGCGTGCGTGATCGCATGGGGCTAACCTCACGTGAGGCCACCGTGAACGCGATCCTTGAGCGGATCGACGACGACATGTTCCTTGGGCAGGAGGTTTTGCCGGCGCCTGAACGATGAACGTAACGAGACGGCCGGAGGCCTCTCAGCGAGCAGAAAGGGAAGGGGGAGGGGCGAAGGGAGCTCAAGGGTAGAGGTTCGATCGGCTTTCGTTTTTCGGCTGTCGTCGAAAGCACGAAGTTTCGCGCTTCATACCACCGAGCCAGAGCCACTACCCAGCCAAACGGCCCGGAACTTCGTGCTTTCGACGACACCTTCGTGCTTTCGACGACACCCCGCTACCGGGCGCCATATGGTGACAACCGTTACGCTTCCTCGCCAAATCGGCGGCCGAATAGGCCGAGAAGGATCAAGATGACCGACGGAAAAATCATTCAAGGCGACCTCTTCAGCTTCGACAGTCCGTTGATGAGCGGGCTTCAAGGGGAGCGCTCTCTGATGGCTTATCCGTTCTTTGCTTTGGCGAAGACGGTCTGGACTAAGCCACTCGTCTACAAAACCGACTCTGTTTCAATCGAGATCGGCCCTGGCCCCAAGGGCATCGCGACGATCTATGATAAGGAAATTCTGCTTTATATAGCCAGCTTGCTGGTAGCTAAGCTCGACGCTGGGCAGGCTGTTTCACAGGATTTCTATTTCACTGCGAACGACCTTTTTCGTGTGACCGGCGTCAATAGCTCGTCGAGGTCGTATCAACGCCTTTCCGATGCCTTGGAGCGTCTGCAGGGCACGCAAATTAAGACCGACATTGAGGCTGGTGGCGAAGGCGAAGCAGGATTTTTCTCTTGGTTAGAAGCCGCAAGACTGCACTACACGAAAAATGACAACGGCGAGCGTCGCTTAAAGGCTGTTCGCGTGAGGCTTTGTGATTGGCTATTCCGCGCGATCCTGAGAGATAGGCACGTCCTCGAATATGCGCCGTCTTACTTTCAACTGGGTCCTGTTGAGCGGAGGCTTTACGAGGTCGCCAGATCGTCCTGTGTTGATGGGGCAGTGAGCATAACACTGGAGAAACTGCGGCTTCAGCTTGGATATCAAAGTTCATCGAGGCACTTTAAAGCAATACTGAAGTCCGTCATCGAATGTGACTCGATACCCGGTTTTACTTTCTCGATAGCAAATCAAGATGGTGATGCTGGCCTCCGTCCCCGCAAGGTCGCGTCAGAGATCGTCCTGATTTCCCCGGACATCCCGGTGTCCCGCCTTACGAATCACTCTCAAACGTAATAGCTCGATACCGCCGACCGGGGGTGCGCCTCCCCGAGCTGTCGTCGAAAGCACGAACTTTCGCTGGTAAGTGTCGCCGAAAGCACGAAGTTGGAATCGCGAGTGTCGTCGAAAGCACGAACATTTTCGGCGATCTGTCGTCGAAAGCACGAATCGTTAACGTTTATTCATCGGCGTTTCTCAGCCACATTGATCACGATCCTTCGCAGGGTGCGAACGGAAAAACAGGATCTGGCTGTGACCACATAAACGAATGCCCGGCCGTAAAGCCGGGCACCCTGAGTCTCGATGTCCACGCCGGCAAGCGTGAAGCAGAACAAGTGATGTTCCTGACATAGAGGCTCTTGAGCTGCGGTTCAAGGGAGCGCGCTTTGCGCCACGCTATCGCTTTGCCTGGTCCGGCCTCCATCAAGGAGGTAGGCAATGGACGCTATTACCCTCAGCGGAGCGCTCACCAGCATGCTCTCCGGCATACCTGTGCGGTCAAGGCCTGCACGGTCTGGCGCGGTGCGCCGCACAGGGGTCCCGGTTCTGCGGGGAAGCATGGAAGCTGGCACCTTCGAGGAGAGCTTCTTTGTGGTCCCCGGAATAGGTGAAACCGACAAGCTGCTGAAGGCCGCACAAAAGGCGCTCGATGCGGCTAGAGGACTTCGTCAGATAGCACGCCGGGGTGACCGCAAGCTCAGCGTCGCCGAACGCGCGATCGCCGCCCTGCAGGCGAGCACGGTACGCGTGTTTGAAGAACTGCTGACCCTCGCCCGGCTGAACAAAGGCAAGGTATTTCCCACTTACGAGTACCTCGCCGAGCGGACGAATTACGGACGTGCGACCGTCACTCGAGCGCTATCGGCGTTGGAGGACATTGGTTTCATCATGCGTCAGCGCCGGTTTAAGCGCATTGCGGGCGAGGGCCGGGGTCCCCGCTACATCCAAACCTCGAATGCGTACCGGACGTTCCTCCCAGCCCGTGTGCTTTCGATTCTGCCACGATGGATGCGGCCGGCGCCGATCCCGGTGGATGCTGAGGAGCGACAGATCGAACAAATCGCTACGACCAAGACGATGCTGGCGACCCTGTCCTGCAAAGAGCTGGCGGAAGCCACGCTGAGTGGTCCGCTCGGTCGGATGATGGCTCGGCTCGGCGCAAGTGTTGATCGCGCAGAACGCGAGGCTCACAATGGTTCGGAACCGCTAATGGATTCTATTTAATAAGGGCAATTCGAGTTGGCCTTGGTCGGCCAACGCACGGATTCAACAGAGAAACGACCGCAACGGCAGCAAACTAACTGCACCCTTCAGGCCAGACGATAAGTCAGGAGTGTCGGCCAAGGCCGCCACAATGCTCCCGAGTGGAGCATGCGACTTCTGTTGCCCTCCATCGGTGACCGCACGCCTGCGGACAGACCAGAATTAGAACTGCGTCATTGCCGCGACACGCGCATAGCCCCGAGGAAGCGTCGAGATCGTAGACGCAGAACCCGGTGCAGCGGTCAGCCGCGACCAGTTGGCGATGATGTTCGTCACATAGGCCTGTGTCTCAGTGATCCGAGGAACCAAACCTCCGCGAACCCGCCCTGGCCCGGCATTGTAAGCGGCAAGCGCAAGGTGGACCTGCCCGAAGTGATCGAGCTGCTGCCGGAGGTAACGGGCACCGCCCCGCATGTTCTGCAAGGGATCGTACCGATTGACGCCGAGCCCGCTCGCTGTTCCAGGCATCAGCTGTGCGAGGCCGTAGGCATTCGCTGTCGACGTAGCGATTGGATTATATCCGCTCTCGCGAATTATCATCGCATCGAAGAGGCCGGTTGGGATGCCATGCTCGCACGCAACGGCACTCATCATTCCATAGTAGGCCGCGCGGCGAGCCTCAGCTGTGCGTGCGAGAAAGCCGGAAGGCCGATACGCCTGAGGAGAACACCCCGGGGTGAAGGACACAGGTTGAGCCATAGCGGCACCGCCACGTAGCCACCCCGGGACATGTATAGATGAGAAGGCCGCGATTGGAGCCGGTTCGCCAGGCGACCGCCCAGCTGCAGGCCCTACGGCAGCGGCTGCCATCTCCTGCTGCATTCGAAACTGCACATAGCGCCGACTGAGGTCGTGAACCGCGAAAGACGCCGGTAAAGCGGGGACATCGGGTGTCTGTCCCGCGTCGACGATGCTCGACGGCGCACCAGCTTCTTCCAGCGATGGACTACCAATCATCGAAATGAGCTCGACCTTGCGGACGCCGACCCGCTTGGGGCCAGCGAGGGCCGGAGTCCCGGCGATAAGGCTGGCGCAAAGGCCAATAAAAGCGACTGGATAACGCACGGAAAACCCCCATCGGACCTGATAATCAAGAGTTGATCTCGTGCAGTTTGCGCTTGTCAAGACCACCGGACCTGCCGAAACTGCCCGAAATCACCCGTCAAGGTCCTTCGAACATGTGGTTGATCCACCGCGATACGGACGGAAACAGCAGGGATCGAATCCCACTGCCGGCACCGCTCCGCGAGGCGCTGGTGCGCTGGTACATTGGTGAAGGCACGTTACGCGACGAGCAGGCCGGGGTGACGCTCGTCCAGAATGCACGCGTCGGACAGCGCTGGATCGCGTGCGGTTGTTTGGGTGCCGACAAGGCTCCGCCGATCCTGACCCCCGCGTATCTATCAGAGGCCGAAACCTATTACCTGCGTCGCCTGACCAGCGCTAAACGACCCGAACATCGTTCCGATTGTCCGTTCTTCCGCGACCAGGCGACGAACCGCATCACAGAGGTTCGTTCGCACAATACGCCGACCGACCCGCCATCGGGCTTCTTCGAGGTTTTGCGGCCGGCACCAGAGAAGTTGTCACAGCGGCCTGAGGATGACAGCCTCGACGATCGAACGCGCAATGCCTCGACACCACGACTTGCCAGATTGCTCTGGCGACTGCTGCACAACGCCAGCTGCAACGAAATCGCCCCGCTCAGCTTAGGCCTCGAATGGTCGATCAGGGCGGAGTTCGCGGCTCTCGCCCGAGCGGCAGGCAAGATCGAGATCGCTCCCGGCATGGAGCTGGCCCGCGCCTTTTGGACCCATCCCCGACCGCTCGAGGCGGGCGCGGTATACGGCACGCTCCGGGCGTTGGCTCCCAAATGGCCGAGGACCCATGCCCCACAGGGATTCGTCGCGCTCTACGCGCATGCGATCAAGGGCAACGAGATCCATGTTCCGAGTGGCGAGACGGTCACGATCGCCACTCGTGTGCAGTCCCCTTCGATCCGGGGCAATCACATCACCGGCCCCTATATCGTCCTTATCGTGGCTGGCGAGTATCCCGAGGCGCACGGGTTCGCTCCCCTTCGCGCCTACGCGCAGCCGATACACAATGGGCGTATGTTCGTACCTGTAGAGTCAGATTTTGAGCGCAAGGCCCTGAAGGCACTGCTCACCGCCCAGCACGAACTCCATGCGAACGGCGTCGATATGGCGATTGGGAAGCCGCTATTCGACGCGATGACGCCAGATGGGCCGTGCCGCCCCGACTTCATTCTGGAGGGAAGGTCGCGGGTGACGGGGGAGATGAAGACGCTGGTGGTGGAAGCGATGGGCTTCGATAACGCGGAATATGAGGCGGCGAAAGCCAAGACACATCCACGGATGAAGACACTCGGCCAGCTGGTGACCATCGACCCGAATGAGGTCAACCAGGACACGGCTGCCCGGAAAATCCTACGGACGCTGGATCTCTGACGGTAGGCTATCCGCAAGGCAGGACCCGTAGAACCCGGGGGTACGGTGAGAGGATGGTCGAAAACGTACGCTAAGCCCGGCGACCGTCCCGATTGGGATCGAGTTTCGGGAAAGCCAATCCTTTCCCAAAACCGGCATCTCACAGAATTTGAGAATCTCTGTACGACGATACAAACGGCGACTAGGACGTTGGCAAGTGCCCCGTCCGATCAAGCTATTCAGCAAGACTTTCGATAATCGGGCACTGCGGTCGATCATCGCCGTGGCAGCGCTCAACCAAGTCAACCAGTGCCGATTGCATAGCCTTCAACGCGCGTGCCTTGCGGCCTAGCTCAGCCGCGCGAGCTTTCGCCAGCGCCTTCACCTCGGCACTTGACCGATCCCGATCCGACCACAAGCTGAGTAGCGTGCGAATCTCCTCGATTGGAAACCCCAGGTCTCTCGCATTGGCGATGAACCGCAGCCGGTGAACGTCCGCGTCCGCGTAATCACGGTAGCTCCCGCGCCGGAGCGGCGCGGGCACGAGGTCGATCTTCTCATAGTGGCGGATCATGCGTTGCGAGACGCCGCTGGCCTCCGACGCCGCTCCGATGTTCATAATTTCACCGCGTTCAGACGCAGCGCGTTGAGGACTACGGTGAAAGAGGAGAGCGCCATCGCCGCGCCGGCCAGCATCGGCGACAGAAGGATGCCGGCAACAGGGTAGAGGACGCCTGCCGCGACGGGGACGCCGACCCCGTTGAACAGGAACGAGAAGAACAGGTTCTGCCGAATATTCCGCATCGTCGCACGGGCGAGCTTGCGGGCACGCACAATCGCCGAGAGATCGCCTCGTGTAAGTGTCATGCCCGCGCTTTCGATCGCTACGTCCGTCCCTGTCCCCATTGCGAGGCCGACGTCGGCAGCAGCAAGCGCAGGTGCGTCGTTGATGCCATCCCCGGCCATCGCGACCTTGGCGCCACCCGCTTTCAACTCGCCGATGATACGCGCCTTGTCTTCCGGCCGCAGATCGGCGCGTACATCGTCCAGACCGCCCACGGCGCGCGCAACCGCATCGGCAGTCCCGCGATTGTCACCCGTCAACATGATAACCCGCAAACCCTCCTTGCGGAGGGCCGCAATAGCGTCGCCCGCCGAAGGGCGCACCGGGTCAGCAACCGCGAGCAAGCCCGCGAGCGCCCCGTCGATGGCGATCAGGATGACGCCGGCCCCTTCGCTTCGATGACGATCGGCTGAAGCGTCGAGTGGCTTGGGATCGGCGCCGACCCTGTTCATTTGTGCGGCATTGCCGATCACCACCGACCGACCGCCCACTGTGGCACTGACACCCATGCCAGTCTGCGAGGCGAAGTCCTCGACCGTGCCGAGTTGAAGTCCGCGTTCCTTGGCAGCGACGACGATCGCATGAGCGAGCGGGTGTTCGGACTGACCTTCGACCGCGGCGGCAAGAGCAAGCATGTCGTTCTCCCCGGTCGTGCCGGTTGCCTCGATCGCGATCAGCGACGGCTTGCCTTCCGTCAGCGTGCCTGTCTTGTCGATGACCAGCGTATCAACCTTATCGAGGGCCTGTAGGCTCTCGGCGTTCTTGACCAGAACGCCGGCCTGCGCACCGCGCCCGGTGCCGACCATGATGGACATGGGCGTAGCAAGCCCAAGCGCACATGGGCAGGCGATCACCAGCACGGCGATAGCATTGAGGAGGGCATGACCCATACGTGGCTCGGGGCCGACCAGCGACCACACGACGAAGGTTGCGACCGAGATCAGTACGACCAAGGGTACGAACCAGCCTGACACGCGGTCGGCAACCGCTTGGATCGGGGCACGGCTGCGCTGCGCTTCCGCAACCATGCGGACGATGCGCGCGAGCATCGTGTCAGAACCGACGGCGCGGGCCTCCATGACCAGGCTACCCGTGCCGTTCACCGTTCCCCCGGTAACCCCAGCACTCACTTCTTTGAGGACGGGAGCCGGCTCGCCGGTGAGCATGGATTCATCGACTGAGGAGCGACCTTCGACCACTACACCGTCGACCGGGATCGCTTCGCCAGGGCGAACTCGCAGCCGGTCTCCGGTCGCCACGTCGGCAAGGCCGACTTCTTCCTCCGAGCCGTCAGACCGCAACCGTCGTGCTGTCTTGGGAGCAAGGTCCATGAGGGCGCGGATCGCGCGCCCCGTCGCCGCTCGGGCGCGCAATTCGAGCACCTGTCCGAGCAGCACCAGCGTCACCACAACGCCGGCAGCTTCGTAATAGACCGGGACCATGCCCCCGTGCATCCGGAACGTTGCAGGGAAGATGCCGGGCGCGAGTGTCGCGACCAGACTGTAGAGGAATGCCGCACCCACTCCGATCGCGATCAGCGTAAACATATTTAGATGGCGGGTACGAAGCGACGTCCACCCCCGCTCGAAGAACGGCCATCCCGCCCACAGCACGATGGGCGCAGTAAGTACGAGCTGGACCCAAGGCGAAGCGGTAGGGCTGACGACGTGAATCCCCGACATCTCGGCGAACATCGAGACAATAAGCAACGGGATGGTGAGCGCGCCCGCCACCCATAGGCGGCGAGTAAAATCGACCAGTTCAGGGTTGGGGCCGTCGTCGAGAGACGGTTCTTCCGGTTCGAGGGCCATGCCGCAGAGCGGGCACGTGCCCGGCCCTTCTTGGCGGATTTCCGGGTGCATGGGACACGTCCACATCGCTCCGGGCGTCGCTTTTGGCTTGGGCTTGGGCTTGTCGCCGAGATAGGCGTCAGGGTCGGCGACGAACTTGGTCCGGCACCCGGCGCTGCAAAAATGATAATCGTGCCCGGCATGCTCGGCATGGTGGGCTGTCTTCGCCGGATCGACCGTCATGCCGCATACCGGGTCGGTCACTGTGACCGAGGGTTCGCCGCCCGCTTTCCCCGAACAACAACCTTCTTTGGCCGTTTGCGGGACAGCCGGCGGTCCGGAGGACGAGCAGCAGGAAGCACTAGCTTCGCGCCCGATCGTAGTCGGTTTGCCGTCTTGCTTGCCCGAGCCGCCGCAGCCTCCGGCAGAATGGGCGTGGGAATGAGGGTCGTTCATACAAGAAACTCCTTCGACCCAAGAGCATGTAGGGTCTGACACCGTGTCAGGGTCAAGCCCCATTCCGACGCCGCACGGTACGCAATGGTTCTACGTCGCCGAGCCCGATTGCCCTCACACTATCGCTACATGGCCGATGCAGGGGGTTCGAGCGTTCCGAGCCAACTGACCAACGCCAGAATCGTGACTACGCACACAGTCTCCATGGCAAGGCTCTTCCGTAAGGTCCGCAGCGTCCCCCTATGATCGCCTGCGGCGACCGAGCGTTCGAATGCGGGCGTGAGGCGAAAACGGTTGAGCGAAGCAAGTCCGAGCATCGCGCCGAACAACGCGAGCTTGGCGATTAAAAGCCGACCATAGGTTGTCGCACCGAGACTTGGCAGGTTGCCGAGGCCGACCAACAGCCACGAATTGATGAGGCCGGTGACAACGATCGTACCGACGACCACCGTGCCGACCAGACCGAACTCGTGCAGAGCCCGATGCGTCAGCGTGAGGTGAGCGGCATCAATGCGCCGCGCCGGTCGCATGACCAGCAGCCCAAGCCCGAGCAGCGCCCCCACCCAAGCACCAGCGCTCAGGAGATGGAGGATATCGGCTACCAGATGCACCCACCCGGTCGAGCCTTCGTCCATCGCCCCGTGCCCTGTCCAGGCGAGCGTTGCGAGGGCGACGCCGGAAGAGATGGCGACCACGCCGAGGGGCACCGTGCGCCACGCTGCTATGAGGGCCGCGATCGACGCCACCACCAGCGCGATCATGCGTATTTTCCATGCCGTGCCCGTTGCGGAGTCAGAGAGCAGCATTCCGACCGCTTCCTGATCGATCGGCCATGGGGGTGTGCCTGCCATCGCAGCGGCGAGCAGCGCGATAGCTATGCCTGAGAGTAGAAGGGCCAGAAGCCCGGTCCCGAGCAGCCAAGGGCGGAAGGCAAGCGCGTTGCCGCGCTCACCGACCTTCAACCCGTAGAGGCCGAATGCCGAGAGGCCGAACAGCCCGCTCAGCGTCACGTAAAGCGCGAAGCGAACCGC
>JAAIGE0100305401.1_pt1 | contig 10888 bp, 7 predicted proteins | sample 6487951 | NCBI WGS metagenome assembly JAAIGE01 (sample SAMN13974128, study PRJNA590717) | phyllosphere metagenome | biome: tomato field; feature: multiple bacterial spot infested tomato fields; material: tomato leaves; isolation source: leaves from tomato fields | host: Solanum lycopersicum ... | reverse complement strand
CTTTCTGCCAGCGGCTGCTTGGACACCACGTTGAACGTACCACCGGGATCGCCACGGCCATAGAGTGTGGTCGCCGGACCGCGCAGGACTTCAAGACGCTCGATGGTGTTGGCATCGGGCATGCTCGGATAGCCGCGGTTGATCGGGAAACCGTTGCGGTAGAACTCACCGGTGGTAAAGCCGCGCACGGTGAAGGTCGTCAGGCCCTGAGCACCGAAATTGTTGGCACGCCCCACGCCACCGGCGTAGTCGAGTGCATCCTGCAGGCGTACCGCGCCGATGTCTTCCACCGCTTCGCGGGTGACAACGCTGACCGACTGCGGGGTTTCATGCAAAGAAGTGTCAGTGCGAGTGGCACTGGCCGAACGGGTCGCACGATAGCCCTGTACCGGACCTGTCGCCTGCTCGGTGTCGGCAGTGCTCTGGATGTCGATGTTCTGCAACTCGATCGACGCTTTATCGGCTGTAACGGAATCAGCCCAGGCAGCCTGGCTGATCGCTTGGATGACACAAAGAGAAAGCAGTGTACGACGCATCAACGTGGATATCCCCAGATGAAATACCGGGCCTTCATTGGACCTGGCAGGTTTTTTTGGCGCGAATAGTACAGATTCTCATTAGTACTTGATACAAATTGCTAATAAATAAAAATGGACATGGCCCGCCCTCTCACCAACGCACCGAAAAAAAGGCAAACTGACGTCCTGCACAGCCTCATCAGGAGCCAGCCTAAATGCCACTTTCCCACCAGCCCGCTGCGGCCAACTGCGCTCTGCTGGTCATCGACATGCAATACGACTTCATGCCCGGCGGCCAACTGGCCGTCGCCGACGGCGATGCCGTGCTGCCCTTGGTCAACCGCCTGGGCGAACGCTTCACACAAGTGATCGTCACTCAGGACTGGCACCCGGCCGGCCACATCTCCTTTGCCTCCAGCCATCCGGGCCGCAAGCCTTTCGAGAGCATCACCCTGCCCTACGGTCCTCAGACGCTGTGGCCGGATCACTGCATACAAGGCAGCACTGGCGCGCAATTGCATGCCGACCTGGATCTGCCCCATGCGCGCCTGATTCTTCGTAAAGGCTGCAATGCGCAGATCGACAGCTATTCCGCGTTTCTGGAAGCGGATCGCACCACCACGACCGGGCTGGCCGGTTACCTGAAAGAGCGCGGCATCGACACGTTATTCGTGGTCGGTCTGGCACTGGATTTCTGCGTCTCGTGGTCGGCCCAGGACGCCCGCAAGGCCGGTTTCAATACCTACGTGATCGAAGATGCCTGCCGCGCCATCGATATGAACGGGTCACTGGAAAATGCCTGGCAGGCGATGCTGGCGAGTGGGGTAAAGCGGATACGGAGCGAGGACGTATTAACCCCATAAAAGCTTGCGCCTGAACAGTCGAACGAACGACCGCTGGTCCGTGTCTGAACCAACAGCCCACAGACGCAGGAAGTTGAGTTCCATGGACCAGACCCCAGACGGCAAGACCCCCGGCCTGTCAGCCGAGGAAGAACGCGAAATCGATGAAAACCAGCCACCTCGTGCGGCTGTCCTGCATGAAACCATTCGTATCCAGGGCGACCATGAGCTGGAACGCAGTGCGGCGGCGCTGTGGTGGTCGGCGCTGGCGGCTGGCCTGACCATGGGGCTGTCGCTGATGGCCATGGGGCTGTTCAGGTCGCGTCTGGCAGATGTGGAAGCCAGTCATGTGATTGCCAGCCTCGGTTACTCGGCAGGTTTTCTGGCGGTAATCCTCGCTCGCCAGCAACTCTTCACGGAAAACACCCTCACCGCCGTATTGCCGGTCATGAGCAAGCTGACCCTTGGCAACGTCGCCAGGCTGCTGCGCCTGTGGACCATCGTTCTGGTGGGCAATCTGGCCGGCACCCTGCTGGTGGCCTATGTGATGCTGAACCTGCCGATCTTCGATGCCAAAACCGATCAGGCATTTCTGGAGATTGGTCGCAAGGTCATGGAAAACGACATCAATCACATGTTTTCCAAAGGCATTGTCTCCGGCTGGATGATTGCGACCATGGTCTGGATGATCGCCTCCATGGAGAACGCTAAGATAGCCATCATTGTCATGATCACTTATCTGATGGCGCTGGGTGATTTCACCCATATCGTGGTCGGCTCAGCCGAAGTGTCCTATCTGGTATTTGCAGGCGAAGTTGCCTGGCAAGATTTCTGGCTGGTCTTCGCCGGCCCTACCCTGGCTGGCAATATCATCGGCGGCAGTTTCATTTTCGGGCTGCTCAGCCATGCGCAGATCCGCAGTGAAAAGGACACCACGGCCAAATGGGAACGCGATCGCAAGAAACGCCATGCCGAAGCCCTGGCGCAAAAAGAACAGAAACAGGCTGAAAGTGCATAATCCGACAGCAGCGGATCAGGACAATGAAAACTTCTTAAACTTTTATTCAGCAAACACCCGGACATTAAAAGGCAAACTACGGTTTTCCCGTATTTATTCAGGCAAAGATCATGACCAGAATCCTGGCAATCGAAGACGATGCTGTCACCGCAAGGGAAATCGTTGCGGAGCTCAGCAGCCATGGCCTTGAAGTGGACTGGGTGGATAACGGTCGTGACGGCTTCGCCCGGGCCGCGAGCGGCGACTATGACCTCATCACGCTGGATCGAATGCTGCCGGAAATGGACGGTTTGAGTATCGTGACCAACCTGCGCGCCCAGGGGATTGCCACCCCGATCCTGATGATCAGCGCGCTGTCGGATGTGGACGAGCGTGTGCGTGGCCTGCGTGCCGGAGGCGATGACTATCTGCCAAAACCTTTCGCTTCCGATGAGATGGCGGCACGGGTCGAAGTCCTGCTGCGCCGCAGCAATCCCGTGGCGGCTGCCAAGACCGTACTGCAGGTTGCCGATCTGGAACTGAATCTGATCAGCCGGGAAGCCTGCCGGGGCGGCAAGCCACTCACCCTGCTGCCCACCGAATACAAGCTGCTGGAATTTCTCATGCGCAACAGCGGGCAGATCATTACCCGGATGATGATTTTCCAGGAGGTCTGGGGCTATCACTTCGACCCGGGCACCAACCTGATCGATGTGCATATCGGACGTCTGCGCAAAAAGATCGACCCACCCGGCACCCCGCCGCTGATCCAGACCGTTCGGGGCTCCGGCTATGTTATTGCCGAACCCGTCTAAAGGCTGGCGTTCTTCAAGCAGCCGTCTGCTGGCGCTGTACAGTTTTCTGTTCGTGGCCTGGAGCGGCATTCTGCTGGGGGTGTTGTACTGGGAAGTCACGTCCTATCTTGGCAACCTTGCCCGCCATTCGCTGATGCAGCGTCAGCAACTGTTTTCCCGCTTCGAGGGCAACGCGCTGGTGGATGCGCTGGCCACCAGCATGACGTTCGACATGCGCTCCGTCGATGCCTATGGTCTGTTCGATGCCAATCTGCAACCACTGGCCGGGCCGATCCGCCAGATCCCTTCCAGTCTGCCGCTCGACGGCCAGATTCATCAATTGAGCAATTGCATCGATTCAAACGATCCTGAACTGCCGAGCGACAGCTGCGACGCCATCGCCACCAAGACACCCGACGACCGCTGGCTGGTACTGGTTCGCGACAATGGCTCGCTGTTCGCGGTCTCGACCCTGATCCTCAAGGCCCTGCTGTGGGGCATCTCCCTGACCATCATCCCCGGCATAGCCGGCTGGCATCTGCTGCGCCGCCGCCCCTTGCGCCGCATCCGCGCCATACAGGCCAGTGCGGAATCGATCATCGCCGGTGACATGTCGGGACGCCTGCCGGTATCCAACAAGCGTGACGAGCTGGACATGCTGGCGGTGATCGTCAACGTCATGCTGGATCGCATCGAAAAACTGATGAACGAGGTCAAAGGTGTCTGCGACAACATCGCCCATGATTTGCGTACCCCGCTGACCCGTCTGCGTGCTCAGCTCTATCGCATCCAGCAGCAGTCGGCAGACGACTCACCTCAGGCGATGCAATTGGCGCAGGTCATTGCCGACGCCGACACGTTGATGGCCCGTTTTCGAGGACTTTTGCGTATTTCGGAAATCGAGGACCACCAGAGACGCTCGGCCTTCGTGAAACTGGATCTGCGCCCGCTCTTGCAGGAACTTCACGACTTTTACCTGCCACTTGCCGAAGAAGACGAAGTCCTGCTGATCCTGCAACTCAATGAGCCGTTACCGACGCTGGTCGGTGATCGCGCCTTGTTGTTTGAAGCCCTGGCCAATTTGCTGAGCAATGCAATCAAATTTACACCTGCGGGTGGCACAGTCCTGATCAGCGCCTATAGCAAAGGCAATGGCAATGGCAATGGCAACATCCCTTGCATCGAAGTTCAGGACTCGGGGCCCGGTATCCCGCCCTCTGAACGCGAAGCCGTTTTCCAGCGCTTCTATCGTTGCGAAGACGGCAACCAGCAAAGCGGTTTCGGCCTTGGCCTGTCGGTGGTTGCCGCCATTGTCAATCTGCATGGTTTCAATCTGCAGATCGGTACCAGCCAGTACGGAGGTGCCAGCATCGTACTGGAGTGCCAACAAGTAAATACCCTGGTATAAAGCAGGGTCTTCAAGCCTGAAAAACCCTGCCGTGCCTGCATTTTGACGAAGATAAAGGCTCTAGACTGCGGCAAAGAGCACTTCGTTATAAATCTGTCACAAACAGGCAAGAATCGATTTGTAACAATTCATTTCAAAAAGTGACTTTGTTGGACCGATTCAGCCAATACAAGTTCCACCCCTTTGACGAGTTTTTCACGCTCGATACATTGCTTTTCACCGAATAATATCTCTTTGATATCACCCCCGCCTTCTGCCCCCGGAAACAGGGGACACCGCTCGTCGGCATTTTTATGACGTCAGCTACTTGTCGCTCCGATGCCTCTGCGTTATCAATAGCCACCGTGATTCACGTTCTTCCCGCAGCACAACCATAACAATAAAGACTCAATGGATTTCGCCACTAACCAGGCGAGGCTTTGGCATGGCCGCGAAAGCAGAGAAAACCGTATCAATTAGTAGGATCGACTTAGCCTGGGAGGCTTATATTTATGGGCGCGCAATCAAAGATCATAAGCGTTGGCGAGTTCAAGCTTTACACTGAAACCTATTGGAAAAGCAGCTCTGCAAAGACCGTTCTGCTGATTAACGGGGCACTGTCCACTACCGGCTCCTTTGGCCAGACGGTCAAGTATTTACAACCGCACTACAACCTCGTGTTGTTCGATCTGCCTTTTGCCGGGCAATCGCGCACCCACAATCGCGACGATCTGATCGTGACCAAGGAAGATGAGGTCAAGATCCTTCTGCAGCTCATCGATCGCTTCCAGGTCAACTACCTGCTTTCGGTTTCCTGGGGCGGCGTATCGGCGCTGCTGGCACTGGCCGAATCGCCACCCACGGTAGAAAAAGCGCTCATTTCCTCCTTCTCTCCGGTGCTGAACGAGCCAATGCTCGACTACATCGACAAGGCGCAGATCTACCTGGCAGCTCGTGAAAAACGCAAGATCGGTTCCCTGCTCAACGACACCGTTGGCAAGTACCTGCCGCGTCTGTTCAAGCTGTACAACTACAAGCACCTGATCAGTCTTGCCGAGCACGAATACAAGCAGATCGACTTCCATATCAGCCAGATCCGCAAACTGAGCGCCAGCAACTATGTCGAGCGTTTTTCCTCGATCAAGATTCCGGTGCTGTTCGTCAATGGCGACAAGGACGAATACACCACGGTCGAAGATGCCCGCAGTTTTGCCGACTACATCGCCCAGAGCAGCTTCAAGGTAGTCCCCGATACCGGGCATTTCCTGGATCTGGAGAGCAAGGCAGCCTGGCTGGCGTCGCAGAAGAACGTGCTGGAGTTCTTCGGCACCGAGCAAGTCAGCAGCGAGCAAGTATGGCCTGACGCAACCGCGATTGCCTGACAGCACCCGTGAAACGGTGATTCACCGGTGTTGGCTTATTCCACAAGGCAGTGGCTGTGTTGTTGATGACTATTGACCCTGAAACTCTTTTACGTTCGTTTTGCCGTGTTACCGGAAAAATCCGGCCTTCGCACCACAGACCCTTTTCGGGCCGGCCCTGGCTGGCTCTGGGACTTCACTGTGCTCTGGCGCTCTCGACAAGCGCTTGCTCTGCGGGGACACCTGCGGAAAAAGCGCCGGTTCGTGTAGCAGTCCAGCAAGTGACATCCAGCGATGTCACGACCAGTGTCGTCCTCACAGGCGACATCCAGGCGCGCAAAGTGACCGATCAGGCCTTTCGCGTGTCAGGCAAGCTTGTGCAGAGGTTCGTGGATGTGGGTGATCGGGTGCGGGCCAATCAGGTATTAGCCAGACTGGACCCGCGAGAACAAAAGACCGACCTCGAGTCGGCAAATGCCGAATTGGCAGCCCGGGAATCACGGTTGCGCCTTGCACAAAACAACTATCAGCGTCAGCAGACATTACTGCCCAAAGGCTATACCAATCTCAGTGAATACCAGCAGGCACTCTCCGCTCTGGAGAGTGCCCGCGGGGACCTGGCTTCGTTGAAGGCCCGTCAGGCCAATGCCCGTGATCAGGTCGGTTATACCGAACTGATTGCCGTGGCCGACGGGGTCATTACCGCTCGCCATGCCGAAGAAGGCCAGGTGGTACAGGCCGCCACACCGATTTTCAGCCTGGCTCATGATGGTGAACGTGAAGCCGTGTTCGCCGCTTATGAGTCCTTGCTGAGTTCGGATCAGCCCGGCGGTGCCGTACTGATCAGGACACTGGGCATGCCCGATATCGAAGTGCCCGGCAAGATCCGCGAGATCACCCCCATCGTATCCGCATCCAGCGGCACGTTGCGGGTACGGGTCTCCCTGCCGGACACCTCTGCGACCCTGGCGTTGGGAACCGTCGTCAGCGCACAGCTTCTGACCCGTTCGCAACGGGCATTCACTCTCCCCTGGTCGGCCCTGGGCCGCACCCAAGGGCAACCTGCCGTCTGGCTGCTGGACGACAAGTCCCGGGTCAGGCTGGCCAAGGTGCAGGTGATGCGTTACGAGCAAGGACAGGTTGTCATCGCCTCCGGCCTGTCGGATGGCGACAAGGTGATTTCCAAAGGCGCTCAGTTCCTCTATCCCGGACAAAAAGTCGATGTCGCCGAACACACGACCAGCAGTCCTCCAATCTCCGCTGCGTCATCGGAAAACACGCTATGAGTCTGACCGTAAAGACCTGCATACAACTGTGGCTGTTTTGCGTGGTGCTCATGTTTCTCTCGGGCTGTCGCGACAAACCGGTTCGCGAGTTCATCGAGCGGCCCGTGCTGTTCACCGAAATCGTCGACCAGCGCAACGACCTGCACGGGCGTTTCGCAGGCAGCATCCAGCCGCAATACGAAGTGGCATTGGGGTTTCGTGTCGCCGGGCGCATCGCCACCCGGCATGCCGAGACCGGCCAACTGGTGCGCAAGGGCGACCTGCTGGCCACCCTTGAACCCAGCGACCAGCAGAACCGGTTACGTGCACAGCAGGCAGAGCTGAGCAAGGCTCAGGCCTCATGGCAGCAGATCCGGGATGAACAGTTGCGCTACCAGCAACTGTTCGAGCGAGGCGTGGGTTCGCAGGCGCGTCTGGACCGGTTGAGCAGCGACTTGCGCAGTCAGGAAGCCATTTTGCATCAGGCGAAAATTGCCGCCGAACAGGCCAGCGATCATCTTTCCTACACGCGCCTGCTGGCCGAGTTCGACGGCGTGGTCACCGGCTGGCATGCCGAGGTCGGCCAGGTGATGGTCACCGGTCATTCGGTGGTCAGCCTGGCCCGTCCGCAAAGCCGCGAAGCCGTGGTGGACCTGCCGGTGGAACTGGCAACGAACCTGGATAGCGACATGCAGATCAAGGTGGTTTCCCAGTTGAACGAACAGGTGTTCGTCAGCGCTCAGGTTCGCCAGTTGTCTCCGCAGATCGATGCCGCTACCCGTACACAGCGGGTACGCCTGACCCTGCAGCAGATTCCGGACAGTTTCCGCCTGGGCTCGACAGTCAGTGTCGAAATCAGCAGCCATGTGCCTGCTTTCCGCGAACTGCCCGACACCGCCCTGCAGGAGCGCGACGGTCAGGCACAGGTGTGGGTCATCGATCCGCAGACCGCCACCCTGAACCCGCGCACAGTGCAGGTCCTGACGCGCCATGGCTCATCGGTGCGGGTCAGCGGTGAATTGAATGATGGCGACAAGGTCGTGATCGCCGGCGTGAACAGCCTGAGGCCAGGCCAGAAAATCCGTATCGAACGTGAGGTCAGTTTGTGAGAGAGCGCTTCAATCTGTCTGCCTGGGGCCTCAAACACCGCACGCTGGTCTGGTACATGATGTTCGTTTCACTGCTGATGGGAAGCTGGTCGTTCCTCAATCTGGGCCGTGAGGAAGACCCGTCTTTCGCGATCAAGACCATGGTCATCCAGGCTCGCTGGCCGGGCGCGACACTGCCCGACACCTTGCAGCAGGTGACCGACCGCCTGGAAAAGAAACTCGAAGAAATCGACGCGCTGGATTACGTGAAAAGCTACACGCTGGCAGGCGAATCGACGATCTTCGTGTTCCTTAAAAGTGAAACCCGCAGCGCCGATATTCCCGCCGCCTGGTATCAGGTGCGCAAGAAGATCATGGACGTGCGCGGCGAACTGCCCAGCGGCATTCAGGGGCCGGCCTTCAACGACGAATTCGGCGATGTGTTCGGCAGCATCTACGCCTTTACCGCCGACGGCCTGTCATTCCGCCAGTTGCGCGATTATGTCGAGCAGGTCCGGGCTGACATCCGCAGCGTACCGAACCTGGGCAAGATCGAACTGCTGGGTGCTCAGCGCGAAGTCATCTACCTGAACTTCTCCATCCGCAAGCTGGCGGCGCTGGGCATCGATCAGCGTCAGGTGCTGCAAAGTCTGCAGGCGCAGAACTCGGTCACACCGGCCGGAGTCATGGAAGCCGGCCCGGAACGTATCGCCGTGCGTACCAGCGGCCAGTTCACCAACGAACAGGACCTGCTGGCAGTGAACCTGCGCTTTGGCGACCGTTTCTTTCGCCTGAGCGATCTGGCCACGGTCGAACGCCGTTATGCAGACCCGCCCTCCTCGCTCTTTCGCTTCAACGGTCAGCCCGCCATCGGCCTTGCCGTGGCGATGAAGCAAGGCGGCAATATCCAGGAATTCGGTAACCGCCTGCAGCAGCGTATCGATGAACTCACCGGCGAACTGCCGTTGGGTATCGATGTGCATCTGGTGTCCAGCCAGGCCGATGTGGTCGACAAGGCCATCGGCGGCTTCACCCGCGCCCTGTTCGAGGCGATCCTGATCGTGCTGGTGGTGAGTTTCATCAGTCTGGGTATTCGCGCAGGCCTGGTGGTGGCCTGTTCGATTCCACTGGTACTGGCGCTGGTGTTTGTCTTCATGGAATACAGCGGCATCACCATGCAGCGTATTTCACTCGGCGCGCTGATCATTGCTCTGGGTCTGCTGGTGGACGATGCGATGATCACCGTGGAGATGATGGTCACCCGGCTTGAAGGTGGAGACTCCCTGCAACAGGCCGCGACCTTTGCCTACACCTCGACCGCCTTTCCGATGCTCACCGGCACGCTGGTGACCGTCGCCGGTTTCGTGCCCATTGGCCTGAACTCCAGTTCGGCGGGTGAATACGTGTTCACCATGTTTGCGGTCATCGCCGTCGCCCTGCTGCTGTCCTGGCTGGTGGCGGTGCTGTTCGCGCCGCTGATCGGCATCTATATCCTGAAAAAACCCGAGGGTCATCAGGCGCACAACAGTGCCTGGATGCGCGCCTTCCAGCGCGTGCTGTTGCAGGCTCTCAAGCACCGCTGGTGGGTGATCGGCATCACGGCCCTGGTCTTTATCGGCTCGCTGTTCGCCGGCAGGCTGCTGCAGAACCAGTTCTTCCCCGACTCCGATCGCCCGGAAATCCTGGTGGATATCTACATGCCGCAGAACGGCTCGATCGAAGGCACCCGCCAGACCATGGACCGCTTCGAGGCCACGCTCAAGGATGATCCGGACATCCTGCGCTGGAGTTCCTATGTGGGCAAAGGCGCGGTGCGTTTCTATCTGCCGCTGGACCAGCAGTTGAATAACCCGTTCTATGGACAACTGGTGATTGTCAGCCGTGGCGGCGAAGCACGTGACCGGCTGATCGAACGCCTGCGTCAGCGCTTTCGCGATGACTTTGTCGGCGTCGGCGGCTATGTCCAGTTGCTGAATATGGGGCCGCCCGTGGGCTGGCCGGTGCAGTATCGGGTCAGCGGCCCGGACATCGAACAGGTTCGCAGCAACGCCATGGCCCTGGCCGCCATTCTGGATGCCAACCCCAATATCGGGCAGGTCATCTATGACTGGAACGAACCGGGCAAGGTGCTCAAGATTCATATCGCTCAGGACAAGGTGCGCCAGTTCGGCCTGTCGTCCGAAGATGTCGCGCAGATCCTCAACAGTCTGGTCACCGGTACCAGCATCACTCAGGTGCGCGATGACACCTATCTGATCGACCTGATAGGCCGCGCCGAAGATCAGGAGCGCAACTCCCTGCAAACCCTGAGCAGCCTGCAGATCCCGACGCCCAATGGCGCCACAGTACCGCTGATGGCATTCGCCACCCTGAGCTACGAACAGGAACAGCCACTGGTCTGGCGTCGTGATCGTCTGCCGACCATCACGCTGAAGGCCAATGTCATCGGCCATCTGCAACCGGCAGCGCTGGTCAAGCAGTTGCAACCGCAGGTCAAGGCATTCACGGATCAATTGCCGGTCCGCTACTCGGTGGCTACAGGCGGTGCGGTAGAAGCCAGCGCCCGCTCACAGGGACCGATCCTGAAAGTGGTGCCCTTGATGCTGCTGTTGGTGGCGAGCTTCCTGATGATCCAG
>JAAIGE0100293574.1_pt1 | contig 10893 bp, 6 predicted proteins | sample 6487951 | NCBI WGS metagenome assembly JAAIGE01 (sample SAMN13974128, study PRJNA590717) | phyllosphere metagenome | biome: tomato field; feature: multiple bacterial spot infested tomato fields; material: tomato leaves; isolation source: leaves from tomato fields | host: Solanum lycopersicum ... | reverse complement strand
CTCTCGAAACCGAGGAAGTAGTTGATGCTGAAGGTCGCTGCCGACGTGGCCTGCCTGGCCATCGTCGTCCAGTCGGTGACGGGAAGGAAGACCAGCCCGGCGATCAGCGCTCCGCCGGCTACGATCCACGCCAACGGCGCCATGCGGAAGAGCAGATCGCGGTAGAAGCGGCCGAGGCGCACGCCGCCGCCGCGTTCGATGCCGCGCAGCAGGGACTGGGTCATGACGAATGCCGAGACCACGAAGAAGACGTCGACGGCACCCGAGATCCGGTACGTCCAGATGTGGTACACCGCCACGAGCAGCGCCGCGAGGGTGCGGAGCCCTTGGATGTCGAGGCGCCGCGTCGGCTCCGGAACGTTCCGTTCGCGGAGTTCGCGCCGCGCGGGCAGGGCTTCAGTGGTCATCGTGCGTCGGGTTCCGTATTCGTCTGGAGGCGCCCTGCGGGCTGCATACGTCGTTTTCCCCCGAGCCGAGCCTAACCGCCTTCGTTCGGGGCGGCCCCGCGGTCACAGATCGGCGTGCAGCTGCCACACCTTCTCGGCCGCGTCGCGCCAGCTGTACAGCTGCGCCCGGTCACGACCCGCAATCCGCATCCGCTCGCGGGTCTGCGTGTCCTCGAGCAGAGCGGCGATGTGCTGCGCCAGCGAAGCGGTGAAGCCCGCGACGTCGTTCCGCGAGACCACGAGCGCGGCGTCCGCCGTGAGCTCCTCGAGGGCTTCGTCGTCCGCGTGGATGACGGGCACCCCGGCCGCCATCGCGTCGAGGATCGGCAGGCCGAACCCCTCGGCGGGACCGGGATGGACGAGCACCGTCGCCCGGTGCAGCACGGTCGCGCGGTCGGCAGAGTCCGCGGGATCGACGACGTGCAAGCGCTCCTGCGCGAGGCCGAGCTCCGCCGCCGCCGAGCGGACGTCGTTCGTCGCGAAGACGACGATGGGAAGCGTCGGGCCATCGGTCCGGGTCATGCCGCGCAGCAGCTGGCCGATGGAGGCCTTGGCGCTCTCGCCGGTGCTCCAGGCGAGCAGGTACTCGTCCGGAAGGCCGAGGGCCGCAACCCGATGCTCCGCGTCCGCGGGAGCCTCGGTCCGGCTGCTCGCGCCTCCGGCGATCACACGCACCCGGTCGCCGAAGGATGCGACGGCGGACAGCGCATCGGCGACGGCATGGCTCGGCGCGATCACGGCATCGGCGTACTTGGCCGCGCGTCGTAGCATTGCCACGCGCAGCGCGGCCTCTCCCTTCGGCAGCCGTTCCGGTGAGGTCCAGGCCAGTGTGTCGTGAACCGTCACCACGGTCTGCTCGCCGGGTTTCGCGAGTCGATCGTGCTTGGCGATCGGGGCGAGCAGATCCGGTGCGTGGAGCATCCCTCCGCCCGACGAGGTGAGGCCACGGCGCCACAATCCGTGCAGCGCCCGTCGGTCGAGTGAGGACTTGTGCAGCTCGGAGAGGCTCGGCAGTTCATCGTGGATCCGTGCGTAGTCCGTCGTCGGGGACGCGGACACGAGCCCTTCGACCTCGATGCCCTTCGGGGCCGAAGCGATCAGTTCGCGGCCGAGCTCGGCGGCGTAGCGCCCGACTTCGCCGCGAGAGGGGTCGAGGATCGCATCGACGACGAGCCGCAGTCTGGGCACGGAGCCTCCGTCCTCGTTCGGTCAGGGCGGCGCTTCCGCCGCGCTCCCACTCTACGGAAGCCGGGCGGCCGAGGCTGGCAGGAGAGACGGTGAGGTCTCGCGCCCGGAACGCATCCGCTGAGCGCGCATCGGTTAGCATGGCTCCTTGCTGCTGGCGCCGTCGTGCCGGACGTCATGAGCGAGAGGAAACGAAGTGGGCATGATCGCGGTCTGGTCAGCTGCCGCGGTGCCCACACTCATCGCGATGCTGCTGCTCGTCCTTCCGGGCACCGTGGTGATCGCCTCAGGATGGGGATTCCGCCGAATTGGTCTGATACTCCTGGCTCCGGCGACGTCTATCGCCCTTCTCGGCGCGAGCGCCATCATCGCGCCGCTCGTAGGGCTGGCCTGGAGCCCGCTGCCTCCGGCGCTTCTGACCGTCGCCGTGGCGGTTCTGGCGTTCCTCGTGCGCGCTCGCGGCGCCGAGAGGCGGGGATTGGTGAGCCGTTCGGCGCTGATCACGCCGCTCGCAGCTCTCGCCGTCGCCGCATTCGTGCTGCTGATTCAGTTCGCACGCGCGTTCGGAGATCCCCGGAACATCTCGCAGACTTTCGACAACATCCTGCATCTCAACTCGATCCGCTACGCCCTCGAGACGCGGAACGCATCCATGTTCCATATCGGTGATACATCGGACGTCGACTTCTACCCGAACGGATGGCACTCCCTGACGACGCTGGTGGCTGAGCTGTCGGGTGCGGAATTGCCCGTAGCGGTCAATGCAGCGAACCTCGCTATCGGAGCCCTCCTGTGGACCGGGTCCAGTATGGCGCTCGCTTGGGTGTTGTTCCGAGGGCGCCGTAGCGCGATCATCGCTACCGCAGCGCTAACGACGGCCTTCGGCGCCTTCCCGGGTCTGCTCTGGGGCTGGGGTGTGCTGTACCCGAACGTCACGGGCTACGCGATGATCCCCGCGATGATGGCGCTGACGGTCCGACTGCTCGATCCGGCTCCAGCCCGTTCCCGGTTGCGGGATGCGCTACTGCTCCTGCTGATCACCGGAGGAGTCGTCCTCGCGCATCCGAACGCATTCCTGGGAGGTTTCCTATTCAGTGGAGTGCTCGCGATTGGTCTGGCGATCAGGACCGCCCTCGTCCGACGTGACCGCGCATCCGTCATCATCGCCGGAGTACTCGGCTCGGCTTTCAGCGCGATTTTCCTCGTCCTCTGGCATTTCGCCCGGACCCCTGCGGATCACTCCGTATGGCCCTCCACTCAATCGTTTTCCCAGGCTGTGGGCCAGGCCGTGCTGGTATCGCCCCAGGGCTACAGGCCATCCGTCGTCATCGTCGTCCTGCTCGTAGCAGCATTCGTCGGGCTCGCGAGGCGGCCATCGATGCTGCCGATCGGGCTGCCATTCGCAGCCGCCTGCACGCTCTACGTGGCGGTAACCGGCCTACCGACCCAGCACCCCATCCGGTTGTACCTCACGAACCCCTGGTACTCGGACTCCAACCGGTTCTCTGCGATGCTCCCCCTCGTAGCCGTGCCGTTCCTCGCATTCGGGGCCGTCTACATCACGGATCTCGTCCTCGCGCGCATTGGCTCATCGCTCATGCCCGTCCGTGCGCGGAGACCTCTGACGCTCGGTGCCGTGGCGCTCGGTACAGCTATGCTCCTCAGTCTCCCGGCCGGATCCAGCGTCACCGCGCAGCTGCACACCGTCAACGACTCCTACCGGGCGTCGGACGAGGGCCTGCTTTCGGTGGACGAGCGCTCATTGCTCGAACGTCTCGATACGGAGGTTCCGGACGATGCCGTCATCATCGGCAGTCCCTGGACCGGGGCATCGCTCGCCTACGCGCTCGCTGACAGAGAGGTGGTCCGGAAGCACGTGTTCGGCGACATCGGCACTGACGAGCAGTTCCTGGATTCCGAACTCCGTTACCTCGACGAGGACCCTGCGGTCTGTGCCGCGGTCCAGCGCCTCGGCGTCGACTACATCCTCGACTTCGGAAGCCTTGACGTCTGGGGTGGCGATGGGCCGCTCAACTATCCGGGCGTGATCGATGTCGAGCCCACTGCTGGCCTCGTACTTGTGGACCAGGAAGGCGCAGCTCGCCTGTTCGCCATAGAGGGATGCTGAGATGACGCGCCGACGGATCGCGATCGCCTACGACTGCCTATTCCCCTTCACGAGAGGCGGCGGCGAGCGTCAGTACCGCGAGTTCGCTGAAGCAATGGTCGACGAGGGCCGGTCGGTGGACTACCTCACGGCATTGCAGTGGGACGCGCCGCCGGCCGGCCTGCCATTCGCCGTGACATCGGTCAGCGGTCGTTTGTCGCTTTATTCGCCCGACGGAACCCGCCGCATCTCCGCAGCCTTGCAGTACGCGTGGGGACTGTTCTCAACGTTGCGACGTCGAAGGGGGGCCTACGACGCGGTGGTCGTCAGTGCGCTCCCGGTCTTCAACGTCCTCGCTGCTCGTCTCGCCCTCGTCGGGACCGGCACCCGCGTGGTGGTCGACTGGCTTGAGGTCTGGCGACGTCCGCAATGGGTCGAGTACTCGGGCGCCGTCACCGGAACCATCGCGTGGATCCTCCAGAGGGTGGCGATCGCAGCTTCGCCTTTGGCGACATGTCATTCCGCGCTCTCCGCTCGCCGTCTGCGCGCTGAAGGTCTGCGCTCCGAGCCCTTGGTCAGCGCTGGTCTCATCGGTCGTGACGCCGCTCCGGCCGCAGCGCATTCCGCGGCTCGGCCCCCTTTCGTGCTCTATGCCGGTCGCCACATTCCCGACAAGCAGGTCGAGGCGCTGCCCGCCGCGGTGAGCCGTGCGCGCGAGCAACTGCCCGAGCTCCGCCTCGTCGTGCTGGGTGACGGACCGAGCACCGACGCCGTCCGCCGCGCAGTCACCGCCGCCGATGGCGAGGACTGGACCCGCATGCCCGGCTTCGTCGAGCAGCACGAGTTGGATACGCTCATGGGGGACGCCGCTTGTCTCGTCAACCCCTCCCGTCGCGAAGGCTATGGTCTCGTCGTCGTGGAGTCTTCGCGACACGGGACCCCTGTCGTGCTCGTCGAGCATGAGGGCAACGCCTCAATCGAACTCGTGGAAGAAGGGGTGAACGGCCACATCGCTTCGAGCGCGTCGCCGGAGCACCTCGGTTCCGCCATCGTGGACTCCGTTCTCGGCGGGGACGGCCTCCGAAGCAGCACCTCCGCCTGGTACCAACAGGCGGTGACCACCCGTACGATCCATCGGACGGTGGAGGCCATCCTGGCCGCCATCGATGCACCCGAACGAAAGCATTCCCGGAAAGAGCAGAAGCCGTGAACGAAACACGCCCGTCCGACGCCGTCGAACTGACCATCCTCATGCCATGTCTGAACGAGGCCGAGACGCTCGCGATCTGCATCGAGAAGGCGCACGGCTACCTCGAGCGCTCCGGCGTGTCGGGTGAGGTGCTCATCTCCGACAACGGCAGTACCGACGGCTCCCAGCAGATCGCCACCGACCTCGGTGCTCGCGTCTCGGACGCGCCGCGGCGCGGCTACGGCGCGGCCCTGATCAACGGGATCGAATCGGCTCGCGGCCGATACATCATCATGGGCGACGCCGATGACAGCTACGACTTCACAAACCTCGACCCGTTCGTGGCGCAGCTTCGCGATGGCTCCGACCTCGTCATGGGCAACCGGTTCAAGGGAGGCATCGAGCCGGGAGCCATGCCGCCGCTGCACAAGTACCTCGGTAACCCGGTGCTCTCCTTCATCGGCCAGCTCTTCTTCAAGCCCGGCATCACCGACTTCCACTGCGGCCTGCGCGGCTTCAACCGCGATCGAATCCGCCAGCTCGGGCTGCAGACCACTGGTATGGAGTTCGCCTCCGAAATGGTCGTGAAGGCTTCGCTCGAGAAGTACCGCATCGACGAGGTTCCCACCACGCTCAAGAAGGACGGACGCTCCCGGCCTCCGCACCTGCGCAGCTGGCACGATGGCTGGCGGCACCTGCGGTTCCTGCTGCTCTTCGCGCCGCGTTGGCTCTTCGTGTATCCGGGCCTCGTTAGCTTCCTGCTCGGCTCGATCGCCGTCGGCATTTTGACGTTCGGCGGCGTCGAGATCGGCGGTACCGGCTTCGACGTGACGACCATGGTCTACGCGGGAGCCCTGAGCGTCGTCGGCTACCAGGCGCTGCTGTTCTTCTGGTTGACCAAGCTCTACGCGACACAGGAGGGGTTCCTCCCTGCGAGCGCTCGGTTCAGATCGGTCGTGGCGAAGTGGACCGCTGAACGCGGCCTGCTGATCGGTCTCGCCCTGTTCCTCATCGGCGTCGTCATCGCCGTCGTGCAGGTCGCACGCTGGGGCGGGGCCGGGTTCGGGCCGCTGGAGGCGACCGAGGTCGTGCGTGTGGCGATTCCAAGCTCCCTCTGCATCATGCTCGGGTTCCAAACCATGATGATGAGCTTCTTCTCGGGCGTCCTCGCGACCCCGACACGCACCACCCGGCCTGACTCCGTCATAGAGAGTTGATGTCGCCGGGCGACCCTGCGGAGCCATCATCGGGGGCACCAGGCCCTCCGGCGTGGAGGAAGCTGCTGGGCTTTGCGCTGCTACCCGGTATCGCGGCCATTTCGCCGTTGGTGGTGCTGCCCCTCATCGCGCGTAGCGTGGGGGATGTCGGATGGGCCAGTGCTCTATCGGGCGAGGTGATCGGCACATTCGCCGCCATCGCTATGGGGTTCGGATGGACGACGATCGGTCCCGCCATGGTGGCTACCGGCAGTGATCGGCGTCGAGGTCAGCTTTACCGAGAATCGCTCGTGGTCCGCGGACTGATGGCTGCTGCTGCGCTGCCACTCACGAGTGTGCTCTGTTTTGCTATCGCCGGCGAGGGGCATGAACCTTTGGCCGTGCTAATGGGCTTGCAAGGCGCTCTCATCGCGACCTCCTTCACGTGGTTTGCAGTCGGTCTTGGACATCCCGGTGCCATTGCGGTTTACGACGCGATCCCGAGGCTTGGCGCGGCAGCGCTATCCGCCGCGGCCATAGGATTCGGCGCCCCCGCTTTTGTCTTCCCTATAGGAGGGATCGCCGTAACGGTTATAGGCACTACGCTCTATTCGTTACGGGTCCTTCGTCGATTTCCGTCTGCCTGGCCCTCCGCGCGAGAAGTGCCGGGACTCTTCCGCGCCGCGATGCCGGTAGCGCTCAGCGAAGGTGGTATCGGGGCGTACTCTTCAGTGCCCACTCCGCTGGTCACGGTCACGGCTAGCCCTGGGGACGCAGCCGGGTACGCCACTGCGGACAAATTGCTCAAGCTGGGGCAGTTCCTGCCGATCACCCTCGCCAACGCATTCCAGCACTGGACCGCCGAGGTCGTCGGTGAGCAGCGGGCGCGCAGGCTGCGGTTCGCGATCGCAACTCACTTGGCGTTGGGACTCTTTGGCTGGCTGGCTCTCGCCACGCTCGGCTCATGGGCGAGCCGTCTCCTCTTCGGCGACGCCGCCGCTCCGACAGAACTGCTCGTGCCGATCGGACTCGCCTTTGCCTGCTACACGGTGCGAACATCCATCGTGCGGCTCGTCCTCTTCCCAGCCGGATTCGCCCGGACTGTGCTGGCGGCCACGTTGATCGGTTCGGCGATTGGACTGCCGGCCCTCGTGCTCGGCACGTTCATCGTCGGTCCGATCGGTACGGCGTTTGGCTACGCCCTTATCGAGTTTGTGTCCCTCGTCTGGCTGATCCGTCGGACTCTTCAGGGCTACCGCCTGATCACGATCGTGGGCTGACGACCAGGGCCGCGTCGTCGCGTCGTCTAGGCATCAGAGAGTCCGTACCTCACAATGGAGTTCGTGACTCGACGACACTCGTTCCGCATTCGGGGCTTCGGAGCGTTCCTCGCGATGGTGGGGCTGCTTGCGACGGTCCTCGTGGCTGTCCCACTCGCAGCGCCCGTGGCTCCCGCGGCGGCGAACACGGACTTCAACCCCGGCTACATGATCTCGGACGAGAAGTTCTTCGATTCGAGCTCCATGAACGAGGCGGCGATCGCTTCGTTCATCCAGCGCGAGGGGTCGCGGTGCACGTCGAACTGCTTGAAGGACTTCAGGCAGTCGACGACGAGTCGCCCCTCAGATTCGTACTGCACCGGGTATCAGGGTGCGGGTGGCGAAACGGCCGCACGCATCATCGAGAAAACCGCTCGGTCCTGCGGCATCAACCCACAGGTGCTTCTCGTGCTGCTCGAGAAGGAGCAGACGCTGATCACGCACGCTTCTCCGAGTAATACCCGGTACACCATCGCTACGGGATACGCGTGCCCGGATACCGCCGCATGCGATGAGCGCTACTACGGCTTCCACAACCAGGTCTACTCAGCCGCGCGTCAGTTCAAGATTTACGCCGAGGGGCGATACTTCACCTACTTCGCGCCGGGGCGCACCTGGAACGTCCGTTGGCACCCCGACGCCTCCTGCGGGAGCTCGCCGGTTTTCATCCAGAACACCGCTACGGCTGCGCTGTACTATTACACGCCCTACCAGCCCAACGCTGCGGCGCTCAGGGCTGGTCCGGGCGGCACGGGTGACTCCTGCTCGGCATACGGCAACCGAAACTTCTCGCGGTTCTTCAACCAGTGGTTCGGATCGCCCATTGCCACCACGAGCGGCGGGATCGCCGGGGTGTGGCGCGCCAATGGCGGCGGTTCGGGCTGGATCGGCAGCCCGGTGGCGGGCATGGAGTACGACGGCGCGAACGGCGGCGGCTGGAAGCAGCAGTTCCAGAACGCGATCATCTATTACTCGGCCAACGGCACGGCTGGAGCGCTCCGAAGCGGAACATCCATCCATAACGCTTACCTCGCGCAAGGCGGAACAGGTGGCAGCCTTGGCTGGCCAGCTTCCGATGAGAACTGCGAGTCGAGCGGCTGTGCGATCGCCTTCCAGGCCGGAACGCTCGCCTGGAACGCGCAATCCAAGGCGATCATCCTGGTCGAGGGCGCGATCGAAAAAGGCTGGCAAGCCGCGGGCGGGATTACCGGCGAGCTCGGCGCGCCCCGCATGCCAGCATGGCGTGAGAACGCGAACGGCGGCGGAACGATGCAGGCATTCGCTCGGGGAGACGTGCTGAGCTCCCCTGCGGGCGTTGCAGCCTTCCGCGGAAACACAGCGTTGTACCGCGAATACGCGTCTCAGCGCGGCCCTGCCGGACAGTACGGATGGCCCAAGTCGGGGGAGCACTGCGAGACGGCCGGCTGTTCTATCAATTTCACCGGCGGCGTGCTGACATGGGATGCAGCAGGGGGACCGCTGCAGCGACTTGACGGGCGCTTTGCTGCCGTCTGGATAGCTGAAGGCGGTGTCAGCCACTGGGCCGGGATGCCTACAGGGGCGATGAGAGCCGCGGATGGTGGCTATTCCCAACAGTTCCGCAAGGGAACCTTCTACATGAAGAGCGGCGGTCCTGTGGTGGGCTGGGGTGCCTGGAGCCTTCTGCATCAGGAGTTTCTCAAACAAGGCGGTCCCGGTGGCGCGCTAGGTTGGCCTACATCAGGCGACATCTGCAACCATCTAGGCTGCTTCGTGACATTCGAGCGTGGAAATCTCGTTCGACCCCACTCGACAGGTACTATCTCCGCCATAGCTCCCGAGTTCTTCGAAACCTGGAGGAATGAAGGTGGCTTATCCGGGCGTGTCGGCGCGCCGAGTGGCCCGGCATCGGCGGTATCGGGAGGACTCGTCCAACAGTTTACGAACGCGACTGGATACGCCAAAGCGGGCGTCGGCGCCGTTCTCCTCCAGAACGGTACGGGCCTCGTTGCGAGATACCGCGAGTTGGGTGGCGTGACGAGTTCTCTTGGTTGGCCGAAAACGACAGAGACGTGCGTCGACGGGGTCGGCTGCTCCATCACTTTCGAGCATGGCAATCTCACCTGGGATCTCGGCTCGAGACGCACGCAGGCCGTCGAAGGAAAGATCAGTGCGGCCTGGCTGGCGGAGGGTGGCCTCCGCCATTGGCTGGGTGCTGCAACGGGTGCGGCCGTCCAGGCCGATGGCGGTACGAAGCAAGATTTTCGCAGTGGCACGCTGTATGTGCGCAACGGCGGTGAGGCTGTCGGGTGGTCATCAGGAAGCTTGCTTCATCAGGCTTATCGCCAGCGCGGCGGCGAAACGGGCTCCTTAGGCTGGCCTGTGACCGGCGATGCATGTTCGTCGACTGGCTGTTTGGTGTTGCTTGAGCGCGGCAATCTGGTGCGCAACTACGAAAATGGCGCTATCTCATCGGTGTCATCGGAGCTGTTCGATGTCTGGCGCGAGGGAGGTGCGATGTCCAGTTGGATGGGGCCTCCGAACGGCCCGGCATCGGCCCAATCTGGAGGACTGACGCAGGATTTCCGTAGTGCCTATGGGTACGCGAAGAATGGCACTACGGGAGCTTTCCTCAAGAAGGGAACCGCTCTCACCAATCACTACCGAGCCTTGGGCGGACCGACCGGATCATTGGGCTGGCCAGTCGGCGGGGAGGCCTGCGACGCCTCCCGCGGGGAATGCGCGATTCCATTCGAGCGGGGCAGCCTCGTTTGGTCGGCATCGAACGGGCAAATCACCCGTCGCTGAGAGAGGGGTCGCGCAGCAACGTCAGCGCTGCGCGACCTCGGCCACGGTGCGAACGAATCGCTGTCGGGGAAGCCAGCCAGCGTCTTCACGCAACCGCGCCGCGTCCCCGGTGATCGAGATTGGATCGTTGGGGCGCAGCCGCGATTTGTCGGTTTCAATGTGGGGCGTTCCCCGTCCGAGGGCGGCGCAGATGGTTTCAAGGACCTCGTGTCCGGAGCGTGCCGTGCCGGTGGCGATGTTGTAGAGGTTGTGGTCGAGGGTGTCGGCGTTGGCGAGGGCGAGGTAGGCGCGGGTGATGTCGCGCACGTCGGTGTAGTCGCGTCGGGTGGTGAGGTTGCCGACTTCGAGGGGTTGCCCGTCGGGGAGTTCGCGGAGGCGGGCGATGAGGTCGGGGATCAGGAATCCGGGGCCTTGGCCGGGGCCGAAGTGGTTGAAGGGGCGTGCGACGATGGTGTCGAGGCCGCGGCCGCGGTAGTACGCGAGCTGGTTCTCGACGAGGATCTTGCTCACGGCGTAGGGGGAGTTGAACGCGACGGGGGAGGTTTCGTCGTGGACGGACCCTTCCGGGCTCGAGGCGTACACGGCGCCGGTGCTGACGCCGATGACCCGCTCAGTCGATTCGGCCTTCAGGAGCGCTTCGCCGAGGTTGGTGACCATGGCGCTG
>JAAIGE0100124629.1_pt1 | contig 10893 bp, 9 predicted proteins | sample 6487951 | NCBI WGS metagenome assembly JAAIGE01 (sample SAMN13974128, study PRJNA590717) | phyllosphere metagenome | biome: tomato field; feature: multiple bacterial spot infested tomato fields; material: tomato leaves; isolation source: leaves from tomato fields | host: Solanum lycopersicum ... | reverse complement strand
GTTGGCGGCGGCGTCGACGTACTCGCCACGCAGGAAGATGTAGCCGCGGTAGGCCTTCAGGGCCCGGGCGCTGATCAGCATGCCTTCCACCAGCAGGTGCGGCAGCTGTTCCATCAGCATGCGGTCCTTCCAGGTGTTGGGCTCCATCTCGTCCGCGTTGCACAGCAGGTAACGGATGTTCAGCGATTCGTCGTTGGGCATCAGGCCCCACTTCACGCCGGTGGGAAAGCCCGCACCACCGCGACCCTTGAGGCCGGAATCCTTGACCGTCTGCACGATGTCGGCCTGGGCCATCTCGGCCAGGGCCTTGCGGGCGGCGGCATAACCGTTCTTCTGCTGGTATTCGTCGAGCCACACGGGCTGAGCGTCGTCGCGCAGGCGCCAGGTCAGCGGGTGAGTCTCTTCGCTGCGGGCGATGCGGTTGGCCGGGCCGAAGGAGGTCAGCAGGTTGGAGCTGCGGCTGATCATTGGAAGTTCTCCAGCAGTTGCGCCACGCCTTCGGGCTGCACGTCGCCAAAGGTTTCGTCGTCGATCATCATCGCCGGCGCCTTGTCGCAGTTGCCCAGGCAGCACACCGGCAGCAGGGTGAAGCGGCCGTCGGCGGTGGTCTGGCCGGGCACGATGCCCAGTTCGGCCTTGATGCTGCCGAGCACGTTCTCGTGGCCACCGATGAAGCAGGTCATGCTGTCGCACACGCGGATGATGTGACGGCCGACGGGCTGGCGGAAAATCTGGCTGTAGAAGGTGGCGACACCTTCGACGTCGCTGGCCGGGATGCCGAGAATCGCGCCGATGGCATCGGCGGCGCCGTCCGGCACCCAGCCGCGTTCCTTCTGCACGATCTTCAGGGCTTCGATGGACGCCGCACGCGGGTCCTCGTAGTGGTGCATCTCGTGCTCGATGGCCGAGCGCTCGGTTTCACTGAGGGCGAAACGGTCGGTCTGAATCATGTTCATGGTGTTCTCCTCAGCGATCCACGTCGGCCATGACGAAGTCGATACTGCCCAGGTACGCGATCAGGTCGGCGACCATGCTGCCGCGGATCACCGAGGGGATCTGCTGCAGGTGGGCGAAGCTCGGCGTGCGGATGCGCGTGCGGTAGCTCATGGTGCTGCCGTCGCTGGTCAGGTAGTAGCTGTTGATACCCTTGGTCGCTTCGATCATCTGGAAGCTTTCGTTGGCCGGCATGACCGGGCCCCAGGAAACCTGCAGGAAGTGGGTGATCAGGGTTTCGATGTGCTGCAGCGTGCGCTCTTTCGGCGGCGGCGTGGTCAGCGGGTGATCCGCCTTGTACGGGCCTTCCGGCATGTTGCGCAGGCACTGGTCGATGATCCTGATGCTCTGACGCATCTCCTCGACGCGCACCATGCAGCGATCGTAGGCGTCACCGTTGGCGGCCAGCGGCACTTCGAACTCGAAGTTCTCGTAGCCGGAGTAGGGGCGCGCCTTGCGCAGGTCGAAATCGCAGCCGGTGGAGCGCAGGCCGGCACCGGTGGTGCCCCATTCCAGCGCTTCCTTGGTGTTGTACTGGGCCACACCGATGGTACGGGCCTTGAGGATGCTGTTCCTCAGTGCAGCCTTTTCGTATTCGTCGAGGCGCTTGGGCAGCCAGTCGACGAATTCCTTGACCAGTTTGTCCCAGCCACGCGGCAGGTCGTGGGCGACGCCACCGATGCGGTACCAGGCCGGGTGCAGGCGGAAACCGGTGATGGCTTCGATCACCTTGTAGGCGCGCTGGCGGTCGGTGAAGGTGAAGAACACCGGGGTCATGGCGCCCACGTCCTGGATGTAGGTACCCAGGAACAGCAGGTGGCTGGTGATGCGGAAGAACTCGGCCATCATGATGCGGATGGTATCGACCTTCTGCGGCACCTTGATGCCGGCGAGCTTCTCGACCGAGAGCACGTAGGGCAGGTTGTTCATCACCCCGCCGAGGTAGTCGATACGGTCGGTGTAGGGGATGAAGCTGTGCCAGCTCTGGCGCTCGGCCATCTTCTCGGCACCGCGGTGGTGGTAACCGATTTCCGGCACGCAATCGAGGATCTCTTCACCGTCGAGCTGCAGGATGATGCGGAACGCACCGTGGGCGGACGGGTGGTTGGGGCCGAGGTTGAGGAACATGTAGTCCTCGTTCTCGCTGTGGCGTTTCATGCCCCAATCTTCGGGGTTGAAGCGCGCGGCCTCTTCCTCGAGCTGCTGCTTGGCCAGGGTCAGGCTGAACGGGTCGAATTCGGTGGCGCGCGCCGGGTAGTCCTTGCGCAGCGGGTGACCTTCCCAGGTCGGCGGCATCATGATCCGGGTCAGGTGCGGGTGGCCGGTGAAGTGAATGCCGTACAGGTCCCACACTTCGCGCTCGTACCAGTTGGCGTTCGGCCAGATGCCGGTCACGGACGGCAGATTGAGGTCGCCCTCGCGCAGCGCCACCTTGATCATCACGTCGCTGTTACGCTCCAGCGACATGAGGTGATAGAACACGGTGAAATCGGCGTCCGGCAGGCCGCGACGCTGGGTGCGCAGGCGCTCGTCGACGCCGTGCAGGTCATACAGCATGACGTAGGGACGGGTGGTCTGGCGCAGGAAGCGCAGCACGTCGACGAGCTTGTCGCGGCCGACCCAGATCACCGGCATGCCGGTGCGGGTGGCTTGCAGCGTGAAGCTGTCGGCGCCAAAACGGGATTGAAGCTCAACGACGACGTCTTGGTCGTCCGCCTTGTACGGCGCAATGGACACGATGGTGTCTGCAGTCATGGTCTCGATCGCTATCGGTCAACGGTGAGAGTGAGTCCGGCTTTTATAAGGAAGCAGGACTCAGACTTCGTCAGGGGAACGCAGGTTGGTAACCGCAATACGCTGCTCGCGGCGCTGTTCTTTCTGGGAAGGCATCTCGGCGCGGTAAACGCCTTGATCGCCAACGACCCAGGACAGCGGGCGGCGCTCCTGACCGATGGATTCCTGCAGCAGCATCAGGCCTTGCAGGAACGCCTCGGGACGGGGCGGGCAACCGGGAATGTAGACGTCGACGGGAAGGAACTTGTCGACACCCTGAACGACCGAGTAGATGTCGTACATGCCGCCGGAATTGGCGCACGAGCCCATGGAGATGACCCACTTGGGTTCGAGCATCTGCTCATAGAGACGCTGGATGACCGGCGCCATCTTGATGAAGCAGGTGCCGGCGATGACCATGAAGTCGGCCTGGCGTGGGGATGCACGGATTACCTCGGCACCGAATCGCGCGACGTCGTGCGGCGCGGTGAACGCGGTGGTCATTTCCACGTAGCAGCAGGAAAGCCCGAAGTTGTACGGCCACAGGGAGTTCTTGCGACCCCAGTTCACCGCACCGCTGAGAACATCCGAGAGTTTCCCCATGTAGATGTTCTTGTGCACTTCGTCTTCTAGCTGTTGGTCGGTAACGACCTCCCGCTTGCCGATCGGGTATTGCTCGTTGGGAGCATCCGGATCGATCCGAGTGAGTTTGTATTGCATCGCCAAAGCCTCATTGTTTCAGCTTCGCCTGCCGAGCCTTACGACTCTCGGGTGCCCAATCCAGCGCACCGATACGCCAAAGGTAGACAAGACCTGCCAACAGAATGTTTATGAAAACGGCTGCTTCGATGAAGCCGGCCCAGCCGCTTTCGCGAACGGAGACGGCCCAGGCGAAGAGAAAGAGGGCTTCGACGTCGAAGATCACGAAGAGCATCGCGACCAGATAGAATTTGGCGGACAGGCGCAGGCGTGCGCTACCGGTAGGAAGCATGCCCGATTCGAAGGGCTCGTTCTTGCTGCGCCCCCAGGCTTTGCTGCCCAGCAGGCTGGAGACGCCCATCATGAAGGCACAGAGGCCAACGACGCCCAGCAGAAAAACGGCCAACGCCCAGTTATGGGACAGGGAACTGCTTGCTTCCAGCATGCCGGGGCTCCTCAGGCAAGGAACGGCTTAACGCACGATTTAAAATTATGGCAAGGCATTAAGCGCCTTGAATCAATTCGCATAATGTTATGCCTGTATTGGGTGTAAGTAAATTTTTCAGCACAAAAAAATAATAAAACGTCGCATGCCTGCAATCAGCCCATTTTCAGAAAGCCACGCAAATCAAGGAGCTACAAAACAAGGCGGAAACTTCGGCTGCGCGGGGAAGTTATATGTAGTGGGAAGTAAAACTCGCTTCAATGGGAATATATATCATTTGAGAATTTGTTCTTTTAACGCTTCGCCAAGCGGCTCGTGTCGGTAACTAGCGGCTTAAAAGCTGCGTGTCTTAGTTGCCAATAAAAAAGCCCCGGCATCGCTGCCGGGGCCGAGGCTCGAAACGTGTGTCCGGGCGGGGCCAGTTCTCAGTGGAACTGGTTCATGGTGTTGTCCTTGCCGCCAGCCTTCAGGGCCGCTTCACCGGCGAAGTACTCCTTGTGGTTGTCGCCGATGTCCGAGCCCGCCATGTTCTGGTGCTTGACGCAGGCGATGCCCTGACGGATCTCCTGACGCTGCACGCCCTTGACGTAGGCCAGCATGCCCTGGTCGGCAAAGTAGCCCTTGGCCAGGTTGTCGGTGGACAGCGCAGCGGTGTGGTAGGTCGGCAGGGTGATCAGGTGGTGGAAAATGCCGGCATTGGCCGAACCGTCGCGCTGGAAGGTGCGGATCTTCTCGTCGGCAACCTGGGCCAGTTCGGTTTCGTCGTACTCGGCGCTCATCAGCTTGGCGCGATCGTAGGCCGATACATCCTTGCCGTCGGCAACGAAGGCATCGAACACCTGCTGGCGGAAGCTCAGGGTCCAGTTGAACGACGGGCTGTTGTTGTAGACCAGCTTGGCGTTGGGGATCACTTCGCGAACGCGATCGACCATGGCCTTGATCTGGCCGACATGGGGCTTCTCGGTTTCGATCCAGATCATGTCCGCGCCGTTCTGCAGCGAGGTGATGCTGTCCAGTACGCAGCGATCCTCGCCGGTACCCTTGCGGAACTGGAACAGGTTGGACGGCAGGCGTTTGGGGCGCAGCAGCTTGCCTTCGCGGTTGATCACCACGTCGCCGTTCTTCAGTTCGGCCGGGCTGATTTCGTCGCAATCCAGGAACGAGTTGTACTGGTCGCCCAGGTCGCCCGGCTCACTGGTGACGGCGATCTGCTTGGTGAGGCCGGCACCCAGGGAATCGGTACGGGCGACGATCACGCCGTCGTCCACGCCCAGCTCGAGGAAGGCGTAGCGCACCGCGTTGATCTTGGCGAGGAAGTCGGCATGGGGCACGGTGACCTTGCCGTCCTGGTGGCCGCACTGTTTCTCGTCGGAAACCTGGTTCTCGATCTGTATGCAGCAGGCGCCGGCCTCGATCATCTTCTTGGCGAGCAGGTAGGTGGCCTCGGGATTGCCGAAACCCGCATCGATGTCAGCGATGATCGGCACCACGTGGGTTTCGAAATTGTCGATCTGCGCCTGGATCTCGCTCTGCTTGGCACGATCGCCCGACTCGCGAGCCGCATCGAGGGCACTGAACAGCAGGTCCAGCTCACGGGCGTCGGCCTGGCGCAGGAAGGTGTACAGCTCTTCGATCAGTGCGGCGACCGCGGTCTTCTCGTGCATGGACTGATCCGGCAGCGGGCCGAAATCGGAACGCAGCGCGGCGATCATCCAGCCGGACAGGTACAGGTAACGCTTGTTGGTGGTCTTGAGGTGTTTCTTGATGGAAATCAGTTTTTGCTGGCCGATGAAGCCATGCCAGCAGCCCAGTGACTGGGTGTAGACGGACGAGTCGGCGTCGTACTCGGCCATGTCCTTGCGCATGATGGCCGCGGTGTACTTGGCTACATCCAGGCCAGTCTTGAAGCGGTTCTGGGCGCGCATACGAGCGACGGATTCCGGGTTGATAGCGCTCCAGCTGCTGCCAGCGGCTTCTTTCAGGGCGGCAACGGCTTTGATGTCGTTTTCGTAAGCTGACATGGTCAATCCTTCAAGTGTGTGTTTGGTCGAGCACCGGGCATCGCGCATGGAAGCGCGGGCTCGGCGCGAGCTCACCGCAGACGTTGAGAGGAAACCGGAAAGAGGAGGGCCGTGGCCGGGTGGACGAAGCGCATCGTGTGCCCGCCGCCGGATAGGCGAGCGGTGGTGCGTGCAGGCCCGTGGACGCCCTTGGCACTGTGCCGTTCGATGCGTGAAACGCTTCCCCGTCCCTCAGGACAACCTCGTTCCAGTCGCCATCTCGTCGAGCTGCCTTGTGGGCGTAACAACACGAATCGATCCCTGCGGTAAGCGGAGACTGACCCGGAGGTTCCGTTTCCAGAACCCCTGATTAGCGGGAGCGAGGCCATCATGCGACCGACGAAAATGTTCGTCAATCGTTTTTGTAGTGTTTTTTAAGGAGTACTACATAAGTCTTAGATCGACCGTATGGTCACGTTTTACGGGGCTTTCAGTCGATCACCTCGACCTTCACGCGCATGCTCATGTCGTCGCGGCCTTCGGTCGAGTAGCGGCGCAAAACGCCGCTGCGGTCGGCCTGGCTCTGCTCGCTGCTGCCGCCGATGGTGATCCACTCGCCGAGCCGTCCGCTGACCCGGGTGTCGGCTTGCTGGATGTAGATCACGCCGGGTTGCTGCTGGCTGACCCGATCACGGTTGCTGCTGATATCCAGGTGCACGATTTCGCCCGCCAGGCTGGCGGTGACGTAGAAACCCTGGGTGACGTTGCGGTACTCGGTGTTGTTGTACACCTGGCCGTAAGGGCCGCGGCTGCTGGTGGTCACTGGCACGCTCTGGCCTACCTGGATCAGCGCCGGGTAACCTTCGCTGGTCTGCACCTGCTGCGTGCCGCCGCCGCGGCTGTCGGTGCTGCGGCGAATGATGCGCGCCTGGTCGCGACCGTCGACTTCGCCACGGCCGATTTCCACGCGGCCATTGCCGGCGCTGATGCTGCCGTCGACCCCGTAACCCCGATCGTCGCGGTAGGTCGATTCACTGGTGTCGACGCTGATCAGCAAGCGCCGCGGCTGGGTGTCGAGCTGGCCGAGCAGGGCGCGCACCTCCTCGATCTTCGCCGGCGACGCATTGACGATCAGCTGGTTGCCGTAGGCGCTCACCCGCCCGTCGTTACCGAGCGCCGATTGCACCACGGGTAGCAGGTCGCCTGCGGTGCGGTAGTTGAGTGGAATGACTTCGGTGGCGGCCAGCGCCGAGAGACTGAGCGCGAGCAGGGCGGCGCCGAGAAAATGTCGCTTCATGGCAAGAAATCTCTTCATAGCAGAAAACTTCGCAAGTCAGGATCGGTGATGCTGGTATCCCAGGTCTGATCGAATAGCCGCTGCAACTGACGCACACGGGCGGCGTCCTGGTAATTCGCATAGCCGCCGAACTGATCCGGCTCCGGCCGCATCATCAGGCCCTGGTCGTCAGCCAGCAGAAAGGCGCCCTCGGGAACAGGGTAATCAGGATGACAGCGGCGAATGTGCAGATGGCTGGGCAGTTTTCGCGACAGGGCGATGAGTCGGTGCCCGTCGCGAACCGCGCGGCTGCTGTCGCACACCAGGATGCGCAGGCTGCTGTGGCGATGGCGCAACAGAAAATCGCTGCAGGCCGCGTGAATACTGCCGTGATGGTAGAGCCAGGGTTCGAGGTCGGGGCTGTAGAGGCACAGCGTGCGCCTGGCCTGCTGCATCATCGCCAGGGCGTGGCTGCGAGCCTGGTCGGGCAGGCTGAAACGCTGCACGGCCGACTCGCTGCCGAGCACGAAGGGTGCCGGCTCCCAGGCGGCCGGCGGCGGCAGGGGGCTGTCCGGGTTGTGCAGGGTGAAACGCCCGGGCGACTCGAACTCGATGGGCTCGAGATCGGCGGGCGTGTGTTCGTCGTTCATGCTGACCTCTGTGGCACCGGTGTGCCACGGCTGAGATCAGCTGCTGCGCACCATGTCGACGTGAGGGATACCGGCTTCCAGGTACTCCTCGCTCACTACAGTGAAGCCCAGCTTTTCATAGAACGGCGTCGCCTGCACCTGGGCACTGAGCATTTGCTGGCTCAGACCACGTTTTTCCGCTTCGGCGATCACCGCCTGCAGCAGGGCTTCGCCCACCTTCAGGCCGCGCCAGTCCTTGAGTACCGCTACCCGGCCGATCTGGCCGTCGGCGAGCAGGCGCGCCGTACCGATCGGGTAGTCGCCTTCGCAGGCGAGAAAATGCACGGCATCACTGTCTTCGGCGTCCCATTCCAGTTCAGGCGGCACGGCCTGTTCAGCGACGAAGACGGTTTCGCGGATGCGATGCAGCTCTTCGTAATCCTTGTGCCAGTCGGCGATGCGTACGTGCAGGTCATTCATCGGCAGCAAACTCCAGGCTTCCTTGCTTGGCCAGTTCGAGCACCAGCTCGCGGGCCTCGTCGTTGCCCAGCCATGGGCCGAGGTTTTCCAGATGCAGGGCGTCGGCCGAGCAGATCATCTTCAGCAATTCGCGCAGGCTGGCGGAGACCAGGCGGCTCTGCCCGCTGGCGAATAGCACCAGGCCATCGCCGACTTCCGACCAGGCCAGACGCGCGCTCGGGTTGCGAACCAGAATGGCGCCGTCCTCGAGCTGATCGAGGAAGCCGTCCTCGTCGATCTCGATGCCTTCGACCAGCTCCGGGTACTTGGGCTCGGTCATGAACTGGCCGAACCAGGTCATCAGCAGGCGCTCATCGCTCATGTGCTCGGCGAGCAGCGCCTTGAGGCGTTCGAGAGCGTCACGCTGGATCTCGTGCGGGTCGCTGGTCGGCGCGGTGCCGGCGTCGCTGTAGCGCGTTTCGTCCGGCAGGAACTGGCCAAGGAAGTCAGTGAAATGGGTCAGAACTTCGGCCGCGCTGGGTGCGCGGAAACCCACGGAATAAGTCATGCAATCGTCCTCGGCGGTGCCACAGTGGGCCAGGAGCGGCGGCAGATAGAGCATATCGCCGGGCTCGAGCACCCATTCTTCAGTTTGATCGAATTGAGCCAGGATCTTCATGTCCAGATCCGGCAGCAGCGGGCTCTGGGCGTCGCACATCTGGCCGATCTGCCAGCGGCGGCGGCCATGGGCCTGCAGCAGGAATACGTCGTAGTTGTCGAAGTGCGGGCCAACGCCGCCACCTGGCGTGGCGAAGCTGATCATCACGTCGTCGATCCGCCATTTGGGCAGGAACTTGAACTGCTCCAGCAGCTCGGCAACATCGGGCACGAACTGGTCGACGGCTTGCACCAGCAGGGTCCAGTCACGCTCCGGCAGGTCGGCGAACGCATCCTCGGCGAACGGGCCGCGGCGAACTTCCCACGGGGTTTCGCCATGTTCCAGCACCAGGCGCGACTCGACCTCTTCCTCGAGGGCCAGGCCAGCCAGTTCGTCGGGAGAAATCGGGCTCTCGAAATCGGTGATGGCCTGGCGCACCAGCAAGGGCTTCTTCTGCCAGTAGTCGCGCAGGAATTCGCGTGCGCTCAGGCCACCCAATAGCTGAAGAGGAGCATCAGGATTCATGTGTAAGTCCTTGATATTTATCGATGCGTATAAAAAGAAACGCCCGGCGTCAGCCGGGCGTTCTCGGGCGTGCCCGTCGGTCAGATGCGCTTGGCCTGAGCCACGGCATTGCCGATGTAGTTGGCCGGGGTGAGCTGCTTGAGCTCTTCCTTGGCAGGAGCGGGCATGTCCAGCGCGTCGATGAAGGCCAGCAGCGCCTCGGGCGTGATGCCCTTGCCGCGCGTCAGCTCCTTGAGCTTCTCGTACGGGTTCTCGATGGCGTAGCGACGCATGACGGTCTGGATCGGCTCGGCGAGCACTTCCCAGCAGGCATTCAGATCTTCAGCAATACGTTGAGCATTGAGCTCCAACTTGCTGATTCCCTTGAGACTTGCTTCGTAGGCGATCACGCTGTGAGCGAAGCCCACACCGAGGTTGCGCAGTACGGTGGAGTCGGTCAGGTCACGCTGCCAGCGCGAGATCGGCAGCTTGCTGGCCAGGTGCTGGAACAGCGCATTGGCGATACCGAGGTTGCCTTCGGAGTTTTCGAAGTCGATCGGGTTGACCTTGTGCGGCATGGTCGACGAGCCGATCTCGCCAGCGACGGTCTTCTGCTTGAAATAGCCGAGGGAAATGTAGCCCCAGATATCGCGATCGAAGTCGATGAGGATGGTGTTGAAGCGCGCGATGGCATCGAACAGTTCGGCGATGTAGTCGTGGGGCTCGATCTGCGTGGTGTAGGGGTTCCACTGCAGACCCAGGTCACCTTCGATGAACTGGCGGGCGTTGGCTTCCCAGTCGACCTGCGGGTAGGCCGACAGGTGAGCGTTGTAGTTGCCCACGGCGCCGTTGATCTTGCCCAGCAGCGGCACGGCAGCGATCTGGGTGATCTGCCGCTCGAGGCGGTACACGACGTTGGCCAGCTCCTTGCCCAGGGTGGTCGGCGATGCCGGTTGGCCATGGGTGCGCGACAGCATCGGCACGTCGGCGAACTTGACCGCCAACTCGCGGATGGCGGCAGCGATCTGGCGCATCAGCGGCAGCAGCACGGCGTCACGGCCTTCACGCAGCATCAGGGCGTGGGACAGGTTGTTGATGTCCTCGCTGGTGCAGGCGAAGTGGATGAACTCGCTGACCTTGTCCAGCTCCGGCAGCTTCGCAGCCTGCTCCTTGAGCAGGTATTCCACGGCTTTGACGTCGTGGTTGGTGGTGCGCTCGATTTCCTTGACGCGCTCGGCGTGCTCGACGGCGAAGTTTTCCGCCAGCTCGTTGAGCAGGGCATTGGCTTCGGCAGAGAAGGGTGCGACTTCGCTGATGCCCTCATGGGCGGCGAGGCGCTGCAGCCAGCGGACTTCCACCTGGACGCGGAAACGGATCAGGCCGTATTCGCTGAAAATGGGGCGCAGGGCGCTGGTTTTGCCGGCATAGCGGCCGTCTACGGGCGAAACCGCGGTGAG